>Ga0307475_10002100_pt1 | contig 11960 bp, 15 predicted proteins | sample atmos_gasesECM1C_FD_203317 | JGI IMG/M metagenome (GOLD analysis project Ga0307475, IMG submission 203317) | Hardwood forest soil microbial communities from Morgan-Monroe State Forest, Indiana, United States - atmos_gasesECM1C_515 | ecosystem: Environmental > Terrestrial > Soil > Temperate...
CATGCGGAGCGGAAATATCAGGCGATCCAAGCCATCGAAAACGATGGTGTGGTCATTCGTCTCGCAACTCCCATTGGCACACGGAGAACTTAACGTGGTCCTTTCGGCTTAACCCTCGATAGCAGACTTGAGGGTCAACTGTGGCATCGGCTGCCGGGTCTAGCACAATTCAGAACAAATGTGATCAGCAAATTGTTTTTCCCGTTGGCTCTTTCGGAGCCGCACCGTTTCAGATGCGGTTCGACCCTCGACGGCCCGTGTCTCTGGAAATCTGCAACCGCACCAGTTACACCCATACCCATGAAAAGAGTCAATCAGCAATAGCTTGCGATGATGATGGTTCTGTGCGAAATGATGCATCGCCCGGAAAGCAGATGTGGTGATGGCGGGGAGTGCCATTTCTGCGCCTAATAGGGCGAGCGTGTTCTTGAATTTCTTTAACCCTTTATTGACAGCCACGCTCCGATAATCTCACTGCTGCATTCGGCAGAACTGTACAGTATTGAACTACCAGCCAACGAAATGTGGGCTTTATTCTCGAAGATCGCCAACATTAAAGCCGAGTATTTGAACGCCGGATTGCCTGCGGCGATTATATTCGATAGAGTTTATTCACTCATGGCCAAGGATGGTTTCAGCGAAGTACAACAAAAACTTGAGGCGATTGCATTACAACTAAAAAACGAGAACGACCCAGACCGCAGAACCGGAGGAAGCGCATAAAATTTTGATGCCGTAAAGACGGATGAAGATTATGTTGCCTCGCCCTCGGCGGCTTTGCGTTTTGCCTCTTCCGCTCGTTCTAAAATCTTTTTTCTAAAATGCTCTTTCGAGGCTTCTGCGATTTTCTCCACAATCGTGTTGCCTCGATACTGAGCGAGTTTCGCATCAACTGCACGCTCCATTTCAGTGATAGCAGATTGTGGATTATTTGGGTCAATACTGAGTGTTGCCAATTCGCCGTTAAAAGACTCCATTGCACGCTGCGCATCACGTAGCGTCTTTTGTAATTCGTCAAGTCCAGTGAGTTTCATCTTCAACAATTTAAGTTCTCCCACGATTGAAACTATCGCTGCCCCACCGGGATGGCGTCGTCGTTCGCCGCTCAACATTCGCGAAAGTCAGAGCATCCTGTCTCGCCCCAAGGTTCCATCCATCCCTCACTTCGTGAACCTCGCCCCTATCTTCCAGTCTTCTCAGCGTGGCGTACACAGACTTCTCGCTCCTCGCAACGTCCTTAACGATCTCTTGAAACGAGAAGGGAAGAAACAGCACGGTCTGTCGCGGCCTGATATTCACTTGGGCCGTTCTACGAGCCTCCGACAAAATGCGAAGAACCTTCCCGTCGTGCCTATCCACAAACCATTTCTTCACATCTTTGAATTTGATGATAGTCGTTGTGAATGCGCCGATAATGGCACCAATCCCAGCCCAAACCGGATGGATTTGTTGCCACAGATCGAAGGCGTGCTCATAAATTTCATGGAGTGCGGACAGCATTTTCGGTTCCTCCGCTTTCGGGCCAGTATAGCACCATGATGTTGACCGCCTTTTTGACGGCGTGGAAGGTATAATCCACTCAACGGATGACCAAAGAACACATCCTGCAAGAAATCAAACGAACTGCGAAGGCGAACGACGGCATGCCTCTGGGCAGACTTCGATTTCTTGCGGAGACTGGTATCAGAGAAGCCGACTGGCTAGGAAAATTCTGGGCACGTTGGGGCGACGCCATTCAAGAGGCGGGATACTCTCCCAACCAACTCAATGCCGCCTACGAAATCGATTTTCTCTTAGAGACCTACATCGGGTTGATTCGAGAACTCAAGAAAGTACCAGCTTCTGGTGACCTGCGGCTCAAAGCAGGCAACGACCCTGATTTTCCAAGCTGGAAAACTTTTGATCGTCTCGGCTCCAAGGCCGAAGTGGTGAAGCGTGTCCTTGACTATTGCCGAGGGCGAAGCGGATACGAGGATGTAATTGCATTTTGCCAGCAGTACTCACCGCGTCTTAGCAAAAACACCGAGGCTGCGACTGGGAAAGACAGCGAGGGTTTTGTCTACCTGATGAAATCTGGCAAGTTCTACAAACTCGGCAGAAGCAACGCAGCCGGACGGAGAGAGTATGAACTTGGCATTCAGTTGCCAGAGAGACTCAAGACCGTGCATGTCATTCGGACAGATGACCCGGCAGGCATCGAGGCTTACTGGCACGGGCGATTTGAAGAGAAGAGAAAGAATGGAGAGTGGTTCGACCTCGGTACGGCGGAAGTAGCCGCATTCAAGAAACGCAAATTCATGTGAGGAGCGATGACAACAGCCTTTGCACAAGTAGTCGCCGGGGACAAGGTAGTGGCAAATATTGACGCTCAACTTTTGTGGATTCTTGCTGCACTCGGTGCCTTGGCTCTAAGGAAATCCCGCCAAGCAGAAGAAGAGCGGGAGGCGCGGATGAAATTCTTGACCGCACCCGACACTGGAATCAGACAGTTTGTGGCCGCCGAGACCGCTCGCAAGAACTGCGCCCAAGCCTTCACCGTGGACGAACTCGCAACATCCTTAACGGCTCCGCAATCCGAGATCGAAGAGGCTCTCAGGATTCTGAGATCGCGAGGATTTGCACACGAAACGAGCATAGCAGGCAACTGGTTCATAAAAACGTAACCTCTGTGCTAAGCGGCGGGAACCTCGCTCGAAAGTTTATCCAGCAACGGTGGAAGTACGTAATCCGTGATGTGCCTTTTGAACTGCTCCACCGTCCCGAAATTCTTCCGGCAGATCGTGCAGCCAGTTATGATGATCTTGTCCTTCTCGTCCATGAACGTAGAGAGATTGTGCTTCCCGATTTCTGTTTGAAGGGCGCGGAGTAGTTCGGATTTCTTCACCGCACGCTCTCCTTCGTTTCCGTGTATGGAAGCGTATTTGAAGAGTCTGTGAAAGCAACTATACCGGCGATACTACTGAATTGGTGCCTCTCGCCTGCGTAGAACCTTTTGCATCTCTCGCCCGGTGCAGCGACGCAGGTAGCTTCATAATTCGTGAATGTGTTGTGAAACTTAACCGTGGATTCGTAACCCGAACTCGTTTCATGTGTTTCGAAGGAATCTATGACTGCTATGTATCTACCTTGTTCTCGGTGGTACAGATAACCCGCCCATCGTGGGTCAGTTTGAATCGATGGTGTCTTGAAGAAGCCTCGTGTCCAGAAACGCGTCGAACACTCCGTGAGGCCTAAGGTCCTTGGGCAGCCCGAGAACGGCGTGAATAAGCCGCACGGCCCCGTGCCATTCCTCTTCTGACATGGGTCCGAGCATGTCATCCGCGTTCACGAAGTAGAGGAACACGAGGACACTCGGCACATCGTTGACTCGCCTCAAGAAGTACTGGTGGGCAAGCCGGTTCGCGTATTGATAGAACAGATTGCTCCAACTCGCCGTTGCTCTTGGGGCGTAGAACTGCCTAGCTTCGCCGAGGCTTCGTCCGATCAAGTCCAGCGATGCCTGATTGGCGAGAGTAGTTCTCCATATTGATTCACTTTTTTGGGCACGCGCACGGTACTCCCGAAATTGAACCACTGATTAAAACAACTGTGTATGGGCTTAGAGATCTCAAGCGACAGGATCAGCGTCGCAGTCAAAGTTTGGGTGGGTCCACGTTAAAAAGCCGACTCTGCAAGAAGCTTAAAGGTCTGCGTCTTTTCAGTTTGTGCCATGCAAAAATAAAATCCCCATGCTCTGAGTTCGAGCGCTTGGCTTGGGTTCAGCCTATTTATGGATGACGGGCGCCGGCCGCTCAGGACCTAATGGTCAGGACCGGGCAATGCGCTTCGCACACGACGCGATAGGCCTTTGTGTGTGGCACGTTGCCAGCCAGACTCTTTCTGGCTTTCGCGCCCATGACGATCAGCTCTGCGTTCGTTTCCTTCGCAGTTCGCAGGATCTGTTTGGTCGGCTCGCCGAATACTACTCGCACCTCGACCTTGCAGTGCATTTCGGTAGCGACAGGCACGAGTTCTCGAAGTTGCGCGTAGAAATTGTGCTCCATCTCGATTAACGCTTCTTTTCCGTAGGCGTCGGGATTCGGAAATACGTGCAGGAACGTGAGTCTGGACCGATGCTCCTGGGCGAGCGAGAAGGCGTACTCGGCTTCGCTCTCCGCGCTCTTGCCGAAGTCAGTGGCAAACAAAATGTTCTTGAATTCCATTTTCTGCCAGGGTTCTTTCGGCGTAATCGGGCCGATGGTGAGAACGGGAACCTTGGCTTTGCGGAAAATTTCTTCGGCGCCTGAGCCGATCAGCATTTTCTCTACTGTGCCAGCGCCGTGGGTACCGACGACTACCAGGTCGATATCAAAAGTCTTGATCGACTCTTCGATTGTGGGCCAGAGATTTCCTTCCTTGGCGACGGTCTTGAAACGAATGCCAGTGAGCTCACCGGACTTCAGGATTTGGCCGAAGTGCGTTTGAACTTCAGCATGCTTTTTCTCCAGCGACATTGCGGCGTATTCGGGAGAGATAAGCGGGTAGCCATCCAAGGTGACGACATGGGTGAGGTAAATCGCCGAGCCGTAGCGGCGCGCGAACGAGGCTGCGTACTCGACGGCTTGTTCAGATGCCGGTGAGAAATCTGTGGCGACGAGAATATTCTTGAAAAAAGGGCGTTTTGCTGACGGCATCTGTAGCGCTGCGGTTGCGGTAGCGTTGATCATCAGAACCTCCTTATTCATGCGCTGCGAAGAGCGCTTGCGAGCGTTGGGCCTAAGTGCGTGATTTAAATGTTTGAAACTGACACCATTTTGCAGGGCGAGGTCGAAGACGTCTGTAATGCCGATCACGCGCGCCTGTGATGAGCGTCACAAGAATAAAGGTAGAAAGATCCCGGTTTCGGAGAACGGCCGGCGAGTTGGCACTGGTAAATCCAGCGGTTGCGCGTGGAAGGCGAATCAACCTTACCTCGGGAGATCTGCTGCATGATTATTCGAGCCCTCATGCTGGATTTATCTCACAAATCACAAGGTCCAGGTGAGTCTGGCCTCAAGGCCGACGTCATTCCGCGAATCATGATTGAAATGTTAGCCGGACCCAGCCTGCCACTTTGCGGCTCCGGCATTCCTGAGTTAGTGGGACTCAAGGCCTCTGCCGTGACACGGCAGCTCGATTTGAAATTCCAAGCACTTACGGGAAACACTAAGGAACATAAAGAATTGAAAACACGTAGAAGGAATTGTTATTGTTCCCCGGATTGTTCCCATGCGTCCGACTCTGAAACCAAATACGCGGACGGATTGGCACCGGCGCGGCGTCCGAGGTCTCAGTCGAAATTGAGCTCAATTGCAGCTACTCAACAAGTTGCAGGTTTAGGGCTATGCGTACACCGTTGATGAGGATGACGCTCTGATCTAGGAGCTGCTGGTTCGTAATCTCGGCATTCACGAATTGTTTGAGGGCGGATCGCGGGCAAATGAACTCGATCGCCTCGGAAGTGCCCTTTGGGCCGGGAGAGAGCTTATTCAGAACGGAAAAGTCGAAGAGTTGAAATTTCACATCCGGTGAAATCCGATCTGACAAATCCTTGAGCTGAGGGGCCAGGAACAGGTCAAAGCTCTGCGCAGCCCTTTTGTAAATGGACCCCTTTACAGGGCCGAACTGAATGGAGTTTCGCAAGGTCATCTGGAGGGCGATCTGATCGCGAAAAACCACGAACGTCGGCGGGGCGTAATCGACAAAATGGAATCTCGTTAGGCCTTCTTTCGCCAGGGCAGCCAACTGCGGTTGATGCTTCTCGTTCAGACGCTCGGCGTCCGCTGGCGCGGGCGGAGGATCCAACGGTGTCGGATCTGCAGCCTTAGGCGAGGGGACAACTGGGTTGGCGCTGGCAGGGGCGGGGTCTATCGGGGCCGCAACCGGCGGAGATACGGAAGACAGAAGGCGGTTTGATTTGAGCAAGGAAGAGTGACTCGCCGCTGTCGAAGAACGTGCCGTGGAGGTTGCATCCAGTTTGGTGGGAACGGACCGAGGCAGCGCCTGAACATTGAGGGGATCGCGTTCCGTGAGTGAGAGGCCAAAGTCGGTTCCGCTAACGTACACTTTTGAACGATTCAGAATTTCCTGGCGCGCGGAATCCGTGGACGCGCGGGACAGCGCCCAGGCATCATCGCGGTCGAGCACGACGACGAGGATTTCTTTTCCTTCGTAGTCGTAGCTGCGCTCCCGAGTGTGGGCGTGGTGAGAAATTTCGAAACCGATGCCATCACAAGCCAAGTCTTCCGGCAAAGCGGCCGTCAGCTGTCCCAGAATAGGAATGACTACGGTGCGAAACGTACTGGCAGCACGCTCGTTCTGCGTGAGACGCGCGGTGTCATAGGCCGCGTTGTAATTTCCAGTCACTTTCAGAATCACGCGATCCTGAAAGCGGACGAACTCCAAACCGCGCGAATCGGCCTCCGCCTGCTGCGCCGGATCGAGTCCAACGAAACGGCTGAGATAGAAAGGAAAGGGGAATTTCGTTTTGGCAATCGATTGATTGAGAATCTTCAACTGCTGGAAATAAGTCTCTTCGAGTGCCTTGAGATCGGGATTCTGGATTTCAGAAGGGCTTACCTGTGCCGACGCGAGTGATGCGGAAAGACTCATCGCCAGTGCAATTGCCAAGAAGAGTGTTTGGCGAATGAAGCAGAAAGAAAGCCTGACATTCATAGGTCGCACGATAACACCTCCTATTTGGTGGAGTATTGCGATCCGGCTCGTGCCGGCGGTTGATAGGGCGGCTGGGCAACGGCCCGCGTGAACGCAATCAGGGAGTGAATTTCCTCCCCCGAAAGCATACGCCCGTATGGCGGCATCATCGCCGATTTGCCCATCGCAGTGCCGCCGAGTGTAATGATGTTCTGCATGTACTCGTCGCTTTCCGCATTCAGGGCTGCACCATCATTCAGCAAGGGTGGAACAGGCGTCAGGTTCGAGCGATTGGAAGGACCGGCCGGTGTGGCGTCGGCGTGGCACCAGACACAGTCCTGGTAAAAAATGCGTTTCCCTTGCGCTTGCTGATAGCTCAGAGGAATGATGCGCTGCGCGTCAGTCCAGTCGGCCTCTGTATCGTATGCCGCGAGAAGCGGATCGGCCTTGGCGGTTTCAGCATGCTTGTGGCACCCGGAGAAGCCGACAAGAGTCATCAACAAGGCGGTCATCCAGTTACGGAGTCTCATCGGCCAGCTCCGTCAGTTGCGGTATGCGAAGCGGCGGCGCTCGCTGTTTTTTCTGGCTTGATGCTCTGGCGCAAGGTCATCAGGTACGCCGTCAAGGCTGTGACCTCGTCTTCCGTAAAATTGCGACGCGGCTCGATAGTATCGGGAACGAGCGCCTGGGGGTTTCTCAACCAGGCCTCGATCCATGCGGGCGTCAACCAGCCGCCTGCATTGTTCAGGTTGGGACCAACGTATCCGCCAGTTCCGCCGATGGTGTGGCACGACTGGCACTGATATTTCACTTCATAGAGCTGCTTGCCGAGAGCCGCCATCGCGGGCGTGAATTGCTTGGCGTCAACGGCCGCGGGATTCGCGGCGGGATGCTGCAAGACCATGGTTATGTAGTCGGCGAGCGTCGCCGCGTCCTTGTCACTCATATTGAATTGCGGCATGCGCAAGATGAGCGTTGGCCGCAGCGTCTGCGGATTTTTCAAGAAGTCTACGAGCCATTGCCGCTGCACGCGGCTGCCTTCGTAGGTTAGATCGGGCGCAAGGTCGCCGCCGTAACCATTGAACTTGTGGCAGGTATAGCATTTGTAGCGTTCGTAGACCTCACCAAAGGAACCCGTCGCATGGAAAGCAGCTTCCCTGCGTGGCACAACTAGATTCTGCAACGCGCTCGTCGATGGCGGACCCTTCATGCTGAGGAGCGCCGTTGTAACAGCGTTCAAATCAGATTGATTCCAGTTGTACTGCGGCATGCGGGCTGCAGGATTCACGGACGCGGAGTTCTGCAGTTTTGCTTGGATGTATGCCACAAGATTGTGCGGAATCTTAGCGCCGCCGAATTCCAGCTCGGAGGCGTTCTTTCCGCCGAGGGCACTCAGGTCCGGCCCAAAATCTTTCTGCGGATTCAGCCCTTCGATTGAGTGACAGCTCGCGCACCCCTTTTCCAGAAAGAGGCGGTGTCCAAGCTGAATCTCCTGCTCCGTTGGTTGTCCGAGCTGTGGGACGCTAGTGAGCAGGTCGGAATCGGTTAGCTTGGTGGTGACGTATTGCGTGACCTTGTACAGATCTTCATCCGACCAGCCGTAGCGCGGCATCCGCGTGTGTGGCATATAACCCTGCGGATCGCGAAGCCACGCGATGAGCCAATCGGGGTTGACCTTGCTGCCGACTTTGGTAAGCTCCGGACCAATATCGCCGCCAATCAGCTTCGTCTCGCCGGCGCGAGTGACCGCCAGTGAGTGGCACGTGGAGCAGAACATTTGCCGGAAACGCAATTCACCCTGCGAGGCCAGCTCCGGATTCTTGCTCCAGGCGGCAACGACGTGGGCATCGATCTTGTAGGGCACGAAGGGCTTGGCCTTTTGAAGGCTGAGGTAAGCAGAAAGCCCGCGGAGTTCCGTCTCGGTCAGGTGGAACTTCGGCATGCGCGGTTCTTCTTCCGTTTCGTAGCCATTTACGGTGACATTGCCGTCCTTATCGGTGATGGTGCGCGGCTCCTTCAGCCACTTGTAAATCCATTCGCGGCTAACTTTGGTACCGACGTTCGTAAGATCGGGACCGAGCATCGCGGGACGCTCGATTCCCGGCAAGCGATGGCAGCCTTGACAATTCAGTTCGGCTAGAAGCTCGCGCCCGCGTGTCAGCTGTGGCGTCTGGGGCAGGTCGGCGTAGTGACATGTGCCGCACGATGATTGAATGAAGCGTGTCGGCAATATCGGCTGTTCCCAGGCAAGCGTAGATTCGTGAGCCTCAGCGAGTTCAGTTGCTGAACCTTGGCCCCGATGACAAACGGTGCAGCCCCAATCGCGAACGTTATGCAGAATGGGCGGGTGTGCGCGGAAGGGCTGGGGCACAGCTTTATCCTCGAGGCTCGCTTGCGTGATTCCCTGGTGGCAGGTCGTGCATCGGTCGACAACGTTCATTCCAGGAAGCCAGATCTGATCGATGTCGGGGCGAAAGTCTGCCACAAGTTTCTTTGTATCAGGACGGCCTTGAGCAAATCGCCGGTAGGAGCGCTTGTATTGCTTCCACTCGCGGCGAAAGTCTTTGAAGGGCGAAATCGCGAGCACGGCCAAGAACACGACACTTGAAACCGCAAAGATTAGACGGGTGCGGTTCGATAATTTGCCCATCTCTTCAGCCGGCATGAGGTCTCCACGGCCAGACCCAAGACCAGCCTGGGCCCCTGAAAAACGTCCCTACGACAGTCAAACAGATCGCCACAGCAATGAACCACGTCATTACCCACCAGGAGAGGGGCTTCGCGGCTAACGCCTTCAGCCAGCCCTCTTGCCCCTGCCTGACGGTATAGGAAAAAAGCAAAAGCGCAGCAACGAGCGCCGTGGGAGCAAAAATCGTCCAAGCATGGAATACCGCAAGAAACGCTAGGAGGATGAACACAGTGATGAGAACGGTTCTCAAATTTTGCGATGGCCGCCGAGCCCAGATCGCCTCGCCTTCGATATTCACGTTGAAATATGGAATGACCACGAGCGCGATCACCACCAACGTCGGAATCAATATCCCCGCCACGAATGGCGGGAAAAAGTGCAGCAGTTCCTGGAGGCCGAGAAAATACCACGGGGCCTTGGCGGGATTCGGGGTAAGCAGTGGATTGGCGACTTGTTCCAGCGGCGCGTCCCAGAGAAGCGCGACGAGAATCATAGCGATCACGAGCACCTGAAATGCAATCGCCTCCCGGATCAGGAGATGTGGGTAAGTCATCAACTGCGGGCCGGGATCGCCTACTACCTTGGCAGAGGTCTTCTTCGTGACAAAAACTACGCGGCGTGGCTCTTTCTTCGCGTCCGAGCTAAAGCCGGTCTCGATTTTATCCTTCTCCATCTTCGTCCTTGGACTTTACGGTCAGACCACCGTCCTTTTGCACACGCCAGAAATGAATTCCGATGAGCAAGAAAGCGACGAGCGGTAGAATCACGACGTGAAGCACGTAGAAACGCAGCAACGCGTTTTCTCCAACGATGTTCCCACCAAGCAGCAGGAACCGAATTTTGTCGCCAAGGAAGGGCATCGCGGAAATGATGTTGGTGCCAACGGTGACGGCCCAAAAGGCGAGCTGGTCCCACGGCAAGAGATAGCCCGTGTAGCTGAGGAACAGCGTGACAAGCAGGAGAACGACACCCACGACCCAGTTGAACTCGTGCGGCGGTTTGTAGCCCCCGCGGTAAAACACGTGAAACATATGCCAGAACACGGCGAAGACCATTAAATGCGCCGCGAGCCGGTGAAGATTTCGAAGGAACACGCCGTTCGAAACGACGAATTGAAGATCTTTCATGTCCCGGTAGGCATGGGCCATCGCCGGGTGGTAATAGAACATCAGCAAAATGCCGGTGACGAAAAGAACGATGAAAAGGAGGAAAGAGATCGAGCCCAGGTAGTATGAGGCCCGTACGCGGAGGGACTTCTCGCGAACTTTAACAGGCAGCCAGTGGAGGAAAAGATTGCCGAAGACGGCGAGGCTGCGTGTCCGGTTCGTATTCGCGGGGCCGCGGCGAAAGATGGATTTCCAAACTTTCGTTTCGCGAAGGTTTTGTAGCGCGGAGTGAAGAGTGGTAGCCATCGTTTCCTTCAGACTTTCAAAACTTGGGCGGGCTTGATGTTTTGCAGTTTATCGACGAGCAGCTCGCCGTCGGCTGTCAGGGAGATAGCGAAATGCGGAAGCGGTCGTGGCGCGGGACCTTCGATTTTTGTGCCATCCGCTTTGAACTTGCTGCCATGGCACGGGCACGCAATCATGTCGGAGTCGGGCTTCCATTGCGTAATGCAACCGAGATGCGTGCATACGGCGGACACCGCGTAGAAGCCTTCTGGCATGCGCACGATGTAAACCAGCTGATCCTGAAGAAACGTCACCGAATGCACGGGATAAAGATCGGGATTGCCGGCGCGAAAGGTCGTCGGGGGTTCAAACAAGACGTTAGGCGAGAAAAATTGATAGGTCACGGCAACGGAGCCTAGACCGGCGATGCCGAGCGTGCCTAGAGTGATCTCGTTCAAGAAATCGCGCCGGGTGATCCCATTAGCGGCATCCCCGGAGAGGGGAACTCCAGAAAGCGAAGGGTGTTTTGTTTCACTCATGAGTGGAGAACCATCTCGTCAATTTGGACTAAATTCGGGTCGCGATCGAAAACTTCGAAAGCTTCCATGGTGATGGTGTGAACCGGGCAGCGCTCCGCGCAAAGGCCACAACGGATGCAAATGGTTTCGTCTTTGACCATCACCGAACCTTTAGCCGTGGAAAGTTCTTCGGGCGAGAGGTGAAGAAGTTCGTGAGCCCGAGAGTCGGATGTGGCAGACAACTGTTGTGTGGTCTCCTCAGAAAATTGGAATTGGCTGAGTGGCACGAGCTGCAGGCAGTTTTCCGGACAGACATCGACGCAACCGCCGCAGAGGATGCACTCACTGCCGTTCGCTTCGGTCCCTTCAAAAATGGTGTTGATCCAGCACTGAAGACAACGGGAAGCTTCTCGTCTGGCCTGCTCTTCCGTAAAGCCAGTTTCGACCTCGGCTATGCCGGTGCGGCGTTCGAGAGGGATGACAGGTACAGCCAGACGGGAATATTCGTCGTACTGCTCAGCCATCTTATGGTGATCGAGGAGGGTGATCTGTACATATTTGGGCTTGGGCTGCCACTCGGGTCCCCGAATAAACTTGTCGATTTCTTCGGCGGCTTTTTTGCCATCCGCAACGGCGTTGATGATCAGGCGCGGACCAAAGGCGATATCTCCAGCAGCGAAAATTCCCGGC
>Ga0307475_10002101_pt1 | contig 11958 bp, 8 predicted proteins | sample atmos_gasesECM1C_FD_203317 | JGI IMG/M metagenome (GOLD analysis project Ga0307475, IMG submission 203317) | Hardwood forest soil microbial communities from Morgan-Monroe State Forest, Indiana, United States - atmos_gasesECM1C_515 | ecosystem: Environmental > Terrestrial > Soil > Temperate...
CGAATCTGGCGCAGCCCGAACGCGGTTTCATGCTGGTAGCCACGCGCCAGACGCCGCATGCACTCCTGGGAATTCTCCTCGCGGGATTTATGGCCGCCTTCATGTCCACGGTCGCCACGCAGCTCAATTGGGGCAGTTCCTACTTGATCGAAGATTTCTACCGGCGCTTTCTGAAGAAAGAGGGAAGTGAATCGCACTTTGTGAACGCTTCGCGGCTCGCCACAGCCTTCCTTGTGGTTGCGGCCGCCGCGGTTGCATGGCAACTGACATCCGTGTCCGCGGGTTGGAAGATCGTTCTCGAGCTGGGCGCCGGAACCGGCGGGGTGTACCTGCTTCGCTGGTATTGGTGGCGTGTCAACGCGTGGAGCGAAATTTCCGCTATGTTTGCGGCAATGGTGACGACCCTCAGTCTTCATTTCGATACGCTCTGGAACGCTCTCATCGGTCGCCCTCAGCCCTTCACCGGCTCAGCTGCGGTCATCTTTGCGAAAACGACCTTGTGCACGACCGGCATCACCACTTTGGTGTGGATTGCCGTTACTTTACTCACTCCGGCGGTGCCCCACGATACGCTCATCAAGTTTTATACGAAGGTACGTCCCCAAATTACCGGTTGGCAACCGGTCGCCAAGCTAGCCGGCGATGTGCCGGTCACGCACGACCTGGGCCGAAACTTGCTAAGTTGGATCCTGGGCTGCGTTCTCATTTATTCCGCTCTCTTCAGCATCGGTAAGCTCTGTTTTGGCCTCTATCCAGAAGGGCTGCTTCTTGCCGTTCTCGCCATCGCCAGTGCTCTGGCCCTCTCGCGCTTGATGCCCAAGCCGGCGGAGTGGCAAGCAAACTGAGATGGCAGACTCGGCGCAGCCGGCTCGTTCAGGCACGCACCACGCCGTGCTCGCAGGGTTTCTCGGCTGGACCCTCGATGCGTTCGATTTCTTCATCGTTGTTTTTCTCTTCGATACGCTGGCGCACCAGTTCGGCGTAACCAAAAAAGAAATCGTCCTGACCACGACCGCGACGCTCGCCATGCGTCCTGTGGGCGCGCTGCTTTTCGGTTTGCTCGCGGACCGCTATGGCCGTCGCATCCCACTCATGGCCAATGTCATTTATTTTTCGATCATCGAGCTCTTGTGCGGCTTTTCGCCTAACTTCACGGTGTTCATCATTCTGCGCGCGCTGTTTGGCATCGGCATGGGCGGCGAATGGGGAGTTGGCGCGTCGCTCGCGATGGAGGCCGCACCGGTGCGCTGGCGGGGAATTCTCAGCGGAATCCTGCAGAGCGGTTATTCGATCGGGTACCTTCTGGCAGCCATAGCCGCGAGGTTTCTCCTGCCCGTGTGGGGGTGGCGCCCGATGTTCTGGATAGGCGCGCTGCCCGCATTGCTTGCGTTGTACATTCGCACGAAAGTGCCGGAATCCGAAGCATGGAAGCAACATCGCGCTGCAAGCACGGTGCAGGTTCTGCGAATCGTTGCGCGAGAATGGAAACGCTTCGTCTATCTCGTCGTGCTGATGACCTTCATGATGTTTCTCTCCCACGGCACGCAGGATCTTTATCCGGACTTCTTGAAAGAAGTGCATAAGATTTCTGCCGCGATGGTGGCGAATATCGCCATGATTTATAACGTCGGAGCCGTCGTGGGTGCAATTCTGTTCGGACACTTCTCGCAGATGGCCGGACGCCGCATAGGAATAGCCGCCGCGTTGGGATTGTCGCTCTTGATGATTCCACTGTGGGCGTTTGGCGGCGGCCTCGCGGTCATCATCGCCTCTTCGTTTCTGATGCAGGCCGGAGTACAAGGAGCCTGGGGCGTTATCCCCGTGCATCTGAACGAGCTTTCCGCGGACGCCGCGCGAGGGCTGATGCCCGGCCTTGCCTATCAACTCGGAATCTTGCTGGCTTCGCCGACAAATCCTCTCCAATACGCTCTGCACGTTCGCTTTGGCTATCAATGGGCGATCGCCGGGTTCGAAATCGTGACGATCCTGACGCTGGCCACGCTTCTCTGGATTGGCTCCGAGGCACATGGCAGGAGTTTTGTTCGTAGCACACAAGGGGAACCAGTCACTCCCCGTTCTGATGGAGCAGTGCGCGCCTCGTCGATAGAGTGAAAAGCCTCTCGACATGCTCGGGCATTGAGAACGCGAGTGCTTCGCTACAGCTATGTGCGCGCCGCATGCCTGTGATAATATTTGTTCACTGCGCGCCCGTAGCTCAGTTGGATAGAGCGTCTGGCTACGAACCAGAAGGTCGGGAGTTCGAGTCCCCCCGGGCGCGCCACTCTAGTGTATGTATTTCGTCTACGTCCTCCGAAATCAGAACAACGGTCGTCATTACACGGGCTACACGACTGATCTGACGCAGCGGCTGGGTCAGCATAATGGCGGGATTACGAAGTCCACGAAGAATCGTGGTCACTGGGAAATGCTTTATCACGAAGAGTTTGTATCCCGCGCAGAGGCGATGAAGCGGGAAAAGTTTCTGAAGACCGGGAAGGGCCGCGAGGAATTGAGGCGAATTTTGGAGCAAGGCGCCCGAAGCTCAGTTGGATAGAGTCCGCCTGCGGCGGAAACCAGAAGGTCGGGAGTTCCCCGCCAAGGCGGGCCCCGGGCGCGCCACTCTTGCCCGGTACGGCCCGGACACACGGGTTACAGAACGTACCGGCCACATAGGTAACAACCTCGCCGAACGGGTAGTCAAGAGGATCCCTCATGGTTTCTTCCATCGACTTTTTCTATTGAAGGCATCAGTTTTTGCTTGACAATGAGACGCCGTCTCATATTATGGCACGCATGCCGCGACCCGCCACGTACCGGTCTCCCTATCGGGTTCAGGTGCTCGATCGCGCCTTAGCGGCTCTGGAGATATTGGCGAACCGCGACGGGGAGTGCAGCCTGGTGGATCTTTGCGCGGAGATGAAGCTCCACAAGAGCACCGTACATCGGATCGCCATGGTGCTGGAGCAACACCGGCTTGTGGATAAGAATCCCGACAACGGCCGGTACCGTTTGGGACTTAGGCTTTTCGAATTCGGATCCAAGGCTATAGCCGCTGTGGACCTTCGCGGGCGCGCGCGACCCTATCTGGATCGCTTGCAGCGACAATTCGGGGAAACGGTCTTCTTTTGTATTCTCGATGACGGCCAGGTCTTTTATGTGGAAAAGGTAGAGTCCCAGCAGAGCGTGCGCACCGCGTGCACCGTGGGGAGCCGTGCCCCCGCGTATTGTACGGCAGTCGGCAAGGCCATGCTTGCGGAGCTTCCGGAGACCGAAGTGAACGAGGTCATCCGCCGTTGGGGCTTGAAAGCGGTCACGGCAAACACGATTACGACAGCCGCGGCGTTGAAGGCCGAGTTAAGAGCAGTGAGTTCGCGTGGTTATGCCATCGACAATGAAGAGAAAGAGGAAGGGCTTCGCTGCGTCAGTGCGGCGGTTCGCGGCCACTCGGGAAAGCTGTTCGCGGCCATGAGTGTTTCCGGGCCCGCGTTTCGCATGACCAAAGAGCGAATTCCGGAGGTCGGGCAGGCAGTGACGCGGGCCGCCAACGAGCTATCCGCGGAGCTGGGGTACCAAGGCGCGCCGCTGGAGGTTAAGCGAAGGGCAGCGGGGTAAGCCGATTCGGCAATGGCGCCTGGCGAAAGCCGGGCTTTTTTCAGGGGCCGAAAACAAGTGGGATGCTGTCTCGCAATGCAGTACGCGCCGTGGAGGCAGAGCCTTTCTAAGATTTTCTTGCAGAGCCGTCCTGAACCGGGGTGGGAAGAAGGAGGCTGGCCGGAAGGAAGTGGAGAAGTACGGGATGTCTATTTTCTCGAAGGGGGTATTCTTATGAGAACCAAAGTGTCCGGTTCTAATGAAACTGTTCGGCGCAGTGAGTTTCCTGGGTTTGTATTGAAGACGGCGGTGCTGGCGTTAGCGGCCGTGTTGACCGCTTGCGCCATTGACACAGCATCAGCCCAGAGCATCTTCGGGCGCATTTCCGGAACCGTCACAGATGCACAAGGCGGTGCGGTCGCTGGCGTGAGGGTCACCATCGTCAATGAAGAAACGAAACTGGAGAGGCAAACGACGACCGATTCCAACGGGTATTATGTGGCGAGCGACCTGCCTGTGGGGGTCTATAGCGTGCTTGCAGAGCAATCCGGTTTCAAAACCTTCAGGAAAAGCGGAAACGACTTGGTGGCCGGCGCTCGCATGAGCGTGGACCTGAGTTTAGTGGTCGGTGAGGTCTCCCAAAGGGTCGAAGTTGCTGCGACAGCCGAGACGATCAATACCACGTCCGGCGAACTGGCGCGAGTCATCGACTCGAACCAGGTGCAAACCGTCGCGTTGAACGCGCGGAACTACATGCAGGTTCTTTCTCTCACGCCCGGCACGGCCCTCACCGTGGATGACCAACTTAGCTTAACCACCAGCCTGGCCATCAACAATCAGTCGGTCAATGGTAATCGTCCCGATTCGAACGCTTTGTCCGTTGACGGCGGCTTTAACATGGATTCGGGCTCGAACGCCAGTCAGGTCAACAATGTCGGTATCGATTTCATTCGCGAAGTGGCCATTAAATCCTCAAATTTTTCGTCGGAGTATGGGCGAAACTCCGGCGCCTCAATTAATGTGGTGACGCGCAGCGGGGGTGACTCTTACCACGGAACGGTTTTTGAATTCATTCGCAACGAGAAACTCGATGCGAGAAACCCTGCTCCCGGCGCGCTGAAAACTCCCCTGCGGTTCAACGACTTCGGCTGGGATTTTGGCGGCCCCATCAAACGCGGCAAACTGTTCTTCTTCGCTGGCGAGGAATGGAAGAGGATACGCCTTACGGCAACGCCGCAAACGAGAACTGTTCCTACGGCGGCAGAGCTCACAGGCGACTTCAGCGCGCTACTCGCATTACCGACTCCCATACAGCTCCACGAGCCGGGAAGCGCGACCTTTATTCCTGGCAACCGCCTCGATCTCGATCCCAACACGCCGCTTACTACGGACGGCAAAGCGATTGCCAAGATCTACAGCACGATGACGGCCCTGGCCAGCGGTGTCACTCCAGTTATCCCTACAGGCGCCACGATTCCGATTGCCCTCACCGCCACTTTCCAGCCCAACAACCCGTTCAACTGGAGGCAGGACTTGGTTCGTCTGGACTATCGCCTCAATGATAAGCACAGTCTCTACGGGCGGTATCTGCACGATAACTTTGACCTGGTGGATGGCTTTGGGACCTTCGTCGACGTCGGTGTTTTGCCGACAACACCAACTCATCGGCTTCGCCCGGGATATGGTATTCAAATCGGCGAAACCTGGCTCATTACGCCGCAAATCGTAAACCAAGCGAAGATTAACGCCTCCTGGAACGGTCAGCGAATTCCTCCGGCGGGTGTTAACTGGCAACGGGCCACCTATGGCTTTGCTTTCCCGCAGCTGTTTCCAGGGGGACGATTTCCCGACGGGATTCCTGACATCAGCGTCGCGGCCGGACCCAGCCCCATGCCCGCCATCTCCGGTACGCAAGGTCCCGACTTCTCCCTGCTATCGCCTACCGTAGATATCACGCCAGCGGACGACGTCACCTGGCAGAAAGGATCTCATACGTTCAAGGTGGGGGTCTTGGTGGCCCGCAACCGTAAGGATCAGAACGGCCGGTCCAGATACAACGGTCAAGTTGCCTTCAACCCCAGCGCGACAAACACGACGCGCACGGCCTTTGCGGACGCCTTGCTTGGAAACTTTCAATCGTACACCGAGGCATCGGACGACCCCATCGGGCACTTCCGGTTCACGGACGTCGAAGCGTATGTTTACGATTCCTGGAAAGTTACGCGCCGGCTTAGCCTCGAGTTTGGCCTTCGGTGGCAGAACGATGGGCCCACCTATACACAGGCGAACAATATCGTGAGCTTTGACCCCAGCAAGTTCGATCCGGCACAGGCCGTCACGCTCACGGCAAATGGCAACAATATCGATACGACGAAAGGCGGCAATCGACTCAACGGATTGGTGCGCGCAGGCGCCGGTGTACCGGCTGACCAGCTCGTCCGCGTGCCCAATGGGAATAGTCCCGCCATTTTGGGCGTGCCCGCAGGCGCGCCTCGCGGTTTCTACAATGCAGAGAACCTCTTCGGACCGCGCTTTGGTTTTTCCTACTCACCCTTCAGCGACAACCGCACGGCAATCCGTGGCGGCATTGGCCTTTTTTACGATAAACCCGAGGGCAACATTATCTTCTCTCAACTCAACCTCCCACCATTCATCCAATCCTCGACGTTCCAGAGCGCCAACCTATCCAACCCTTCTGGTGGCGCCGCTGGCGCTGCGTCTCTCTTGGGGGTGTCTGCAATTGATCCTAATTTGACGCTGGCGCGAACCACCAACTATAGTCTGGGCGTTCAGCACGAGATGCCGTGGGGTGTTCTCATGGAGGTGTCCTACGTGGGCAACGAGCAGCGGCATATCCTGCGCCAGCCGGATATCAATCTGCCAACGTTTGCGCAGCTTCAGGCCAACGCGGCGCTTGCTGCGCCTTTACCATTCAACCGGCTGCGTCCTTACCAGGGATACACCACGATTCGGATGTATCTGAGCGACAGTACGGCTAACTACAACGCGTTGCAGGTTTACGCTACGAAGCGGAAGGGCGACCTCCAGGCTACGGTCAGTTATACGTGGTCGAAAACGCTGGCTGACTCCAGCGCTCTTGGTGCAAACCCCGACAATTGGCGCGATCGAAGCTACAACTATGGCGTGGCGGATTTTGACCGCAGGCACGTCTTCGCCACGACTTATTTCTACGACTCTCCGCTATTCCGGCATCGAGGCGGCTTCGTCGGCACGGCACTTGGCGGCTGGCAACTGAGCGGCATAACACGTGTGCAATCCGGACCACCCATCACCATCCTGGCAACTTCCGCGCTTGGCGGCGGCATCGTGAACGGAGTATTGGTGAATAGCACGAATGTGGGCGGGCGGCGCGCGGATAGAGTTCCGGGAGTATCGCTTGCTCCGACTGCTCCGGGGCAATTCTTTAATCCAGCTGCTTTTAAGGCCCCGTCTCCAATTAGCCCAGGAACAGACGGCGTGGGCGACTTTACCGGTCCGTACGTTTTCGTGACGGACCTGTCATTCCGCAAATACTTCAAATTGCCCAGAGAAAACATGGGCCTGATGTTCGAGTCGGACTTCTTCAATATTTTCAACCGAGCGAACTATTCGCTGGGCAGCCTGGGCAACGCGAGCTTGACGGTTGGCTCCAACAACTTCGGAGGCTTTGGGAGCGCCAGCAACCCGCGCAACGTGCAGTTTGGATTGAAGTTTAACTTCTAAGCGTAGTTGTCCGGAGCGGGGATTTGATTTCCGCTCCGGACGATCACCCTTCGTGGTGGCCACACTCTACTGCTTCCGTGCTAATTGTGTCCGCGGTTTGGCTATTGCTTTCTGAGCATGGACCGGTTTGGCACGGATTAAGGCGCAGGCCATTAAACATCCCGCTGAAAGAAGCGCTGCAAAGGAGGACTTCATGAGTACGCAGACACAGGCCGCGTTGGAAAAAATGATCTTTCGAAAGACGAACGCGCAGATGGGTCGTCACGTCTCAGTTACGCCGCAGAACAGCACGATGCGGCATTTGGCGTACGGAAGGATTCGGCTGAATGCCTCCGTGCCCAGCATATCGTTTGGCAATGGAAACCGCGAAACCGGCCTGATTTTTCTGTCTGGGTCGGGCATGGTGCGAACGGATGGAAAAGAGTTCGAACTCGGCAAGTACGACGCGATTTACATCCCGAGAGACTCGGAGATTGAGGTGTCCACGAAGAGCCAAGCGGACATCGCCGAGTTTTCTTCCGACGTAGAAAAACGGTATCCACTTAAGGTGGTGCGCTACGCGGAGACTTCCCAAGACCCGGGAATGAAGTTCAGCGCAGGTGGGCCAGGTTCTTCGCGGCAGTTGAACATGCTGATCGCCAAGAATGTCGAAGCGGGACGACTGGTGGCGGGGTTTACGCACTCCGATCCGGGCAATTGGACAAGTTGGCCGCCACACGAGCACGCGAAGATGCTGGAAGAAATGTATGTGTATTTTGACATGCCGGAGCCAGCATACGGAATTCAGCTGGTTTATAACGACACGGAGTACCCGGAATTGGTTACGGTAGTGCGCGACGGCGATGCAGTGCTGATGCCGAGCGGGTACCACCCCAACGTCTCTGTGCCCGGCCACCAAATCGCGTTTCTCTGGGCCATGGCGGCGCATCGCGAGGTCGAAGACCGGCAGTTTGGCGTTGTGAACATTCAGCCGGGTTTTCAACAAGGCGGATCTGGACTGGAAGTAGGACGCAAGTAACCGATCTTCGTTCCTTCGCGAATCACCAAAAGTGAGTCGATGAGCCTCGAAGCCTTTCAACTGAACGGCAAGAACGCTCTCGTGACGGGATCGCACCGAGGACTTGGCGCCGCGATCGCCGTGGCTCTGGCAAAGGCCGGCGCAAACGTGGGTTGTCATGGGCGGGATCCGAAGCCTGCCTCCGCCTGTGACGAAATCCGTGCACTTGGCCGTGAAACGTTCTACATTTCCGGAGATTTGGCGGATGCGAAGGTGCCTGCCGGTCTCATTGAAAAAACGATTGCCGAGTTTGGCTCGATCGACATTCTTGTGAACAACGCGGGAGTGATTCGAAGGGCGCCAGCCTCGGAATATCCCGCGGAATTTTGGGATGAGCTGATCGCCGTGAACTTGACCGCGGTGTTTCGCCTCTCGCAATTTGCTGGGCGGCACATGCTGCAGAAAGGGACGGGCGGCAAAATCCTGAACATTGCTTCTCTACTCTCCTTTCAGGGAGGAATTCTGGTGCCCGCTTATGCGGCAGCCAAGGGTGGCGTTGCGCAGTTGACGAAAGCCCTTGCGAACGAATGGGCCTCCAAAGGGATCAACGTGAACGCGATTGCTCCGGGCTATATGGCTACGGACAACACAACGGCTCTGCGCAGCGATCCAATTCGTAGCCGCCAAATTCTGGAGAGGATTCCTGCGGCTAGATGGGGTGAGCCCCAGGACATTGCAGGCGCCGCGCTATTCTTATGTTCGCCCGCCAGCGATTACGTCCACGGACATGTTCTTGCCGTGGACGGAGGCTGGCTGGCACGTTGAGGCAACCGTATTTCCAAGGTTCAAACAATAAAAACCGCACTGGAGTTTGATCAGTATGAGTGAATTGGAGAATGCAAATGGACGCGCCAACGAAAACTTTTCCTGACTTCGTCGTCGTAACTCACGAAAATGGCAAGGAGTCAGCGCCGGAAAAAGGTTTGAAACGCCGCGTGCTTGCCTATAACGATAAATTGTTTCTTGCCGAGCATGAAATGGCAAAAGGCTGGGTGGGAACGGTGCACAGCCACCCGCACGAGCAAATCGTGTACGTCGTGCGCGGTCACCTCAAGATTGCGTGCCAAGGAAAGACGGTGGACATTCGTACTGGCGACACCTTTGTCGTGCGCGGCGGCGTGGAACACGGCGCGTCCGCAATCGAAGACTCTCTGGTAGTCGATGTCTTCACGCCGTGCAGGGAAGACTACATCCGCTGACATGCTTCTGTTGCGCGGTCTACTTAACGTATACCGTCCGGAGGCAGGCGAACTCATTCACGAGCAATTGATCGGCTATACGATGCGGAAAAGAAAACCCGCCGCAGTGAAAATGCTCGGATTGCTTTTCGCCTGTCTTGTCTGCGCGAGTTGCGATTCGTTCGCACAAGTGCGAGCTGGCGAGCTGCAAATCCAGACTTCGGAACTCGATCGGCAAGTCCGGGATTTTCTCCAAAGAGAGGTGACAGCACACGTTGCCGATATCAAAACTCTCGACCCGCCGCCGGACCGCGTCGTTGGCGCGCTGACGACCGGAGAGTTTTCTTGGGGGACGTTTATGCGAGCCCTCGGCGCCTATTCCGAGTTTGCGGGAACGAAGACGATTGCAGGCCATGATGTTCCGCAAATGATCGGGAAAATGGCTCAGATCGAATTGAATCATGGAGGAAAAACCTGGGCACAACTTTATGCGGCGATGGCTCTCGAAAGCTTCGGGACAGACCTGAAGCACAATACACTGTGGCAGGGGCTGTCTTCCGAAGAGAGGGAAGCGTTTCTCGCCTTGCTTGACCCCGGCCGATTTTATGATGCGAAGAATCACAAGCTAATAGGTCTCCCCGAGAATTATCTTGGCGTTGCAGCGCGGATTGCGGCAATTGACTACGAACTTGGCCTCAACAAGGATCGCGCCTCTCTCGATGACTTGCTGAACCGGGCAGCATCACAATTCACCGACGGAGCGCTCTTTGCTGACGATGCGCTGCCCACCGGCCGGTATGATCGATATTCGAATGAGTACGCCAGAGCCCTCTATGATGCCGCGGCACTCGCCGGCCGCGAAGATCTCATGAAGGCCCTCGCACGTTCGCTCAAGGAACAGATGACACTGTGGTGGGATTTGCTGTCCCCGGACGGATATGGTTATTCCTGGGGACGAAGCCTTGGGGCCATCAGCTATATGGACACGATGGAAATTGCCGCCTTCGTCGGCAAATATCCGGAGTTCCGCCCTGCGCCGCTTCCGCAAATTGCTTCGGCGTATTACGCTGCTTGGCGCTGGCTGCGAAATGATTTCAAGGACGAGACTCATCTTCTTTCGGTCTTCGCATTTGGCCGCGGCGATTACAGTTACATCACCAGGGAGCGGGAATGGCAGCAAACCACGGCGTTCCTGGGGAAGCTCATTAACGCACACTTTTCTTTTATAGCGACTCTGGCGAGAGAAGGCGTGGCCAGCTTTCAGTCTCAGCCAGCGCTGCCCGATGTAGCTCGGTTTGAGTTTTTCAAACGTGGGGCTGGCCGGCAATTCGGCGTATGGTTTGTGCGTCGTGATGGGATGCGCTTCGCCCTTCCTTTTGTGACCGGTCCTCGCGCCGCAACTTCGGATTACGAGCCCGCGCCACATGGTCTCCCGGGCTTCGCAGTGCCAGTCGAGCAGATATATCCCTGTTTCATTCCGTTCTTGGAACTGGAAGATGGAAGAATTATTGCCGCTGCCGACGGCGCAGATGAAATTCGCCCCGCGCCGGACGGCACTAGCGTCACAGCAACGTGGGAACGTTGGGTTATACCTGGCAGCAAGGCCGGTGAGACCGTTGATCCGGGAATTACGAGCAGCGTGACTTGGTCGGTTGAGGGAAGGACATTAGCCAGGGACGAGACAATCAGTGCCACAAAGCCGGTCGGCGTGAAGCGGCTGTGGATGGCCATTCCGAGCCATGCTGACCAACTCAATACTTCTTTCTCAGATGCCGTGAGGTCAGATCGGCTGACGTCGGACGAGGGCGACATCGACGTGCGCATTACCGCCTCGAACCTGACGATTCTCATCTCAGCCCTCGCTAACGGCGACAGTAAACTGGGTCGTGGCGCTCGTGGAGCCATCCCGTTGCAGCTGGAATTACAGTCCCGTCATATCATCCTTGATCGAGATCATCCGTTGCGTTGGAGAATTGAGGTCGCAGCGCAAAAGAGCGGCCCTTGAAATGCCCGGAGGTTTTGAAGCAGGAAATCCTTTGTTTTCTGAAATAGCCCATTTCGCGAGCCAACGCGCCCTTATTTCGAATAGGTCTTCTTGAAGTTGTTTCTGGAATTCAGGACGGTGAAGGTTCCGTTCGTTTCTGCGGTGACCTTGATGTATTTGCCCTCGCAGTTTTCGTCCATGTTGGCGATAAACATCTCTGAAACATTGTGTGCCTTGTCCGAGTCCATGGCGTAGTGCAACTGCCACAAGTCCTGAAGTCCCGGCGAATTATGAATCGTTTCCCAGGCCTCCGGGCTTCCACCTTTGTGCGCGCCATTGTTCATGATGGACACGCGAGGATGGATCGCGTCCACGATAACTTTGGCATTTGACTGGTCCAATCCGTGATGGGTGGTCAAATAAAG
>Ga0307475_10002102_pt1 | contig 11957 bp, 7 predicted proteins | sample atmos_gasesECM1C_FD_203317 | JGI IMG/M metagenome (GOLD analysis project Ga0307475, IMG submission 203317) | Hardwood forest soil microbial communities from Morgan-Monroe State Forest, Indiana, United States - atmos_gasesECM1C_515 | ecosystem: Environmental > Terrestrial > Soil > Temperate...
TAATCTGTTTACCGGGAATCGCTTCCTGGGTGGTCAAGTGGCCGACTTCTTTGCCGATGCTGTTGACGATAACGCGGCGCTGGCCGTCGGTGCCCTGAAGAAGGTCGTTGTATTGACGTTCAAGTCCAGTCTTGCCGGCGAAGTCGCCGGGGCGCAGCTTGCCATTGCTGGCTTCGATTTGCTGCTCGCTGACTTCACCCACGTAGCCAGCGGCATGCGCCAGGAAACCGCCGGGAAGATACCGCCGCCGGGAAACAGGAATCATTTCCAGGATCGGGATGTCCGAGCGATGCGATTCGATATAGGCAATGTCCGCGGGCGAAGCATCCGGTTTGATGATGATCGGCTGGAATTTGGGGAGATTCCTGGTGTTGCTGAGCTGGTCCCTCAGATCCGCAAGGGATACGCCAAGACCGTCGGCAATAGCCGGCAGATATTTTTCGACGAGAGCGGGATCATCGCGCAGCAACAGGACGCTGAATGCCGGACGGTTGTCGACCAGAACGCGGCCATCGCGATCAAGCATCCGGCCGCGCGGGGCAATTACGGGAATGGCGCGCACGCGGTTGCGCTCGGCGAGCGAGCTGTATTTGTCCGCGTCGATGACTTGGAGTTTCCAAAAGCCGAGGAGCAACACGCCGACCATGCCCACGATGATGTAGGAGGCAATGGCCAGCCGCGCTTGCGGCAATCGATTGTCGTTGCGGAACCAGTACGACACGAAAACCCCGCGCGCGAGTATTTCTATTGCAGGGCTTACATGCCCGGTCCGGCCTTGTCTAACTGCAAGGCAGGACTAAACTCGCGTCACGAAAAAATCTGCAGCGTGGGTTTCAAGTGGACCCCCATCGGGTCAGGGTCACGCCGAAAATGTCCGTCGAAAATTTCCTCGAACCTGGGCTACGAAAAAATCTCCCGGAGCTCCCGACTTACCGCCGGACTGAAGCTGCGCGAAGCAGCAAAAGTCTTTTCAAACGTACCACTTGCGCGCAAGCCTCGCAAGCCGTCCTGGAGGACAGGTTCCAGATTTGCATTGATGTTCGAGGGCCATCGAGGCGAGGCGGTTGTTGCCCGGGCTGCGCGTCTCACGCTATTGTAAGAAATTCTTTTATGGCCTTCGAATCGAACAAAGAGAAGCCGCTCCGGATTGCGCTGATCGGCATGTCAGGTGCCGGGAAGACCTTCTGGACAAAGAGGTTAGCTGCGAGCGGGCATTTCGTGATTTCCTGCGACGACCAGATCGAGCGGAGGCTGGCGCCTCGGCTCTCTGCCGGCGGGCACAGCGGAATCCATGGCGTGGCCGCGTGGATGGGCTGGCCAGACAGTCCAACGTATGCGGGACGTGAAGCGGATTATCTTGCGGAGGAAATCCACACGCTGGATGAGGTGTTGACGGAGCTTGAGAAACAGCGGGGAAAATCATTGGTCCTCGACACGACGGGGAGCGTGATTTATACGGGGAACAATCTGCTCATGCGCTTGCGGCGGCAGATGACCATCGTGTATCTGGCGGCGTCGGCCGAAGAGCAGCAGCTCTTAATTGAAAGATACTTGAGCGATCCGAAGCCGGTGTTGTGGCGCGGAGCATTTCAAGCTAAGCCGAAGGAAACGCGGCGCGAAACGGTTGCGCGGTGTTACCCCTTGCTGCTCGCGGCACGCAGGCAGAGCTATGAAGCCTTGGCGCACTGCACTCTGCCGGTGGCGGCGCTACGCGATGGTACGCTGGCTGCGGAAGCATTCTTGAAAATGATTCAAAGCGAAATGGAAAGCGCCCGATGAGTGCGGCGCGATGAGATACCGGAGCACCGCGCGAATCGCGCCGTTAACTTCGCTGCGCGGAGCCGTGCTGCGCGGGCTGGCGCCGGACGGCGGGCTGTACATGCCCGCGGAGATCGCCCGGCGGTCGCCGCAAGAACTGGAAGAATTTCGGCGGCTGCCGTTTACGGAAGTATGTTTTCGCGTGGCGCGGCCATTTGCCGCGCCGGATGTACCTGAAGAAGTTCTGTGGCAAGTGGTAAGCGAGGCAATCAGTTTTCCCGTAAAGCTGGTTTCGTTGTCGCCCGGACTGCACATATTGGAGTTGTTTCACGGGCCGACGCTGGCGTTCAAGGATTTTGGCGCGCGGTTCATGGCACGGTTGATGGGCCACTTCGTGCGCGATGAAACGCGGGCGCTGACGGTGCTAGTGGCGACGTCGGGGGATACGGGCAGCGCGGTGGGGCACGGATTTTTGGGTGTGCCCGGAATCCGCGTGGTGATTCTTTATCCCTCGAAGCGCATCAGCGAGGCTCAGGAAAAACAGTTTACGACGCTTGGCGAAAATATTACAGCACTGGAAGTAGCAGGAACTTTCGATGATTGCCAGCGTCTGGTGAAGCAGGCGTTTGCCGATGCGGAACTAAACAAGCGCGCGTTTCTGACCTCGGCGAATTCGATCAACATCGGGAGGCTCCTGCCGCAGATGTTCTATCACGTGGCGGCGTACCGGCAATTGCCGGTGGCGTCGGTGCCTTTGATTGTTTCAGTGCCTAGCGGAAACTTCGGGAATTTGACGGCGGGAATTTTTGCCAAGCGCATCGGCCTGCCGGTAGCAAAATTTATCGCTTCCACGAATACCAACGACGTGGTCCCCGAATATTTGCGCACGGGAGAGTTTCATCCGCGGGCTGCACAAGCGACCTATTCGAACGCCATGGACGTCGGCAGCCCGAACAACTTTCCACGGTTGCTCGATTTGTGCAGAAACCGACTGGAATATGTGCAGAAAGAAATCTGGGGTCACGGCGCGACGGATGAAGAGACGCTCGCTGCGATGAAAATGCTGCACCAACGCTTTGGCTACATCGCCGATCCGCATACGGCCGTGGGTGTGCAAGGTTGGGAAGCGTACAAGCTAGAACATGCTAAGCCAGCGCAAGGTTTGGTCCTGGCCACGGCGCATCCGGCAAAATTCCCAGAGGTGGTGATGAAAGCGATCGGCACTGCGCCGCCGTTGCCGGACCGCCTCGGCGCCTACTTGAAGCGCGAGAAACTGTCGCTTCCGATGTCGAGCAGGTACGAAGAATTCAAGGAATTCCTTCTGCAGCACTGACCTCGCCTAGCGTCCGCCGGCTGAGACCTAACGTTGCTCTCGAAAAGATTGCCTCATCACGAGCGTTTGCGGAGGCGGTCGAGGAGGAGAAAGAGAAAGACGGCCACGATGGCATTGACGAGGGCGGCCACTGCGAGGTGCATGTTGAACCAGGGCTCGGGTTGCGCCAGGAGAATGCGGCGGGTGAGAACAATCAGGCCCTGATGCACGACGAAGAACAGCGCAGTGAGCGCGAAGCGCGCGGCGGGATGCTCGGTGTCAAGCCGAGCGCCGATCGACGATGCGAGATAACCAATGACGGTTTTCGCGATACCGTAGAGACCTAGCGGAACTGTTGGGCCGCTCAAGCTGTCTTGCGTGAGGCCAATGGCCATGCCGAGAAGAAGTCCGGTCGAAGGATTGCGCCGGCTCAGCCCGAAATAAATCGTTACCAGCAACGGGAGGTCGAGGAGGGCAGCCTTCGAAATGTGCACCGGAGTCCAGGTCTGAATGACCAACGAGAGGAGCGTGGCGATGATAATGGCACCGGCGCGGAACTTGTGGACTTCAATGTGGGTTTCGCCGCCGCGGATGTCGAAGGCGTCGTTCATCGCCGGGCCGCCGGTGATGGGTTGGGTGCCGCGGGCTGGGCACCCGCCGGAGATTGCTCGTTCTTCATCTCCAGTGGATGCAAGGAGAGAAGAACAAGGACCTCTTCCAGCCGCTCGAGATTTGCCGCAGGTTTGATTCGAATTTGCTTGAACGGATTGCCCGGCTTGATCTCCGCGATAGTTCCCACGGGCAAGTCGCGCGGGAAAATGCGATCCATGCCGCTGGTGATGACACGATCGCCCAGATTCACGGTATCGTCGTTCGGTACGTACTTCATACTGAGCAGCGGTTCGCCCAATCCTCCCGCGGGGCTTTGGATGCGGGAATCAGCGAGCATGGCGCCAACGCCGCTCTCTTTATCGGTGAGCAGCAAGACCTGCGAAGTATTCGGAAAGGCCTCAATAACTTTTCCAATCACACCGTCGGGGGTGATCACGCCCATATTTCTCCGGATGCCGTCGCGCTCGCCGCGATCCAGCTCGATAGTCAGGCTCGCCGTCCCCGGGCTGGTGCCGATAACGCGCGCGCCAATCATGGGAACGTCCGCGTGGGACTGCCGAAAATTGAGGAGAGCGGCGAGACGGTCGGCCTCCTCAGCTTTGCCTTGGAGTTGTGCGATTTGCAGTTTCAGCACGTCGTTATCGCGGCGCAGCTGCTCGTTTTCTTTCGTGGTGTTTTGCAGGGCGAAGTAGTGCCGCCAAATACCGCGAATCCATCCGAAGCCGGAGGAACCAGCGCGCTCGAAAGGCGAAACCGCGCCGACGGTCCAAACGCGGATCAGGCGGCCCTGCGAGTCGCGCTTGATTTGCACGGCCAGCAGAAGTACCTGCAGCAAGATGATTCCTGCGAGCAGAACGAGCGATTTGTGCCGAGAGGGAATAGCGACCATTGCGCGATCTTCTCTTCGTATTTCCCGGAGCGCCCGGTGACTAGTGGCTGGTGACTAGTGACGGGTGACTCATGTCGCAAGTTTTCAGTTGTCAGCAATCAGTTGAAACTCGAGGCCGGAAAACATTTGTTCACTGGACTCGCGAAAGAATTGCAGATCAGCTAAAGACTCTGAACCTGAAAACTATTCTTCTAATCGATGCAAACCTGACGCAGCAGCTTGAAATCGCTCAGCATCTTGCCCGTGCCGAGCACGACCGACGCCAGCGGATCGTCGGCGATGGACACCGGCAAGCCCGTTTCCTCACGGATGCGCTTGTCGAGATTTTTCAGCAACGCGCCACCGCCCGTCAGGACGATGCCGCGATCGCTGATATCGGCTGAAAGCTCCGGAGGCGTACGCTCCAGAGCTACGCGCACCGCGTTTAGGATGGTGGCAACGCATTCGCTCAGCGCTTCGCGAATCTCGCTGTCGTCAATCGTAACGGTGCGTGGGACCCCCTCAATCAAGTTGCGGCCCTTGACTTCCATCGTGAGAGGTTTTTCCAGCGGATACGCGGAGCCGATTTCCATCTTGATTTGTTCAGCAGTGCGCTCACCGACGAGCAAGTTGTACTTGCGCTTCAGGTATTGCATGACCGCTTCGTCCATCTCGTTGCCGGCTACGCGCACAGAACGCGAATAAACGATCCCGCTCATGGAAATTACGGCGATGTCCGTCGTGCCGCCGCCGATGTCCACGACCATGTTGCCGGAAGGTTCTTCAATGGGCAGGCCCGCGCCGATCGCCGCGGCCATCGCCTGCTCAACGAGATACACTTCGCTGGCTCGCGCCCGGTAGGCGGAGTCTTGCACGGCGCGCTTTTCCACCGGCGTGATCTCGCTGGGCACGCCGATGACGATTCGTGGATGCACGAGCACGCGGCGGTTGTGCGCCTTCTGAATGAAATACGTCAGCATCTTTTCTGTAACTTTGAAATCGGCGATCACCCCGTCTTTCATCGGCTTGATAGCGACAACGTTTCCCGGCGTGCGGCCCAGCATTTCTTTCGCCTCGCGGCCCACCGCGACGACTTCTCCGCTGGCCTTATTGATGGCCACGATCGAGGGCTCGTTCACGACAATTCCCTTGCCGTGCGAAAACACCAGCGTGTTCGCCGTACCCAGATCGATCGCGAGGTCGGAAGAAAACAGACTGAACACCGACCTCATGTTGTAACCGTTCTTGTTCATCCCTACATCTCCCCGCGAAGAAGCACTCTCCGCTGCCCGGCCGGCAATAGCACTGACCGCGCTGCGGCCAGCCCCCGCCAACTATTGTCTCCGGACACCGCTTCCAGCGCAAAGGCGCCAGCGTCTTCTTCGGGACTTTTACTTCGGAACCACGATGGACACCTGCTTCATCGCCGTCCCGCCGCGGCGGTTCGAGCCAATAATGGATATCGTGTGCTGCCCCGGATCCAGCGCCTCGGTAAAGTGCCGGAAAGTCCCATCCGGAGCAATGTTCGGCACGGGCTGGCCGTTCACGATGATAGCGGCGCCGGGTTCCGCGCGCCCCACGATCTCCGCCACGCGGCCATGCAACTGCGTACCGGTAATCTCCAGAACCATTGGCTGCGACTTAGCCTGCGCGACCAGCGTGAACTTGAAAATCTCGCCCACTTCGCTGGTCTGCTTCTTGCCGTCGGTGGCCGTGACGCTCCAGAAGTAATCGCCGGGATCGAGCCCGCTGATGTCCACGCCCGTGCCGGTGACCTTTGCGGCTTCTTTCACGGTTTTCGTAAACATGGCGGTGGTGCTAATGCGCAGCGTGTAAGACACTGCATCCTGGACAGCCTTCCATTCAAAATGCACGGGGGAAATCTTCGGATTCTCCACGATGATCGGCGCGAGATTCAACGGCTCGATGAGATCCGGAGGCGCCAGCACGTTGGATCTCTGTATCGCGCCGCCACTCGGAATCGTGACCTTTTCCCACTGCGCGAGATCAATCTTTTCCTGGCCGCGCTGAACTTGCGCGCTGCCGCTCGAGACCACGATCTCGCTTTCCCTCGTTTCCGGATCCGCCTTCACGGCCACGCGGCTGTTCGAGTGCAGTTGCGCAACGGCGTCTTCCGCACTGACCGCGGCCTTGGAATCAGGAGAGCTGAAGTTCGGCGTGGCCAGATTCACTTCACCAGTATTGATGCGCATGGCCACGCTTGTAGGCTTGTTGCTCTCAGTGGAATTTTCTTCGACGGTGACCATAGCGTCGGGCTTGACCGTGTACGTTGTGCCGTCAGCAAACGTGATGCGGGCCATGCCGTCCGCACCGGTTTTTATCTGGTCACCCTTGTCGAGCGAGGTCCGGAAGTCGGCCTCAACCCACTGCACCGAGTTGACCCTTTTCACTTCTACCTTGCCGTCCAGATTGACGAATTTCGCGTGCCGCTGATCGGCACTGAGCGGTTCGCCTTCGGGATTGCTCACCGCTTTGTCGATTTTGTTGAGGACCACGCTATACAAGTCCGGCTTGGCCAGATACACACCACCACCGATGATCGCCAGAGCCAGGAGAATGTAAACGATCACAGTCTTGTAGGTGACCGCCGTCCAATACACTTCAACGCGCGGGACTTTTTGCGAGGTTTGCGCGGGTTTCGGATCGGTGGGCGTCAGGGTGCTCATCTAGGATTCCGTTGTAAATGCTCCAATTTTTTAATCTAACACAGTGGTTCGCGGTCGGCTGGATTGCCGGGCGCCGCGTAGTCAAATTGCAAATAGCGGGGGGCATCGGCCTGAAGTGTTCTTCGCCTGTCCGATGGTTCAGGTCCTTCAACGAACTTGCGGGCGGCAGAATTCTGCCACACCGTTTGAGTTCTCACACCCGCGCCCGTCTGGCTGTTATTTCAAGGACTGCATCGCCGGTTCAAGCCAAGAGAAGAGCAGGCCGTTAATTTCCGGGAATTGGGCAGCGAGAAGTCCCAGTGCGGGCAGCAGCACGAACGTCCCCATTCGAATCCAAAAATCCAGGCCAAGCTCGTTGGGATTGGTCTTGGTGATTCGGCTCAAGGTCGAGTTCTTGAACATCTGAGCGTAAACGAAACCGACGACGCCGAGAATCAGGAAGAAAAGGAAAATCATCAAAGAGCGCAGCCGCAAATGAGGCTCGAACGGATAGCTCCCCAGGGAGACGAGAACAAATATGAAGAGGCCCGCAATTGCAACAACGAGTGTCTGGATACGCTGAAGAATGACCAGAATAAAGGCCAGGTAGAACAAACACACATATTGCTCGACGCACGCCGTCATGGCCTGCGGGGCCGGTTCGGCTAGATCCTTTCCTGCGCCTCCACCCGACTCTCCCCCATTGCTCTCCCGCTCCGGCCACTTTTCGCTCTTCCACTGCGTGTTGAGGTAGATCAGGCAGGCCGCTGTCGTGCTGGCCAGCCTCCGATGAAAATATTGCAGAGGATTCTTCTCTGCATATTCCTTCCTCCAGGATGATTTTGTACTTGACGTGGTATTGGATTTTGAATCGTACTCTGAAACGGATGTGGAGTCGTCCCTGGCAGGCCGTTTCGAATCGGCGCGAAGCGACTGGGCGAAAGCCCTGAGCTTTAGGCGGAAGTATTGAGTTGCCTTCCTCCACCTGGATCCCGTTTGCTTCGGAAGATATTCTTGTTCGAAGCGAAGGTTTTCATACGCGCCGCACATGGTATTTGCCTGCTCTTCCGTCAGTCGGATGCTCTCTGCCACGGATTGGTCCGTTGGTTGCATGTTCAAAAGTTGGCGAAGAATCTCCAGCTCTCTGTAGATTAAACGGTAGAAATTGATCAGGCCGCTCCCGGCGCTCCCAGCGAGTCCCCAGAGAGAGGTCCAAGCAAAGCCTTTCAGCTTCCCAAAACTCCGGCGCAGGGGGGTATCTTCGAGGGCGCGGAGTAGGGCGCGAAACTCCATCCATACAAGTAGGACGCGGAATATGAGAGTCAGGAGGAGGAACAGCACGAAGAAAAGCAGGCCCGCATAAACGTATTCAAAAACGGTTCCATCGATGGCCTGCACGGAGTGTTGCCAGCCAAGAACGAGGACAATGGCAGCGAGCGTGAGGCTCGCGGGAACGAATACCCGGCGATCCAGACCAAAGGGTTTAAGGGCTTTCATTAGCCCTCTGTGGGGCTGCTTGCTGAGAGCTTTGAGCCGCTGACGCTCAATGGAAGTTGGAATCTTTTTCTCATCGGTGAATTTATATGTGCTGGGCAGGACGGGTCCCTTCCGGCCGCGAAGAATTACCCCTTGAAGGCCCAACCAGCCCCACCATAAGCATGCCAGCAGCAAAATTAGGAGAGGGAACGGGGGTGAGGTGCCGGACAAGAGATGAGTGCCGCGGTACAGGTCAAAGTGTGACTGCGCCGGCAGTTGTTTGCCTTCGTAGAAGATGCGAAAGGCGATGAACAAGACCAGCGTTGTCACGGCCACGACAAAATAGGTTTTTGCCAGTCCGCGGGACTGTCTTCGTAACAGGCCGCAGGTGCAGCCAAAGGTGAGCAGCACGATTTGCAAAGCCGGTGGAAGAAATAGTTCGGGTGCTGCCCGATAGTCGCCACCCCACTGAATCCACGGAAATAAAAATAGAAATTGAATGGCCAACAGTGCCAGACCGGTGACAAACAAAAGTTTGTCGCGAAGGGCATCTTCATCCAGGGTGAAATTAGCAAGCAATTCCGAGCGCGGGAGTGCGGGAGGGAAGGCCATCAGCCAGGAGAAAGGAAACACAAGACAGACACTCAGGAAACAAAAAATCTGCCATTCCAAAGGAAGGGGTGGTGTAAATCTTCCCGGATCAGGCACAGCCGCGACGGCATGAAGATTGCTGTGAATGGCCTGTCCCGAATCGGATCTCACTTCCTCATCGAGCAGAGTCACCGGCCAGAATCCGCGCCGACCAAGGACCGTCAGCCACAGAGGTGGCGTCCACGCGTGGTCTCCGGGCGCGGCGTCTGGCGAAAGAGCAGGCCAGCCATATTGCGCGTAGGCCGCCTCCGGCAGGTCGGTGACTCTGTTTTCCGGATTAGCGAGATTCGGCGCCCGCGGGTAGTTCTCAGGAACGTCGGAGATCAAAGACAAGAAGGCGTTGAAGTTGCCAACCGAATAGCTATCGGAGAAAATCCGATCTACGTGCGTGGCGCCCTTGGGCGTCTTCTGATGCGCGACGATGTCGTCAATCCCAGGAAACAACGGATAGGAAGTAATCTCGAGAACGCCGTGAAGGCTGGGTTGATCTTGCTCGCGCTGAAAGAGAAGATTCGAGCCCATCGTCACCAGCCGTCCGTACGGGTAGGCTGTTCGGAGGAACCGGCACAGAAACAGCGTATCCAGGGAATTACTGGCTCGGACGAGGATAAAGCGGGTGTGATGTTTTTGCAGGTTGGCGACGATTCCCAGGAGAACGGCTTCCTGGGATAGAGGGGTTTGCAGGCGGGCGTAAGGTGGCACACTGTCGTCGTCGCTCCCGGTCGTATCCAGGTTCAGAGGAAGCGTGGTTCTTGGGGCTTTTTTAGTATTGTCGCTTCCTTCCTGCGTGAGCAAATCCCTCTGGTAAGCCCCGCGAAGCTGTGAGATCTCACGCGGAAAGTAGAGGTACAGCATCTCGGCTGTTTCCTTTTCTTCCATCTGGTCATTCGCACGGCCCTCATCCGCCCTCTTCCCACAAGGGGGAGGTTGAAACTCAACCTCTTGTTTGTTCAAATTTCCATAGGCCGTTTCATCTTCCGACAGAACGGCAATCTCTTGCGCCATGTAGCCGTGGTTCACGACGAAGCAGCGGAAAAGGTTGTCCGCGTAGTTATCGCTTTCTTGGAACGTAGCAAAGCTTGCTTTGGGGTGATGCGTTTCTAGGAACCTGCGAAAATTCTCGGAGGCTACCCAGCTACTGACGGTTCCGCTGTGGATGACGATCCGTGGAAAATCGGAATCGCCTTGCTTGTTCAGTAGCGGCTCGAGCGAGGCAAGCGATCCGGAGAAGGCGGGGCCGGCGATTCGAAGAGCGTGGAGACCGCCCGGAATCTCACTCTTGCCGCGAATGTCCTGAATGATGCGTAGCGCATTTCGATACTGCTCCTTGTGAATCCCGCCCGTGGGTGTTTCGCCTACTACGAGTACGAAAAGTGCGTTTACTTGCGTCGGCAGATCGTTGTTCACAGCCGCACTGGGTTTGGTTGACATATGCGCTTCAGCTAGCGGTGCCTTCCGGAAGATCATGAGGCCGGGATACTCCTCTTTATGTCCTTGGTAGACCTGTTGGGCTAACCGCAGTTTCAAATCCGGGGAGTCGGGAGGCCCCTCCATCTGCCAGGGCATAGTCGCTCGGGAGAAAAGATAGCCAGATTGCTGAGCGGCTTTTTGAATCGCTTCAATTGTGCGGTCGAACGTGAGGCCCATATGCGTGTGCACGGGATCGGGAACCGTCGCAACCACGAAAAGAATCCTTTGGTTTTCTCCCTCAGGGACGTTCCAGTGCTCCGCGGGGTCGTAAGATCTTGCTGGCTCCCCGTCGCCTTTGCTTTTGCCTGCAAATCGCATCTTTCCGGCAAGAGCAGCCCGCTTTTTCGAATCCTCCTGTTTCCCGTAGTGAGCCTCGATGAGGTCGAGGAGGTCTCTTGCAGGGCACACGGGACTGCAGTGACTGCAGGGCGTGGCGGGGGGATCCGCATCGGTCGTACAAGTGTTGTAGAGGCTGTTTCGAATCTCTTCCATCGAGGCCTGGTCTGTGGCGGCGCGGGCCTGGGTGGTGGTCGGTGTGCGTGTGCCAGAAGAATCGGAGCGCGGCCCCGTGAGAACCGAGAAGGCCACAAGAGCAGCCAGCAGCGTGCTATATCCTTTCCTCAAGGCGCACTTCCTCCGTCTCGGAGTAGTGATTGGAGTTCGGCGAACGTGACAACCGAATCCTGGGTGGTTGGGCTAGGCTCCAGGGTGGGGCGCGAAGGATTGCCAAAACTGAGAGCATCCGTGCCTTTGGCTCGTGCACCTCGATGGACCTTGATAAGGCCATCGGTATTGGTAAGTAAGGATTCCGACGATTGTATTTGAGGCGCGTACCCTTATCTCTTATAATTCTAAGTTTGTCTACCGACTGGGGAGATCATTGGATGGCTGGCGCAGATAAAAGCAAACTCGGGTACCGCATCCTTTTAGGGGCGGTCGTGCTGCTCTTGGGCGGCAGCATGTTGCTGTACCTCGTGCCGCAGACGCCTGGCACCAGCGAGATTTCCACCGACACGGTCGCGAAGGTTGGCGACGAGTCCATAAGCCTGGCGGACGTGAGCAAACAGCTCGATGAGATAAAACGCCAAAACCAAATACCGAAACCCTTGGAAGGACTGTACGCCCAGCAAATCCTGAAGCAACT
>Ga0307475_10002103_pt1 | contig 11956 bp, 12 predicted proteins | sample atmos_gasesECM1C_FD_203317 | JGI IMG/M metagenome (GOLD analysis project Ga0307475, IMG submission 203317) | Hardwood forest soil microbial communities from Morgan-Monroe State Forest, Indiana, United States - atmos_gasesECM1C_515 | ecosystem: Environmental > Terrestrial > Soil > Temperate...
ACGATGATCAAGGTCCCACCGTTGTTCCCAGTGAACAGAGGATCTGGCCAATCCAGACTCGAGACGGCGCCCGACACTCCGGGCACACTACGTAATGAACTCGTCAAGAAGCTCAATGCGTCTGCGCTTTCTGCTGAATCCGGATCGGGAATGCCGCTGATCACCACAACCAGGCGGTGGGCGTACGGAGACTGGAAACGCTGCGCCAGTTCCAGGTCAACTCTTTCGGATTCTCCGTCCTTTATGTGAGCAGCTGTCTCCAGGCGACGTTCGACTTTGTAGGAGAAGGGCATCAGCGCAAGCGCCATGACAAACCCCGACATCGCCAACCAGAATCGGCGGCGAGCAGCATCACGGCCAGACTTCAAGCCTGGCATTACCATGGAGGCTTCACGTCGTTTCCTAGTTCGCCTGAGAGCAATGAAGCGACTTTGGTGATCGGGCACATCCATAATATAGGATCAAACTGGATATTCACTGGGGTTCGGCCTTGAGCTCAGTTAACCATAGAGTAGTACCCGGATAGTACCCGGATTGTTTGAATGTATAAGTCAGGAGGAGCGCTTGGTGTACAAATGCTGAACTCAGCGACCACGCTGATTCAGAGAGACAACCAAGGAGGCTCCCCCATGCAGACTATGTATTACATCGGACTGGATGTTCACAAGAAAAAGATCAGCTACAGCGTAAAGGATGGAAGTAGCCACATTCACGCGGAAGGTGCGATTCCCGCCGCGAGAAGCGACCTAGACCGTTGGATGAAAACTCTGCCGGCGCCTTGGACAGCGGCGATGGAAGCCACCATCTTCACCGGTTGGATCTACGATCATCTGAAGCCACATGCAGCTGCCCTGAAGGTGGCGCATCCGTTGATGCTGCGTGCCATCGCCGCGGCCAAGAAGAAAAACGATCGCATCGATGCCAACAAGATTGCTGACTGCCTGCGTTGTGATTTTCTACCGGAATGCTACATGGCCTCGACCGAGATTCGCGAACGGCGGCGCACTCTGCGTTATCGCAATCTGCTCGTCCACCAGGCCGTGCAGCTAAAAAATAAAATCTCCGGTGTGCTGATGGAAGCGGGCGTGAGCTATAACAAACAGAAGTTGCACAAGGTGGGCTACTTCAAGAGCTCCACCAGCACGCTTTGCAGGTGTTTGTTGCGTTGCTTAGGCTCCGGCTTTCTACGAATAGCATCGAGCAGTCCCTTCTAAAGTGTCGCCAGTCGGGCCTAAGCGCGACACTTGTTCGTTGCCGGAAACGTTATCGAGTCCTGGAATAGAATGGATTACGCGATTTTTACAGGTCCCAGGTCGTCTTTCATCGTCTGAAAGGCAGCTGTGTTTTTCTTGGCTTGGTCCCAGTGGCCTTCCGGATATTCGCGCATCAACTGCACGGTCAGAAAACTTCCGCGGATCACGCTGGATTCGTGATTCGACCATAGCTTGCTTGTGGAGCGGTCGCCGTAACGATTGATGATGATTCGGGAAAAGTTTGGCGCCTCGCGCGGATCGTATCCGTGTTCGATCACGTTCTGGAGTCCCAGCCGGTCCGCCTGATTCTCAAGGTCCCGCTGGTGACCGTTCACCACGGAAGCAATTCCAATCTGTGCCATGAAGATTCCTGCGTTCCCAATGAACGCACCGGCGGCGACTCCCGCGATCGTCAGTCCGATGCGGGACCCACGCGTCTCCTCGATTTCACGGCGATAGTGCACCTGCAGCACATGAGCCATCTCGTGGCTCAATACGAAGGCGAGCTGTGCTTCGTTCTCGAGCACACCCAGTAAACCGGTATTGATCAGCAGTGTACCGTCCGGCAGCGACGCCGCATTAATTTCCGGATCTTCCACGACAAGAAATCGGAACTCAATGGGCCGCTTCGTCCCTTTCGCTCCCTCCGGAATCAATGAATCGCCCAAATGTGAAACATATTCTTGAACGCTTCGCTCCGCCAGCAGCTTCATTCGACCGTGGAGCTTGTTTCCCTGGCGAAATTCGACGACATCAATTCCCGTTTGCGGGTCCTTTGCCCGGACGACTTCCAGGTTGTGTGGCATCTTATAGTCGTCAGCCGGAGCGGGCGGGCCCAGCTCTAGTTCTTCGGCCTCGATCCGTCCGTCTTTGCGCCGCGTGCCCGAATACCTGACGTGATACCCAGCGAGCGCGGCATTTCGCCCAGAAGTTTTGGTAGCCAGGCTTTCGCCAGCTTTCGCAGGGTTCCAAGCACGCTTTGTAGCGTTGTCCAAATCCAGCCAATAGCCATCCAGCTTCAGCTCGCTCGGTTCACCAGCCGCAATTCTTGCGGTGTCCATCGGCTCTTCCTGCAGATACGCGGAGCCATGAATCTTCTTGTCGTCCTCTCGAAGCTCGACCATGAGCTTCTCCGCGAAAAAGCGGTGTTTGTCGAGCCACTGCCCTTCAGCTTCCACCAACATTCCGGGAGACAGCTCCTCGGGATTGAAGGGGTGCTCGCCCGCGGCGCTCAGGACGCGACTTGCGGGAGTCAGCTCAATTCGGTCGTCCAGAATTAGAAGGGTGCTGGCATCGGCTCGCCCGGTAATGTAGCCGCGGAGCTTCATCTTTGTGACCGCCGCGGCCGTTTCTGTAACAGACAAAAAGGCGAGACAGAAGACGAGTGCCAATCCGCACGCTACAGCGCGGCGCAGAAAGGTATTCAATGCGAGATGTTCCTGCAGCTCTTCACGAGGGCTTTGACGTCTCGGCCAGCGCCTTTTTCATTTCTTTCACCATCTGGTGCGCTGCCCCTTTCGCCATGATTTTTTCGTTCCACCTCGGATCAATCTTGACGTGCACGTGCAACACGCACAGGTTTTGCTTATCACTTCGCCTCACCACGTCGGCGTCCATCTTAAGGCTGCGCATCCCTGCGCCGAAGCCGATGAGGGCGCTTTTCACCACGTTTCCCTTCTGGTATTCCGTAATTGTTCCGCTAATCACCAGCGATTTTGGCGCGTCCGCGTCGTCCACCGCTTCCCCTACCCCGACCACTTCATTCACCAGCTTGGCTTTAGTCAGTTCGCTTCGCAGCTCAGCATAAAAATAGTCCACAAAGGCGGGAGTCAGCTCGACTCCTTCCGCCGTCGTAAAATGTTTGGCTTCGGCGGTGTTGTACTGCGGCGTTTCATCCTTGGGTTTGGCCACGGCGCCCATCGCGAAAAACCCTGCAAGCAGTGCCATCATCAAGATTCGCATTGCGTTTCCTCTCTTGCTCGTCATTTCGTCCAAATTCCTACAGAATCGGAGCCCTTCATCTCGACGGTGGCTTCGGCGTTTCGGTGTCGCTCGGGGCTCCCGCGGGCGCCACTTCCGTTCCCTTCGACAACGCCGCCACCGCTTCTTTCAGTTGCGTTCCGCGCACAAAATTCCGTGTCGCATCATGCAGCGCTTCTTCAATGTCTTCCTCCACGTTTTTCTGCATGTTCTTCTTCCGCACAGCGCCCTTGGCGATGGAGGTTCCCACCGCTTTCACTTCTTGGGATTCTCCGGTCTTCGTGTTCTTCACCATCGTCGAAAATTCCACTTTGCCGAAAAAGTCGAGCCCCGACCCAGCGGCCAAACCGAAGTGAAACAGGTACACGCGCAACACCAGGTCTGCCGATCCTGCATCAGGGGCCAGCAAGTTCGCTGCTTTCAGTGATTGCTCGATCGCTTCCTTCACAATCCCTGCCGGCTGTTTGTCCAGGAAGACTCCGCCTCGCTCTTTCATCACCATCATCGGCTGCGGATTTCCCGACCGATCGGTCACACTCGCGATCCAGAATTTGGGTGGATGCTCAAACTTTTGTGGCGGAACCGGCTCCCCGAGCTGGATGCTAATCGTGTTTTCCGGCTTGGGTTTCGGTTCGTCAGCACTTGCCCGGGAACAGGCGGTCCAAACCAGTCCGGCCACCACTAGAATAGTGGTGGTAGAACGCAAGCTGCCGCGAAGGGGCATGGGAGTCTCCGCCGGGCGTCGGTTAAGCCGCTGCCACGTTCTGGTGAGCCTTCTGGCTCGCTTCCAGTAGTATTACGGCTCAAAGCTATAGTGCTCCCTCGCCATTCGCAAGAAGTAAGCGCCGCTGCTGTGCTGAAGTAGAGAAGAGCAAATTATTGGCTGCAAGTGTTGCCAGGGATTGTGCTGATGGTGCCACTCGAGCAAGCAGGCCAGCTAGAAACAACCGCCATCTTGAGCTCTCTAACGGCCGCGCTATGTTTTCTGGCCCTCTGGGGAGATTTTTTTGCGCTGTCAAGTGCTCGTCAAATATCGTCGCGGAATAGCCCAACTGAAGTCGTTCTGGATGGATGGTCGGCAAGCCAGAAGTTAACCGCGGCGCACGGGCTTGAGCTAGCTTGTGATAATTGAGAGGGTTTTGTTACACGCTCTTAGTTCCGCAACGTTCGGTTCGCAGTAAATAGGATGTGCTAGACTGGCCGCCGTTTGTTTAGACAGCGGTGCTGTCGATGTTCCACGGCAAGATTCTCCCTGAATGCTTCTCGACTTTATCCTGCGAGGCCCAATGAGGAATGCGATAGCTAAAGCATTGCTGGCTTGCGAAGCGTCGAAGCTGCTCATGCCACGGATATGTGGCTGCACGTTGCTTTGTAGTGTGCTATTGATGGCTGCTCAAGTCCGCGCCCAAACCCCTGGAACACCCCCGGCGACGCCCAAAAAGCCCGTCATTGACGAATATCACGGTGTCAAAGTTACAGATGATTACCGCTGGCTTGAGAATTGGGATGATCCTGCCGTGCGGGCGTGGAGCGACGCACAAAATCAATACACCCGCGCTTACCTGGACGGTCTTGCCATACGAGAACCGATCAGGGAATGGTTGCGCGAAACAGCTAACGCCACCTCGGTATCCTATTTCTCGATTCGATCAAGTGGCGATTCATTCTTTGCGATGAAGACCCAGCCTCCAAAAAATCAGCCGTTCCTAATAAGCCTCAAGTCTCTAGATAACCCTGCTTCGGAACACGTGATTCTGGATCCGAACCAACTTAACGCCAAAGGCACAACTGCTATCGATTTTTATGCGCCCTCGCTGGATGGTCGCTATGTGGCGGTATCTCTGTCCGAAGGCGGCAGCGAAGAAGGAACTGTGCACGTGTACGACGTAGCTAATGGAAAAGAGGCGGGCAACATAATACCCCGCGTGAACAAAGGCACCGGGGGTGGAAGCGTCGCGTGGATCGGCGACGGAACTGGTTTCTTTTATACCCGCTACCCGGCCGACGGAGAGCGGCCCAAGGGAGATGCAGATTATTATCAGCAAATTTATTTTCACAAACTCGGAACGCCAGTCAGTTCGGACAGCTATTCCGCGGGGAAAGATTTTCCCCGCATCGCAGAAATCTTTATGCGTACCTCTGAGGATGGGCACTACGTCCTCGCTCAAGTGGCTAATGGCGACGGAGGTGAATTCGCCTATTACGTTATGGACCTCAAGTCTGGAAAGCCGGGAGCATGGTCGCAGGTGGCGCAGTTCTCAGATCGGATCAAGCAGGGTGCTTTAGGCAAGGATCAGGCTCTATATCTGGTATCAACGAAGAACTCTCCGCGCGGAAAAATACTACGATTGCCGCTGGCAAAGCCTTCGCTCGAAAGTGCGGAAACCGTGGTACCACAAAGTGATGCGGCCATCTCAGCAATTGTTCCTTCGGCGACACTGCTCTATGTGATCGATTCGGTAGGTGGCCCGTCGCGTATCCGCATCTTTGACCAAAAAGGCCACGCGAATGGCGAGATCCCGACATTACCCACCTCTGCTGTTTACGGCCCAAGTTCGCCTGGTGGTGACGATCTGCTTTACAACAACGAGTCTTACCTGACTCCGGGCGCATGGTATCGCTACGACAGAGCAACCGGCAAAACCTCACGCACAGCTTTATTTCAAACTTCGCCCGTGGATTTCAGTGATGTCGAGGTCGTACGAGAGTGGGCGGTTTCAAAAGATGGCACCAAGATACCGATGAGTGTTATGCGGCGAAAGGGCGCTAAACTCGACGCGACAGCGCCAGCGCTCCTGACGGGTTATGGCGGTTACAACATTAGTCTGGCACCGGCTTTTGACCCGGGTCTACGGATTTGGTTGGATCGCGGCGGGGTCTGGGCGGTAGCGAATCTGCGAGGCGGTGGCGAATACGGCGAGGAATGGCATCATGCCGGTAATCTAACAAAAAAGCAGAACGTCTTTGATGATTTCGCGGCATGCACGAAACATTTGATAGACGCCGGCTACACCAAGCCAGGGAATCTCGCCATCATCGGCGGAAGCAACGGCGGATTATTAATGGGAGCATCGCTGGTGCAGCACCCGGAGATGTACCGCGCGGTCGTATCGTTCGTAGGCATTTACGACATGTTGCGAATCGAGGCCATCACTGCAAACGCGGTTTTCAATATCCCTGAATTTGGCACGGTCAAGGACCCCGAGGAGTTTAAAGCGCTGTATGCTTACTCGCCCTACCAACATGTCGCTGACGGAACGGCGTATCCAGCAGTTTTGTTTCTAACTGGTGCGAACGATCCACGCGTGAATCCCGCAAACTCGCGCAAGATGACGGCGCGGCTGCAAGCCGGAACCAACTCGAAAAAGCCGGTATTCTTGCGCACGAGCTACACGACAGGACACGGCATCGATTCAAGTCTGGATGAACAAGTTGAAGAAGGCGCAGACGTGTGGGCGTTCTTGTTCGACCAACTCGGTTTGCGAATGGACGCAGCTAAGACCAAGTAGCCTTTGTCTCAGCCCAGGGTCTATGCACTTTGTGCATGTCCGAAATGAATCGCTTTTTTATTAGCTTGGCCGTTCACTTCATTGACAACCTTCGATTGCGGTTATCTCGGGATCGATTCCGCACTCCCGCGTCCACTGTGCGTCTTCCAGCGTCAAAACATACCAGCGCATGAAGGTCCCGTCGATGCAACCGTGACAGTGCTGACCGTCCGGTTTTCACGTTCACGACGAGAGCGCTTACTATATCAACTGAATGGAGAAACATGACAGGGGAGTGGTCAGCTCTATTCGGTGGGAGGGCGACATGACCTTTAAGAATCACCCAGAAATCCCATCACAAATTTGGCCTGTCAGCCTATTGGCAATCTTGTTTTTCGCAATTTGGCCCTCGTGCCTTTGGGCCCAGGAAGCCTCAACTAATCACAACGTCGTACTTCGTCGCGACCCTACAACATCAAGCCCAGCGTTAGAACACCTGGTTAAGGGTGCAAGACTGGCTCTCATCGATGCGACTCCGGATAGCGGGTTCTATCACGTTAAGACTGAGGACGACCGAGTCGGCTGGGTTTTTGCAAAGTACGTCAGCATCTCATCAACGCAAGTCTCGACTGCGCCGCCAACGTCAAGCGCGCCTGCGTCGACACAATGCGACCCGAGCATATCGGCGCATGTTTATCATCCCAATCGCCTGATCGTAAAGCAGGAATGTATTGAAGTAACTGGGACAATCGTGGATGCCACGGCAACCCAATCCAAGCATCAAACCGACGGAACCCGACATGAGAAAGATGGAGATACCCACGGGTGGCTGGAAGTGGATTCGGGATTTGAGAACCTTTTAAATTCGGGCAACATGAACAATGAGAATGGAAACCTAGTATTCGAGATTATCTGTAGATTTCCTGTAACGCAGACGGATGCTAAGGCCGCGTGCCAGGGGTACGCCGACCCAATTTCACTGCCGCCCGTGGGTTCTCACGTCCGCATTGTCGGAAGATTCGTACAGGATACGTTTCACGGTCAGTGGAATGAAATTCATCCGGTGACGAGCATCAGCGTTATTCCGTAAATTGGCAAGATTATGTTTAGCTGAGATCAAAGCTTTGAAGGCTTTTGGTCGAAATCCACTTGATCCGATAAACACCACCTTTGAAAAACAGCCTTATACCAGATGGTGTTGCATCGACCGGTTGAGCGCGCCGCGTTAATCAGGAGGCTTCATCTACCGAGGCCTGGCTAGGAGAGATGCACAATCGGGTGTTACAAGTCGCTACATCGTCGCAGCAAGACTATTTGGTTGGTACTGACGCTTCAACTATCGTGCCTTTTAGAGGTCCCGACGTAACCTTGCACGTTCCGTCGAGTGCCCATATGCGTTCGCGCATGTTGGCGAGCCCCATTCCTCCGCGGTGGTGTTGCTCGGGAGTTATGCCAATCCCGTCATCGACAATCCTCAGCAAGACTTGCCCACCGCGTACTTTCAATTCCATGGACGCTGCCCTGGCATGGCTGTGTTTGACGATATTTTGCAAGGCCTCCTGCGCGATACGAAATAAGCAGCGGGAGATATCTGACTGAAGGTGGGATGGCACATCTTTTTCAGAAAAACTAATCACGAGCCCGCTTTGCGCGCCGGTATCCCGACACAGCTTTTTGAGGGCCCCCGCAAGGCCCAGGTATTCGAGAGTGAAGGGGTGCAAATTATGAGATAAATCACGCGTCGCTTTCGAAACGAGGGAAATCTGGTCGTAAAGTTTGTCCAACTCCGTTTTCGGAGAGGTCTTGAACCCAGATCGAAGCTCGTCAACATTCAGGCCCACTAGCGTCAACTGTTGGACGATATCGTCATGTAATTCTCGGGCGACGCGGTGACGTTCTTGCTCCTGTGCGTCAACCACCTTGCAACGCGTTTCCCTCAGCGTTTCGTCGCTGCGGCGTCGCTCAGCGATTAGAGCTGCGGTCAACATCAGGGGCAACGCGAATAGCGTCAACAGGATATGCAGCGATAACTCGTAGTCGGCTAGGGACGAGGTTCCGAGCGGTCCTCGGCCGTGTATCGCATTCCAGATGGAGATCAATGTGAGAACCAACATCGATGTACTTATCCCGCCCACCCCAAATCGCAGTGCGGCCCACAGCAGAAGCGGCAGCGGCGCGTAAATCAATGCGGGCATGCCACTCGCGCTTTGTCTGGCGAATATCAGGACACTCACGAATACAACCGAGACCGCCAGCAGCCCCCCCTCGATGAGTTTTTTAAGGTTTACTTTCGGGACCCACGAATTTCCACTTAGTGCAAATATAATGATGCTCGGGGCAAGGGTGAGCGCGGCCAACATGTTTGAGAACAAACGCGAGGTCCATAGTTCCCAATAGTGTCTGCCCATTCCAGAATACACAACGACGGCAGCGTCCAGAAACGAGGTCACAAAGGGAGCGAGAAAAACACCAAACACAAAGAAGATAATCACTCCCTCGGCAGTGTCGAAGAGTACCCTGGGTTTTGCGAAGCGACGGATGCAAACGGCTCCCAGCAATGCCTCACTTGTGTTTCCCGCGAACTTCCCGAGTACCACTGACATGGGGATGTGAGTTTCTAAGTGAAGAAGGAAATGAGCCGGAAGCACAGCCACTAGAAAAACCCACCACATCCGCGGAGGGGCCAAGAGAAATGCCGCAAGCAAAATCGCATTGGACGGCCAGTACGACGCCACGAGTGCATGGTGTGGCGCGAAGAGGAAACCTATCTGTGACCCTGCGTAGTAGCTTATTGCAACCAGCACCGCAATCGCTGAGGTACGGAAGAAGTGCGGGACTGAACGGGTGGTCGCTTGGCGGACCGCATCGACCTGACTTGAGGCGGTCTGGGACCTGAATAAGGGAAAAATGAGAGTGTGGCTCACGGGGGAAATCTCCCAACGAGTGGGGTAGGCCATTTCGAATCAGCCGTAGCTGAGCAATCAAAACTTACCTGCCACACCGGTTAGCTTCAAGGGAATTGTAAAGAATCACATGGGGCCTTGCAAGTTCAGAGACGCCAACTTCTGTAAATCCACCGCGTAACCCGGTTCCGCCCGGCAAGAGACTGTTTTGTGTCTGTCAAATAGGATTTCGGTTGACAACGCATGATGTTACGAAGGTGACACAAAGGATTTACCACGGGCGACCGATTTCACCGCCGCGATCAAGTCCTTATTAATGCGCGCTTTAAAAACATAACCTAGCGCTCCAGCCTGTCGCGCAGCCTCGACTATTTCCGGGTCATCTTCTATAGAGCAAATCACTGCGGCGGGGCTCGGAGGATACTTGTTCAATTCTTTGACAACTTCGATTCCATTAGACCCAGGCATTTCAAGGTCTAACACGACGACATTTGGCTGGTAAAGGCGAGTACACTCCAGAGCCGACTTGCCATCCGCAGCCGTAGCTACGACCTCGAACTCTGTTGCTAAAACGGAGACAATCTTGGCCAAAAATTCCGCGTTGTCGTCAGCCACAACGATGCGCAGTTTCATAGAGCTATTGGACTCGCAATCACCGAGCATTTTGTTTCCGCCGGTGGCGGCGCACACCCAACTAGTCAGTTGCCGTAACTGGGTTTTAAACGGGTTAAATACTACTCTTGCTAGTCCGCAGTTTGAATCTCTCTTCTATTTTCTTAACTTTGTTGTTCCAATACAGCACTACCTCGGCTTTTCCGAAATACGTCACTCGAATTCCGCTCGCTGAGCTAGCGTAAGCAATTAGCACGTAGCGGCCCACCGACATTGACGTCGGTGCCTGATGGTTTTGCCGACCTCGACGGTCTCACCGATTTCCTGTATCTTCATGACAACCGATTGACCTCTCTGCCGTCGTCTCTTGCAAGGCTGACAAGGTTGCACTACCTAAACATGAGCGAGAACGCCTTCGAAGTGTTTCCGGAATGCGTTTCCAGCATGTCGAGCCTGATCGAGCTTAGGGCATCGGATAATTACCTTGCGTCAGTTTCCGACTCGGTTGGGCGCTTGTCGCGTTTGCGGGAGCTGCACCTAAGAAACAATAAGCTAACCTCGCTGCCGGTATCTATGGGGATGCTGCGGGAACTTCGGCACATTGATCTCCGCGGTAACCCGCTGACGCACTTACCTACCGAGATTGCTGCACTACCTCGATTAGAGAAACTGGACTTGCGGTGGGTTGACACGCTGATACCACAATCTTGGATCGCAGACCTCGAAGCACGCGGATGCGCGGTCCGCTCAACTCTCCTCCATCAGCGCAACGGCGCGCTTGCCGAGCTTCTTAAGCGCGACTTCCAGAAAACGAAGTTCCTCCGCGCTCAGTTCAGATAACACTCTCTTCATCTGCCCGGAATGCTTTCTGAAAGCCGGAACGATGAGGTCCTTCCCACGCGGGGTAAGGGCGATGATACGCACCCGCCGGTCTTCCGTGCTCTCAACCCGGGTTACCAAGCCCTTCGCGAAGAGGCGGTCCACAGCGATGCTGATCGAGCCTGGGGTCAAATCGACGATCGGTCCGATCGTATTGACTGGCAAAGGTCCTTTGTTGAGCAGGACTTCCAGCACGCCGAAATCCGATAGGCCGAGCCCGGTCTCTTCAATACCAGCGGCTGCGTACCTTGTCAGGGCGCGCATCGCCTTCATCATCACTAGTCAGGCGTGGTCCGTTCCTTGATGGCTCCGGGTCATAAAAAAGTGCATCCCTCTGAAGTATACCCAAATCAATTATCTTTGCATCAATATACTTGACGTCATATAATGGCGCTATTGCAAAGGAGAACCCGGTTATGAGAATCGCTTCCGTAATTGCTCGATATCTGGCGGGCGTGATCTTTCTTGTCCTGGGGCTGAACGGCTTCCTGAACTTCATTCCCCTGCCTCCGCCGGGGGGCATTGCTGGACAGTTCATGGGTGCACTTTATGTCTCGCACTACCTGTGGGTGATTTTCGCATTTCAGGTCATCGCAGGTGTACTTCTGCTGGTCAACCGTTACGTACCGTTGGCGGTGGCAATTCTGGCGCCGGTGCTTGTCAACATCCTTACTTTCCACGCCTTGATGGCCCCTAGCGGGCTTCCGCTGGCCCTTTTCGCGGCATTGCTATGGATCGTGATCTTCATCGAAGTGCGACCGGCGTTTTCCGGGTTGTTTCAGTCGCGCTTTCAGTCGGGGGCCTGAGCCCAGGAGAAAGGAGCTAAAACATGTCGCAAGAA
>Ga0307475_10002107_pt1 | contig 11948 bp, 7 predicted proteins | sample atmos_gasesECM1C_FD_203317 | JGI IMG/M metagenome (GOLD analysis project Ga0307475, IMG submission 203317) | Hardwood forest soil microbial communities from Morgan-Monroe State Forest, Indiana, United States - atmos_gasesECM1C_515 | ecosystem: Environmental > Terrestrial > Soil > Temperate...
TCAGGTCCTCAGTTCTTTCCAGGAAGGACGCCTCGCTCTGGACATGATCGTGCGCGATGTCAACGATTCCGGCTATCCCGCTGCGAATCAGTTTTCCGCCTTAGTTCCGCCGGTAACAAGTTACGCCGTTACTCCCGTTGCATGGAGCCCCACACCATTAACTCCCTGTGGAATCGGCGTTTGTACTTCTCCGGGAGACTTCGATCTGATTTTAGAAGAGTTGGACAATACAACGAATACAATGAAGTGGATTCATTATCAACTTGTGGGGACCACCCTTTTCAGGGGCACGGCGGTTAAGGGTGTCGCCGGGACCGATCCTCTCGCAGCCACAGCCACGACCGTACCTGGCGTGATGTTCCCGTATGCGACGAATGTGGTGAACCGTACTTCAGCCGCCCAGATTACTCAGATCAACACCGCTTATCCTGGCACCTTTCCCGGCGGCGCGCCGGTACCCATCTTTACCTATTATTGCGATATACCGAACAGCACGCCGGCACTCTGCACCGGCGCCGGCGCCAACAATTTAGCCAACAACATCCGCGAGGTAGAAGTCACGCTGATTGTTTTGACTCAGCAACCAGACATGCAAACTGGGAGGCTGCGCCTGGTCACCTTGAACGGACGTGGTCATCGCTTAAATCCCAACCGCTAGGCTTCGAGCAAAAATGGAGAAAACCATGAAACGCGCCCAGCATCGCATCAGCAGGGAACAGGAAGCCGGAGTCGCGCTTCTCTTGTCGATCTTCGTGTTGTTAGCGATCTCCGTTGTAGGCATTGCCATGATCCTGGCCAGCGGCACGGAAACTGCCTTGGCCGGCAATTACCGGGCATCTACCAGCGCATACTACTCGGGCATAGGTGGTCTTGAGGAAGCGCGCAGTCGTCTACTCCCGAAAAATCCGAATTATTTCGACACGACCGTCCCGACCTTCATGCCGCTCATAGGTACAACCCTCCTCCCCGGCCAGGTGCGCTATATTCTCAATCCCAATGGCGGCGAAGTCGTTGCCCCGCTCACCTTCGGAACTCCCGCAACCTACCCAGATAACGAATATGCGCTTGAGTTTGGAGCGAATCCCCTGGCCGCTAGCACACAAACGATTACGTCCACCACCGCTAATGCTGCCGGCGTGACACCCCCGCTTTATAAGTGGGTGCGCATCACTCCGGCCACGGAACAATCCATCGGTGACCACGTGGCGAAGGTTGCGGCTGTCGGACGAGATGTGAATGCCGATGGCGTGTTCGACAACACCATTCCTCTATTCTATGATTCAGCGCTGGTGCCGCCAAAGTTGATCGTGAACGCGGTTCCTCCCGCCACCGCTCAGCAGGTTTTCCAGATCACCGCCCTCGCGGTACTGCCTAACGGCACCGAGAAGCTTCTCCAATACACCGTCGCACCCAGGACGTTCAATCTCAATTTCCCTTCGGCCCTCACGATTGGCGCCAATAGCGTGACCTTCAGCGGAGCGAATTCCAGTCAGTATCAGGTTAACGGTCAGGACGGTTCCAATCCAGCCGCGCCCCCCGTGCCCGGCTGCACTACAAATCCCCTAACGGTTAAAGATGCCATTGGAACCACCAATCCCGCGGACGTCGCGGCCATCACAGCTGGTATTCCCTCGAATCGATTGGGCAACTACACAGGTGCCACAGGCAATACTCCAGACGTCGGTCAGGTTTCGCTTGCCAACAGTCTGGATACTCCCTTAGATGCGTACAACACTCTGCAAACCATAGAAAATTCAGCCGATGTCGTTATTTCTGGCAATGCTACTCAGGGCAATATGCCGAATGCGATGTCCGCGTCCAATCCGATGACCATCGTCGTGGATGGAGACTTCAGCATGAGTGGAAACTATACCGGTTACGGCCTGCTGGTAGTTACCGGCGATTTCTCCTATAGCGGTACCACCGGGTGGAACGGGATTGTACTTGTTATCGGCGATGGCACCACCACGTACAACGGCAGCGGCGGCGGCAACAATTCATTTAACGGCGCAATCTACGTAGCCACCATCTGGGACAACAACCACAACATCCTCCCTTCCTTCGGTCCGGTGCAGTACGACATATCTGGCGGCGGCGGTAGCGGCACGTATTACAACAGCTGTTGGATCAAAGCCGCGCAGCAGCCCATCACCTATCAGATTCTTTCGTTCCGAGAAATTCCTTATAACGACTGACATGGAGCTGTGCATGAAACACCAAATTTTTCTGACATTTGGTTGCGCCACGGTGCTGCTCGCCGTTAGTGGCGGTTCTTCGCTCGCTCAGGATTCGCAGACTGCCAAATCTTCTCAGGCAGCCGGGACGGACACATCTTCCCCGAAAAAGGCGCACAAAGTTTGGACTGACGACGAGGTCTCCACTCTTCGAACTCCTGAGGACAATTACGTAGAACAGAAGCAGGCTGCGGAGGCTGCTGCCGCTGCTGCTGCGGCCGCCGCTGCACAGCAAGCAAAATCGAAGCCCAAGTCCGAGAAACATGTCGGCGCTGCGCCCGCGCTGTCGAATCCCAAATCTTCAGAGGATGCTGATCGCATGATCGCCTGGGAGAATCGCGACGTGGATGCGCAACAGGAACTCATCGATAAGCTGCGCACGCAACTCGAGCAAGCCAGCCCAGAAGACCGTGACCGTGAGGAAAAGAATTTGGCCAAGCAAACCGGAATTCTCGAGCAGATCAAGAAAGAGCGCGATGCGTTGACGGCGCAAAAAAAGGAACTCGAAAAGAAAGCCGACTCAGCCGCCAAGCCTGTCGATTCAGCCAGTACTTCTACTCCGCAATAACGTCGGAACAACAGAAAATCTGATCAGCAACTTCTCAGAAAATTCCAGTCCCCTATGGGCATCCTGGGGTAGGCCCGTCTACCAGCACGTTCGCTTCCCCCAGAAAAAGTAACTTGCATCAAGTGGTAATCGTTAATCCTTAGGCCTATGCGCTAGCGAATGGGTGTGTTCGGCGCCACCCGATTCCTTAAACTGGAACTAACGTAGATGCCCTCTTCCAGGAAAATCGTGTGGTTCGTCGCCGCGTGGCTAATGCTGCTCGCGGTATACGCGGCCGTTTCATTTTCGCTTCCGCGCGGAAACCAATCTCTTTCCATCTTTGGAAATTTGGTGCAGTGCCTAGTTCCTCTTATAGCCAACGCGGGATTGCTTGCAAATGCGGGAACTCCGCTGTGGCGGCGCAATGCTTTCTGGATGCTTTTGGCCTTGGGCTGCACGCTATGGATGACCGGCCAGTTCGCCTGGACGTATTACGAAGTTTATCTACACCGTCCGCTACCCGGCTTGTTTTCGGGCGACATCGTTTTTTTCTTGCGAGGCATTCCTATGATGGCGGCGTTGGCGTTACGTCCGCATCGCAGACTGGAGGAGCTTCGCTTACGGTTCGGCTACCTGGACTTTGTGTTGTTAATTGTGTGGTGGACCTTTTTATACGCCTACATCGTTTTGCCGTGGATGTACGCTGCACCATCACTGGGCCCCTACAACCACACTTATAACGTGGTTACAAATATTCAAAACATGGTCCTGGTGCTTTCTCTGGGCGTTTTGTGGATACGCACCGCGGGACCGTGGAAAAAAATTTATGCCCATCTGTTTGGTGGAGCAACGCTGTATACGCTGTCTTCTCTGGCGCTCAACGTGGCCAGCGACAGAGGGGAATATTACACCGGCAGTCTCTATGATCTGCCACTGATTTCGTCGTTTCTATGGTTTGCATTGGCCGGCTTAATCGCTTACCAAAAGCGCGAAGCGCTCGATGCGCCTTTTCAGGGTGTGGACGAATCCAGTGTTGAAGCCTCGCGGGGTGAGAGTGTATGGGCCGGGCGAATGGCCATGGCTGCGGTAATTTCGCTGCCGCTATTCGCAATCTACACGATGAAATATTCCGGTGACGACCCAGCGGTTAGAGATTTCCGGTTGATGGCTACGTTCGTTGCCGCAATTCCTCTGGCATTATTGGTGTTCATGCGCACCCACCTGGCGGATGCCGATCGCATGCGCTTACTTGCGGAGGCGGAGATGTCTGTCAACAATCTGCGGAAGCTGCAGACCCAGATCGTGCAATCGGAAAAACTCGCGTCCTTGGGACAACTGGCGGCAGGGGCTGCTCACGAAATTAACAACCCGCTCACCGCCATTCTCGGGTTCTCCGATTTGTTGGCCGAAGATCCCAGCCTTTCCGAAAAAGCCCGAAGTACCGCTGGAAAGATTCGCGAGCAGGCGCGGCGGACCAAAACTCTGGTGGGAAATTTATTGAGCTTCGCGCGGCAAGTGCCGGTGGAACGCGCCCTCCTGGATATCAATACGGTGGTCACCAACGCCGTGCAGCTACGCACCCTCGATTTACACAACCCCAACATCAAAATCGAATTGCAGCTGGAGTCAGTGCTTCCAGGTGTGCGCGGAGACGGAAATCAACTCATACAGGTATTTTTTAATATCATCAGTAACGCCGTGGATGCCATGGAAGCCGATGGTGGCGTGTTGACCATCAAGACCATGCGAAATCGCGCTAATGTAGTCGTGCTATTTACTGATTCCGGACCAGGCATGAAGGAACCGGACCGGGTCTTCGATCCTTTTTACACCACTAAGCCTGTAGGAAAAGGCACCGGGCTCGGGCTAAGCATCTGCTTCGGCATCATGCAGGAACACGGCGGCAAAATTTCTTGCTACAACGGAGAGCGCGGCGGCGCGGTCTTTCGTGTGGAGCTGGCGGCTCTTCTGCCCGTGCTACCGTCCAGGGAAATACAACTCCCCAGTGCGACTCCCAAATCCAGCGTAACCGGCAAAGTCTAGTCTCATCCGTTTTGGATTCTTTGTCGATAGTTCCCGAATGTGGCGAATTCTTCTCTAAGACGGCAATTTTACCGCTCCGATGTGTTGTGCCACAGTCGTGCTAGAGTTTTCTGCGCGCTAACGGAGAAGTCATGACGGATGTCGCCATTCGCACGGAAAAGCTCACCAGGCGTTTTGGAAATCTTGTTGCCGTAGACGGTATGGACCTGCAAGTAGCCGCCGGGCAGTTTTTTGGTTTTCTGGGGCCGAATGGCGCGGGAAAATCCACCACCATCAAGATGCTGACGGGCTTATTGGCGCCTAGCTCTGGGCGCGTCGAAGTCCTGGGCATTGATTTTGCCGCCCATCCCGTGGATGTAAAACGCCAGATCGGCGTGGTGCCGGAAGGCATGGGATTATTTGAACGGTTGACCGGCACGGATTATCTGCGATTTGTGGGTCGCATGTACGGACTGGACCAGCAGACTACCAACCGGCGCGCCGAAGAGTTACTTGAGTTTATGCAGCTGGCGGACCGTCCCAAAACCATGATCGTGGACTACTCTCACGGAATGCAAAAAAAACTCGCGCTAGCCGCTGCGGTGATTCACGGACCCCGCGTTTTGTTTCTGGATGAGCCGTTTGAAGGCGTGGACGCGCTGGCCGCGGGTGCCTTGAAATCACTCTTGGGAAGAATGACGGAGCGCGGCGTGACGATTTTTCTGACCTCTCACGTCATGGAAATCGTGGAGCGTTTGTGTAGTCACGTGGCCATCATTAACAAGGGCCGCTTGGTGGCGCAGGGATCAATTGAGGAATTACGCGCCGGCGTTCCGGGCGATGAAGGCGGCAAGGTTACATTGGAACAAATTTTTCTATCCATCGTGGGCCAGCATGGAGGACAGCCCGGAGCGGAACCTCAAGTCGATGAGCTTTCATGGCTGACCTAACCGGCCCCGTCAGTCTCGCTGATCAAATCCGGCTGGTGGCCGGACTTCGCTGGCGCATGCTGATCAACGGTCTGCGCAAAAAAAATAATGTTCTCGATTTGATTGGCATGGTATTTGTTTCATTTTTTGCCTTGATCTTGGTAATTGGCCCGTCCCTCGCCTTTTTCTTTGCGGGCTATTCGTTGGTGTCTGCCGGGCGCCTGCAATGGCTGGCGGCGCCCTTCTGGGCTATTTTTATTTTCTGGCAGATCTTTCCGATCTTCGCTGCGGGGTTCGGTTCGGGCTTTGAGTTTCGAACACTGCTGCGTTTTCCATTTAGTCCCAGTGCCTTTTACTTGATTGGCCTGGCCTACGGGCTCGCGGACTTTCCGGCGCTCGCTTCCATCTGTTGGCTTTTGGTTCTGACCGCGGGCGCCACAGTAGCGCAGCCAAGTATTTTGCCGATCATGCTGGTCGTAACTATGTTGATCATTTTACTGAACGCCACCTTGGAACGGTTGATCGGTTCCTGGCTTGAAAGACTATTGGCGCGCAGGCGCTCGCGTGAAATATTTTTCGGCATCTTCATCCTGGTCATGTTTTCGATGCAATTCATCACGCCGATTCAGCGTCAATACGTGAAAAAAAATCCCAATCCAGCCGCCTTCGTCGGAGTGGTCAAATACCTTGCTCCTTTCCCGCCCTCTTTGTCCGCGCGTGTTATCGCCGGGGCCGTACGCCACGATTTCGTTGATATTGCGCTCGGGTTGTCGGGATTGACAGCGTTTGTCTTCTTGTTCTCCGCGTTACTGTGGCAAAGATACGCGGCGCAGTATCGGGGCGAGGAATTAAGTGAATCGGCGGCGCCCATTCGCGCCGTCCGCAGGCCTGCAACCCCGCAAATCATCGGCATTGCACGAACATCTCCGGGTTTATTGCCGCCGATGATAGGCCCCATAGTGCGCAAGGAATTTTCTTACCTGATTCGAAATGGCTTTGCATTTTTTCTACTGGTGCTGCCTCCCGCGCAAATACTTTTGTTCAGTTCGCAGTTTGGCGGTAAGCATCCGATTATTGCCGGCAGAGGATTGCATGCGGACCTGTTCTTTCCCGGCATGATGGCCTACACCGTCTTGGTCATGATGGGTCCCGCTTACAATGCATTTGCGTATGAGGGCAGAGGAATTCAAACCTACTTCACGGCGCCGTTGAAATTTTCGGACATTTTCGCCGGGAAAAACCTGGTGTCCGCAGCTGTGATTGGATTCGAAGTTGCACTCTGCGGCGTGATCCTGGCATGGGCGATCGGTTCGCCCTCAATTCCAACGCTGTTGGCCACCACTTTTGCGCTGATCTTCACGGTAAGTGGACAATTGCCGATAGCAAATTGGGCTTCACTAAGTTTCCCACGCAAACTGGAATTCGGTTCCATGCGCAGCCAACGAAATTCCGGCGTATCCGTGTGGATTATGTTCGGCGCCCAGCTAGTTCTTGCCGGAATTTCAGCGTTGGTGCTGTCGACGGCGAGATGGTCCGGCAGTCCGTGGCTGCCCGCGGAAGCCTTTGCATTTTTGGCGGCGGCTGCCTTAGGCGGATATTTTGCATCGCTGCAGCCACTGTCGGAGCTTGCGGAGAAAAAGAAAGAAATATTGATTGAAGCGCTTTGCCGCTAGGCGGGCGAGGCGTTCATTTAAAGCCAATTCAATTCGATTTGAAGGAGCATTGATGAAAACGCAATTACCGCTCGTGTCCGTGTTACTTGGATTTGTGCGCCGGTTCAGCCGAGCCGGCCGTGTCCCAGTACTACAGTGGCCTGGAAGAAACGCCAGCGGTAAGTGGGTATGAACAGCAGCTCGCTGGTGAAATACGAGGAGCGATCAAAGGCTTTTCACCGCACACTGACAATCTTGGCAACGTTTACGTCACGCTTGGAAGCGGCGCTCCGCACAGGCTGATTGTCACGCCGATCGATCAACCGGGATACGTGGTCAGCGAAATCACCTCAGACGGCTATCTTCGCGTGCAGCGTCTTCCTCAACGCGCCCCGAATGCGGTTTTTGATTTATTGCATGCGGCTCAACCCGTTTGGGTCATGACACGCGACGCAAAAAGAATTCCCGGAGTATTCACCGGTCTCTCCGTTCATCTTCAACCGGGTCGCCAGAACGCGCCCACCATGGCGCATCCTGACGAGATGTATGTCGACATCGGCGCTTCGAGCACCGAGGAAGTTCGTGCCGCAGGAGTCGATGTACTGGATCCGATTTCGTTGCCTCAATATCCCCAGGTTATCGGTATCGATGAAATCGCGGGTCCGGCAACCGGCGATCGCTTTGGCCACTGGGTATTACTTGATCTGTTGCGCCTGCTTGCGGGCCACAAAGGAAATCTTCCCGGAACTCTAACAATTGCGTTTGCGACCCAACAATGGACTGGGGGTCGCGGCCTCGACCGCTTGCTGAATGAATTGCATCCCGACGAGCTGATTTACGTGGGCCGCATCGTGCCGCCGCGTGTTGATGAATCAAAATCCGCTCCCGCCACAACACACGAAGCAATGACACCCGGCAGCGGAGTTTTGATCGGGGTTTCCGATGCTTCTGCTGCACTCTCCGGTTTGGCAGGGGAACTGAAAAAAATCGCAGATAGCCAAAATGTCAAAATCCAGCTGGTAACGGCCGCGCCTCCGGCGGTGACAGGCTACGCGAAATCCACGCCGCTGCCAGCCAACTTTGTACATCTGAGCGTGCCCAGTCACTATCCAGTTACGCCGGCAGAAACCATCAGCTCAGGCGACGTGTCGGCGCTTCAAACGCTTCTTTACCGTTATATCGCCGGAAAGGATGTGCCGGGATCCCTCGGTGGGTCGGCATCTTCCGGCTTCGATCATCTTGATGAGCTTCGATTGCTTGCCGAAATATATGGTGCCAGCGGGCACGAAGGAGCTGTTCGCGAAGAAGTTAAGAAGCTACTGCCCAGTTGGGCCAAGCCCGAAACAGACGCAGCAGGCAATTTAGTTTTAAAAATGGGAAGCGCGAAACCCAATTCGAATGAAAAAAAAATAGTCTTCATCGCGCATTTGGATGAAATTGGCTATCAGGTGCGTGCTATCGAGCCTGATGGGCGCTTGCTCATGGATGTGCTCGGCGGCGGATACACGGAATATTTTCTCGGCCACGTGATGCTGCTGCACAAAGCGGATGGCAGCACCGTGGGCGGAGTGCTGGAGCTGCCCACAAAATGGGACCAGCCCGGATTCGAATGGCCGCACGGTCCAAAAGCCATGGACGAACCGGCGCATATGTACGTGGGAACACATTCGGCGGAAGAATCCCAGAAGTTGGGAATTAAAGTGGGCGATTGGGCCACGGTTCCCAAAAAATATCGCGCGCTCATTGGAACGCGAGCGAATGCGCGAAGTTTTGACGACCGTGTAGGATGCGCGGCATTGATCGAAGCGGTAAAGGCGCTGGGCCCGGATTTGGGCGACCGGCAGGTGACCTTCATATGGTCCACGGAAGAAGAAGTGGGATTGAAAGGTGCAGCAGCCGCGGCGGAAAGAATGGCAAAAGAACGCGACGGGCCTGATTTCGTTTTCGCCATCGATACCTTCGTAAGTTCCGATTCGCCGATTGAGTCAAAACGTTTCGCGGATGCCGAGATTGGAAAAGGATTTGTCATTCGCGCCGTGGACAATTCCAATATCGCCCCGCGCGAGTACGTGGACCGCGTCGTGAAACTGGCCAACGAGAATAAAATACCGGTGCAATACGGCGTAACCGGCGGCGGGAATGACGGCGCTGTTTTTGTGCGCTATGGTGCGGTGGATGTGCCGCTAAGCTGGCCGCTGCGCTATTCGCATTCACCGGCGGAAGTGATCGACACTCGCGATTACGACGCTCTCTCTAAAATTGTGGCTGTGCTGGCCAAGCAATGGTGAATTAAGATCGGACCCGCTCGCTAAAGAGTTTTATTTCGTGTGCTGCGCGAGAATATGATTTTTGCCGCACGGTTCACACCGATAACCAAGATTTCCAAATAACTTCAACAGCGTTTGCCGGTTTTCTTCGCCGTGCATCTCGCACAGAATGACCGGTGGTCTTTCGTTTAAAAGTTTGTCCGCGCCGCGAAACACTTCGACTTCGGCGCCTTCCACATCACACTTGATGAAATCCGGCGCTCCGGATTTATCCACATATTCGTCCACCGATACGGCTTCGACTCGGATGGTGCCGGCCGCTGATCTTTCCGCGTCGTCGCCAATAACGTACCCCAAACCGCGATCGGGAGAAACCTTCGCGTCCGCGCGAGCGAAAAACACCGATCTTGAGGAGGACCACACCGCCTTTTCTTCCACCGAAATCGGCGCACCTTGATTCCGTCCAACGTTTTCCTGAAGCCGCGCCGCAATTTCCGGATCGGCTTCGAAAGCCATAATCCGTCCGGTGGCGCCCACCAAACGCGCCGCAAGCAGAGAAAAGAAACCAATGTTTGCGCCGATGTCGTACACCGTCATGCCCGGGCGCAAATATTTCCGCAGCACGGATTGCACTTCCGGCTCGACCTCGCCGTTGAAATAATCGCGGCCCGTACGGGGATTTAGATGCAGCCAGATTCCCTGGGCCGCGCCGCGTTGCACCTGAACCCACGTCAGGAGGTCACGCGGAATAAGCTTTGCGCTGGCCCAGCGCAACCCTGGTCCGATCACCGGGAAGCGCCGTAACTTTGCGAACCGCGCGGCGAAGCGCAAAAAAGCTCTGCCGAGTCGACCCTCCCCCAATTTCAAGTTACTTCTCCACCAGAAAACTGCCAATGCAAAGAGCATCCATTCCTGAGCTAAAAAATGTGCGCACCGCGTCAGTGGGCGTATGCACGATCGCTTCGCCACGCAAATTGAACGACGTGTTCATAACGACCGGCACGCCGGTGCGTTTGCCAAATTCATCGATGAGCCGCCAGTACAGCGGATTGATTTCCTTTTCGACCGTTTGCGGCCGTGCGCTGCCGTCCACATGCGTCACGGCTGGGATGATGGCGCGTTTTTCCGGCCGAACCTGCGCGGTGAGAATCATGAAAGGAGAATCCGTGGCGCTTTCGAGATACTCCGAGGCCGCTTCCTTTTTGAACGAAGGAGCAAAGGGCCGCCACCACTCGCGAAATTTGACGGCGTTATTCACTTTGGCGTTCATTTCCGGGTCGCGCGGATCGGCAAGAATGGACCGGCTGCCGAGCGCACGCGGGCCAAATTCCATGCGCCCTTGAAACCATCCGACAATTTTCCCCTGCGCTAGAAGTTCAGCCACCGCCGGCGCGACGTCCTTAAGACGTGTATAGCGCAATTTGTACGTCTTCAAAATCGTTTCGATGGCCGCGTCATCAAAACTCGGGCCTAAATATCCGTGGCGCATGGCGCGGCTCGAGAGCTTTCCGCCGTTATCGAGATAAGGAGCGAGAGCGGCGCCGAGCGCAACTCCATCGTCGGACGCCGCGGGTTGGACGAAAATTTTATCGACGAGCCCCGAAGCGGCAATTTTTCCATTGGCCTTGGAATTTAGGGCCACGCCGCCGGCCATGCAAAGATTGCGGCTGCCGGTTTTTTCCATGGCTATCTTCACCACATTCATCATGCCGATTTCGCAGGCTTCCTGTATCGCGTAAGCAATATTTTTATGCTGATCGGTGATTTCGCTTTCTGCCACACGCACGGAACCAAACAATTTGGTCATCTCCGCGAACGGTTCGGCACCCGGCGCAACCAATTTCCTGACGTGAACGCGATATGGATTAGTTTGCAGATCAATGAAAGTGCTTAAGTCAATGCCAGGTTGGCCGTAGGGAGCGAGGCCCATTACCTTCCACTCGTCACTGTTGCGTTGGAAGCCAAGAAATTCAGTGAACTCACTGAAGAAATATCCAATCGAATTCGGAAATGGAATCGTGGAAACATGCTCGAGCCGCCCATCACGTCCGTGCCAGATGGAAGTAGCTTCCCAAGCGCCGCGACCGTCCATGACTACCACGGCGGAATCGTCAAATCCAGAATAACCATAAGCGCTGATGGCGTGTGCCAAGTGATGATCGACGTAACGCATACGCGCTTTTACGTTTCCAAATTGATTGGTGAAGCGTTTTGCGCCGCCCTTTTGGTGCCACATTCTGATGAAATGCACGGTGGAATTTCGAACGTTCAGATAAGTCAGGGGCATCTGCCCGGTC
>Ga0307475_10002108_pt1 | contig 11948 bp, 10 predicted proteins | sample atmos_gasesECM1C_FD_203317 | JGI IMG/M metagenome (GOLD analysis project Ga0307475, IMG submission 203317) | Hardwood forest soil microbial communities from Morgan-Monroe State Forest, Indiana, United States - atmos_gasesECM1C_515 | ecosystem: Environmental > Terrestrial > Soil > Temperate...
GAGACCTTCGACCGCGACTGCAGTTGGCTCTGGGTCATCGAGCGCGATTCGCGCAATTGGCGAATCCGCTGCCCGATGTTCTCCACGGTTTGCTGGTTGACAAGCTTCTCCGAAGCGGGCTCAGCCGCAGCTTCCTCGGCCGGCTCGGGCGGAGGAATCAGGAACTCCAGGCGCTGAGGTAACGCGCGCACGCAGCGCCGGCAGTTCCCCGTGCGCGTTCGGTACTGTACCAGTCCACACGTCTTGCAGCGGATCACTTCCCGGTCCATATCAAGCGTGTTCATCTCGTCTCTGTTTACTTGTGCCGACACCGGTACTCCTCGCTGACGTTTTTTCCAGCATGCGGATAGGAGAGGAACGTCGGAACGTTCTCACAGGGGGAAGACAATTACTGGCGCGATGGGAGTATCGTGTGAACCGCATTTTCTTGTCAAGAGTATTTTTGTACTTTTTTTGCGCTACTTCCGTTTCTTTTCCGTTTTTACGCCCTTTTTTCGCTGTCCTTTCGTCCAGTCCCGCCTTCCCCTGTCGCGCTTTCCCGCGCATACTTGCGCGGCTCGTTCCACCCTCCCTTACAGCTTGTGGCTACCTTTTGTGCGGCGCCGCCTCCAGGAAGACGCCAACGCCCCGACTCTCTACGCCTCCCGCGTGACTCCGTTGCCTTCTGGCCCGCGCGATTTGGCCGCTTGGGCCGCGGGGGTCCGTTCTTCCCCGAGTTAGCGGCCTCCCCTGACCTCGCGAGACCTCGCCCCGGGGCACGAATCTCGCCTCGCCGCCGATGCGGTACACTGTTTGGGGAACCGCATGCCAACGCGCGATGACGCCTGGAAACTACTCTGTGAATACACGCAATCGGAATCGCTCCGCAAGCACATGCTCGCCGTGGAAGCCTGCGTTCGCGCCTACGCCCGCAAAAGCGGTGCCGACGAGAACACCTGGGGCCTGGCCGCGCTGCTCCACGACTTCGACTACGAACGCTGGCCCAACCACGAGCACTCTCCCGACCAGGGCCATCCCTCGGCGGGCGCAAAGATCCTGCGCCAGCAGGGCTACCCGGATGAGATTGTCCGCGCCATCCTCTCCCACGCCGATTATTGCAACGTGCCGCGCCAATCCGCACTCGAGCACACGCTTTTTGCCTGCGACGAAATTGCCGGTTTCCTGACGGCCTGCGCGTACGTGCGCCCGTCGAAAAGCATTTTGGATCTGGAGGTCGATTCCGTGAAGCGCCGCATGAAAGACAAGCTCTTTGCCAAGGGCGTCTCCCGTGAGGATGTACGTAAGGGCGCCGAAGAGCTCGGCATCCCTCTCGAAGAACACATCGCTTTCTGCATCGCCGCCATGCGCGAACACGTCGACGCCCTCGGCCTCCGCGGCAGTTTATGAAGCAGTTCCCGCAGATGGTGTTTGCCTCTTTCAGACAGTTCCGCACCTTAAAAGAGCGTTTCGAGCCAGGTCAACAGGGCGACTTGGCTGGACTTTTCTGGAGGGAGACTCCCGAGACGGGCCGGAGGCGAAAGCGTCTATCAGGCGCCGTCGTCCAAGAACCCTCGCGAACCGGCCGATTCACGCCAAAGCCAAAATCACGTTACAATTGTCGAGAATGCTTACGCAAATTGCAGGCCATGATCAACCGGCTACCCGGCATCCGCGCCGCAAGACCTACAGCGTGAAGGTCGGGCACGTCCAGGTGGGCGCCGGCGCGCCCATCGTTGTGCAGTCCATGACCAATACGGACACTGCCGACATCGCGTCCACGTTCAAGCAAACCGTCGAACTCGCTGAAGCTGGCTCCGAAATTGTGCGTTGGACGGTGAATGTGCCTGAAGCGGCGGCGGTGGTGCCGGAGATCAAGAAACGCCTGCTCGACGTCGGCTGCCGCGCCCCCATCATCGGCGATTTCCATTACAACGGCCACGTCCTGCTGACCAAGCATCCGGAATGCGCCAAGCAACTCGACAAATACCGCATCAATCCGGGCAATGTCGGCGCAGGGCAGCGCCGCGACGAACAGTTCTCCACCATCTGCAAGGTCGCGCGCGACAACGGCAAACCCGTGCGCATCGGGGTAAACGGCGGCTCGCTCAACCAAGAGCTGGTCATGCGCAAAATGCAGGAAAACACCGATCACAACCTCGGCAAGGATTCCGAACAGATCATCAACGAGTGCCTGGTGATTTCGGCGCTAGAGTCCACGGAGTTAGCCCTCGAATCGGGCCTGCGTTCTGACCAAATCATCATTTCGTGCAAGACTTCGCGGCCCCGCGATCTCATCACCGTGTACCGCGATCTCTCCGCGAAGACCGAGCAGCCCCTGCACCTCGGGCTCACCGAGGCCGGCATGGGAATGAAGGGCCAGATCTGGTCGGCGGCATCGCTGGGCATTTTGCTCTACGAAGGCATCGGCGACACCATTCGCATTTCGCTGACGCCCCGCCCCGGCGGCGACCGCCGCGAAGAAGTGTACGCCGCCTGCGAACTGCTTCAGGCGCTGGGGCTGCGTTCCTTCGCGCCCAGCGTGACCGCCTGCCCGGGTTGCGGCCGCACCACCAGCACCACGTTCCAGGAGCTGGCCGAGCGCATTCAGGGCTACATTCGCGACAGCATGCCCGTCTGGAAAACACGATACGAAGGCGTCGAGAGCATGACGCTCGCCGTGATGGGCTGCATCGTGAACGGTCCGGGCGAATCGAAAGCCGCCAACATCGGCATCAGCCTGCCCGGCACCGGCGAAGCGCCGCGCTGCCCCGTGTACATCGACGGCAAAAAGGACGTCACCCTGGAAGGCACCTACGACGAACTGGCCGCCGCCTTCCAGGCCCTCGTCGACAACTACATCGCCAAAAAGTACCCGCGCAAAACGGTACAAGCCTCGGCTTGAGCTCAAGGGATGCGCGGGCATTGCGGTGTCGAAACGCTCCGCAGTTTCTCGAGCAGCGTGGTTCGCGCCCGCGAATAGGCTTGTCGGTCGTCGAGCAGCTGGTAAGCCCAATGCGCGCCCATGGCGATGGCGTGAACCTCGAACGCCAGCCGGGTGGGGTCCGCTTTCCGATCCACATGGCCGGCTTTTTGCGCTTCGTACACCGCGCGAGTGATCACGCCAATCCATTCGTGCATGATGGCGGCGATGCGATCTCGCACTACCCCGCGCCGGCTATCGAATTCAAACGACGCGGCGCTGAAAAAGCACCCCCCTTTGAAAACGTTTCTCTCCACCAGAGCCAGCCAGAGGTCGATGATCTTCCACAGCCGCGGCAGGCCCTTGCGCGCGGCCATCGCCGGCCGCGTGACCTGTCCGATAAACATCTGTCTCGCTTTTTCGACCGTCGCTAGCTGCAGCTCTTCCTTGGAGCCGAAATGCGCAAACAGCCCGCTTTTGCTCATGCGCAGCTGCTCGGCAAGCGAACCAACGGTGAGCCCTTCGAGGCCCGCGATCGAGGCAATATCCACGGCACGCGCAAGGATGGCTTCGCGCGTGCGCAAGCCACGCCTTTGCTGGCGCGCCACCACTTTTCCCCCTGAGGGGCGGGCGTTGTTCAGCACCGGGAAAATATAACACAGCCAAATAAATAGCACGAACGTTCGTTTTTGTGCTATGCTCGCGGACCGGAGATCCCAAGACTATGGGTTATCCTTCCGATCGCCGCTTCGCGCTCTCCTTTTTCCTGCCCTTGCTCGCCTGGGCGATCCCCGGCGCCGCCCTCGCGCAGGAAATCCCCCTCGAACACTGCGACACCCTCCCCCTGATCGAGGTGAAGGTCGCCGAACACCCGCGCTGGTTCCTGGTCGACACCGCCGCCACCGCCATGTTGAACCTCCAATCGTTTGCCGAAGGCTCCTCGCGCGACATCCGCGTGACCTCCTGGAGCGGTACGCTCTCAACCAGCGCTAAGGAAGTCAGCATCGAGGGCCTTGAAATCGGGCGCACCAAAGTCGCAAAACTTGCTTTGCCCGCGATCGACCTTTCTGCCATTGGCAAGGCCTGCGGACGCAAAGTCGATGGCATCCTGGGCGCCGATCTTCTCGAGAAGATTGGCGCCACCGTGGATCTGAAGCGCCAGATCCTGCATGTCACCACCGCCGACGAAGTGCACGAAGCGCAACTTGCCTCCGAGATGCAGCGCGACACCGCGCGATGCACCAAAGCGTTCAACGAATCGGACGAAAAGACTTTTTGCGACTGCCTCGATCCCCAAGTCGTTATGTTCACGACCAAGGAGGAACTGTACGGGCGTGAAAAAGTTTCGAGCTATTTCCGCGAGCGCTATTTTCATCAATCTTCCCCCGCGCGGCTCGTGATTCATGAAAGCGCGTTCCACGCCATGGGCGACGCGGTGTGGTATGAGTACGAATTCACCATCGATTCGGCACGCGGCAGGCTGCGCGGACGGGGCGTGGCCATGTGCAAGAAAACCGCCGGCCGTTGGCGCATGGCAAGCATGCACCATTCCGAAGTGCAGTTCGAGCCGAGCGCGGCTTCCGGAGCAGGCCGCTAAAGCGTCCCGGGAGGAAGACTGGCTCTCGCGTTTGCGGGGACTCTCGTTCGCTTTTCTTACCAGATGCGCCGTAAGGCTCCCTTCTTGAGAACGGGGATATAAGGCGCAGGTTTGGTGTATAGTTCTTTTGTCGCAAGACCTTAGGGCCGGGCAGGCCCGATGTGAAGCCTGCGGAGATGCGGCGCAGCAAGGCCGATCGATGAAACAGGAACCCGCCGAAAATGCTCTGGTTGAAACCAAACCAGGCTTCGTAGGAGTCCTCGCCTTTTTTAAGGGCGGGAGGATGTCAACAAGAACGTAGAACCTACAACTGGGTACAAATGAAAATCAGCCGCGAAGACGTGTTGCGTGTGGCGGAGTTGGCTTATCTGGATTTGAGCGATACCGAGCTAGAGACCTACCGCGCGCAAATTGATGAAATTCTCGAGTACATCGGCAAGCTGAACGAGCTGGACACCTCGAAGGTCGAGCCCATGGCCCAAGTGTTGGCCGAGGACCAGGCCGCCGACGCCACCCTGCGTGAGGACTTGCTCGTGCCTTGTGATGTGGCCGAGGACGTTCTTCGTCACGCACCCGACCCCGAGCCGCCCTATTTTCGCGTTCCCAAAGTGATTGAACGATAGGAGCGGGCGTCGCCTCTTGCCGTGGCGCAGCGTGCTTCGCCCTTTGCGGCAAAGGTCGGACCTGTACAGGGAGAAACCATTGGCTACCGCTTGGACCATCGAGGGCGTCAAAGAAGCCCTTGCGGCGAAGAAAATCTCCGCTCGCGAGCTGCTGGCGGATTTCTACCGGCGCATCGAAGCAAGAAACCCCGAGCTGAACGCGTACTTGGCTCTCACCCCGGAGCGGGCGCGACGCCAAGCCGAGCGAATCGACGCCCTGGTAGCGGCCGGCAGCCCGCTGCCTCCGCTCGCAGGTGTACCCATGGCCATCAAGGACGTCATCAGCACCGGCGGCACGAAAACCACCTGCGGCTCGAAGATTCTCGAAAATTACATTCCCCCGTACGATGCCACCGCTGTCGATCGGCTCGAAGCCGCCGGCGCGGTCCTCCTTGGCAAGACCAATTGCGACGAATTCGCCATGGGCAGCTCGAATGAAAACTCCGCCTACGGTCCGGTCAAAAACCCGCTGGCACCGGACCGAGTACCCGGCGGCTCGAGCGGCGGCTCGGCCGCCGTGGTAGCGGCGGGCCTTGCCGTTGCCTCGCTTGGCACCGATACCGGAGGCTCCATCCGCCAGCCCGGTTCTTTCTGCGGCATTCCCGCCATGATGGGCAGCTACGGCCGCGTTTCGCGTTATGGTCTGATTGCCTTTGCGTCCTCGCTTGACCGGATTGGGCCGCTCGCCCGCAAAGTCCGCGACGTCGCTTCCGTCCTCGAAGTCATCGCCGGGCGCGACCCTCTCGATTCCACGTCGACCACGGCTCCCGTTCCCGACTACGGTGCCGAACTAGGGAAGCCCCTGAAGCGCCCGCGGCTGGGCATCCCCAAAGAGTACTTCGCCGAAGGCATGGACGCTAATGTCCGCAAAAAAATCGAGGCAGGCATCGCGCTGTTCCAGAAACTCGGCTGCGAACTGGTCGACATCCGTATGCCGCATACCGACTTTGCCATCGCGACCTATTACATCATCGCCACGGCCGAAGCGAGTTCCAACCTGGCACGCTACGACGGCGTACGCTACGGCCTCCGCGTGCCCGACGATTCCCTTCTCGCCATGTATCGCAAGACGCGCGGCGCCGGCTTCGGGCCGGAAGTGAAACGCCGCATTGTCCTCGGCACCTACGTCCTCTCCGCCGGCTACTACGACGCCTACTATTTGAAGGGCCAGAAGGTCCGCACGCTCATCGCCGAGGATTTCCGCGATGCCTTCAGCAAAGTGGACGCGATTCTCACGCCCACTTCGCCCGTACCGCCCTTCCAATTGGGCGAACGAACGAGCGACCCCCTCCAAATGTATCTTGCTGATATATATACAGTTACCGGATCGCTCGCGGGCGTTCCCGGGATTTCCGTACCCTGCGGCAAGATCGACGGCCAATTGCCGGTCGGCCTGCAAATCTTCGGTCCGCCCTTTGGCGAAGCGCGCGTCCTGCAACTTGCCCACGCCTTCGAGCAAGCTGGCGGCGCCGAAGTCTAGCTTGGCGACGGCGGCGAAATTTGTCTTTTCTTCATGCAGAGAAGAAGCATGCGCGAATCCATTTCGAACCGTCTGGTTCGCGCCGGGCGGCAATTCCTAGCCGCCACCGACCTGGTGTCCTCGGATCAATGGAAAACCTGCCAGGGAGAACGTCGCTGGTCCGCCGGCGAACTTGTGTGCCATTTGATCACCGTCGAGCGGCTCATTATTCACCGCGCCAGCAAGCTCTGCGAGAACCACCGGACGCCTCGCCCTTTCTTATCTTAAAGAGATTTCATCTGCCGATGCTGCTTGTTGAGGCACGTCTCATCCCGCGCAAAACACCTATCCCGCTCGACCCTAGGTTGATCTGCGAAAAAGATCCAATGCTCGACCAACTCCGCGGAGTCCGCGCCCGTACCCTGGTTTTCATGGAAGAAACTCTAGGGAAAGACCTGAAAAAATACCACATGCCCCACCCCTTTCTGGGTACGTTGAACGTGTACGAGTGGTTCCAGATGATCGTCTCTCGCCAGATTCGGCACACCAAGCAAATGAACGAAATTGCCGCAGCTCTACCGAAAACTGTAGCAACCTTGCATTAAGTAGAACATTGTTTTCCTTCGGGCTTCTTGCTTCGTCTTTCTACCACCCGAAGTTGCGCCGACAAAGCGTACAAAAATGGCCATTTTTCTGCAGCTTAGCAGGAAAGTACTAGCCGGAAGGTTTTTGTGGCCGAAACGGAACGACTATTGCTCTTGTTTCATGGAAACAAATAGGATGCTTATAGCATCCAAGGAAATGAGAACGAGAATTGGGCCCCGAACCTAGGAGCAAGGCCATGGTTACCGTGAAGTCGAGCCAGAAGATTTTCACCGATTCGGAAGTTTCCACTCTGACGGGAATTTGCGTCGAGCATGTCCACAATTTCGCCAAGACGCGCCACTTGGGATTCATTGCCCGGGCCGCCGAAGCCGCCGGGATCAACGCGGATCAGTGGCTCTTTACCCTTTCCGACCTGATGGTCATCGTGACTCTGTTCCCGAAGTGCACCCACTAAGGCGGCCACCCAGCTCAATAAAGATCGAGATGTTCATGGCTTTCTGACATGTCGGGAGAGCCCATCGAGGTTCTGCGCCCCACGCTGACCTCCTTCCGGGCGCTGTGCCCCGTTCCCGCTCCTGAGAGCTCTTTTTTTGCGGCCGTTGTAGGTTACTTCTTGCCTCCTGGGCCGCCTTTGGGCTCGCCTTAACCCCGTTGCGCAAAGGAAGCGGAGAGGCGTATTCTGCCTCTAGGGGCAAACCGCGTCCGCTCAAATGCATCGCACCACCAAGAGATTCCTTATGAGAGTCCGTTCCATCACTCTTGCAGCATCCTTGGGCGTGCTTTGGGCATGGCCGCTCGCCGGATACGTGTCGCCTTGGGGCAACCTCTCTCCTAAACGGCCATCCGGCACCTCCCTCGAGCCCGAGCCATCCGCTCTCGTTGAAACTCACGAAATCGATACGCCACGGATCGAGTCGGCCGATCCGAGCGATGCTCGGCCAGGCCCGTCCCCGTCTCCTGTGCCGCAGAGCCCTGTCCCAAATCAAGCTTCCCAGAATAAAGGCAAGGCCCAAGAAGACGAACACGTCCTTCCGCGGGGCAGTAAGCTCATGTTAAAGGACGGTAGCTACCAGTTGGTGCGCAGCTACGAGCGCAACGGGGACCGTGTGCGCTATTACAGCGTCGAGCGAAGCGCCTGGGAAGAGATTCCCGCAGCGATGGTGGATTGGGATGCTACGGCGAAAGCCGCCGCGGCGGAAAAAAGCGCAGAGGAGGCGCTCGCCAAAAAGGTCCACGTCCAGGAAGAAGCCAATCGGATCGACACGGTCATGGACATTGACGCGAGCCTAGAAGTAGCGCCGGGCGTGTTCCTGCCGCCGGGCGAGGGGATGTTCCTGATCGACCGAAAGCGCGTCACGTTGCTGGAGCAGGCCGGTGCCGGTATCAGCACGGACAAGAAGCAGTTCCTCAAGCAGGTGCTTTCGCCGATTCCCATTGTGCCGAGCAAGCGAAACGTAGAGATTCCGGGCAGCCACGCCAAGATTCGCGTGTCTGACTCGTATCTGGAGTTTTACCTGCGCGAAGCGCCGCCCGACCCGGATCACACCAGCCCGATCGTGAAGAGCAGCCGGCCGGGAGAGTCCGGGCCGGAAGTCGAGTTGGTGCGCGCCACGGTCAAGGGCAACAAGCGGCAGTTGGAGTCGATTAAGGCCCTTTTTGGCGAGCAGGTGGAAGAGAGCCGCAAGACCATGTCGCTCGAACGGTGGGAGATTGCGCCAACCGTTTACCGCTTCACGCTGGGCGAACCGCTTCCCCCAGGCGAGTACGCCCTGGCCGAGATTCTGCCCGATGGCATGAACCTCTTCGTCTGGGACTTCGGCGTGGATCCCGCGTCCGCTGGCAAATCGGCTGCTGCTCCGAACAAGTAAAGCCGCTTCCCCGAGGCCTTCGAACCAAAAGGTGCGTTGGGAGTCAAAAAACGCCTGGCTCGTGGCCCGTGATGGAAGATTCTTGACCCACGCGAAAGAAGAGTCCGCCCGACCGCCGACTGCAACCTGAAGCGCGGCGAGAAAGATAGCGAAACAAAGAAACACCGCCTGCTTGCCAGTGGAAGTAAATTGCTTATGATGGAATTAGGTTTCCAGGCCGTGGTTCGGATGGCAGCTTCGTCTTGGAAAACAGCCTACCGAGGTGCATGACGTCAGAGGCGAGATGGTTTCTGGAAAGGTCATTTATGGGAAAAGGGGTTAGGGTCCTGACGCTGCTGATGCTAACTAGCACGGGTGGATCCGCGTCCGCTCAGGAGCTTAACCTAGGACTGCTGCGAGCCGCCAAGGCCGGAGACAACGCGCAAGTCCAAAAGCTGCTGGGGCAGGGCGCGGACCCGAACACGCGGGACCAAGACCGCAGCACGCCGTTGATCTTGATGGCCTCTTTGGGGCTAACCGACGGCGTCGAGGCCTTGCTGAAAAAAGGCGCGTACGTCAACGCCAAGGACAAAACAGGATGGACCGCTCTCATGGGCGCGGCAAGGAAGGGGCATTCGGACACCGTGCGCGCGCTGCTGGAAAAAGGCGCCTACGTCAACGCCAAGGACAACAATGGCTGGACGGCATTAATGAGCGCGGCCGCATCGCCTCGTGCGGAAGCGGTCGAGGCCCTGCTCGAGAAGGGCGCGGAGGTCAACGCCCAGGACAAAACGGGATGGACCGCGCTGATGGGCGCAGCCGGTTCTGGTCAAGCGGCATCTGTGCGTGCGCTGCTTGGCAAAGGAGCAGACCGCAACGCGCGAAACAGCGACGGAAACACGGCCCTTACCGTAGCCAGAAGTCACAACTATTCGGAAATCGTTGCCTTGCTCGAGAACCCATCCGCGTCCACGCCGGCCAGCGCCTCGAAGAGACCAACAGCAGGGCCCGCTTCGCCGGTTGCCACGGCTCCGCGAGAGAGCGCGGCCGGGCATGCACAGCCCGGCACAGCAGTTGCCGTTCCACAACCCGGCGGCGCTGGTTCCGCCCCAGCTACGCCGCCTGCAGCAGTCCCGGGGAGCGGGTCGAGCCTCTCAGGCCAGTTGCTGGCTGCTGCGCAAGAGGGAGACACTGCAGATGTGAAGAGTCTTCTTGCCAAGGGCGCGGATATCAACTCGCGGGGTCCCTACGGGAACACACCGCTGATGGCCGCAGCGCTGACGGGCCACACGGATACGCTGCGGCTGTTGCTGGCAAGAGGCGCAGATGTAAACGCGCGGGGCAACACCGGGAGGACCGCGCTCATGGAAGCGGCGCTGGAAGGCTATGCGGATGCGGTAAAAGTCTTGCTCGACAGTGGCGCGGACGTGAACGGCAAAGATGAAGGGGGATGGACAGCGCTGTTTTGGGCGGCCTTTGCACAGCGCCGCGCGATCGTGCGCATGCTGCTCGAAAAAGGCGCGGACGCAAACGCGAAGAACAAATATGACGACACCCCTTTGATCCGTGCGGCGTATGCGGGGGATACGGAAATGGTGAGGACGCTGCTCGAATTTAAGGCGGAGGTGAATGCCAGGGACAACCTGGGCAGGACCGCCTTGATGGAGGCGGCGCGTCAAGGGCATAGCGATTGCGTTCGTGTGTTGGTAGAAACGGGAGCGGACTCTAAGGCGAAGGATCGCGAGGGGGACACGGCGGTGTCGTTGGCAGAAAAGCAGAAGCATCCTGACGTCATTGCGCTACTGACGAATCCGCTCCCGCCTCGAGAAAACAAGAGTCAGGAAAAGCCGCCAGCGCCCGCAGCGGAAGCCCCGAAACAGGGCGACTCGCCGTCTTCGGGCACAGCGAACGTGGTTGCGGCTGGGGACAGCCGCGCCCTGGCGCAAGCCTATTTCCGGATTGGGCTGACGATGCAGATGGTCGAGACGCAGTTGCCGCGGCCGAACGATGCGGCTGCCGGCTGGGCGCAAAACATCCAGCAAGACCTGGCAAAGGTGGGGGCGCCTAATGACTTGATTCAACTCGTCTCCGCCACCGAGAACCATTTGAAGATGGCTCCGAGAGAAGCCAACGGCTCGGTTGGCGATCCTATTCGCGTTCTCCGCGAGCACTTGGACAGATTTTGCAACGCGCGCCCACAAGAGAAGTTTTTTTACACCGCGGCGGGGTTTGCGCACCGACTGAACGTGATCGGCGAGAAAATGGGGAAAGCAGAGAAGATCACCCCAAGCGTCGACTTCAGCCGGCACGAGATTCTCCCGCTTGCTACGGCCATGACCGACCAGTGCCTGCAGACGATAGGTTGCAAAGAACTTGCGCTGATCTACTTTTCCGATGCCGCCGCCATCCTCAAAAAACCACAACTCACATCCCAAGAAGGAAGCGCACTCTCCAGAGATGCCAAGGAAATTGAGAAGGCCCTCAGCGGGGAAGCACGCTGACGGTACGAAAAAAAAAGCAGGTGGACATGAGCGCTGGCTCTGTGTACCGGCGAGCATCCCGCCGGAATTCCTCATGCAGCCAACAGTCGTGACCTCCTCCCCTCCCTGAAGGGAGAGGATTCCTACGGGTCTCATGATACGCACGAATACCTTCGGCGGGTTCCTGCCACTTGACCGGCCTATGTGCACTCATTCTGGGGTGATTTGATCAAGGGCACAACTGAGAGCGAGGAGGCGTTGGGAGAAGCGACGGAGTTTGCGGCGTCGAATCGCACAAGCACTTCGGACAACGGCGAGGGATCTGTTCCTTGCCCGTGGCAGCCCAGTCGAAATCTGGGTTGCAAGGATCCCCGCGAAGTGGGATAAAGACAATCGTA
>Ga0307475_10002109_pt1 | contig 11948 bp, 8 predicted proteins | sample atmos_gasesECM1C_FD_203317 | JGI IMG/M metagenome (GOLD analysis project Ga0307475, IMG submission 203317) | Hardwood forest soil microbial communities from Morgan-Monroe State Forest, Indiana, United States - atmos_gasesECM1C_515 | ecosystem: Environmental > Terrestrial > Soil > Temperate...
GAGCGCCCTGTCGGAGTCGTCGATTCCGATGACCCGGGCGGCAGGCCGGTGTTGAGCCAGCGCCACCGCCAACGCGCCCGATCCGGTGCATAAATCGACAATCACCGGTTGCGCTTCGAGTCGCTGCGCGGTGGCCCACGCCAACATGGCCTCGGTCTCCGGTCGCGGTATGAACACGCCGGGGCCGACGTGCAGCACAACCGGACCGAACGCCGCCGTCCCGATGAGATGCTGTAATGGCACCCGCCGCGAACGCGCCGCGACGACGTCACGGTAGCGCCGGAAGAACTCATCATCGATCGATTCGATCAAGGTCAGCCGACCGCGCTCGGTACCCGCCAGATGAGCGGCCAACTGTTCGGCATCGAAACGCGCAGAATCGATTCCCGCTTCGGCGAGTAGCGCCGCAGCGGAATCGATTGCGCGCCGCAGGACCGTCATGCCTGTTGCAACCGCGACTGCTTGTCGGCGGCGCTCAGCGCGTCGAACAACGCGTCCAGGTCACCGTCGAGAACCTGGTCGAGATTGTGTGCCTTGAAACCGATGCGGTGGTCGGTGATCCGGTTCTCCGAGAAGTTGTAGGTGCGGATCCGTTCACTGCGATCCACCGTGCGGATCTGGCTGGCCCGATCCGCCGATGCGTCGGCCAGCGCCTGTTCCTCGGCGATCGCCTGCAGGCGAGCCGCCAGCACCTGCAACGCTCGGGTTTTGTTCTGCAGCTGCGATCGTTCATTTTGACAGGTGACAACGATCCCGGTGGGCAGGTGCGTGATCCGCACCGCGGAGTCGGTGGTGTTGACGCCCTGCCCGCCCTTGCCGGACGAGCGGTACACGTCGATGCGCAGATCCGACTCGTCGATCTGCACCTCTCCGACCTCCTCGGGCTCGGGATAGACCAGCACACCCGCCGCCGAAGTGTGTACGCGGCCTTGGGATTCCGTCACCGGGACGCGCTGCACCCGGTGCACACCGCCCTCGAACTTCATTCGCGACCAGACCCCGTCGGCCGTGCCGCCCTTGCTCGCGATGGCCAGCGTCGCATCTTTGTAGCCGCCGAGGTCGGACGTGGTCTCGTCCAGCACCGTCACGCTCCAGCCATGGCGCTCGGCGTAACGGATGTACATCCTGGCCAGGTCGGCGGCGAACAGGGCCGATTCTTCGCCGCCCTCACCGGATTTGACCTCGAGCACGATGTCGTCGGCGTCATGCGGGTCGCGCGGTGCCAGCATGTCGGTGAGCTGGGTGTCCAGTTCGGCGACCCGCGATTCCAGCTCGGTGACCTCGTCGGCGAACGACTCGTCGTCGGCGGCCAGTTCGCGTGCGGTCTCCAGATCGTCGCGCGCGGACACCAGCTTGCGGTACGTGGCGACGATCGGGGCCAAGCGGGCGAACCGGCGGCCGGCTCTGCGGGCCTCGGCGGGATTGCTGTGCAGCTCGGGATCTGCCAGCTGATGCTCGAGCGCGGCGTGTTCGGCGAGCAGTACGTCGATCGTTTGTACCGGCTGCGTCATGTCACCTCCTACCGCAAACACGAACCGACGCCCGGCCTGTGCAGGTTCAGCACAGTTCGGGCGTCGGTATGCCAGCTATTTGTCAGCCTTCTCCGGCGCGGCCGCCTCCGCAGCTCCGCCCTTGCGCTTGCCGTAGCGCTTTTCGAAGCGGGCCACCCGGCCGCCGCTGTCCAGGATCTTCTGCTTGCCGGTGTAGAACGGGTGGCATTGCGAGCAAACCTCGACGACGATGCGGCCCCCCGGCTTGGTGCTGCGCGTCTGGAAGGTGTTGCCGCATCCACAGAGCACCGTGGTCTCCTCGTAGGCGGGATGAATGTCAGATTTCATGCTGTCCTCTTCGATCGTTTGTCGCCCGTGCCCCCGTATTGGATGCTGCAGTCGGGCGTGAACTTCGAACCTGAGGCGGTTCTGGGCTAATCGAAAGTCGATTATGCCAGGTCAACCGCCATCTGCCCAAACACCGAGATGCGCCCGCGCATTCCCGGCGACGTGGCGGCATCAGGCCGTCGAGGGCCGCGGACGTGATGCATCGGCATCGACACGGCGATCGAGGGGTGCGTAAACCCTGGTTTGCCCGCTGCGCGTCCAGAGCACACCGCCTTCGGGTGTTGCGCCGCGGGCGGCCAGCTCCCGCTTGAGGATCTTGTTGGTGGCCGTCGTCGGCAGTCGATCGGTGAGCCAGACATGCCGGGGCCACGCCTTGGGCGATAGGTCGGGCTGCTCGGCCAGGAACTGGCCGAACTCCTCGGGCGTCAAGTCGGCGCCGTCGCTCAATACGATCGCAGCCATCAGCTGGTCGCCGACATGTTCGTCGGGCACCGCGTACACCGCCGCGTGGCTGACCGGCTTCAATCGCTGCAAGATCCGCTCGATGGGCGCCGTGGTCATGTTCTCTCCGTCGACGCGCAACCAGTCGCCGCTGCGTCCGGCGAAGTAGATCCACCCATCGGCGTCCCGGTAGGCGAGGTCGCCGGACCAGTAAATGCCGTGCCGAAGGCGCGCATCGGTGGCTTCCGGGTCGTTGTAGTAACCGGCAAACAACCCTGCCCCTGTGGTGTTGACCAGCTCTCCAATCGCTTCGTCCGGGTTGGTCAGGGCACCGTCGTCGCCGAAGGTGGCGACGGGACACTCGGTCAAGGTGTCCGGGTTGTAGATGCCGACACCGGGGAACCCCCGGCCGAGCGACCCGGCCGGGCAGCCGTCTTCGCGGGTGATGATGATCGCGCCCTCGGTGGAGCCGAAGCCGTCCCACACCGTGCAGTCGAAACGGCGGCTGAACTCGGCGATGTCGCGATCGCTGGCCTCGTTGCCGAACGCGACCCGCAGGGGATTGTCGTGGTCATCGGGTTGCTCGGGGGTGGCCAGTACGTAGGCAAGTGGTTTCCCGACGTAGTTCATGAAGGTGGCCCCGTACCGGCGCAGATCGGGTAGCAGCCGGGATGCCGAAAATGTGGCGGGGACCATGGCCGCACCGGCGCCGACTGCCACACTCCACCCGGCCAGCAGCGCGTTGGAGTGAAACAGCGGCATCGACAGATAGCAGACGTCGGCGGAATCGACCTCGAACCGCGCTATCAGCGTCGTGCCGGCAAAAAGCACGGTCATATGGGTCACCTGCACGGCTTTCGGTTCGCCGCTGGTTCCCGAGGTGAAGATCATCATGAAGGTGTCGGTCGGCGCGACCTCGCGGTGTGGGACGAGCGTTCCGGCACGTCCCAGCAGCGCCGACCAGGCCGCGCTGGACACGTCGAACACCTGCACGCCGGGCAGATCGAGACCGTTCAGCAACTCCTCGTGCGCCGGATCGGTGAGCAGGATCTGGCAGTCGGCACGCAAAATATCCCTGGCCAGCGCGGGACCGCGGCGGGTGTCGTTGATCCCGCACAGCACATATCCGCCAAGCGCCGCCGACGCCATGGCGGTCAGCATCTCGGGGGTGTTACCCAGCAAAGCGCCGACATGCAGCGGGCGGTCTGGATCGGCGACGCCGATCGAGGCGACGGCCGTGGCGGCCGCATCGGCCAGGTGCTGACGCCACGTCCAGACCCGCTCGCCGTACTTCAGCGCCGGTGTGTCCTGGTCCAGACGTTCACGAAGCAGCTGCTGAAGCGTCTCCGCCACGCACGCCCTCGCCGCGAGTCTTCAGCTAGTCGTTATCCATGGATCCAGGTGTCGTCTTGGACACCTGCACCAGGAACTCGTAGTTGGTCTTCGTCTTGCGCAGCTGAGACATCAGCAAATCGATGGCCTGGTGGGAATCCAGACCCGACAAGACGCGGCGCAGCTTGTGCACAATGCCGAACTCGTCTGGCGACAGCAGCAACTCGTCTTTACGGGTGCCGGAGGGGTTCACGTCGACGGCGGGGAAGACCCGGCGTTCAGAGATCTTGCGGTCCAGCTTGAGCTCGGCGTTACCAGTGCCCTTGAACTCCTCGAAGATGACCGTGTCACCGGTGGATCCGGTCTCCACCATCGCGGTGGCGATGATGGTCAGCGATCCACCTTCCTCGATATTGCGTGCGGCACCGAGGAAGCGCTTGGGCGGGTACAGCGCGGTGGAGTCGACACCACCGGACAGGATCCGGCCCGACGCGGGTGACGCGTTGTTGTACGCGCGCCCGAGGCGGGTGATCGAGTCAAGCAGCACCACAACATCCTTGCCCTGCTCCACGAGCCGCTTGGCACGCTCGATCGCCAGCTCGGCGACCGACGTGTGGTCCGACGGCGGCCGGTCGAACGTCGAGGCGATGACCTCGCCCTTGACCGAGCGCTGCATGTCGGTGACCTCCTCAGGCCGCTCGTCGACGAGCACGACCATGAGGTGACATTCCGGGTTGTTCTTGGTGATCGCGTTGGCGATGTCCTGCAGGATGGTCGTCTTACCCGCCTTGGGCGGCGACACGATCAGCGCGCGCTGCCCCTTCCCGATCGGCATGATCAGGTCGATCACTCGCGTGGTCAGCCGCTCGGAGGTGGTTTCCAGACGCAGCCGCTGGTTGGGGTACAACGGCGTCAATTTGGAAAAATCGGGCCGCTTTTTGGCATCTTCGACCGAGCCGCCGTTGACGCTGTCCAGGCGGACCAGCGGATTGAACTTCTGCCGCTGATTGGGCTGCTCGCCTTCACGGGGCACCCGAACCGCGCCGGTCACCGCGTCGCCGCGGCGCAGGCCGTTCTTGCGCACCATGTTCATTGACACGTAAACGTCGTGCGGACCGGCCAGGTAACCGGAGGTGCGCACGAACGCGTAATTGTCGAGGACGTCAAGGATGCCTGCTACCGGCTGAACGACGTCGTCCTCGCGCAGTTCGGCGTCGGGGCCGTCGCCCGACCGTTCACCGCGGCGCCGGCGATCGCGGAACCGGCGTCCCCGCCGGCCCTGACGGCCGTCGCCGTCGTCGTCGCCGCGCGACGGCTGAGCGCCCGGGCCTTGCTGATCGCCGCCCTGGTCGTCACCCGCATCTTGTCCGCGCTCGTCGATCTTGGTGTCCTGTTGGCCCCCTTGGCGGTTGTCGCCTTCGCCCGAGGCTTTGCCGTCGCGGTTGCGGTTGTCTGAGCCCTCGCGATCCGCCTCGTCGGCGGTGCGGGTGGATGATCCCGCTTGGCGCGAGGCGCTGCGTCGTTCCCGGCGCGGGCCCTCGGTTGCCGAATCGTTCTGTTCCCCTTGGGCGGCCGGTGCTTCGGCAGTGGCCGTGTCGGATTTGTCGCCACCGTCAGATGGGGCACCAGCGGCCGACACGCCGTTGGCCTGTCCCCTGGTTTCCTGAATCGCTGCGATTAGTTCGTTCTTGCGCATACCCGACGTCCCCTTGACGCCGGCCTGATTAGCCAGCGCGCGCAGCTCCGGCAGCACCATGGTGGACAGGGAGCCAACCGAGACATTGGTTTTGGCGCGTGGTGTGACTGTGGTCACGGCATTCGACGGCTGGTCGCCATCGGTGCTTTCGCCAGCCGTGAACAGGTCCGTATCGGTCACGGATTTCCTTTCTTCCCCGCCGATCACGTCATGCGGGGGTTCGTTGCATTCAGCTAAATTGCCGAGTGCGCCCAATCATCGACTCTGCAACGGTGATCGCCTTGATCGGCGGAGAAAGCGGCGAACCTCGTCCACGAGAAGAATTGGTGTTGTCCTAGCGGCAAGGCAGTATGTATGCAGATGCAGATGCTGCGATTGCTGGACGGCTCCGAGGATAGCCCGCATCTTTGTCGGAAGCAAGCAAACCCTCCGGCCACGCTGTGGACTAACCGGGGACCGTGACTCCCGGGCTCCAGCGAACTCCTTCGCCGGCGGTCATCTCGGTGACGGTAAATCCGCTTGCGGCGCCGTACTCCAGCACTTCCGAGGGCAACTCCGGCTCTGCGCTCAATGCGATCAGAGACGGACCGGCCCCCGAAAGTGTCGCTGCCACCCTATGACGCCGCAGCAGTCGCAAATATTCCGCCGAGGAAGGCATCGCCGGGGCGCGTTGCGGTTGATGAAGCACGTCCTCGGTGGCCGCCATCAGCAGATCCGGCCGTTCGGTCAGCGCCACCACCAGCAACGCGGCACGACTGACGTTGAATCTCGCATCATCGTGGCTGACCTGGTCGGGCAATAGCACCCGGGTCTCCGCGGTCAACGAGCGCTCTTCGGGGATAGCGCAGTACAGCCGGATATCGGGATGAAGTCGCAGCGGTACCGCCGAGTATTTGGGCTTCTCACCGGTGCTGTCGATCCAAGAAACCACCGCACCACCCAACACGGCAGCTGCGGCGTTGTCGGGATGACCTTCGAACTCCGAGGACAGCTGGATCAGCTGAGCGTAGGTCAATGGCATCGAATCCGTCTGTGCGACAAGCCCGTTTACCGCTGCCAGGCCACCGACCACCGCCGCCGCAGAGGAGCCGAGACCGGACGAATGCGGGATGGCGTTGCGGCAGCGCACCACCAGGCCTGCGGTCCGCACTCCCACAGCCTGCAACCCCCACTCGACTGCACGTACCACTAGATGTTCGGGGCCCAGTGGTACCTGCCCGGCGCCCTCGCCGTCAACCTCCACAACCAAGCCGGAATCCACTGTCTCCACGACGATCTCGTCGCAGAGACCCAATGCCAGACCGATGCTGTCGAAAGCCGGGCCAAGGTTCGCACTGGACGCCGACACCACTGCGCTCGCCACCAGCCCGGCAGGCAGTATCTGGGTCACCAACAGGCTTTCACTAGGCCAGCCCCAACTTCGCTACGACGAGCACAGGATCGACAGGCAGTGGGGACACGCTCGGCATATCCCTCAGCGCCGTGTCGGGATCCTTGAGACCATTGCCGGTCACCGTACACACCACCGTCGACCCACGGGCCACCCAACCGTCGTCCACGGCTTTGAGCAGCCCCGCGATGCTGGCCGCGGACGCCGGCTCGACGAAGACACCTTCGCAGCTGGCCACCAGGTGATAGGCCGCAAGGATCTCCTCGTCGGTAGCGGCCAGGAAGCGTCCGTTGGATTGCTGCTGCGCCGCAACCGCGGCCGTCCAGGACGCCGGTGCGCCGATGCGGATTGCGGTGGCAATGGTTTCGGGGTGGCGGACCGGTTCGCCCAGCACGAGGGGCGCTGCGCCCGCGGCCTGGGTGCCCAGCATGCGGGGCAGCTTGTCGATGACGCCCTCGTGGTGATACTCGGTGTAGCCCTTCCAGTACGCGGTGATGTTTCCTGCGTTGCCGACGGGAAGGGCGTGTACGTCTGGGGCGGTGCCCAACGCGTCGACGATCTCGAACGCTGCTGTCTTCTGGCCCTCGATGCGCACCGGGTTGACCGAGTTGACCAACGCAATTGTCGGGAAGTCGGTGGCCATCTTGCGGGCCAGTTCCAAGCAGTCGTCGAAATTGCCGTCGATCTGGATGATCTTGGCGCCGTGCATAACCGCCTGCGCCAGCTTGCCCATCGCGATCTTGCCCTGCGGTATCAGCACCGCGCAGGTGATCCCGGCGCGGGCGGCATAGGCGGCCGCTGACGCCGAGGTGTTTCCCGTCGATGCACACAGCACAGCCTGCTGGCCGCGGGCCAATGCGTCGGTCACCGCCATCGTCATACCCCGGTCCTTGAAGGAGCCGGTGGGGTTGAGGCCCTCGACCTTGAGGTGGATCGTGCAGCCGGTCTTTTCCGAGAGTCGCGTCGCGGCAATCAGCGGGGTTCCACCCTCGAGCAGCGTGATCGGAGTCCAATCGTCGCCAACCGGTAACCGGTCGCGGTACGCCGCGATCACGCCCGGCCAGGGTTGGTGGGTCGCCGTCCGCGGGGCGCTCATAGGCTGGTTCCTTCCAATCGCAGCACGCTTGCCACTCCGTGGACGGAGTCCAAATGGACCAGCGCATCGACGGTTTCGGAGAGCGCGGCGTCGGTGGCGGTGTGAGTGACCACCACGATGCGGGCTCCCACCCGTCGCCCACCCTCGTCGACCACGCCTTCCTGGCGCACCTCGGCGATGCTCACCTCACGCTTGGCGAATTCCGCTGCCACCGAGGACAATACGCCGGGCTTGTCGGCGACGTTCATGCTGACGTAGTACCGGGTGAGAATCAAACCCATTGGCGCGATGGGCAGTTGGGCATACCTCGACTCTTTCGGCCCACGGCTGCCCAGAACCCGGTTGCGGGCGGCCATCACCAGGTCACCGGTCACCGCCGATGAGGTGGGCGCACCTCCGGCCCCCTGGCCGTAGAACATCAGCCGGCCCGCGGCCGCGGCCTCGACCACCACGGCGTTGAATGCACCGTTGACCGTGGCCAGCGGATGCGACAAGGGCACCAGCGCGGGGTAGACGCGGGCCGAAACCCGTTGCTGGCCATCGTCGGTGGTGATGCGCTCGCAGATCGACAGCAGCTTGATGTTGCAGCCCAACGCCCGCGCCGACGCGAAGTCGGCCGGGGTGATCTTCGTGATGCCTTCGCGATAGACGTCATCGGCGGTCACCCGGGTGTGGAAGGCGATAGATGCCAGAATCGCGGCCTTGGCCGCGGCGTCATAGCCTTCGACGTCGGCGGTGGGATCGGCCTCGGCATAGCCCAGCGCGCTCGCGTCGGCGAGAGCGCTCTCGTAGCCGGCGCCGGTGCTGTCCATCTCGGAAAGGATGTAGTTAGTGGTGCCGTTGACGATGCCGGCCACCCGCAGCACGGTGTCGCCGGCCAGTGACTGGGTGAGCGGACGGATGACCGGAATAGCGCCCGCGACCGCCGCTTCGAAATACAGGTCGACATGGGCGCTTTCGGCGGCCTGCGCCAATTCCCCGGTGGAGGTGGACAACAACGCCTTGTTCGCCGTGACGACGGACTTGCCGTGCTCGAGGGCGCACAGGATCGCCTTGCGAGACGGCTCTACCGGCCCCATCAACTCCACGACGACATCGACGTCTTTGCGCGAGACGAGCTCTTCTATGTTGTCGGTGAGCAGATCGATCGGAACACCGCGGTCCGCAGCGACGCGGCGCACTCCGACCCCGCGCAGCACCAGTGGCGCGCCGACGCGAGCGGCGAGGTCTTGCGCGCTGTCTTCGATGATTCGGACAACTTCGCTGCCGACGTTGCCCAACCCGAGTACCGCTACACCGACCGGCTTTTCGTCACTGGGCACGGTTCACCTCACTTCCAGACTCAGCAGATCGTCGACCGTCTCCCGGCGCAGGATCAGGCGGGACCTCCCAGCGTGCACGGCTACCACGGCGGGCCGGCCGATCATGTTGTAACGGCTCGAGAGCGAATAGCAGTAGGCGCCGGTTGCGGCCACACCGAGCAAGTCGCCGGGCCGCAGGTCGCCGGGTACCCACGCGTCGCGCACGACGATATCACCGGTCTCGCAGTGCTTTCCGACGATGCGGGCCAGCGCCGCCGGTGCATCGCTGACTCTCGAGACCAGCCGGGCGTCATATTGCGCATCATAAAGCGCGGTGCGGATGTTGTCGCTCATGCCGCCGTCGACGCTGACGTAACGCCGGTTCGCCGTGGTGCTCACGTCGACGTCCTTGACGGTGCCGACCTCATACAACGTGATGGTGCCCGGTCCGGCGATGGCGCGTCCGGGCTCAACGACCAGCGTGGGCGTGGGCAGCCCCACCGCCGACGACTCGTCGCTCACGATGGCGCTCAACTTCGCCGCCAATTCAGCCACCGGCGGCGGGTCGTCGGGTGCCAGGTACGAAATACCCAGGCCGCCACCGAGGTCGACGGTCGAGATCTGTGCGGTCTTGTCGACGCCGAACTGGTCGACGATCTCGTGCAGCAGGCCGATGACACGGTGCGCGGCCAGCTCGAAGCCGGCGACGTCGAAGATCTGCGAACCGATATGGCTGTGCAACCCGACCAGTCGCAGGTGATCGGCGGCGAATACTTTGCCCACCGCTGCCATCGCCGCGCCGCTTGCCACCGACAGGCCGAACTTCTGGTCCTCGTGCGCGGTGGAGATGAACTCATGGGTGTGCGCTTCCACGCCCACGGTAAGACGAACGAAGACATCCTGGACGACACCCGCCTCGGCCGCGATCGCGTCCAGGCGCTCGATTTCGGTCATCGAGTCCAAAACGATGTGGCCGACAGCGGCTTTCACCGCGGCGGTCAACTCCGCGACAGATTTGTTGTTGCCGTGGAACGTAATCCGCTCCGGGGGAAAGTCGGCGTGCAGCGCGACGGCCAGCTCGCCGCCGGTGCACACGTCGAGCGACAGGCCTTCTTCGTCGATCCACCGGGCTATTTCGCTGCACAAAAACGCCTTGGCGGCGTAGTGCACATTCTTTCCGCCGCCGAAGGCCGACGCGATCTCTCGGCAGCGAGAGCGAAAGTCGTCTTCGTCGATAACGAACAGCGGGGTGCCGTACTCCTGGGCAAGGTCGGTCAACGGAACTCCGGCGATGGCGGCAACACCGGCTTCGTCGCGAGCTGTGTTGCGCGGCCACACATTAGGCGCCAACCGCAGCAGCTCCTCGGGAGACTGCGGCCGCGGCGGGCTTTCGGCGTGCCGGGTCTCCTCGGCGTGCCGCGGACCGGCGGGATGGACGTTCACATTCGCTCCGGGGCAGTGACTCCGAGGATTGCCAGCCCGTTGGCGATGACCTGGCGCGTGGCCTGACACAGCGCCAGCCGCGCGGTGTGCAGGTCGGTCGGCTGTTCGTCGCCCTGCGGCAACACCCGGCACGAGTCGTAGAACCGGTGGTAGTCACCGGCAAGGTCTTCCAAATAACGGCATACCCGGTGCGGTTCCCGCAGGGACGCCGCCGTCTTGAGCACCCGTGGGAATTCGCCGATGGTGCGCAACAGCGCACCCTCCTTGTCGTGGCCGAGCAGCTCGAGGTGTGCGGTGTCGGGGATGAGACCCAATTCGGCGGCGTTACGGGCCAGCGCAGAAAGCCGCGCATGCGCGTATTGCACGTAATAGACCGGGTTTTCATTCGACGCCGACGACCACAGCGCCAGGTCGATGTCGATCGGGGTGTCCACCGACGAACGGATCAGGCTGTAGCGCGCCGCGTCGACCCCGATCGCCTCGACGAGGTCGTCGAGAGTGATCACTGTTCCGGCTCGCTTGCTCATGCGAACCGGCTGGCCGTCGCGGACCAGGTTGACCATCTGCCCGATGAGCACCTCGACTGAGGCCGGGTCGTCACCGAAAGCGGCCGCCACGGCCTTGAGCCGGGCAATGTATCCGTGGTGGTCGGCACCGAACATGTAGATGCACAGGTCGAAGCCGCGTTGCCTCTTGTCCAGGTAGTAGGCGATGTCACCGGCGATGTAAGCCGGCTTGCCGTCGCTTTTGATCACAACACGGTCTTTGTCGTCACCAAAAGCGCTGGTGCGCAACCAGGTTGCGCCGTCCTTTTCGTAGATGTTGCCGGTCTCGCGAAGTCTCGCGATGGCCTGGTCGACACGGCCACTGGTGTGCATCGAGTCTTCGTGGGTGTAGACGTCGAAGTTGGTGCCGAACTCGTGCAACGACTTTTTGATGTGGGTGAACATCAAGTCGACGCCGATTTCGCGAAAGGTCTCGCCCATCTCCGCTTCGGGCAGGCTCAGCGCGTCGGGCGCCTTTTGCAAAACCTGCGCGGCGATGTCGGTGATGTAGGTGCCCGCGTAGCCGTCGGGAGGGGTTGGTTCACCTTTGGCCGCGGCGACCAGCGAGCCGGCGAAGCGGTCGATTTGGGCGCCGTGGTCGTTGAAATAGTATTCCCGCACCACGTCGGCGCCCTGCGTCGACAGCAACCGGCCCAGCGCATCGCCAACGGCGGCCCAGCGGGTACCGCCGATGTGGATGGGTCCGGTCGGATTTGCCGAGACGAATTCCAGGTTGATCTTGTGCCCGGCCATTGCGCCGGAGTTTCCGAAGCTTGTGCCCGCGTCGATGACGTTGTTGACGATCAGGGCCTGCGCCGAGGCCTCCAGGCGCATGTTGATGAAGCCAGGTCCGGCGACCTCGGCTG
>Ga0307475_10002110_pt1 | contig 11947 bp, 10 predicted proteins | sample atmos_gasesECM1C_FD_203317 | JGI IMG/M metagenome (GOLD analysis project Ga0307475, IMG submission 203317) | Hardwood forest soil microbial communities from Morgan-Monroe State Forest, Indiana, United States - atmos_gasesECM1C_515 | ecosystem: Environmental > Terrestrial > Soil > Temperate...
GGCTTCGTAGTGCAATTTGGCCTCAGCGCTTACCCGCCCGTTTCGGCGGCGTGGGAAAAGGCCAATCTGCAGGACGAACCCGTCACGCAGTCCAACAAGCGCGGTTTCCTGACATACGCGAAAACGAGCCAGCCAAATAGCCGTTCGACACAGGTCTTCATCAATCTAAAGGACAACGACAGCCTGGACCGGCAGGGCTTTGCGCCCTTCGGGTTTGTGGATGCCGAGGGGATGAAAGTTGTGGATATGCTTTATGACCAATATGGCGACACCGATCAGGAGCAAATCTCCAAGGTGGGCAAGCCTTACCTGGACTCGAAGTTTCCAAAGCTTGATTCGATCAAAACCACGACGTTAGTCGTGGTGACGCCGCCAGCCCCGAAGCCAAAATAATCTTCGGTTTTCATTGATTACTTTTTTGGATGCGGTGCATCTAATCTTTGTAGGCAGGGTCCTTTTGACAATGGGGCCCGCCGGGAAGTATCCTGCAACTTCATGATGACCTGCTGCCAGATGATGTGTTGCTGCTGCGCGTGTAACGCTGCGTGTCGCAGGACACGCATCTCTGGCCAGAGGAGTTTCCGGACTTAAGCATCAGCTGAATAATAGAGTTCCGAAGCCCACATGCCAGAGCATCTGGTTATGTGGGCTTTTGTTTTGGGCTAAGAGTTTTTCGAGTTGAGAAATGGGGGCCAAGAATCATGAGTGTGGCGGCCTTAACGGAAGTTGATGAACGGCATAGCCGCGAAGCAATTGAAGCGGAGATCGTGCGTTTTGAAGAGCGCGCGCAGCAACTGCAGAGCGGCGCCATCACTGCGGAACAGTTTCGTCCATTCCGGCTAAAGCACGGCACGTATGGACAGCGGCAGCCGGGATTCCAGATGCTGCGCGTCAAGATCGCCGCGGGCGTGCTCACGCCAGCGCAGCTTCGCGTCCTGGCGGATATCGCGGACAATTACTCGACCGGCCGCGGGCACCTGACCACGCGCGAGAACGTTCAATTTCATTTCGTAAAACTGGAAAATGTGGGGTCGACCATGCGCCTGCTTGCCGATGCGGGATTGACCACGCGCGAGGCCTGCGGCAATACGGTGCGCAACGTGACGGCCTGCCCGGTGGCCGGGATTTGCCCTGGGGAGGCGTTTGACGTGACGCCATATGCTTTGGGCGTCTCACGATACCTCCTGCGCCATCCTGATTTTCACGACCTGCCGCGCAAGTTCAAGATCGCTTTCTCCGGCTGCGAGGACGACGGCGCGTGCGCGGTGGCGGGAATCCATGACGTGGGACTGATCGCGCAGGTCCGAGGCAATAACGGTACGTCGCGGCGCGGATTCAAGGTGCTCGTCGGGGGCGGGCTGGGAAGCTTGCCCACGGAGGCCGCGGTCCTGATGGATTTTCTACCGGAAGAAGAGCTGCTTCCTACCATTGAAGCCGTCCTGCGGGTGTTCACGGAAACGGGAAACCGCAAGAACAAGCTGATGGCCCGACTGAAATTTGTCTTGCGCGCGAAAGGCATCGAAGAATTCCGGCGCCTGGTGGCTGAGAAGCGAAAAGTTTCGCAAGCCCCTGCGGAAACGTTTGTTGTGCCTTCTCCCATCAAACCGTCACTGGTCACCATCGCGCCGGCGCCTTTGTCTTCGTCTGCGGCGGAAACGCAAAACGATCCCGAATACGACCGCTGGGCCGAGCATAACTTGATGTCTCAGCGGCAGGCGGGATACGGCGCGGTATGGATCAAGCTTCCGGCTGGAACGTTCCACAGCAACCAAATGCGCGGCCTTGCGGATGCCCTCAAGAAGAATGAGTTGAGCGGTGTGCGGATTGCGGTCAATCAGGACCTGGTGATTCCGTGGGTCCCATTTGACCGCGTGCGCGCGGTTTATGACGAGCTTCGTGGTTTGGACCTGGCAATTCCAGGCGCCCGGACCATTTCTGACGTTACCGGATGCCCTGGGGCCACGACTTGCAATCTGGGGATTACGCGGTCGCTCACGCTGGCCGACGTGCTTTCGCGTGAGCTGGACGGTTACACCGATCCCGAAATCCAGAAGTTGCGCATCAAGATCAGCGGATGCCCCAATTCCTGCGGGCATCATCACATTGCGGACATCGGTTTTTACGGGAACGTCAGGAAAGTTGGCGAACAGCAGGCGCCTTACTATCAGCTTTTGCTTGGCGGGCGCGTGAATGCAGACGGCGTGCGTTTTGCGCGCCAGATTATGTCTGTGCCGGCGCGGCCCATTCCCGCGATCATTCGTGAACTACTCGCTTTTTATCAGACGGATCGGCAGCCCGCGGAAACATTTTCCGCCTGGGTATCGCGCACGCCGGACAAGGCAATCAAGGACCGGCTCCTTCCTTTGGCGGAAGTTACGGCTGCGACCGAGGACCTCTTCGTGGATTGGGGCGACACGGAGACGTATTCACTGAAACTGGGCCGCGGCGAGTGCGTGGCATGAGCGGCAGAGTTTATCTTGTCGGTGCGGGACCGGGTGACCCGGAGTTGCTCACCCTAAAGGCGGCGCGGCTGCTCGCTGGAGCCGATGTCGTTCTTCACGACGCGCTGGTCAGCGACGCCGTCCTGGCGATGATTTCGCCCGCTGCCGAGATCATCAACGTGGGCAAGCGCGCGGGCCACAAGCTTCTGACTCAGGATGAAATCAACTCGCTGCTGGTTTCATACGGCCAGATGCGCGCAACCGTCGTGCGCTTGAAGGGCGGCGATCCGGCCATTTTTGGGCGCGCCGGTGAAGAAATCGAAGCGCTTCGCAAAGCCGGCATTGAATACGAAATCGTTCCGGGCATCAGCGCGGCTTTTGGCGCTGCGGCGGCGGCGGGAATCTCGCTGACGGATCGCCGCGTGGCTTCGCAGATTCTGCTCACAACGTTTTCCCGCGGAATCGACGGTAGCCCGATGGATTGGGGTTGCGTCACGAGCACGACCACGCTGGTTCTGTACATGCCCGGCGCGGATTATGCGGAGGTTTCGGAGCGATTGCTGGAAGGCGGGCTGCCGGCGGACCTTCCGTGCGTGATCGTCTCGCATGCGACGGATTTCCAGCAGCAAGTACGGTGGTCGAGCCTCGCGCGGCTCGCCAGCGAGGAAAGACTTCCTGCTCCGGCGTTGTTGATTGTCGGCCGTGTGGCTTCGCGAGACGTTGCCGAAATCAGCGCGTCGTTTTGGGGCGCGAATCGCAGAGATTCCGGCTTGGGGCAAACATCGGTCATTTAGTTCGTGAGGAGCGTAGCTATGAGTGCAGAGGCAGCAGGGAAGTCTCAAAGCCGGTGGAAGCTCTCGCTGGATACCTGGGCGGTGCTGGTGGCTTTTCTACTGGCGTTGCTGGTGCGTACGGGCGTTCTCAAACATATTCCCTGGTGAAGATTCTGAGGAAAATGGAGATAACGAAACATGGCTGATGTAATCACCGTTCCGCAGGTTCAACCGGTCCAACCGGCGCTGCGGTTTCTGCGCGTCATCCCCGGCGTGCTGCTGCTCGCTGCCGTCGGCTATGCGGGCAAATTGCTGGAGCAAAACGTCGGCGCTTACGCCAAAGCACATCACTGGACGTTTCCGAACATTGAATATGTGCTGTGGGCCATCGTCCTCGGCCTTGTGATATCCAACACCGTGGGCATCCCAGAGATTTTTCGCAGCGGGGTCGCTACCTATGAATTTTGGCTGAAGGCCGGAATCGTGTTGCTGGGCTCGCGATTTCTTCTGGGCGATATTTTGAAGCTCGGCGGAGTCAGCTTAGTGCTGGTCGCCGTCGAAATCGCCGGTTCGCTCGCGTTTATGACTTTTCTCGGCCGCCTGTTCAAGCTCAAGCCGAAGCTCACGACGCTGCTTGCCGTCGGCTCCGCCGTCTGCGGCGTCAGCGCGATCATCGCCACGAAAGGCGCTATTGAAGCCGACGATGAAGATTCTTCTTTCTCCATCGCGGCGATTCTTGCGCTGGGCGCGCTGGCGCTCTTCACCTTTCCGCTGATCGGGCATGCCCTCCATCTCAGCGACCGCGCCTATGGGCTATGGGCAGGCCTTGGCGTGGACAATACGGCCGAGGCTACTGCCGCGGGAGCGCTGTATTCGGACGCCGCCGGCAAACTCGCCGTGCTCGTCAAGTCCACGCGGAACGCGATGATCGGATTCGTGGTTCTCGGATACGCCATTTATTGGGCCGGCAAAGGGCAGGCGCAGGCGGTGGGCAACAAGGCGGCGTTCCTGTGGCAGAAATTCCCGAAGTTCGTGCTCGGCTTCTTGGTAATTTCGGTCCTTGCGACGTATCACTTCTTCAACAAGGACCAGGTGGGGGCGCTTGCCAATCTTTCGCGCTGGGCGTTTCTGCTCACTTTCGCTGGTGTCGGCTTGCGAACCAACTTCGGCGAAATGCGCAAGCAGGGTCTGCGGCCGTTCGCCGTGGGGGCTATCGGCGAAGTGGTGATTGCAGGATTTACGCTGGCTCTGGTATACGGCGCGAGCAAAGTTTTTGGCTGGTAAAGATACATAAGATTGCCCGGTGAATTAGAGTCCGAGCACCGTCACCAGCTCACGAACCGAGGCTGAGGATTTTTGCAGCGCCGCGTTTTCTTCGGCCGTCAGCTTGATCTGGATGATCTCTTCAACGCCTTTGGCGCCGAGTTTTACGGGCACGCCGACGAAAAGCCCTTTGATCCCGTACTCTCCATCGAGGTAAACAGCGCAAGGCAGAATCTTTTTCTTGTCCTTGAGAATTGCTTCCACCATTTCCACGGCTGCGGCCGAGGGGGCGTAATAGGCCGAGCCGGTCTTGAGCAAGTTTACAATTTCCGCGCCGCCTTTGCGCGTGCGCTCCACGATAGCGTCGATGCGCTCCTTCGGCAACAGATCGGGGAGGGGAATTCCCGCCACGGTCGAATAGCGCGGCAGAGGCACCATGTCGTCACCATGACCGCCGAGCACGAACGAGTGCACGTTCTCAACGCTGACTTTGCACTCCATCGCCACGAAGGTGCTCATGCGCGCGGAGTCCAGCACGCCCGCCATTCCGACCACGCGATTCTTCGGGAAGCCGCTGACCTTGAGCGCCGCCTGCGCCATGGCGTCCAGGGGATTCGTCACCACGATGAGGATGCAGTTCGGCGAATGTTTGACGATTTGCTCGACGACGGCCTTCACGACGTCGTAGTTGGCTTTCAACAAATCGTCGCGGCTCATCCCAGGCTTACGAGGAAAGCCAGCAGTGATCACAACGACGTCGCTTCCAGCCGTCGTGGAGTAGTCGCCGCTCGCCGTGGAAATGCCGGTCGCGCGTGAATCCGTCCGCGTGATCGGGCCGGACTCCATCATGTCCAGCGCTTTGCCGGCCGGCGGGCCGTCCAAAATGTCGGTCAGCACGACGTCGGCTAGTTCCATGTCCACGATGCGCTGCGCCGTGGTCGAGCCGACGAATCCGCCGCCAACTACCGTCACCTTTTTTCTGCTCATGCCGCTCCTTGTCTCGGACAAACTCTTCTCCGCGAATGCTTTGCGCTGTCTGCGTCTCTGCGTTGTCTTTTTCTGCCTCTTCCTTCCGGGCTACCTTGCCGCCGCCACACCTTTCATATTCTCAATAATCGCGGACGCAAACGCCGACGTGCCCACCTTCGTTGCGCCCGGCATTAAGCGCTCGAGATCGTACGTCACGCGCTTCTGCTGAATGGTCCGCGCGATGCCATCCTCGATCAGTGTGGCCGCTTCCTTCCACGCCAGGAACTCAAACATCATCGCGCCTGAAAGCATCACCGAACTCGGATTGATTACATCCTTGTCCGCATACTTCGGCGCGGTGCCGTGCGTGGCTTCGAAAACGCCAAATCCATCGCCGATATTTGAACCCGGCGCCATGCCCAGCCCGCCCACCTGCGCCGCGCACGCATCCGACAAATAATCACCGTTCAAATTGGAAGTCGCCAGCACGCTGTATTCGTCCGCGCGCATGAGCACTTGCTGAAACACGGAGTCCGCGATGCGGTCGTTGATCATCAACTTCTGTTTCCACTGCCCCTTGCCATGGGTCGCGTAAATCGAGTCAAGGATCTGCCTCACTTCCGCGTATACCGTTTTCTTGAATGCGTCCGGGGCTTGTTCCAGTCCCGGTTCGATCATCGCGGCGTTCTGCTCGACGGTGAGCGCGGGATTCTTGTCCAGATTGTCGATGATCCAGCTTTCGCGCTCCGTGATGGTCTGCGCACGGAATTCTTCGCGCGCCAGTTCGTAGCCCCAATCGCGGAACCCGCCTTCGGTGAACTTCTGGATGTTGCCCTTGTGTACCAGCGTCACGCTCTTCTTTTTGTTTGCCAGAGCATATTTGATGGCGCGGCGGACTAGCCGCTTCGTTCCCGTCGGAGAAATCGGCTTGATGCCCACGCCGGAATCCCAGCGAATTTGTTTCTTTCCATCTTTCAGCATGTCGTTATTGAGAAATTCCAGCAGCTTCTTCGCTTCGGGAGAACCGGATTTCCACTCGATGCCGATGTAAACGTCTTCGGTATTCTCACGAAAGATGAAGACGTCCATCTTTTCGGGCTCGCGCACGGGAGACGGAACGCCCTTAAAATAACGGACCGGCCGTTCACACGAGTAAAGATCCAGAAGCTGCCGCAGCGCGACGTTCAACGAACGGATGCCGCCTCCGACAGGCGTGGTGAGCGGCCCTTTGATGGCCACGCGAAAATCGCGAATCGCGTCAACGGTATCATTCGGAAGCCACTCATTGAACGCCTTGAAAGCCTTCTCGCCGGCGAAAACTTCGAACCAGGCCACGCGCCGCTTTCCGCCATAGGCGTGCTCCACGGCCGCGTCGAACACCCGCCGCGACGCTTTCCAAATGTCGCGCCCCGTGCCATCGCCCTCGATAAATGGAATGATCGGCGTGTCCGGAACTTGCAGTTCACCGCCGCTGTAGCCGATGGGCTTGCCTTCGGACGGAACAGCTTTCCCGTTATACGAACTCTTCATGAATACAGCTCCTTGGAATTGACTCGACTCTCCACTCCGCGCATGAGGAAAGGGATGCGCGCCGCGACAACCGCGTTACAAGCCTGCAGGTTCGGATGAACTCGAGAACATATCACATTCACAAACGTAGAGAGTATAATCGCGCTCGATTCTGGATTCAAAAGACAGGAGCGAAAACCATGGTTATGGATTGGAATCAATACCATAAGGAAATCGGTGGCAGAGTTGGCGAGCTCGGAAAGCTTTCGCCGGACACCCTTCGCGGGTACCAGACGCTGAGCGCGGCCAACTCAAAGACAACCAAGCTCGGCGAAAAAACGCGCCAGTTAATTTCCCTTGCGGTCGCCGTCACCACTCGCTGCGACGGTTGCATTGTGTTCCACACAGACGCCGCGCTGAAGGCCGGCGCGACCAGGGAGGAGATTTCCGAAGCCCTGGGCGTCGCGGTCAGCATGAATGCGGGAGCCGCTTTGATTTATTCGGCTCGCGTTCTTGATGCCGTCGAAGCGAAGGCCGCCGCCGCACATGGCGCCTAACGCAACCTAATCGTAGTATTCCTGGCCAAGGTGCGTGATGAGATCCTCGCCCTTCATCCAGCGAAGCGTGTTCTTCAGCTTCATGGACTGAATGAACAGGTCGTGCTCCGGGTACAGCCCCGGCGCGGTCATCGGCGACTTGAAATAGAAGCTGAGCCATTCCTGAATGCCGCGCATTCCGGCGCGCTGCGCCAGGTCGAGAAGCAGTACGAGATCGAGAACGATGGGCGCGGCCAGAATGGAATCGCGGCAGAGGAAGTCCACCTTGATTTGCATGGGGTAGCCGAGCCAGCCGAAGATGTCGATGTTGTCCCAGCCTTCTTTGTTGTCGCCGCGCGGCGGGTAGTAGTTGATGCGCACCTTGTGGTGCATCTTGCCGTAGAGCTGCGGGTATAACTGCGGCTGGAGAATATATTCCAGCACGCTGAGCTTGGATTCTTCCTTGGTTTTGAACGAGCCCGGATCTTCCAGAACTTCGCCGTCGCGGTTACCGAGAATGTTGGTGGAGAACCAGCCATCCAGCCCGAGCATGCGCGCTTTGAACGCCGGCGCAAGAACGGTTTTGAGAAGGGTCTGTCCCGTCTTGAAGTCCTTTCCGCAGATAGCCACATTGTGATCGTGCGCGAGCCGTTGAATCGCTGGTATGTCCACGCTGAGGTTGGGCGAGCCATTCGCGTAAGGCACGCCGCTGGTCACCGAAGCCCAGGCGTATAGCATCGAAGGCGCAATCGCCGGATGATTAGACTGCATCGCCTCAATGAACTTCTCCGGCGTGGAGTGCACTTCTTCCGGCTTGACGAACGATTCCGTTGAGCCACACCAGCAGGTCACCAGCCTCGAAGCACGCGAAGTTTTGCGGAAGTTGGCGATGTCTTCCTTGATCTGCAGCGCCAACTCGTACTTGTTCTTGCCTTTTTTTGTGTTGGGGCCATCAATCAGCTTCACGAAATCACGGTCGAACGCGGCTTTCATGGGTTTGATGGTGGAAAGAAACGGCTTCACTTTTTCCAGGTCCTGCGGATTCAAAACGCCCGCTTTAGCCGCGGACTGATAAGCGTTGTCCTTGAAAATGTCCCAGCCGCCGAAGGTGAGGTCCGGCAACTCGGCGAGCGGGACAAATTTCTTAATGAGCGGGGAACGCGCGTCCGTGCGCTTGCCCAGGCGAATGGTGCCCATCTGCGTGAGCGATCCCACGGGTTGCGATTTTCCTTTGCGGACAAGCTCGACTCCGGCCATAAACGTGGTGCTGACGGCGCCCATTCCCGGAAGCAAAATTCCGAGTTTCCCCTTGGCGGGCGCGATTTTGGAAGGCTTTTCCATGCCGCTCCTTTTATTGAACGATCAGAATGCGATCGACAGCGAAGATGAATTTAGATTCGAATTGCCGCAGCGGAAGCGTGCTGCGTCCCCAAACAAACTAATAATGATGAGGGAAGACCTCAGGATTTGCAAATCGAGGCGCCAACGGGTAGTGGGTCAGCTTCCGATTCGCTAGGTGGTCTCATTGGGTCGGTCCACTTGCGCGTACAAAAACTTTCCAATATCAACGTAACTGCCCGCGTCCGGAAGCATTGTTGAGATAACTTCGAACTTGCCCTCTTTTGTGGCGACAGAAAGAACGACCGCAAAAGGTAGGCGAGTCTCCCAGACACGCTCGATGATTGTGTACGGAATACGCTTAGTTCGCACTCGACCGAAGCCAGTTGGAAGTATAAGCGCGTCCTTGTCGAGCACAAGAGAACACTTGAATACAAGTCGACGTACGGTCACAAGCAACCCGAGCATGATTGGAAGGACACCGAACCATAGGCTGAACCCGTGAGGCCAGCAGCCACACAAAAGTCCAACCAGCGTCAGCCATGCGAAACCTGCGCCCAGAGTGAGGGCGACGAGCCACAATCTTGGATTATAAGAATATTGGCGCGGTAAATTCATGGGCTTGCAGCGGATAAAGGCCGTTCATGGCGCATAGTTATACGCATTTTTTATCATGAATTGCTGCGAAGTGCCCGATATGTCGCGTAATCGGAAACTCATCCACCACCCCGGCAGCAACGAACGCGCGCTGCGCTCGCTCACTTGTGAGAAGGCAAGAGATCCCAGATGCCGGCGTCTTCCGTCCCGAGGACCCAGGAGCAGAATCCCTCCAGGCCGCGGTCTTTCACCAGCGTATATCGCTCGCGGAAAGTGTGCGCATCGGTGAAGAAAACCCATTCGCGCAGGTCGTCCCGATAAAAGAAAAACCAGGAAGAACGATCGACCGGATCCCATTCCACGCGGCCTCCGTAAGTCCGCGCGAGATCCATGGCATCGTCGGTGGCGATGTACTCAGCGCTTGGATTGGGCTTGTCCGTGGGAGGGAAGCCGGGCTGCGCGGGAGCTTTCACAGGCGTTCCCGCGAACCAGTGATAACCATAGAGCGGAATCCCGAGCGAGAGCTTTTCCCGAGGCACGAACTTGAGAGCGTAATCGAGGTTGCCGGTGGTCCATGCCCACCCAGCAACGGGACCCGGCGCCGTCCAGCGCGTGTGCTGGTCATAAGTCATCAAGCAGATCAGATCGACGCTTTGCGCGAGCGCCCCCAAGTCGTATGCGCCACGCCAATTCTCGTAAATCCACTTGGAAAATCCGCCTTCGCCGGGCGCGCCAGGAGCGTTCGGCACCGTCGCAATGCTAAGTTGCAGTTTGGCGTTGTGAAACTCCGAAGCGACGTTGGCAACCATGCTCGAGAGCGCACTGCGGTCCGTCCAGCTGACATTTTCAAAATCGAACTGAATGCCGATGTAGCCGTTTTCCTTGCAAGCGGCCATAAGACTGCTGGCCATGGTTTCGTAGGCCGCTCGATTCATAAGCAGTTTATGGAAGTCGTCTTGCGAAAATTCACCATTGACGACAATCGGCATGATCGGAACGTGATGCTGGCGCGCCGTTTCGAGTACGAGCCGATCGGGCCCGCCGGAGACGAGGCCATTCGCGTCCACGGAATACCACGTCGGAACGAGGATATCGATTTTGTCGGCATGAGCAAGGAACGAGCGTACGGACTTGGGGTCACGCGTCAGGTACAAAAGGGCCTTGGGTTGTTCAGCGCGTGCCGGGAAACCAAACAGAATGATCGACGCTGCGACGAAAAGTCTACGTTTCATAGACCTCGAAGTTTAGCTGGCATTGCTCATGCAGGGCAACGCACAACATCGACCAACGGTCGCCCCGCCGCTATAGACATTCAGGACAATCACCCTTGATTTTGCGTCAACACGTGCCGCCCTCAGGGTTAGACTGAAAGCAACACTATGGAGGGCTTGCGCCCTGAAGGAGTCCCGATGAAGTTCACAAATCGTCTTGGTGTGTTTCTTGTTGCCATATTCATGGTTGCTTTTGGCGCCGCCATCTTCAGCACGGGCGCGGGCGCTCAGGAAGAAGGCTGGCAAATCCTACGCGCCGATTACGGCTTCCGGAATCAGCGCAATGACGTCACCGATATTCTCAAAGACCTCGTCGGACGCGGCGGCGTGAATGGCCAAGTCGCGGTCAACAATCAAACCATGGGTGGCGATCCGGCGGTCGGCAAAGACAAGCAGTTGCGCATCTTTGCTAAAAACCGCCGGAATGAACAGCGGGAATTCAACTTTAACGAGGGTGGCTTCGTGGACGTGCGCATGTTTGACGTACGCATGGGCCGCCGCGATGATTGGGACGATCGTGATCGTCACCCTTACCAAGGTGACCGCGATCGGGATGAACGGAATGGCTTCATGATTATCCGCGCCTATTATGGCGTACAGGGAAGAACCGTGAACGTCACGGATCTCCTTCGCAGCAGAGTTCGTGATGGCGTGCTGAGTTTCGTGGTCACCAATGGGGCTTTGGGCGGTGATCCCGCGATCGGCGCGGACAAGACCTTGATCGTTGTTTACCGCTTTCAAGGCAATGAAACCGCCACGGCCGTGCGCGAAGGCTACAACCTAACGATTCCATAGAGCCTCGACCAGCGAAACTTGTCGAAACTGCAGGGCTCAGGAGCGCTTCGGAAAACGGCGCAGCTCCAGCACTAGGAACACAACAACCGCGAGATTGATCACCAGGGCAACCACTTTGCCGATGGTCGCATGCTTGGCGAGCTCGTAGATTTCGAGCGGGAGCAGGGAACCCGTACTAATAATCGTGAGATATTCCGCCCAGCGCTTGCCCAGCGCCAAGCCAACGCCTTCAGTCAGAAAAATGGCTGAATAAATAAATGTTCCCGCGCTGAGTTCTTTCAGCCGCCGGTCGTCCAAAATCGACAACTTGGCAAGAAGCAGATTCATGTAGTAACTGTGGGGATCAACCTGAAAAACGTTGATCCAGTGCACGGCAATGGCCTCCACGTCCCTGTGGAGGAGTTTGAGTGCGCCAATGCCCAGCGCGAGCAGCGCGAAGCCTTTTAGGAGTTTGA
>Ga0307475_10002111_pt1 | contig 11944 bp, 9 predicted proteins | sample atmos_gasesECM1C_FD_203317 | JGI IMG/M metagenome (GOLD analysis project Ga0307475, IMG submission 203317) | Hardwood forest soil microbial communities from Morgan-Monroe State Forest, Indiana, United States - atmos_gasesECM1C_515 | ecosystem: Environmental > Terrestrial > Soil > Temperate...
GCACGGTGCTGGGCACGGGCACGCTGAGCGGCGGAACGGCGACCCTGGCCACCTCGGTGCTCGCGGGAGGAGCGCACTCGATCACCGCGGTTTACGGCGGTGATACCAACTTCACGAGCAGCACTTCGCCGGTCCTGACGCAAACGGTTTCGGACTTCTCCCTTTCAGCGTCCCCGACCACCGCGACGGTCGCGGCCGGGTCGACGGCAACGTACGCGATCACAATCACTCCCGCGGGCGGGTTCAACCAGACGATTTCGTTGCAATGCGGCAACGCTCCGATGTTGACTACTTGCAGCGCCCCTGCGTCGGTGAGCGCTATAGGTGGCTCCTATGCGCCGTTCAATGTTACAGTTGCGACAACGGCTCCGGCGCTCGTGCCGCCAGGTGCGGCTTGGCCTTTTCCGGCGAGCGGCACGAGAATCATGCTGGAGTGGCTTATCGCGCTTGTGACTTGCGGAATCCTCACCGGCATTTCCGCGTCCAGGCGAAGTCGTGGGTGGCGCCTCGCTGGTGTCACCATGCTTATATTGCTGGTCTGTGGTGGTTGTGCCATCACTGGAGGCAGCAGAACCTCCACGCCACCATCCACGGCGTCGGGGACCTACACTCTCACTTTGACGGGAACTTCTGGCTCGTTGGGCCACAACACCATGTTGACACTAACGGTGAAATAGCCGGAGAGAAGAGCCTGAAGCGAAGAAGTACGTGTTTAGATGCAGTCCGGAATTTTCTTCATCTTCTTGCATTCGCTACCGGCCGCTCTATGGATTCCTGGGTCGGAACGGTCTAGAGAAAGATGACGACTGTTCGGATGCTTACGACGCTGCTCCCGGCGAGCGAGGGGCAAGCCAAACTTTAGGCACGCGACGTGGTCAAGAAGGCTCTCGCTGTTGGGAAGCTCCTGGGGCTGGTGAGCGAGGAAACGCCCGAAGCTCGCGCTGCTGGTGCTTGCGGAGAAGGAGGATTGGGTACTACACTCGCGCGGCGGAATCTGGGGGGCAGTTCGAAGGGAGGCCGAACATGAATCGTCGGATTGGCGTTGTGGCGGTGGCATTGACGGTGGCGGGAATTCTGACGGTGCACGGGGCGTTTTCGCAACCTACGCCGCAAGCGACCCGCAAAGTGATCAAGCTCGCAAGCGGCCCGATAACAGCGCCATTTAGTGACGGCATTCTTGCAGGCAACACGCTCTATTTGGCCGGGCGGATTGGCATTGATCCGAAGACGGGCAAAGTGCCAGAAAAAATAGAAGACGAAGCCAAAGTGCTGCTGGATGGCGAAAAAGAAGTGCTGGCTCAAGCAGGTATGACCATGGATGACCTGGTGTACGTGCAAATTGCATGCACGGATTTGTCTTTGTTCCAGAAATTCAATCCCATTTACGCGAGTTACTTCTCGACGAAAGACTATCCCGCGCGGGAGTTCATCGGGGCGGGATCGCTCCTGGCGGGGGGACACTTCGAACTGCAGGCCATTGCGGTAAAGAAGTAGGGGCGCACTGCTCGCTCCGAGTGCTCGATTCTAAAGTCCTCGCCGGCGAGAGGAGCGAACCCAGTCGGCAACCATGATTGCCCGTATGTGGTCATAATGTTATGGACCATATTTAGTATAACGCCCATATTTAGTCATATTATTGCCTCACCAAAGTTGCCAAACTCTCCGGTTTCCATATAACTTCTTTTTTTATAATTAGTTACAGATTAACAGATCTTTGCATCGACTGGCGATTGCCATGCATCTAAGACCGCCATAAAAGGTGGAGTCCATGCTGAGAATCACAACGGAAAAGAAGCGCGGAAGAATGTTCCTTGGCGTCGAGGGGCGCTTGGCGGGGCCTTGGGTGGGGGCTCTCGAGCAGTGTTGGCGGGAGTTGCACGCGGCGTCGCCGCGGGAAAAGTTCCACATCGACCTATGCGCAGTGAGCTTTATTGATGCCGCCGGAAAAGTGCTGCTAAAAGAAATTCATCGGCAAGGTGGCCAGCTGGTCGCCGAGGGCTGCCTGAACCAAGCGATCGTGCAAGAAATTGTGGCGGAAGAGAAGAAGGGCGCCGGCAGCCGCGCGAAGGACCGCCAGAAAAACTCGCACATCATTTTTTATACGATATTTTTCAGTTTGATGCTGTGGCCCGCGGCCACAAGAGCGCAAGAAAGAAGTAAGGACCGTGCGCTGCCGCGGAAGGCGCCCGGGCCAGTGCTGCGGTTGACGCTCGATCAAGCCGTGGGGCTGGCGCTCAAACAGAATCCCACGGCGCAGATTGCGATTCTGCAGGCCGCCGAGAGCGAACAAGACAAGAACATTGCGCGGGCCGAGTTGCTGCCGCAGGCCAACGCCAACATTACGGATGAAGCAGAGAAGGTAAACCTGCTGGCCCAGTTCGGGGGCCGCATACCTGTCCCAGGATTTCCCGCGACGCTCGGCCCGTACCAAGTATTTTCCGCGGGCCCGAGCTTCGGTGTGCCGGTTTTTGACCTGACCTTGTGGCGGAGATATCGGGCGGCCGAGAGCACGCTGCATTCGAGCAAAGCCAGCAGCCGGGCGGCGCGCGAGCAGGTGATTTTGCTGGTGGTTTCGCAATACATCGGGACGTTGCGCGGACTGGCAAACGTCGAAGCTTCAGAATCGCGTGTGAGCCTGGCGCAAGCGCTTTACGAGCAAGCGGCGGACTTGCAGAAGGAAGGCGTGGGCACCGGAATTGATACGTTACGCGCCAACGTGGAATTGCAAAACGAAAAGCAGCGGCTGATCGAGGCGGAAAACGACAGGGAGACTTCGCTTTTTGGCTTGAGCCGGCTATTGAACCTGGATCCCCGGCAGGCCATCGAGCTAGCGGATTCTCTGAGTTTTTTCGATACGCCCCAGCCGGAAGTCGCGACGAGCATCGACCTCGCGCTGGGCGAGCGCCAGGAGTGGAAGGCCCTCGAATCGCAGATCAAAGCCGCCGAGTATCAGAAGAAAGCGGCGCAAGATTCGCGGCTGCCTTCACTGCGGTTCGATGGCGAATTCGCCTACGTGGGGTCGTCGGGAAACACTACGCTGCCGACGCGCACGTACGAAGCCAGCGTGAATCTGCCGCTGTTTACCGGCGGGCGCATACACGCGGAAGTTGTGCGCGCCGACTTGGAGATCAAAAGGCTCGAGCAACAGAAAGACGACCTGCGGAACCAGATTGCCCTGGATGTGAAGACGGCGCTGCTCAACCTGCAATCGGCGCGCAGTGAAGTGCAAGTGGCGAATCTGGGGGTGCAACTTTCCAAGGAAGAAGTGGACCAAGCGCGGGACCGCTTCAAGGCGGGAGTGGCGAACAACATCGAAGTGATCCAGGCACAGGATTCGCTGTCGCGCGCGAACGACAACCAGATCGCGGCGCTGTACCGCTTCAACCAAGGGCGAGCGGACTTGGCTAGAGCGATCGGGCAAATGGAAAAGGTTTACGCAAAGTGAGGGTGAGGCCACGATGAGCATTGAGATCGAAGTTGGGTTGGAGAACGCCACCAAGGCGCCGCGCGTGCCCGACGAGGAGTTACTGCTGGAGGAAACGCCGAAAGGGCTAGCGCACCCGAGGGTCAGGCGGCTGCTCCTGGGCGGCGGTGCGGTGGTGCTGGCGGCGCTCGTTGCTTTATTCGTGTATTTCCACAATCGCGAGACCACCGACGACGCGCAGGTGGACGGGCATATCACGCCGATGGCCTCAAAGGTTTATGGGCGCGTGGCGCAAGTTTTGGTGGATGACAACCAGCCAGTGAAGGCCGGCCAAGTGCTGGTGAAGATCGACCCGCGAGATTACCAAGCGGCGCTGGACCAAGCGAAGGCCTCGCTCCTGCTGGCGGAGAGCGAAGCGCGTTCCGCCGGAGTGGATGTGCCGCGCACACGGGAAAACGTGGCCAGCGGAAACTCAAGCGCCGATGCGCAGTTGCTGGGCGCACAAGCGGACCTGGCGCGGGCGCAGACGACCTATGAGGAAGCGCAGACGGCGGATTTGGCTTGGGCGCAGGCCAACGTGGACAAGAGCCGCGCGAATGCCGAACTGGCGCAAGCAGATTTGGGGCGCTATCTGCCGTTAATGGAAAAGGGCGAAATCTCCAAGCAGCAGTATGACGCGGCGAAAGCCAATGCGGATGCCAGCGCCAGCGCGCTGAAAGCGGATCAGGAAAGACTGGCGCAGGCGCGGCGCAACGTGGAAGTAACCAAGGCGCAGTTGGACGCGGCAAAGGCGCGAGTCGAGCAGGCGCGGGCGGGGGTAGCCGCGGCACAGGCAGACGTCAAGCAGGTAAGCATGAAGTCCGCGGATGCGCAGGCGAAACTTGCCAAGGTGGAACAAGCGCGGGCGGCGGTGGAAGCGGCGGAGCTAAACCTGAGCTACACCGATATTACCGCGCCAGTTGACGGCGTGGCGACGCACAAACAAGTGGAGCCGGGACAAATCGTCCAGGCGGGGCAAGGGTTGCTGGTAGTGGTGCCGCTCGAAAACGTGTGGGTGACGGCGAATTTCAAGGAAACACAACTGAAGAACATGAGGGCCGGCCAGAAGGCAGAAGTGAAAGTGGATACGTATGGAAGGACCTTCAGCGGGCGAGTGGATTCCATTGCCGGAGCGACGGGATCGGTGCTGAGCCTGCTTCCGCCAGAAAACGCGACGGGAAACTACGTGAAAGTGGTGCAGCGGATACCGGTGAAGATCGTGCTGGACCCCATTCCCGCGGAGAAGACTATTTTGCGGCCGGGAATGAATGTGGATGCCACGGTGATCACGAATTAACGGGGAATAAGGATAGGGAGTAGCGCGGTTATACGTAGAAACAAACGGGACAGAGATCAAGCGAAATGCGCAACACGTTACTAGCCAAGCTGCGGATGCCGGATGGGACGATCAACCCCTGGGTGATCGCCATTACGGTGACGCTGGCGACGTTCATGGAAGTGCTGGACACGTCCATTGCCAACGTGGCGTTGCCGCACATCGCGGGGAATTTGTCGGCCGGAGCGGACGAATCCACGTGGGTGCTGACGTCCTACTTGGTTTCCAACGCCATCGTGCTGCCTCTTTCGGGATGGTTTTCCAGCTTGATCGGGCGCAAGCGTTTTTACATGACTTGTGTGGTGATTTTTACGGCTAGCTCTTTTTTGTGCGGGTTGGCGCCCAGCCTGGGCGTGCTAGTGGTTTTCCGGATTTTGCAGGGCGTGGGCGGCGGCGGCTTGCAGCCCAGCGAGCAAGCGATTCTGAACGACACTTTTTCGCTGGAGAAACGCGGTATGGCTTTTGCTGTGTACGGGCTCGCCGTGGTTGTGGCGCCAACGATTGGACCGTGGCTGGGCGGATGGATCACCGACAATTTTTCGTGGAGATGGATTTTTTACATCAACGTGCCGGTGGGCATGCTTTCGCTGTTGCTGACAAACTTTTTGGTAAGCGACCCGCCGTACATGAAGAAATCAAGCATGAAAGCGGGATTCCGGATCGATTACATCGGGATCGGATTGATCAGCTTGGGCCTCGGAAGCATGCAGATCATCCTGGACAAGGGGCAGAGAGAGGATTGGTTGTCGTCGAACTTCATCCGCGTCTTTTTCGCGCTCATGCTGGTCGGCTTGATTGCGGGAATACTGTGGGAGTTGCGCGAGAAAGAGCCGGTGGTCGACTTGCGGATGTTGAAAAACCGAAACTTTGCCATCGCCACGGCGGCCATGTTTTTCCTGGGATTCGTCCTCTATTCGAGTACGGTGCTGATCCCGCAACTCCTGCAGGAACTGCTCGGCTACACGGCGCAGCTGGCAGGAATGGCGTTATCGCCGGGCGGAGCGGTGATCATGTGCATGATGCCGGTGGTGGGGATCCTAGTGTCCAGAGTGGACACCCGGATCTTGATCACTTTTGGGTGCATCGTGTCGGCGTCGGCGCTTTTCGTGATGGCCGGGTGGGATTTGGGATTGGATTACGGACACGCCGTGCGGGCGCGCATGCTGCAAAGTTTCGGGCTGGCATTTTTGTTCATTCCCATCAACGTGTCGGCGTTCGCTTACGTGCCGAAAGAGAAAACCAATATGGGCACCGGAATCATCAACCTGGCCCGGAACATCGGCGCGAGCGTGGGGATTGCGACGGTGACCACGATGCTCGACCGGCGCGCGCAGTTTCATCAATCGCGACTGATGGAGCACGTCAATGATTTCAGCAGGGCGTATCACAACACGCTTAACGGGCTGCAAGTGAAACTGGCAGCGGCGGGCGCGACGGCGGCGCACGCGAGCGCCGAAGCGCACGGAATGCTTTACGGCACGATCCAGCGGCAAGCGGTAATGCTGGCATTTATCGACAATTTCAAAATGCTCGGTGTTGTTTTTTTCGCGGTGATTCCGATTTTGGCGCTCATGAAAAAACCGAAAGCACCGGCAGGCGGTGTACCGGTTCACTAGGAGAAAAGTTTCCGCGTGCAGGGGTCGCGCGCAAGATTTTGATTCCAATGGGGGGCTACGATGGCAACGCAAGCTGCAGTGGCAATACAACCAAATGAAGAGAAGCTGATTCGCGCCGGACAGCAAGGCGACCAGCGGGCGGTAGAAACGCTGTTCCGCCGTTACCAGCGGCCGTTGTTCCAGACGGCTTTGCGGGTGCTGGGGAACACGGAGGACGCGGAAGACGCGCTGCAAGACGGGCTGCTCTCGGCGTATCGCAATCTGAAGCGGTTCGAGGGGCGGTCGCAGTTTTCGACGTGGCTGACGCGCATCGTGATTAACGCGGCGCTCATGCGGCGGCGGAGCGCGAAGGCGCGCCCGGCGCTTTCTCTGGACGAAACGCCGCGAGAAGACGAACTGCCAGCCGCGGAGCGCTTCGCGGATGACGGACCGACTCCCGAGCAAGTGTTTCAGAGCACGGAGATTCGCGAGATGATCAGCGAGAATCTGGACGAACTCTCGCCGCTCTTGCGCACGGCGTTTGTGCTGCGCGAGGTGCAGGGCTATTCGACGGGCGAAGCGGCCAAGAAGCTGGGGGTGACGGAAAACACTCTGAAAGCGCGGTTGTGGCGCGCGCGGCATCAACTGGCGGAGCGGCTGGGACGGCGACTGCGGCGAATGCAGGACGGCATGACCGGAGGCATGGGGGATCCGGAGTGCAGCTACTGTTAAGGGACGCGGTAAAGGAAGTAAAGCAGAAGAAGGCCGGCGAGATTGCCGGCTTTCTTCTTTTAAGGCAGCTCCAGGAAAAGTCGTAGCTTGACCCGGTGCAGGCCGCCGGCCCAGCACTTTCAGGGCGGGATAAGGGCGTCTTACATGTTGCTTGCATTTGTGATGCGTTCGTGCGCTATACTGTTTTTATGGTCAAAATGACGAAAGCCGTCCGTATCAACCAGCGGCACATAGAAGAGCTTGAGAAACTCGCCAAGAAAGAAGGCGAGACCGTCAGTTTCTTAATCCAGCAAGCGATTCGAGAGTACCTCGAAAGAAAGGCGGCGAAGTGATCGTTGAAGTTTCTTGTAACGGTTGTGGCGAGTCCAGAGACTTCGCCAGAACAAGGTTGTAGTTTCTGACGGCTACCTTTGTGGCGGAACTCCATGCAAACAGAATCCGAACTTCGTTCTCCCGGCAATACCCGAGGGATGCGTTCGGCACATCCTTCTTAATGCCGCTGGCGCTTTCAGTGGATACAACACCCGCTTTGCAACACCCGAGGAAGTGGCGGCGGTAAACCGGGCACGGAGCATCCTCAAAAGAGGACTAGAGCAAGCACGCAAATAGAGGGGAGGATGTCAAAGATTAGCGGGAAGCGGCGACGTAGCGGCCGAGGACGCGGAGTTCGCTGGTGGCTTCGCGGACTTCGGCGAGAGCCTGGTCTAGCCGGGCGACATCGGTGGCCTCAAAATCGATGAAAAACTGATATTCCCAGGGGCGGCCGTGGATGGGGCGGCTTTCAATCTTCACTAGATTCGCCCCATGCTTTGCGAAAGGCTCAAGCGCGGCGAGAAGCGCGCCCGGGCGGTGGGCGAGCCGCAGGGCCAGAGAAACCTTGCGGGCATCCGGAGAAAGCCAGGCACTGGCTTCGCTTTCCGGAAAGAGGAGCACGAAGCGCGTGAAATTCTCGCTATTATCCTGAATGCTCTCGGCCAGGATCACCCCCTTATAGTGCTCGGCGGCGCGGCGCCCGGCAATGGCGGCCGAGGATTTGTCTCCGCGAGAAAGCGCTTCGCGCACGCTGCCGGCGGTGTCTTCAGCGGGAACGCGCCTCCACTGGGGATGTGCGGCGAAGAAACGCTCGCACTGAGCCAGCGCCATGGGATGCGAAGCGACCGAACGGATGTCAGCCAGGGAAGCTCCAGGAACGGCGATCAGCTGCATTTCAATCGGCAAGATGGTTTCCGCGACAATCGCCAGCCGGTTTTCCAGAAGCAAATCGAACACACGCACAACGGAGCCAGCCAGGGAATTCTCGACGGGAGCCAGGATGGCGTCAGCTGCTTGTTCGCCGACGGAGGAGAACGCGGCGTCGAACGTGGTGCGAGGGACGGTGGTAATGGTGCTGCCGAGAAGCTCGATGGCGGCGGCTTCGCTGAAAGCGCCTGGTTCGCCCTGGAAGGCCACGCGCATGGTCTTGCGGTCCGCTGTGCTCATAGGCAGGCCGCTATCTTGCAATAAGAGGCACAAAACAAAAAGCGGAGTTTCTCTGTCCAGCGAAAAAAGTTTTTGGCGTCACGCGTTGAGCACACCCGTCCCGCTTGCGGCCACCCGGAATCGCCCATTCATGTTCGAATATTAGGAGAAGCAGGCCAAGCGTGCGAGCGATAAGCGGAGCCTGCCCGGATGCCTGCCCGGAGAGCAAAAGCGAAAGACCATGAAGATTCCCTTATGGGCAAAGATGCTGCTGACTGCCGTCATCGGTGGCGGGGCGATTTTCCTAGTGACGAATGTCTACTTTGCCGGCACGGCGATGCCTTTTGTCTTCTTTACGCTCACGCTGGCCAGCGCGATTCTTGTGCTCGCCCGCGTCCGGCGGTCCTGGCTGGACATGCTCTTTCTGACATTGGCAGCGGCGATCCTAGGGGTGATCAGCGTTTGGCATTTTCACTACCAGCCGAATTGGGAAAGCTGTGTTTCCTTGTTGGGGCTCGGCAGCCTGGCGGTTTTGGGACTTCGGGCGGTGTGGTCGGAAGGGGAAAAGCAGAAGCTTCTGGCGCTGGCTTTTGCCCCTTCTTTCTTGTTCGCAGCTTTCATGGTTTTTGCTGGGGTGGTGCTGGAGCGCACGCAAGTCTGGCATCCCAAGGTCTTGGACCTGTATCTTTTTTCGTTTGATGCCAGCCTGCGCGTGCAGTTGGCGTTCATCCTGGGGCAGATGTATTCCCTGTGGCCGTGGTTTAGGGCTATCGGCACGGCTCTTTATATTGGTTTGCCGATTCCCCTGGCCATGGTTTACGCGGGTCACTTAGTGAAGGACCACCGAAAAGTCTATCCGGCGATGGCTGCGTTTCTGCTAACCGGGCCGATCGGCATACTCTTCTATAACATGTTCCCGGCGCTGGGCCCGGCGCACATTTTTCTGCAGGATTTTCCTTGGCATCCGATGACCGCGTTCGAAGCCTCCCACCTGTTTCGCGAGCCGGTCGCCGCCAAAGGGGTGCAAAACGCGATTCCTTCGCTGCACATGGCTTGGGTTCTGCTGGCGTGGTGGTATTCCCGGGGGCTCTCGGTGTGGGAACGTGGCATTGCGCTGACATTTGTGGTGTTCACCGCTTTTGCGACGCTGGGGACGGGGGAACACTACTTCGTGGACTTGGTCGTCGCGTATCCCTTCAGCGTGATGATGCAATCACTTTGCGCGTTTCCGGTGCGTTGGATGGCGCGGGAGCGTGTAACCGGCTTTTTGTATGGGTTGCTGGTGACGTTGCTGTGGTTGGTGATGCTGGGCCAAGCGCCAAAAGTGTTCTGGTTCTCTCCGGCGATCCCCTGGGCATGCTCTTTGCTGACCGTTGCCTCCGCAATCTTATTGCACCGGAAGTTGGAAGCGGCCACCGAAGTCGCCTCCCAGCAGCAAAGCGAATCCGCCGCCGAAATGGCTGTGGCTCTCTCCTGAAGCAGGAATCTAACATTTTCGGCGAAGCGAGCCCCGGGCGCGCATCCGAGGACTTCCGAGTGCGCGGGAGTTCCTCCTGGCGGTATAATCTCGTTTCCGGAAAAGAGGCGCAACCATGAACCGACCAGAAGCGACCGAGTATGCGGACTACTACGCAAAATACATAGCGAAGGTTCCGGGGTCCGATATATTGAGCGTATTGGAATCCCAGCGTTTGCAGATGCTGCAGTTGTTTTCAGGGCGAAGCGAGAGGGACGGAAGTTTCCGGTATGAGCCGGGAAAGTGGTCGGTAAAAGAGGTTCTGGGCCACATCACGGACACCGAGCGTATATTCGGTTACCGAGCTTTGCGTATCGCCCGAGGGGACCAGACGCCACTACCGGGATTCGAGCAAGATGATTTTGTGAAGAACGGGGCGTTCGGAGAACGCCCGCTCGCGAGTCTGACGGAAGAGTTCGGACTGGTGCGCAGCGCGAGTGTAGCGCTCTTTAAGAGCTTTCCGGACGCAGCTTGGTCGAGGCGCGGGATAGCCAGTCAAAAGGAAGTAACCGTACGCGCGCTGGCGTTCATGGTCGCCGGGCATCAAATGCACCACCGCCTCATTCTGGAAGAACGCTACTTTCCCGCCATTCCGAGGGCTTGATTCGAATCGCAGATTGATTTACGGCGGAACACGGAGATGGTCGACGTAAAAGGGCTGATATGCTAAAGCAATCCGCGAATTGTCTTGGCGCGCGGCACCAGGCGGCGAAAGACGGGCCGGGCCTAACCCTTCTTCGAGGAAAGTATGGCTGAATTCGCCGCACCTTCGTCTTGATGGCCGGGCCCCCGCTTGGGAGTGCGCCACAAGCGGGCCCCAACAGCGATGGGAGCGAGGTTGCGAGGGGGCCTGGCGACTGCTAAAATTTGTTGTTTGCGGGACGCAGCCGTCTGCGCCGTAAGGGCGGGCGGCTTTTTCTCCGTTTGGGATGGCGTTCGTAAGACGAACCGGCGCCCCATCTTGTCGGCCTGACTCCCCTCGAGTTTTTTTTCGAGTGTGACGGCGGTGAGCGTGTACTCCACTCACCGCTCTGGCCCCTGCGGAAGGGAGACTACGAGTGGCAAAGTACGATGTGGCGATCATCGGGAGTGGTCCGGGCGGATACGTGGCGGCCATCCGGGCGGGCGAACTGGGCTTGCAGACAGTGGTCGTGGAAAAAGACCCCTACTTGGGGGGAACCTGCCTGCACGTCGGCTGCATCCCCACGAAAGTGCTGCTGCACCACGCCGAAGTTTACGATCATTTCAAAAACGGGGCGGAGCTGGGGTTTGAGGTAAGCGGGCTGAAAATCAATTGGGCCAATGTCCTGGCGCGAAAGGACAAAATCGTCAAGAAGCATTCGAAAGGGATTGAGTTTCTGTTCAAGAAAAACAAAGTCGAGTGGGTGCAGGGCTGGGGAAGGTATGAAGGCCCCGGGCGCGTGAGCGTGGAGAAAGACGGGAAGAAAACGGAGATCGCCGCTTCCAATATCCTGATGGTGAGCGGGTCGGAAGCGAAATCACTCCCCGGCATGGAACCCGATCACAAAACGATTCTGACGAACCGCTCGATCCTCGAACTTCCGGAGATTCCCAAGACTTTGATGGTGGTTGGCGCGGGCGCGGTGGGCGTGGAGTTTGCCTCCATCTACAATTCGTTCGGGACCGAAGTGACGATCCTCGAAGCGCTGCCGCGCGTTGTGCCGGTCGAGGACGAAGAAATTTCCGCGGAGTTGAGCAAAGCGTTTCAGAAAAAAGGCATTCAGGTTTTCACCAGTTGCGCGGTGGAGTCCGTGAAGAAGGACGCTAAAGGCGTCACCGTGGCATTCAAGGACAAAGACGGAAAAGCGCAGACCATGCAAGCG
>Ga0307475_10002112_pt1 | contig 11944 bp, 8 predicted proteins | sample atmos_gasesECM1C_FD_203317 | JGI IMG/M metagenome (GOLD analysis project Ga0307475, IMG submission 203317) | Hardwood forest soil microbial communities from Morgan-Monroe State Forest, Indiana, United States - atmos_gasesECM1C_515 | ecosystem: Environmental > Terrestrial > Soil > Temperate...
GGACTTCCGACCTATTTCTATCGGTGGAATTCCTTCCAAGGCTACGATGATGCCTTCTTCAACCGAGGCACCCACAGCATCAAGTTCGGTTTCGCCTTCGAGCGCATGCTGCTGCAGGCGACTGCGCTCACCGACCCCAACGGAATCTGGAACTTTGTCGACTTGCCCTCGTTCTTGCAAGGACAGGGTACAAGGTTTCAAGGCGGCGTTGCCGCTTCCCTGACGCCGCGCAATTTCCGCCAAAACATTTTTGGCGGCTACGTGCAGGATGACTGGCGCACAAAGCCAAGTCTGACGTTGAATTTGGGATTGCGATATGAAATGGCGACCGTGCCAACGGAAACCAACGGCAAACTGGTGAACCTCCGGCACCTGACCGATCCCTTGCCTGTGTGTGGCGTGCTCGTGACAGGAAGCTGCGCCAGCACGGGGCCCCTATTCTCGAACCCCACTCTGCACAATCTTGAGCCGCGCATCGGTTTCGCTTGGGATCCCTTCCACAACGGAAGGATGGCTGTCCGTGGCGGGGCGGGGTTGTTCGATGTGCTTCCGCTTCCGTATCAATTCGTCCTGATGGAGACGCAAGCCATACCCTTTTTCCAGTATACGACCATAAAGGCATCGTCACCACCTCCTCCAGCTTGTCCATCTGGAACTACGCTTACCTTCCCCTTAGTAACGCCATGTTTGATCGCCGGGAACAGGCTGCGTACCACTTTTATTGATTCGAATCCGAAGCGCAATTACGTCATGCAATGGAACCTCAATCTTCAATACCAGCTCGGCCAAAACCTCGCGGCAATGGTTGCTTACGTAGGATCACGCGGCGTGCACCAACCGTTCCGTGTTGACGAATCCGACCTGGTCATCCCCACACTGGGCACTTCCGGATATTTGTGGCCGCAGGTCGACGTCAACGGAAACCAAACTACCGGGCCAAACGCTGGCAATCCTCCCAATCCCATCAACCCGGCCTTTGGCTCCATCCGCGGAATGTTTTATCAGGGGCTCTCCTACTACAACGCGCTGGAGTTGCAGTTGGCCCGGCGCATGAGCCACGGATTCCAGATGCAGGGTACTTTCACCTGGGGAAAGAGCATGGACACGAGTTCCGCAACCCTCGCGGGCGATGCCTTTGGCAACTCGATCTCCAGCTTGAACTACTTCGATATGCGACTGACTCGCGGGCTCTCTGACTTCAACGTGGGCCGCACTTTGGTCGTGAATGGCACTTGGGAAGTGCCGACGGCGAAGTCCTTCGGAGGGCCAGCAAGGTGGGCAACGGGCGGCTGGGAACTCGGTCTCATCCTCACAGTCAGTGACGGAGTTCCCTTTACTCCGACCTGGGGAACGGGATCCGACCCTGCCAATACCCTGAGCGGCGACGATTTTGCATTCCCGGCCCGCCTCGGCGGGTCAGGCTGCGGCTCGCTAGTGAATCCCGGAAACCCCAGCAATTACATCAAGACGCAATGCCTTGCCGTTCCAACTGCGCCGGACGCAGCATTCTGGAATGCCAACTGTGATCCTGCCCCACCAAGCCTTGGAGGGCCAATCGGTCCACCGTTGTCTCCTCTGGCTTGTTTCAACCTTCGTGGAAATGCCGGGCGAAACATTTTGATTGGTCCGGGAATAACCAATCTGGACTTTTCCGTCTTCAAGAACAACCGCATCAAGCGCATCTCCGAAAACTTCAACGTGCAGTTCCGTATGGAAATTTTCAACATTCTTAACCACCCGAACTTCGCGCCTCCGCAGGTGGGTGACGGCAATACCGACATTTTCGACGGAACTGGAACTCCCAGCAGCCTGGCGGGAGTCCTTGTCAGGACAACGATTCCAGAACGGCAGATTCAGTTCGCGCTCAAATTCATCTTCTAGCTCCGGCCGAATTTAAGCGGGATCTGAATATTAGCTTGTGCGGCCGGGTGGCTTTGTGTTCCGGGCCGGCAATAACGACGTCTCCAGTCGGAGGGCTCAATGAATTTTTTGGACTTTCGTCGCATCGCGATTAGCCTGGCGGCCCTGCTGCTTGTCTGTTTTGCCATCGCCGCTTCTCCTGAGGGCGGCTATCACCTACTCAAGAAATATGATTTAGGCGCCGCTCCCGGTGGGAAAGAGTATTGGGACTACATCACCTTCGACCCCCCCTCGCGGCGTCTGTACATCTCCCACAACACCGAGGTCAAAGTTGTCGAAGCGGACACCGGCAAAATCGTCGGCAGCATTGGAGATCTGAAGCGTGTCCACGGCATTGCGCTCGTCTCCCACCTCGGGAAGGGATTCATCAGTGATGGCGGTGCGGATGAGGCGGTCGTCTTCGACTTCGGGACAGATGCTCCCGACAAATTCAGCGTCGTCGAAACTATAAAAACTGAATTCGGCGCGCGCGACGCGGCTCTTGACCCCAGGACGCAACGCATCTTCATCGACACGGCGGACTTTGGCCCCACTCCCGAGCCCACGACGGAGCAACCGCATCCTCAGCCTACGCCGGTCTCAGGAACATTCCGCCTGCTCGTCTACGGGCGCTGAACTATTTGCGTTCGGCGAGCGGCGGAGCGGCACGGCGGGGCATGACGGTGCGCACCGTTCTTTTGCGCCGGGACTGCGCTAAGATGAGCCGACAACGAACTAAGGGTTATGAAAATGCTTAATCTTCGAGAAGCCAAATTCAGGATATTAGTGATTGCCGCTGCGGCGAGCTTGCCTCTGGCGGTGAAGGTGAACGTTTTGGCCGACGCTGGCGCGCAAAACGAACTGCGGCAGTCGCGAGCGGCAAATCCTGAACCATCGCAGCAAACAGCTTCTGCTTCTTCGAAAGACATTTTCGATTTCGAGTTTTTCAGGTCGAAGGTCGAACCAATTTTCTTGAAACAGCGCCCCGGCCACGCTCGCTGTTACGCTTGCCACTCCGATCCGAACAGGCTTTTTCACCTTGAGCGCTTGTTGGATGGCGCCAAGGAGTGGACCGAGGAGCAATCGCGGCGGAACTTTCAGACGGTAACCAGGCTCGTTGCTCCCGTGGACCCGCGTTCCAGCTTGCTCTTGATACACCCGCTGGCCCCCGAAGCTGGTGGAGACGCATTCCACTCCGGAGGCAGGCAGTTCGAGTCGCAAAACGATCCCGACTGGCTCACAATCGCCGATTGGGTCCGCGGTGCTAATGCTGGTTCTAACGTCAATTCGAAGAGCGGCTCGCTCATCTACGTTACCAACAGCGCTGGAGCCACAGTGGACGTCATCAATTCCGCTACGAACAGCGTCGTGCAAGTGATACGCGGCATCGAACTGCCCCACGGCATCAACTTTTCGCAGGATGGGTCGCGCGTGTACGTCAGCGATGAGTCGGAAAGCGTGCTTGATGTCATCGACCGCGAACGCGGAGAAATCGTCAAGAAAATCCCGCTCAGCGGCCGCCCCAACAACCTCACCATAACCAAGGATGGCCGCCGGGTGCTGGTGGGCATCCGCACGCTCCCGGGAGCCGTCGACGTGATCGATACGTCCTCTCTAACCCTCGCAAAAACCATTCCCATCAACAGGAGCATCCACAACATTTATGTCACCCCCGAGGGGAAATATGCCGTTGCCGGCTCCATCGAGTCCAAATCCGCAACGGTCATCGATCTCCAGAACGACCAGGTAGCATGGGAGGTCAAGTTCGATAATGGCGTGCGCCCCATGGCTTTTGACACGAACCCCGACGGCTCCACGAAGCGCATCTTCGTGCAACTTTCCGACCTCAACGGATTCGCCGTTGTTGATTTTGCCAGACATGTAGAAGTCGCTCGCGTGAGATTTCCCGATCATCCCGGTGGTTATGGCGCCGCCGAGGTGCGCCTGAACACCCCTTCTCACGGCATCGGAGTCTCTCCGGATGGAAAGTCTCTTTGGGTCGGGAGCACTATTGCCAATGCGGTCTTTGAATATTCGCTTTCCGACCTCAAACTAGTCGGCTACTGCTCCTTGCCCAATGTCTATCCGCCTAACCGCGCTCCCACCGGCTCCGTTCCTGAGTGGATCACGTTTACGCCCGACAGTTCGGTCGTCTACATCTCCAACTCGGGAGCTGCGTCTGTCTCGGCAGTTGATGCCAGAAGCAGGAAACTCATCCACGTAATACCGGTTGGAGAGGTCCCCAAGAGGATTAACACCCTGACTCTACGCTAAAGCGCAAATCCTCCTGACAAATTGCGTTTTTTCGGATCACCAGATCAATTTGAGGGCGAACTGAATCTGGCGCGACGGCGTTTGCGTCAACGTAATCAATCCTGCATTGCCAATCGGATTTCCTGCGGCATCGAGGACATTTCGATTGTCCAGAGGGGGCGCAAAATTCGCGCGATTGAAGACGTTGAAAAACTCCGCGCGGAACTGCGCGTTGAAAGCGTCCGAAATCCGCTTGATGAAATTGTTTTTGAATAGTGAGAAATCGAGATTCACTAGCCCAGGGCCGATCAACGTGTTTCGGCCCAGGTTGCCGCGAAGGTTGAAACATCGCAAATCTCCTGGAAGAAGTTGTTGGGGCGCGGCATTCGGACCGATGGGCGGAGCCGGATCGCAGTTGGCATTGAAAAACGCTTGGTTGGGAGCTATCGGCACAGAAAAGCATTGTGTCTTGATGTAGTGATTCGGGTTTCCGGGGTTCACGAGAGAACCACAGCCCGCACCGCCAATCAAGTCAGGCACATCAACGCTCGGATCTGTGCCGGAGACACCGAGTGTGTCTCCCGCGAACCCCGGAGTAAAGGGCACACCAGTACTGGCTCGGAAAACTCCTCCGACCTGCCATCCGCCTAGTCCCCAATCGGCCAGTCCCGATTTCCATTTCGGCGTGCCGAGCTCCCAGGTGTAGTTCACGCTCAGGTCGTGGCTCACGTTGAAATCCGCCAGACCGCGATTCAGGCGCAGATTGAAAAACAGCGGGCTCGATATCGAGTTTGTATATTCGTCACCGACCATGCTGCCCGAGCCGGTGTCAATTGTCTTTCCCCAAGTATAAGAACCGGCCAACTGAGAGTTCCGTCCGATCTTCTTCTTGACCTGGACCTGCAGCGCGTCGTAGTAGGACCGGCCACCCCAGAAGCCGGCCGTAATTCGCCCCGCGTTCGTATTCAGGTGCGTTCCGCTTCCTATCGGTACGGGCCACACATAACCTTGGGAAGTAAGCATTGCAGGCAGAACGATGTCGGTTTCTTCGCTTCGGAATGGCTGGTGAATCGCGCGTGAGCCCACATACCCGGCGCGCAGACTCAAGTCGGTTGCGAGTTGACGTTGAATTGTGAAATTCCATTGCATCACGTAATTGCGGCCAGGATGCATCTCGAAGTAGGCTTGCCTAAACGTGTTGGTCGAGCTCGTCAGCGCTGCATAAGCCGCGCTCGGAAATTTTCCGGGGTTGTTTGCGCTCGCGGATTCAAAAAATGGGGCCGAGAACAGCTCGTTCATTTGAAACAAATAAGGCAGAGGCAATACATCGAACGTGCCGAAGCCACCCGAAACGGAGGTCTTGCCGTCGCGGAAAGGATCCCAGGAGAATCCCGTGCGCGGCTCGAAATTCAGAAGCGTGGGATTGGAAATCAGCGGATCGCCCAAGTGGGGAGTGGCGTCCGTAATGTTGCGCAGAACCGTCAGCTTGCCCTGAACTTCAGTGATTACCGTAGACATTTCATAGCGCAGCCCGAGATTGATCGTAAAGTTAGGACGCCAGCGCCAGTCGTCCTGAAGGTAGGTTCCGATAATGGTCTGGCGAATCCCGCGTGGGCTGACGGCACTGGGAATGGCCGCGCTCAGAGAAAAGGGCTGATTGGTGAGGAAGCCTGAGAGCGAGTTGAAGAGAAATTCACCGTTTGGACTGCTAACACCCAGCTCGTTATCGCGAATGCGCTCGGTGCCGACGCCGAATTTGAAAGAATGAACTCCACCTGTCCAGGTGAAATCATCGTAGGTCTGAATCGTAGTCCAGTGAAAATGATAGTTTGTGGGTGCGCCAAGGCCGCCGGTGAAGGCCGTCATTCCCGGAACCGTCACGGCCGCGGCATTGTGGCCGGGAACCGTAGCGAAAGAGGTGTCCGCAGCGGCGGGATTTCCTGATGGAAATGTAAGCCCCGTGCTGGCAACGACTCTGTAAACTCCGAAACGAAGGGAGTTTAGCAGCCGAGGATTAAACGTGTGGGCTTCGCTCACAGTCAAGAATTGCCGGCGTGAATCATATCCGGTGATCTTGTTGTTTAGTTCGTCGGGTTGGCGCACGGTTCCGCTGTCGAACATGTAGGTGCCAGAAAGGTTGTCATCTGAGGAAATAACGTGGTCGATGCGGGTCGTAAAGTAATTCTCAGGAGTGACCTGTTGTCCCGAGAACGTAAAAATGCCTGTGTCCCCCGGCCCTAGCAGTCCACCGTTGGGTGCGGGGAAAAAAGCATTCACGAAGCGGAGGACATTGGGATCGACCGTCACGGCTCCGGTGGACAGATTTCCTGCTCGCGCCGCTGCCGAAGGAACCGTATCGACCTGCGTGATTCCGAGAGATTGGCGAAGGCCCTCGTAGTCTCCGAAGGTAAAAGTGTGGTCTCTCCAGAGCGGGCCGCCCGCGGAAGCCCCAAATTGATTTCGGCGAAAGGGCGGCTTTGTGGCGGGGTCGAAGAAATTTCTGGCGTCGAGCGCACTATTACGAATGAACTCAAAGACATCACCATGGAAACTGTTGCCGCCTGAACGAGTGGTTGCTCCTACGACCCCGCCGGAGGATCGGCCGACCTGCGCGGGGTAGTTGCTAGTCAACACAGTGAACTGCTCGACTGAATCCACTCCCAAATCTACGCCCAGGGCGCTGCCCGGAGAGCCGTTGGCATAGTCGTTCACACTGATTCCATCCAGACGCGCGTCGTTTTGACGCGGCCGGCCGCCGGAGATGGTCATTTGCGTTCCAAAACCATATTTGCCTTGTCCTGAGGATTGCGTGCGCGCGGTCTCCACTCCGGGCTCAAGAGCAGCCAGATCGGACGCGGAACGCCCATTCAAGGGAAGCTCACGCACAGTCTGCGAGTTGACGACGCCGCTGACTGCGGACGAAGTCCCCGGGGCCCTGCCGGAAGGCAGAGTCAGGTCGGCCACTTGGTCCAGGTCAGCGTTTATTCCTACAACGGTGTGCACGGTTGCAAACCCGGGAGCGGAGGCAGAAACCTCGTAATTCCCTGGCGCCAGGCTTGCCAGTTTGTACTCCCCGTGCTCTCCGGACTTCGTGGAAAACGTATTGCTGCTTGCGAGGCTCTTGGCGGAGATCTGTGCGTTCGCAATGGGAGAACCGGAACCCGATTTGACGATGCCGGAAAGAGTTCTTCCAGCCGTCTGCCCGGGAGCGCCAAAAGGAATCAGCAGCACAAAAGCTATCGCGACTGTCACCGCAAAGACCGCTCTCGAACTCCGACCGAACTCATGACTCATTGTAGTGTTGCCCGGAACACGGTTCATTCATTCTATCCCCGAATGAAACTTGGCAGGCCAAGACGCTAAGAACATCAATCCTCGGCAAGTTCTCCGATCAGATGGTGATGTAGGGCGTTCCGATCGAGCTCCTTTTCCCAGCGTGCAATCACCAAGGTAGCGACGGCGTTGCCAACGAGGAGTCCGATCAACAGAGCAAGCGTCGAAACCACTTCGAAATACAGAAGAGCCGTGCCGCCGACGCGCCCAACTTTCTTCATATCCTCCATCCCGGCAATCCCTGTAACCAGGGTGCAGAAGATCACCAGAGTGATGATCATACTGATCAAGCGAATGAAGGCGTCGCCAAGCGGTTTCATGGCGACAGCGGTCGTTGGACTGACATAACCAAGGAGAATGGCTATGGCAACACCGAGGAGCACCTGGAAAGACAGGTCTGTGTAGAAAGGCTTTTTGCGTACGAGCGATATTCTTGCGGTAGCGGCGGCAGGAATCAGCATCGCTCAGCCTCTTTGAATCGCCTGACGAAGTTCGCGAACATCACTCAGAGTCTCGAGTGACAGCAGCTTGCCAATGAGGGATGAACAAACGGTGCCGCCGAGAACCGGATTAATGAGGTCCCGAGCCTTGGTCACTACTTCGTCGCGCGTCATCGGGTTTTCCGCAGTGCCGCGGACGTCGCGAACCCACTCGCTGAGCTGCGCGCCATCCGTAAGCGTAAGTTCGACGATGGCTTCGCGGCGCGGTCGGCGGGAATCGATGCGCGGATCGGCAACTACTTCGACTTTGGCGCGCTGGCGCAAAACGGCAGGATCTTGCATGCGCGCCTTGTCGTGCGCGGAAGCAAACGTGACCGTTTTGTCGAGCAGCATGACGGCTACCATGTGCTGCACGCAGATGTCAGGCATTTCACGGTTGCTGACCGTATTGGCCTCGTCGGTGGCGATGCGCACTACGACTTTCTGCACATCGTCCGCGGTGAAGGATCGTTTCTGGAAAAAGCCGGCCAGCGCGTCGAGCGGCGCCTGAATGGGAGAACCAACCGTCCACTTCTTGATGTTGGTGCGAGTGATTTCATAGCGCTCCCCGAGTCCCTTGGTGAGCTGGGATGGATCGGCCTTCAAAACGCCGTTCTCCCGGGGAGCATAGGCGTCAAAAAAATTATCGGATCCCGAGAAAACGTCGTCGACGCCCGTCCAGCCCGAGCGAATGAGCATCGCTGTGGCCACGCCGCCTGCCGCTGGTTTCCCTCCGAAGAGAAATGCCTTTTCCATATGCTCCACGTCCCGCGCCCAGGCTCCGATTCCCGACGTCTGCTGCGCGGCATAGTCAAGCAAAAAACGAAACTGCTGTGCGTTCAGTCCGGCTGCGCAGCCGGCTGCCGCGGCAGCCGCAAACGTAGCTACGGTGCCATGCGTGCTGCGGTGCGTAGCCGCCTGGTAAGCGAGACCGCCCATGCTCATGGTCACGCGCGGCCCGACATCATAGCCGAGAGTAACTGCGCGAAGAAAGTGAGTGCCGCTGATGCCGAACTGCTCCCCGGCGGCAAGGGCAGCCGGCACAACCGAAGCGCCGGGATGCGAGCGAGATGGGCCGTGAGAGTCATCGGTTTCATCGGAATGGGCCAGGACGCCATTGGCGAATGCGGCTTCGATGGGTCCGCACATCATCTTGGAGGCAGCTACGCTTGCGACCTCTCTTCCGCCAGATGCCTGCGCAAACTGCAAAGCGGCGCGGCCCGGCGGCAATTCGGAACCGGAGATCATGGCGGCAAACGTGTCCAGCACGTGATGCTTGGCTTTTTCGACGACTCCCTGGGGCAAGGCGCGCGTCGCGGCCTGACTCATGTAACTGCTGAGTTCCTCCATGAGCGGGCTAATCGGAGGAGACGGGAGAGGCTGATCCTGCTCGAGGGAAGGTTGCGCGATCGCCGAGTTCAATGGGAAAAAAGAGGAAGCGACCGCTAGGCCCGCAAACTCGAACAAGCCGCGCCGTGTGAGGGTCGCGCTCGCGCCAGTCGTCGGCTCATGCTTGCGTCGATCGGGTTCCATTTGTGGTACTCCTTGCGCGGTGGCCTGCAAAATTCATTTCTAGGTGCTATACAAGCCGATCACTCTGTTAGTTACCGACAATATGTCACCGAGAAATTTAGTACCTGAAAAAAGGATTAATTTTTCTTTAGAAAGTAGGCTATTTCCCCGAGCTTCACTTAGCTGCAACCACTATTCGACTAGTCCGCATCGCGCATACGCGATGGCAGTGTCCACATCGAAGGGGCCGTTGGCATCGACTGCCAATTGCTCCGGAGTCTTCAAGATTTTGAGCACCGCTGCGATGCGGTGTAAGTCTTGGTGAGCGGCGCGCCACCAATCTTCATTTTCACGACAGAATAGCCCAGCGCCAGGTAGCCGCGCATTTCGTCCTGCAGGGCGGAAAGGTTTTTGTTGAGGTAGTAGTAGCCACCCGCGGCGCAAACGAACACTTTCGCGTCGAAGATTCCTCCGCGGTAGCGGCTCGCCAGAAGGCGATACAAGGGCAGGCCAGCAATTTTTGCGACGGTGTCCCAAACGGCCATATCTAGGACGCGACGGCTACGGACCGTTCGCCATGCATGACGGTGGCCCAGATGCGATGCGGATCGAAGTTTTCGCTAGTTTCGTCGAGCAACGACTCAGAGGCCGCGGCTTTGAGCCGAGGAATAAAGCGATCGCGCAACAACCCGCTGGCGGCATAGCGGCCATTCGAATTGAAGCCATAGCCAATGACCGGCTTGCCGTTGCGCGTGACGTCGGTGACAAGCGCCAGGACACTCACCGTCATCTGGCTAAAGTCGATGTAGGCGTTACGAATATCCGACTTGATGGGAACAACTGTTTCGCGGATATCGACGATGCGCACAGTGGTCGCTTCTCTCCAACAAAGCACTACCAAAAAAAAGCCAGCTAATTGCGTTGCAGCAGCGGCCGAAGCTCTCGAATATCGCTGACATTTTCCGGATGGAAGAGTTTTTCGATCAGACTCGAGCATTTCGCCGAACCGAGAACAGGCGTAATGAGATCGCTGGCCTTGGCAACGACTTCGTCACGAGTCATTGGATTTTCTGGAGTGCCACGAACATTGTCGACCCGCTGGGTGAGATGAGTGCCATCCGTCAACGTAACGGCGACAATGGCCACACGCAACGGCATCAGACATTCCAGTTCCGCGTCCGGGATGAGTTGTACTTTGGCCCGTTCGCGACGCGTCGTCGGGTCTTTCAGGCGCTCCTTGTCATGCGCTGAAGCAAAAGTGACCGTTTTGTCGAGAAGCATCACGGCGATCATGTGCTGCAAGCAGATGTCCGGGATTTCGCGATTGTTGACGATGGCCGCTTCGTCTGTCGCCAGGCGCACGGATACTTGCTGCACTTGAGCGGAGTCAAAACGATGCTGCTTGCGCAAAATCACTATCGCGTCAAGCGCGGCCTGGATGGGCGAACCCACGGGCCATTTCTTTATGTTGGTGCGCGTTACTTCGTAGCGTTCGCCCAGCTTGTCGATCAGCCCCCCTGGATCGGCATGCGGACTGTAAGCCGCGAAAAAGTTATCTTTTCCAGAGAGGATGTCGTCCACGCCGGTCCAACCCGCTTGCACGAGCAACGCAGAAGTCACTCCGCTGCGCGCCGTCATGCCGCCGAAGTGAAAGGCTTTCTGAACATGCTCGGTGTCGCGATTCCATGCTCCGAGACCGGAGGATTGATGCGCAGTGTAGCCCAACATCCAGCGCATCTGCTGCGCGTTCAAGCTTGCGGCGCAACTTGCGGCCGCAGCAGCGCCAAAAAGTGGAGAAATACTGTGCGTGCTCCAGTGGCTCTCAGCCTCAAAACGCTGCCCGCCTAAAGTCATGGTGAAGCGCGGACCGATGTCGTAGCCCAGCGCCACAGCGCGCACAAAATGCGTTCCGTTGATGCCAAAACGCTCGCCTGCCGCCAGAGCTGCAGGAACAACCGCACAACCGGGATGCGATTGCGAAGGTGAGTGTGAATCGTCCGTCTCGTCGGCGTGAGCCAGCACGCCGTTCGCCAGAGCCGCTTCGATCGAGCCGCACGAGAAATTTGATGCCACTACTGTGGCAACCTCCCGGCCGCCGTAGGAGCGCGCGAACTCAATTGCCGCGCGCCCGGGGGGCAACTCGGAACCCGAGATCATCGCAGCCAGAGTATCGAGCAAGTGTTGTTTGGTTTTTTCAACGACTTCATCTGGCAGCGCGCGGGACCTAGCCTCGCTCATATATGTGCTGAGGCGTTCCATGACTGAACCTGTGTCTTGCATGGCGGCCCGGCCAGCGGGAGGCTCGTCAGCGAACGCCATCTTCGGTGGAAGAGCGGCAGCGGCGACGGCCAACCCGGCCAACTCAAGGAGCTCGCGACGAGTCAACGACACATTCGTACGCGGTTCTTTGGATTCCTGCGGGGGATCGTGTTGCATCCTCGTAGCTCTCCTGTGGACCATCTACGAAT
>Ga0307475_10002114_pt1 | contig 11936 bp, 11 predicted proteins | sample atmos_gasesECM1C_FD_203317 | JGI IMG/M metagenome (GOLD analysis project Ga0307475, IMG submission 203317) | Hardwood forest soil microbial communities from Morgan-Monroe State Forest, Indiana, United States - atmos_gasesECM1C_515 | ecosystem: Environmental > Terrestrial > Soil > Temperate...
TCTTTCGACAATCTTTCACCCTCTTCGGTGAATGCGACTGAATGAGCTTTCGTAGCAGGATTCGAGATGTAGCCTTTTTCATGCAAGAAATTCATCACTTGCCAATCGTGTCCCTTCCATGTCCTCAATCCGAAGTTGTCCTTGAAGGAAGTTAAATAGAGCAATGCCAGAACCGTCTGTTCTACTTTTTCATGATCAATGTCCATCGAGCACCTCAGCACTCCTCTGATGCTGGAGCAATAATATCTGAAGATTAATCCCAACCCCCGATCTTTCCTCAGGACTTCATACGCTCTCGCTTAAAATTTATAGCGTCAAGCCGCACCGTTAAGGCGGGCAGCCTTCGAGAGATGCCCTGTCGCTTAATCAGTGTGAATGCCAGGAGCGAGCGCCGACGGGCTGCCGGGGCAATCCACCCTAAACCACAGTTGCAAGGTAACCTTAGCAGTTAGACTTGCAAGTCTGACTGTTATTATGTAATAATGAAATTGCCATGACGCGAAAAACTCTGGAAATTGCCGTAACGGACTTTACTCACGCTGTTGGGCTATTGGTGCGGCGTGTGCGCGCGGCGACCGCTTCGCACGAGCTTTCGTTGACCGAGGCCGCGGTCATGAAGCGTTTGGCTACAGACGGGCCGGCAACCATCGCGGATCTGGCGCGCGCCGAAAGCATGAAACCGCAGTCGATGGGAACGACCATCGCGGCGCTTGAGGAAATGGGCATGGTGGAGCGTAAGCCGCATCCGACCGACGGCCGCCAAGTGAATATTCTCCTGACCGCCAAAGGCGCCGCCGTGCGCAAGAGCGCCGGCGATGCAAAACGTACGTGGCTGGCGCAGGCCATCGGACAGCTAGACGAACAGGAACGGGAAACACTATTTGCGGCCGGCGAAATCATCAAGCGCCTGGCGGAAAAGTGACCAGCACTGAGGGAAGAACGGAGCTGGTGAACGAGCCCGTAGCTCCAGCGGGTACGCAAGAGGCCACGCTTCCTGGAGGCTCGATATCGCATGCGTGGCGAGCGCTGCGACACCGCAATTTCAAGCTGTTCTTCTTTGGTCAGAGCATCTCGTTGACCGGTACCTGGATGACGCGGCTGGCGACTACCTGGCTGGTTTATCGCCTGACGCACTCGGCGCTGCTGCTCGGCATCGTAACCTTCGCGGGGCAGATTGTTGCTTTTGCGCTGGGACCATTTGCGGGTGTGTGGGTCGAGCGTCTTAATCGCCGCAAGCTGCTGGTGTGGACACAAGCTGCGGCTGCAATTCAATCGCTCGCCATGGCCGCCCTCACGCTGGCGCATGTCATCAACTTGTGGGAAATCATCGGTCTTACCGCTTTGCAGGGCCTGATCAATGCGTTCGACATGCCCGCGCGTCAATCTTTTCTCATACAGATGGTCGAAGATCGCAAGGACCTCAGCAACGCCATCGCCATTAACTCCTCGATGGTAAATGGTGCGCGGCTGGTTGGACCTGCCGTCGCCGGATTGGTGATCGGAGCTGTCGGCGAAGGTTGGTGCTTCCTGATCGATGGGGTGAGCTACTTTGCAGTGATCGCCTCGTTGCTGATGATGCGCATCAAGCGGTTGGATGTCCGCGTGACTGCAGCGAGCATGGTCGAACAAATGCGTGAGGGTTGGGACTATGTCCGTAGGTTTCGACCGATCCGTACGATCCTTCTGCTTTTTTCGCTTCTATGCCTGATGGGCTATCCCTTCGCGGTGCTACTGCCGGTCTTCGTTGTTCAGGTGCTGCACGGCGGCGCAGCTGCTCTCGGCTGGCTGACCGGAGCCTCGGGAATCGGTGCGCTTGTGTCTGCGCTTTCGCTGGCGATCCGCAAATCGGTTGTCGGACTTACGCGCATGCTTCAGATCGCGGCCGCGATGTTGGGAGGGGCGCTGATTCTCTTCGGCCTCTCGCATACGTTGTGGGTGTCGCTAGTGCTGATGGGGTTCGTGGGCTTCGGATTGATGCAGAGTGCTGCGGTGAGTAATACGATCATCCAGTCGTTGGTGCCAGAAGACAAACGTGCCCGAGTAATGAGCTATTACACGATGGCTTTTTTCGGAGCGGCCCCATTCGGCGCGCTGCTGGCTGGCGCACTGGCCCACCGAATGGGCGCGCCCAACACCCTTATCCTTACCGGCGCGTTTTGTGTCGCGGGCGCGCTATGGTTCACGATCGAGTTGCCCAAAATCAGGGCAGTCATGCGGCCGATCTACCGGGAGATGGGTCTGCTGCCTGCGCGTGACATAGACCTCATTTCCGATGTCCAGGAACCTTTAATACGACCCTTCAAGTGAATCTCACCACCCACAACCGGAGGAAAAGTCACAGTGCACTGGTATGACTACATAGCGTGTTTCTTCGCTGGAGCATTTCTCGCGAATGTGGTGCCTCATTTCGTGTATGGCATTTCTGGTGACCGGTTCCCGACGCCATTCGCCCATCCTCCTGGGAAAGGATTGTCATCGCCAACGGTGAACGTTGTCTGGGCGCTGTTCAATTTGGTTGTAGGCTACATCGTGTTTCGGACCGGAAAAGTTTCGAGCGGAAACGCCCCAGCGTTGGTTGTTTTCTTCGCAGGCATCGTGGCAATGAGCATCACGGGAAGCGTGCGATTTGCCAAGAAACATACCGAGTAAGCGCCGAGCGAATATCTTCGCAATGTGCCTAAGCCCAGTCGAAAGGAAAAACTATGCCATTAACTAAGCTGGATACCACCGCTGCGCTAATCGTGATTGACCTGCAAAAAGGCATTGTGGGTCTTCCGACGGCTCACCCCACGACTAAGATCGTCGCTCGGTCTGCCAAACTCGCGCGCGCGTTCCGCGAACGAGGCCTGCCGGTGATGCTCGTTAACGTGACCGGCGCGGCTCCGGGCCGCACCGACGTCGGACCTCGCAACCTGTCTTCGCTCCCGGCCGATTGGGCCGAGCTTGTTCCTGAATTGGAGCAGCAGCCCGGCGATTACCTGGTGAGCAAGCAACGCGTGGGCGCCTTCATCGGCACATCGCTGGATGAAATCTTGCGCAAGCGCGGCGTGACCCAGGTATTCGTGACGGGCATCGCGACCTGTAGCGGGGTGGAAGCGACAGCACGTAGCGCCTCCGATTACGGCTACAACGTGGTCATCGTCGTCGATGCCGTGACGGACCTTGACGCCGAAGCTCACCAGATTACTGTTCAGAAGGTTTTTCCCCGGATCAGTGAGACGGACACAACCGATAATGTGCTGAGGCTGTTGAAGGAGACACCCGCACCGGCTCAGTGAGCCCGCCATACCGACAGAGCGCCGAATGTGTACTAATTTCCATTTAATGGTGGGCGTACGTCAGCTTTACTGGCGAACAGAAGTAAGCCTGCCGTTTCGGCTTGATAGCAGGAGTTGTTGGCTAAGGCGATTCGACGGCCACGTTCTTGATGGCGTGAGTGACGGCATCGTTGACTACAACCTGATTTCGACTGTGTTCGGTGATGCTGTCGTAAAGGAGTTGTGTCGGTCCGGGATTTAGTTCCCTGCTGTAATCAGCGTTGATAGCGGCGGCGGTTTGTTGAAGAAAATTGTTGGACTGGGCCTGCAGGTCTGGGCCGGCGATGTCAATTTGTCTGCCGAGGTAAGTCGTGGCGATTCGCTCTGCTAGTTTGTCGGCGGTCTGGTAATAATATTCGGCAATTTGACGATGGCCTTCCTCGTGTTCGGCGACGTGTTGAGATGCTTCGTTGGGCATCCAGATGGTGATGTTGAGCTGCAGGTCCACCTTGATGTGCGTGACAGTGATGGTCGCGTGCGTGGCATCCGTCTGGCGGGTCTGTCCGGCGACAGTGGCGTTGGATAGAAAATTGGAATCGCACGCGGCGTATTCTCCCTCGGCGAGAGGCGGCATGTCGGGCGGCCGGTTGGCCGGGTCAAAGGTGCGGTGCGCGAAATTGATCGGCTGCTTGTTTATAGTCACAGCGTGCAGTTCCTTGGACGGTCGGTTACATGAGAGCGCCCAGCAGCTGAGCCAGCCGATGAGCAGCGCATCGAGTAACACGGAAGGTGCAATGAATCGCCGCGAGAACAATGTTGCCTCCGTCTTCATTTTCTGATGAAGCGCGGAACTGGAAGTAAGAATGTGTTGGTGGGGATGACGCGAAAGGCACTCTGATTGACACGACGCAAAAAGTAAAACTGCAGCGAAAACTGGACGCGGCGGCGCTTCGGCAGATACACTCCTTTTCTTAATCTGCTCGGATCATGTCAATTTCTCTAGGATACGTCAGGAATGCTGCATTTCTACACTGCGGGTGAATCGCACGGTCAGGCGCTGCTGGCTTTTATTTCTGGGCTGCCGGCTTCGCTGCCTGTGGATGTGGCGTTTATTAACCGCGAGTTGCACCGGCGGCAGCTGGGATATGGGCGCGGGGGACGGCAGAAGATTGAGAAGGATCGGGCGGATATTTTTGCCGGAGTGCGGCACGGCAAGACGATTGGCGCGCCGGTGGCTGTGCGCATTGAGAATCGGGACTGGGCTAATTGGGAAAATAGTTTGCCGGTGGAAGAGTCGGCGGAATCGGTTGGGAAGGAACGCAAGCTGGTGGCACCGCGGCCTGGGCATGCGGATCTGGCAGGGTCGCAGAAATTTAATTTTCATGATGCGCGCTATATTTTGGAGCGCGCGTCGGCGCGAGAGACGGCGGCGCGGGTGGCGGCTGGAGCGTTCGCGAAGCTGTTGCTTCGCGAGTTAGGGACGGAGATTGCGAGTCACACGATCCGCGTGGGGCATATTGCCCTGGAGCGTGGCGCTACGTGGGAGGAGATTCGGGCGGTGAGCGGGGACCTGGAATCGCCGTTGCGTTGCGTGGACGCGGATTTGCAGGAAAAGATGAAAGCGGAAGTGGACGCAGCGTTGAAAGCTGGGAATACCGTGGGGGGGATTTTTGAGGTGGTGGCGCACAATGTGCCGGTGGGACTTGGAAGCCACGCGCAGTGGAATGAAAAACTTGACGGCAGGCTGGCGCAGGCAGTGATGAGTATTCAGGCGGTAAAGGCCGTGGAGATTGGGGCGGGCGTTGCGGGTGCGGGATCGTATGGCAGCGAGGTGCAGGACGAGATTTCGTACGATCGAGATGCGAAACGATTTTTGCGGTCGTCCAATCGTGCCGGGGGAGTTGAAGGCGGGATTACCAATGGGCAAGACGTTGTGGTGCGCGGATATTTGAAGCCGATTTCCACGCTGAGGCGGGCGCTGCACACAGCGGACATGGTGACGAAAGAACCGGTACAGGCTGCGTACGAACGTTCAGACTGGTGCGTGGTACCAGCCGCAGGCGTGGCGGGCGAAGCGATGGTAGCACTTGTGTTAGCGGATGCTTTTCTGCAAAAATTTGGAGGAGATTCGCTGGCGGAGATGCGGCGGAATTTCGATAACTATGTCCGACAAATCGACGAATTCTGAGCCTGTGGCCGCGACGACAGAAACTGTTGCGCCGGCAGTGCCAGCCGGACCGCCGCGAAAGATTTATTCGATTATTAAGTACGGCGACCCCATTCTGGAAAAACCTACGGCTGCGATTACGGAGTTTGGGCCCGAGCTGGAAGAATTGACCGAGGACATGTTCGCTTCGATGTATGCGGCGCAAGGCGTGGGACTGGCAGCTCCGCAGATCGGTAAGAACCTGCGGCTGACCGTGGTGGATGTTACCGGCGGGAAAAATCCGGAAGGAAAAATCGTACTGATCAATCCGGAAATTATTCATGCGGAAGGGGAAAAGAGGGAGGAAGAGGGTTGCCTTTCGATTCCGGGCTTTCGCGGATACGTGGTACGGCCGCAATTTGTGACAGTGAAAGCACAAAACGCTAAGGGCGAGCCTTTTGAGATTCGCGGAGAAGATTTGCTGGCGCGAGCTTTCTGCCATGAGATCGATCATCTGAACGGCATTTTGTTCATTCAGCATTTGAGCATGCTGAAACGGGACCTGATCCGGCGCAAGATCAAGAAGCTGCGAAAACAAGGCGAGTGGTGAACTGTAGTTAAGAATTGGGCTGCTATTCCTTCGAATTCCTGCATGGATTTCTCATTGCTGTCGTAACGTCAAATCAGGTTGAATACGTCTCATAACGTCGCTGGCCGGAAGGATAATCATGCGGATTGTTTTCTGCGGAACACCTGCCTTCGCGGTGCCTACGCTGAAGGCCCTACTGGCGGATCCGAGTCATACGGTGGTGGCGGTGATTACGCAGCCGGACCGGCCGCGAGGGCGCGGACAGGAGATTTCGTTTTCTCCCGTGAAACAAGTGGCGATGGAAGCGGGAATACCGGTGCGGCAGCCAGTGAAGATTCGCGCTCCGGAAGCGCGAGAACTGCTGCAAAGTTTCGAGCCGGAATGCTTCGTAATTATTGCCTATGGACAGATCATTCCCGCTGGGCTTTTGCCTCTTTCGAGATGCGGCTGGATCAATCTGCATGCTTCGCTCCTGCCTAAATATCGTGGCGCGGCGCCGATCAATTGGGCGATTGCGAATGGCGAGACCAAAACGGGCTTAACCACCATGCGGATCGATGCGGGGATGGATACCGGGGACATGCTGCTGCAGGAAGAAATTGAGATTTTACCTGTGGAGACGACACCGGAGTTGGCGGCGCGGATGGCGGAAGCGGGAGCGAAGTTGATGATAGAAACGCTACGCGGCCTGCCGGATGGATTGGTTACGGCGAAAAAACAGAATGATGCGTTAGCGACTTATGCGCCCTTGCTGAGGAAAGAGGACGGGCGAATTGACTGGGAGCGGCCCGCGCTGGACATTTTCAACCGCATGCGAGGTTTCGAACCGTGGCCGGGGGCGTTCACGACCTTTCGAGGAAAGACCTGCCACCTTTGGGGGGAACCTGCAAGGCGAGAACAAGCGCCAGCACACCCGGGAACGTTACTACTGGAAGAGGGCGAACTGCGTGTTGCGTGCGGGGACGCAACCGTTTTGCGGGTTTTGACCGTCAAACTGGAAGGACGCGCGGAAGTATCGGCAGAGGAATTCGTGAACGGGGCACGGTTAGCCAAAGAAGAACGCTTTGGTAACAGCTAAATTGCGCGGGACCCGGCGCTGAGGCATACTCGGCTTCTCCGTTGTTTTCGTGAATCAGGCAATTCGAATCGTCATACCGATCGGAGTTCACAGTTAATGATCAATTTTGGCCCAGCAGGAAAGCATGGAAGCCGGAGTGTAGGGGCGAAGGACGCCCTTTGTTTGGCGTGCCGCATGGCGGCGTGCGCCGTGGTTTGCGCGCAATTGATCGTGGCACCCGCTGGTTGGGCGAGCACGGACAATTCCGCAGCGAGCCGAGCAGATGAGGCGGCCTCGGCCGATGTTAAGGCTGGCTCTGCAAGTGCTTTAGTCGCGGTAGACGCCAAGAAAATCGCCAGCGATCCGGTATTAAAGGTGATGCAGACGGAGCTTGCGCGCGCCAATACCGAGTTGGGCAAAACGGACCAGGCGCCTTACTACCTGAGCTACACGGTGTATGACCAAGACTATGTGGTGCTCGTTGGAGCCTATGGCAGCTTGTTGACGGATGCGGCGGCCAAACGACGGCAGGCGGACGTAACGATGCGCGTGGGTACCCACGCGCTAGACAATACTCACGGGCAGAGTCGGGCAAGCGGGGTTACGTCGGGAGCTTTGCCGCTCTCGGATGACCAAGACGCCATCGGGCGGGTGCTTTGGGAACTGACGGACCGGGAATACAAACGAGCCGTTCCTTCGCTGATGAATGTGCGAACGAATACAGCGGTGCGCGCGGAAGAAGAGGATAAGTCGCCGGATTTTTCGAAAGAGGCGTCGGCCACACACATTGGGGAAGCGAAGGTGCCCGTTACGCTGGACCGGACTACGTGGGAAGGCGAAATCAAGAGATTGTCGGCGATATTCCGAAAGTACCCGGATGTTTATTTCGGCAGCGTGATGTTGCAGGTGCAGAACTCGAATGCGCGGATGGTGAGTAGCGAAGGGAGCACGGTGGTTACTCCCAGTGCTTCCACGCGGTTGATCATGGAAGCGCAAACGCGGGCTGACGATGGAATGGAATTGTTGCGCGTGGAGACTTTTCAGGCGCCGACGTCCAAAGGCTTGCCTTCGGAAGGCGAGTTAGCCGCAAAAATCGAGAAGATGGCGGCGGACTTGAAGGCGCTACGCGCGGCACCGGTCGCAGAACCGTATGACGGGCCGGCGCTGTTGAGTGGACGGGCGGCGGCGGTGTTTTTTCATGAAGTGCTGGGGCACCGACTGGAGGGGCACCGACAGCGAGACGAGGAAGAAGGACAGACATTTACGAAGATGGTGGGACAGGAGGTGCTGCCAAAATTTCTAAGCGTGACTGACGATCCGACGACAAAGCAGATCGGCGATGTGAAACTTTCGGGGTCGTATGATTTTGATAATGAGGGGACACCGGCGCAGCGTGTGGATGTAATCCAAAATGGTGTGTTGAAGAATTTTTTGATGTCGCGGATGCCGATCAAGAATTTCGGAGTTTCCAATGGGCATGGACGAAACCAGCCTGGACTGATGCCCACCGGGAGACAGGGAAATTTGATCGTGACTTCCAGCCAGACGATTCCTGAAACAGAGATGCGCCAGAAGCTGATCGATGAAGTGAAGAAGCAGGGAAAACCGTATGGACTGTATTTCGACGACATACAAGGCGGGTTTACGCTGACAACGCGGTCGTTGCCGCAAGCGTTCCAGGTGCTTCCCGTGATTGTTTACAAAGTTTATGTCGATGGGCGACCGGACGAGCTGGTGCGCGGAGTGGATATTGTGGGCACGCCGTTGGCGGCGCTGACGCGTATTGTGGCTACCGGGGATCAGGAACATGTGTTCAACGGAATCTGCGGCGCGGAAAGTGGGAGCGTGCCGGTAGCGGCGGTGGCGCCAGCTATTATTTTTTCGGAGATGGAAGTGCAGAAGCGGGCGCATGCACATGAGCGGCCGCCTATTCTGCCGCCGCCGGGATTTGAAGACGCGGCACCCTCTGTTGCAGCGCAAAGCGTCGCGCCGGTTGCGGGTGCAGGGGCAAGGCCGTGAAGAGAACCTATCTAGCTTTACTCAGCGGGATCTTGTTTTTTGCAGGGTCAATCATTGGCGTGCCCATTCCCCGAAGTGAACGCGCAGTGAATGATTCGCCAGCAACAGAAAGTACCAGGCCTGTAGACACAGGCAGGCCTGCCATGGCAGGTAAACCTCTAAATGCCAGCGCCATGGCGGCGGCCGTCGCAGCGGCGAAAGGCGACGCTTTACTTGAAGCGCTGCTCACGGAACTATCGCGATCCTACTCACATTTGAAAATGGACCAGGTGCAGGCGCCTTACTACATCGAATACCGCGTGAATGATGTGGATGATTACAGCGCGGAGGCAGCTTTTGGGGCGCTGGTACAAAGCCAGCGAGTACACGTACGCATATTGCGCGTGGTGGTGCGTATCGGAGATTACAAACAAGATAGCTATTTCAGCCAGGGTATAGGAGAGACAAATATTCTGCCGCTGGATAATGACCCCATCGCTTTGCGCCACCAGATCTGGACGGCAACCGACGAGGCATATAAGAGCGCGGGAGAAGCGTTCGCGGAAAAACAAGCGGCGCTGAAACAGTTCAGCGCGGACCCGAGCGCTGTCGATGATTTTGCCAAAGAGCCGGAGGTGATCGCGTTAGAGCCGGTGGCGACATTAAAGGTCGATCAGAAGGAGTGGAAGAAGACCCTCGAGGATGTGACGGAGTTATATAAACAGTATCCGGATGTACAGTCTTCGACGGCGTCGGCGCGCTTCACGGGAGTGAATGAGTATTTTGTGAATTCGGAAGGGACCGTGACGCGTGACGGTCGAGCGACGTACAGCGTGCAATTCAACAGCGCGGCGCAAGCAGCCGACGGGATGCGCGTGACACGCAATCCGGCATGGATGGTGGCGCGTGCGGAAGAATTACCGAGCCACGATGCGTTAATGAGCGATGCGAAAAAAACATTGGAGACCGTGGTGGCGTTGAGGAATGCGCCGATCGTGGAAGAGGAATACCGTGGTCCCGTTTTGTTTGCGCCGGACGCCGCGGATGACATTGTGGCTTCGCTGATTGGACAGAACGTTGTGGGGCGCAAGCCGCAACTTGGGAAGCCGAATCGTACGACGGGGTCCTTTGCGTCCAGTTACAAGACTCGCGTGTTGCCAAATTTTTTGAGCGTGGTTGACGATCCGACGCTGAAGGAATTTCAAGGCAAGAGCACGGCGGGAAGTTATGACGTGGACAGCGAAGGGGTCAAAGCACAGCGCGTGATGGTGATTGATAACGGAACATTGACCAATTATTTAGTGGGACGCCAACCGATACGCGATTTTACCGCTTCGAACGGGCATGGCCGGGCTGCGCCAGGGGTCTTCCCTGCCCCGGGTGTTGGGGTGTTGGTAGTAAAGACCTCGGAAGCGCAAAGTCCGGCGGCGTTGAGGCAGCGCGCGCTGCAAATTGTAGCGGATCAAGGATTGCCTTACGCGTATCGCGTGGACACGTTGGGGCCAGGTAACACGCCGCGCTTGCTTTACCGCGTATATGCGAAGGATGGACATGAAGAGTTGGTGCGGGGCGCGGTATTCAGCGAGCTGGACGTGCGCGCGATGAGGAGCGATTTGATTGCCGCGGGTGACGACCCGCTGGTGAGCAACCGGTCCGGAGGAGCGCCGACGACGATCATCAGCCCATCGCTGCTCTTCGGGGAACTGGAAGTAAAACGCGCGGACACCAGCAAAGACAAATTGCCGGAGTATCCGGCGCCACCATTGGTGGCATCGACGAGAGAGCGACAAGACAAAGGCTCGGACTAATTATTTGTTCTTGAGTTGAGCTTCTATTTATGACGCTGCGCGAACGACTGGAATGGGTAAGCAGGATGTCGCTGCTGGTTTTTATTCTGGCGTCTGCGGCATTTCTCAGCGCAATTACGGCCATGCGCGTGGCCATTCACGGGCGTGAAGTGACGATGCCGAACCTTGTGGGGAAAAACGTTACGGAGGCCAGCCACCTTTTGAGGTCCCGCGGTTTGGTTTTGCGAGTGGCGGACCGAGTGTATAGCGACTTGCCGACAAACGTGGTGGTGCGGCAAACGCCCACGGCAGGATTGTTGATGAAGGTGTCGCAACAAGCTCACGTGGTGCTCAGCCTGGGACAGCGACAGCTCAGCATCCCCCGGCTGGAAGGAACGACGCTAAGAGTTTCCCGCATAGAGATGCTGCGCGAAGGACTACAAATCGGGGAAGTTTCAAATATCACATTGCCGAAGGTAGCGGCGGATACGGTAGTGATGCAAAATCCAAAACCGGGAACCGGGGCGGCCACGCCGCGAGTAGATGTGTTGGTGTCGCAAGGAGATCGCGATAAGGCATACGTGATGCCGCACCTGGTGGGGCTGAATGAAAGCGATGCGCAACACCGACTTGATATTGCTGGATTGCGGCGCAGAGTGAACTACGTAACGGCACCGCAATGGCCGCATGGCGCGGTGGTGGATCAGACGCCGTTGGCGGGGTCGAGAATTCCGGCTTCTGCGCCGGTCGAGCTGACGATAGCTCTGTAGATTGAGTGTCGCGGAAACACGGAAAAGCAGCTTAACCTCAAGACTCACGCCAAAAAATCGAGACTTGATAAAATTAAATGATTTTCTAATGCTCGAAGGAGTGTGCGTGAGCAACAGAATCGGGAGCTTTGTGGTTATGGGTCGCGGTGTTTCCACGTGAAAAGACCCACCCTCCGACTGCCTGGACTCTTCGGCGGATTTGAAATTAGCGTTGTTGTTGGAATTTCTGCAACTTTAGTCTACCGAAAGATTAAGAATAAAGAAGATAGCGAGGCAACCCCGAGGTATGGGGGTGGTTCTCATTAACGGGATTTACCTGGTCGAAAGGGCAA
>Ga0307475_10002116_pt1 | contig 11933 bp, 9 predicted proteins | sample atmos_gasesECM1C_FD_203317 | JGI IMG/M metagenome (GOLD analysis project Ga0307475, IMG submission 203317) | Hardwood forest soil microbial communities from Morgan-Monroe State Forest, Indiana, United States - atmos_gasesECM1C_515 | ecosystem: Environmental > Terrestrial > Soil > Temperate...
ATTAGTGGTTGAACACGGGACCGGTACGATGGCCGCGGCGCCGGGTTATTTAGTTGGCGGCAAGACCGGGACGGCGGAAAAGGTTTCGGGCAGGCACTATGCCGAGAGAAAGTTGCTTTCGAGCTTTGTCGGGGTCTTCCCTATCAATGACCCGAAATATCTTATCCTGGCGATGGTCGACGAACCGCACCCGAACAAGCAGAGCCACGGCTACGCGACCGGGGGCTGGACCGCGGCCCCGGCAATCAGCCGCATAGTCCAGCGCATCGCACCCCTTCTCGGGGTCCAGCCCGTCGATGAATCTTCGCCGGAGGTGCAGCGAGCGCTGATGGTCGAGAGCCTACAAGGGAAACGGATTGAGGCTTACTGAGCTCAGTGGTCTGACCGCCGCCGCTCTGCCAATCGCCGATCCGGAGATTGCGGGACTCAGCGCCGACTCTCGGACCGTTGGACCCGGGTATCTCTTTGCTGCTCTGCCAGGTACCCGGCTGGATGGGCGGATTTTCGCCGCCGAAGCGGTGGCACGCGGCGCGGTCGCGATCTTGACTGACGATGCCAACGCTCTCGGTCTCCCCGCCGAGCGCCGCGAACGCGTCGCAATCCTGGTCGACCCAAGCCCACATCGCCGACTGGCGCTTCTGGCTGCACGCTTTTATGGTCGGCAACCGCGTACCGTCGTCGCCGTTACGGGCACCAACGGCAAGACCTCGGTCGTGCACTTCGTCCGTGAGATCTGGACGGCGATCGGCCTCGCCGCGGCAAGCCTTGGGACGCTGGGGCTGGTGACCCCGGCCCAGAGGCGTCTAGGCGCCTTGACGACACCGGATCCCGTCGCGCTCCATCGCGATCTCGCTGCGCTTGCCGCCGTGGGCGTCGAGCACGTGGCGATCGAGGCCTCGAGTCACGGCCTTCACCAGTGGCGGCTCGACGGCCTGGTTGTCGCCGCGGCCGGGTTCACTAACCTGACCCGGGATCACCTCGACTATCACGGCGATATAGAGCGTTACCGGAGCGCGAAAGACCGGTTGTTCAGCGCGCTTCTGGCACCAGGCGCGTTTGCTGTGCTCAACGCGGACAGCGGCGAATTCTCTCGTCTGGCCGCTCTATGCCGCGATACAGGTCACCCCGTTCTCGCCTATGGCGCCGACCCGACAGCGGATCTCCGCATTTTTGCTCGTGAGCCGAAAGGCAGCAGCCAGGTTCTGCTCCTCAATATTTTCGGCCACCGCCGCCGGCTAGTATTGCCCCTTGCCGGCGCATTCCAGGCTATGAACGCACTGGCGGCGCTCGGTCTTGTGATCGCGACTGGCAGCCCGGTGGCGGCGGCGACCGACGCTCTCGCTCATCTCAGCGGCGTTCCCGGCCGGTTTCAATTTGTCGCCGACGATGGGGACGGCGGGGGGATCGTCGTCGACTACGCCCACACGCCGGACGCGCTTGCGACCGTCCTTACGACATTGCGCCCGCATGTTCCAGGGCGACTGATTGCCTTGTTCGGCTGCGGCGGTGAGCGCGATGCCGGCAAGCGACCGCTGATGGGGCGGGTGGCAGCCAGCTTGGCAGACCGGGTTTACGTGACGGACGACAATCCGCGAAACGAAGAGCCGGCGGAAATCAGACGCGCGATTCTCGCTGCGGCTCCCGATGCCATCGAGATCGCCGACCGCCGTCGGGCGATTGAAGTTGCAATCGCCGATATCCGTGCGGGCGACCTCCTGGTTATCGCAGGCAAAGGGCACGAAACCGGTCAGACCGTCGGCCATGAGACGCACCCTTTCGACGACATCGCGATCGCTCGCGAAATCGTCCAATTAGCTCCGTTGGCTCGGGCTTGGCGAACCCGCTGATGGGGCCGCTCTGGACCGCCCGGGATGCCGCCGCTGCGACCGCCGGATCCAGCATCACGGATTGGGCCGCTACAGGCGTATCGATCGATACGCGCAGTCTCGCTGCTGGTGACCTGTTTGTCGCGTTGCGGGGACCCAACCACGACAGCCATGATTTCGTTGGTATCGCTCTCGGGCGAGGCGCCGCTGCGGCGATGGTCGACCGCGACATACCCGGCTTGTCGACGGTGCCGCTCCTGCGTGTTGCCGACACATTCGCCGGTTTAGCAGCTCTCGGCTCGGCTGCGCGTAAGCGCAGCAATGCCCGAATCGTCGCGGTTACCGGCAGTGTCGGCAAAACCGGCACGAAGGAGGCGTTGCGCTTGGCGCTTGCCGCCTGCGGCCCGACCTTCGCCTCCGCTGGCGGCCTCAACAATCATTGGGGTGTGCCGCTCTCGCTCGCTCGTATGCGGCCCGAGGCCACTTACGGAGTTTTCGAGCTTGGGATGAACCATTCCGGCGAGATAGGCGGTCTCGCTCGGTTGGCGAGGCCGCACGTCGCCGTGATCACTACCGTCGAGCCTGCCCATCTCGGTTTTTTCCCCTCGGTTGAGGCGATCGCCGATGCTAAGGCGGAAATTTTTCTCGGTCTTGAAGCGGGCGGGGTTGCCGTACTGAACCGTGACAACCCGCATTATACCCGCCTCGCGGCGGCGGCGGTACGAACCGGCGCGGCAGATGTGGTCAGTTTTGGCGCCCATCGCGCGGCCACCGTCCGGCTCCTCGATTGTGTGCTTGAGTCGCGCAGCAGCATGATCGAGGCATCGCTTCCCGGGTTCACAGTGCGTATTCGGCTTCCGGTGGCGGGACGTCATTGGGTCATCAACGCGCTTGCCGTCCTCGCCGCCGTGAGGGCAATCGGGGCCGACCCGAGACGCGCCGCCCAGGCACTCACCGGGCTCGAGGAGTTGCCAGGGCGTGGTCGGCGATACGAACTTTTGTGGCGAAGCGGCAGGTTGACCTTGATCGACGAAAGCTACAATGCGAGCCCGGCGGCGGTGTGTGCTGCGCTCGCCGTGCTCGCCGCTATTCCAATTGCTGACGGTGCTCGGCGGGTGGCGGTGCTCGGCGACATGTTGGAGCTTGGTGAGGCGACCGCGCGCCTTCACCGCGAACTCGCCGAGCCGCTCGCCGCAGCTAAGGTTGAACGCGTCTTTCTTGTCGGGACGGCTGTCGCGGCGCTTTACGATGCTCTGCCCGAGTCGCGGCGGGGCGGGTTGTGGCCCACAGCCGGTGAGGCCATCCCCGAATTGCTTCGCTTCCTGCGAGCCGGCGATGTCGTCATGGTCAAGGGCTCACGCGGCATTGGGCTCGGCCCTATCGTCGAGCGGCTGCGCGCGGAGTCGGCGCCGCCAGAAACATGATCACATGCTTTATCCGCTGTTTTTTCCTCTCGCAGATCAGTTTCAGGCCTTCAACCTGTTCCGGTACATCACGTTCCGGTCGGGCGGAGCTGCCGTCACCGCGCTGCTGATCAGCTTTCTATTCGGCCCGCACATCATCGCCTGGTTGCGATCGAAGCAGACTAATGGGCAGCCGATACGCCCCGACGGTCCCGATGGGCATCTGAAGCGCAAGAAGGGAACGCCGACGATGGGCGGCTTCTTGATTCTGCTAGCGCTGACGATTTCGACCTTGCTGTGGGCGGATCTGGCAAACGGTTATGTCTGGATCGTGCTTCTGGCCACCGTCGGATTCGGTTTGATCGGCTTTTTCGACGACTATCAGAAACTTCACCGAAATTCGCATCACGGGCTTTCCGGTCGAACCAAGCTCGGCCTGGAAATCCTGATCAGCGCTTTCGCGTGCGTCGCCGTTACGTATGTCACTCCGCCGGGTCTCGCCAATGCGCTTGCTTTGCCCTTTCTCAAAAACGTGCTGATCGAGCTCGGCTGGTTTTTTGTGCCGTTTGGCGTTTTGGTGATCATCGGCGCTTCGAACGCGGTCAACCTCACCGATGGGCTCGACGGGCTCGCCATTGTTCCCTCGATGATCGCCGCCGGCTGTTTTGCCCTGATTGCCTATCTAGTTGGCAACTCGATCTTTGCCAACTACTTGCAGATCCATCACATCGCCGGCGCGGGCGAGCTCACCGTCTTTTGCGGCGCGATGGTTGGAGCGAGCCTGGGTTTCCTCTGGTTCAACGCGCCACCGGCGATGGTCTTTATGGGCGATACGGGGTCGCTGTCGATAGGCGCTGCCCTCGGGACGATCAGCGTCGTCACAAAACACGAACTCGTGCTGGCGATCATCGGCGGTCTGTTCGTCCTCGAGGCGGTCTCGGTCATTGTTCAGGTCGCGAGTTTCAGAATGACAGGACGCCGCGTCTTCCGCATGGCGCCGTTGCATCATCACTTCGAGCAGAAAGGCTGGGAAGAGCCGACGATCGTTATCCGGTTTTGGATTATCGCCTGGATTCTGGCAATCGCCGGGCTCGCCACTCTGAAATTGCGTTGAAAACCGCCGTGACTATCCGAGCTCACATACGAGTAGTATCAGAGTATAGTTTCATACCCCACATATTGGGTTCGGAGAGTTGCGTTGCCGTGCCCTGCCATGCGATAGAGGGGTTCCCTGCTAGGTTCGACAGCAAGCTTCGCGCTACGCGTCGCGAGGATCGATACGAATGAAGTTTGCCCGCATCGATCAGAGCCCCATGGCTCGCTGGTGGTGGACCGTCGATCGCTGGAGCCTCGCGGCGATAGGCATGCTGATCGGGTTCGGCGTAGTCTTGAGCTTGGCGGCGAGTCCCGCGGTTGCCGAGCGAATCGGCTATGACGGGCTTCACTTCGTCCGCCGCCATCTTGCCATGCTGCCGTTGGCGTTGGGGGTGATGTTCCTCGTCTCGCTTCAGCCGCCGCGGACGATCCGCCGCATCGCCGTCATCGGGTTCATGATCGCGCTGGCGCTGTTGTCTCTGACCTTTGCCGTCGGCGCCGAGATCAAAGGCGCGAGACGGTGGATCAATCTGCCGGGGCTGTCGCTGCAGCCGTCTGAATTCGTCAAGCCGACCTTTGCCGTGGTCGCCGCGTGGTTGTTTGCCGAGCAGAAGCTGCGCCCCGGCTTTCCCGGCAATCTGATTTCCATCGCGCTGTTTCTCGCGGTCTGCGGCATGCTGATCAAGCAGCCCGACATTGGTATGGCACTTGTCGTCGCGATCGTGTGGTTCGCACAATTTTTCATGGCTGGGCTGCGGCTCTGCTGGGTGGTGGCAGGAGCTCTCGCCGGGCTCGGGGGGCTTGTAGGCGCCTATCTCTACCTGCCGCATGTCAGGGTCAGGGTCGATCATTTCCTCGACCCATCGGCCGGTGACAGTTATCAGGTGAACCGCTCGATCGAGGCTTTTGCCAATGGCGGACTGTGGGGCCGTGGGCCAGGCGAAGGCCAAGTGAAGGATGTCCTACCCGACGCACACGCCGATTTTGTCTTCGCTGTCGCCGGCGAAGAATTCGGCCTCATCGTCTGCCTCGTCGTCGTGGGGCTATTCGCCTTCATCGTCTTGCGGGGCTTTTCGCGCCTGTTTCAGGAAGGGAGCTTGTTCGTGCTCCTCGCCGCGACCGGCTTGCTGATCCAGTTCGGGCTCCAGGCGGTGATCAACATGGCATCGAGCCTGCATTTGATTCCCACGAAAGGGATGACCCTACCTTTCCTGTCTTATGGCGGATCCTCAATGCTCGCGCTTGGGCTTGGCATGGGAATGATGCTCGCGCTGACCCGCCGCCGACTCGCGGGAGGCGCGGTGTGAGCATGTCCTTTGTACTCGCTGCCGGCGGCACCGGCGGACATGTGTTCCCGGCGGAGGCGTTGGCGGGAGAGCTCGTCGGCCGCGGCAGCAGAGTCCATCTTCTGACCGACCGGCGAGTCGATGCCTTTGCCGGACCCGTTCCTGGGATCGAAGTCCATCGCGTACGCGCCGGGCGGTTCGGCAGCGGACCCCGTCAGGCAGTCAAATCGCTCGCCGAACTGGTCCTCGGAATTATGCAGGCACGCCAGCTGCTGCGCCGACTGGCCCCGACCAGGGTCATCGGCTTTGGCGGCTATCCCTCGGTCCCGACGATGCTGGCGGCCGTGTCTCTCGGCCTGCCGACTATTGTCCACGAGCAGAACGCTGTGCTCGGCCGTGCCAACCGGTTGCTTGCGCCGCGAGTCCAGCTAATCGCTATGGGATTTCCAGCGACTGCAGGTCTGCGTCCCACCGATCGCGCCCATGCCGTCCATACTGGAAATCCGGTGCGACCTGCTATCCTAGCGGCCGGCGCCGCATGCTACAGGGCGCCGGAACCTGGCCGGCCGATCGAGCTGCTGATCCTGGGTGGAAGCCAGGGAGCGCGGGTCCTGAGCGAGGTCGTACCGCCGGCTTTGGCGGGCTTGCCAACACCGCTGCGCGAGCTGCTGCGAATAAGCCAGCAAGTGCGTCCAGAGGATCTTGCGACTGTCGCGTCGGCCTATCGAGGAAATGGGATTGCCGCGGACCTAAGTACCTTTTTCGACGATGTACCGGCGAGGCTGGCGCGGGCGCATCTGGCAATATGCCGCGCCGGCGCCTCGACCGTGGCCGAACTCGCCGCAATCGGTCGGCCGGCATTATTGATCCCCTATCCGCATGCGACCGACGATCATCAGACCGCAAATGCCCGAGCCTTTGCAACGGCGGGTGGTGGTTGGGTCATGCCGCAATCTAGCGTGACCCCGGACACCCTGGCCTCTCGTCTCGATCGTCTGTTGGCTGATAAAGGGGCGTTGTCAACGGCGGCGCAACGGGCGAGCAGCTTTGGCCTGCCCGATTCGGCCCAACGTCTGGCGCTGATCGCCCTGGATCTCGAGCCTCCCGCCGGCGGCCATGCCGAGTTACCGGGGTGCGCAGCATGAAGGCGCTTCCTCAGACGATAGGTCCGCTCCATTTCGTGGGCATCGGCGGAATCGGCATGAGTGGTATTGCCGAGGTGTTGCACAATCTCGGCTACCGAGTTCAGGGCAGCGATCTTGTGGACGGCGCCAATGTGCGGCGACTGATCGATCTCGGGATCCCCGTGGCCATCGGACATGATGCGGAGAATCTGGCCGCCGCAGAGGTCGTCGTGACCTCCTCCGCGGTCAAATCCGACAATCCCGAAGTCGTGGCTGCACGGGCACGCCGCCTGCCGGTGGTCCGGCGCGCCGAAATGCTCGCTGAGCTGATGCGGCTCAAATGGTCGCTGGCGATCGCTGGGACCCATGGCAAGACGACGACGACCTCGATGATCGGCACACTGCTCGAGACGGCGCAGCTTGACCCGACTGTAATCAATGGCGGAATCATTAACGCCTATGGCACCAACACCCGCTTGGGAGCGGGCGATTGGATGGTGGTCGAAGCCGACGAGAGTGATGGTACCTTCACACGACTTCCGGCGACGATCGCGATCGTCACCAACATCGATCCCGAGCATCTCGATTTCTACGGCAACTTCGACGCGCTGCGCCAAGCCTTTGAGACCTTTGTTGGCAACATTCCATTCTATGGCGTCGCTGCGCTGTGCATCGATCATCCTGTCGTTCAGGGGATCATCCCCAAGCTATCGGACCGCCGCGTCCTGACCTACGGATTCAGCCCACAGGCCGATATCCGCGCCGTCGATGTCCAGCTCGGGCGGGACGGCGCCCGGTTTGACGCCGTCGTATCCGACGCGTTGTCGGATCGAGGACGTAAGATTCCCGATATCTTCCTACCGATGTTCGGCCAGCACAACGTACAGAATTCGCTGGCGGCGATCGCCGTCGCCGAAGCGCTGGGGCTCGGCGACGATGCATTGCGGGTCGCGCTGCGTAGCTTCAAAGGTGTGAAACGGCGTTTCACGAAGACGGGCGAGTGGAATGGGGTGACCGTGATCGATGATTACGGACATCACCCGGTCGAGATAGCGGCGGTGCTGAAAGCGGCCCGCGCAATTGTCGAGGGCAAGGTGATCGCCGTGGTGCAGCCGCATCGCTTTACTCGCGTTGCGCACCTTTTCGACGGGTTTTGCACCTGCTTTAACGATGCTGATTTCGTTCTCGTCGCGGATATATACGCCGCGGGCGAAACCCCGATCGAAGACGTGACGCGGGAGGCCGTCGTCGCCGGGTTGATCGAGCACGGTCACCGCAACGCGCGGTCCCTCACCGGCCCGCAGGATCTTGCCCCACTCGTTTGCGAGCTGGCGAGGCCAGGTGACATCGTGGTGTGCCTGGGGGCGGGCTCCATCACCAACTGGGCGAACAACTTGCCGGGCGAACTCGCGCGATTACAGCCATCGAGCCGTCTCGGATGATGAGACGACCCAAAGCGTCGGCGTCGGCGCTGATCTCACAGCTTCCTCCGGTAAGAGGCAGGCTGACCGAGAATGCGCCGATCGGCAGGCAGACCTGGTTCGGTGTCGGAGGTTCGGCGGAAGTAATGTTCCGACCCACCGACGCCGAGGATCTCGCTGCCTTCCTGGCACGGCTGCCGGCTGGAATTCCGATGACAGTAATTGGCGTCGGTTCAAATTTGCTGGTCCGCGACGGCGGCATTGCCGGTGTAACGGTCCGCCTCGGCCGGGGCTTCGCGAGCGTCGACATCAAGCGTGACGAGGTTCGCGTAGGTGCCGGTGCACTCGACCGCATCGTTGCTTTCACCGCTGCCAAGGCCGGGCTCGGCGGGCTCGAGTTCCTTTCCGGTATCCCCGGAACGATTGGTGGCAGTTTGCGGATGAATGCCGGCGCCTACGGCTCCGATATCCGAGATTTGCTCGTTTCGGCGGCGGCGCTCGACGAAACCGGCCGCCGTCACACGATTGATTGCGACGGAATGCAGCTCTCCTACCGTCATTGCGGTGTCGACCCTTGTTGGATCTTCATCGAGGCTCGGTTGCGCGGCACCGCCAACGATCGTGATGTGATCACAAGACGGCTGGCAGAAATCCGCGCATCGCGCGAGGCCACACAGCCGGTGCGCGCCCGAACCGGCGGGTCGACTTTCGCGAACCCTCCAGGCGAGGCGGCATGGCGCTTGATCGACGCTGCCGGATGCCGCGGCTTGGTGCGCGGCGGAGCGATGGTCTCAGAGAAGCACGCCAACTTCCTGATCAATACCGGTACCGCCACCGCGGCCGATCTTGAGGGGCTGGGCGAGGAGGTTCGGCGCCGCGTTTACGAAGTCCGAGGGATCTTGCTCGAGTGGGAGATCTGTCGCATCGGCATTCCGGTCCCAGGGATCGACCCGAACGTCGAGCACGGCCGGGATCTGTCACACACGGCCGCGCGCCCCGCCCTACCCCGCCTTCTGCCGGGAGCGGGCGATGGTCACTCTTCCCGCCGATTGGGCCGTATTGCCACTCTGCGAGATTTCCATTGTTTTTCGGTTGTTACAGCAGCTTCAATTCGTTGATCTCGTGAAAAATTCGGTTGATCCAAGGAGCAACGGATTTGCGTCCTAAGCGTTTGAAATATTGCCCTGTTCTGGCCTTATGTTCGACAGCTCCGTGACAAAAACGCAATTTTCGCTGTATTTGGGCAGGCTATGTCTCCGACGATCCGCCGTCGCCGGGGCAGACGGGCGGCCGTGACAACAACCGTGGCTCTCCTGATGGGAGGGTGGTCCCCGGAACGCGAGGTCTCATTGTCGAGCGGGTACGAGTGCGCCAAAGCATTAGAAAATCGCGGCTACAGGGTGCGGCTGATCGATGTCGACCGCGACCTGCCGACATTGCTGCGCGCACTCGAGCCTCGCCCCGACGTGATCTTCAACGCCTTGCACGGGATCGGCGGCGAAGACGGCACGATCCAAGGCGTCTTCGAGATGCTCGGCATTCCCTACACCCACTCGGGTGTTCTCGCCTCTGCTCTAGCGATGCACAAGCCAACCGCGAAGGCTATCTTTCGTGGTGCCGGCTTGCCCATAGTCGAAGGCATGGTTGCACGCCCCGAGCAACTTGCCCTACGCGATCCGATGCCGGCCCCCTTTGTTGTCAAACCGACCAACCAGGGTTCCAGCGTTGGGGTGCGTATCGTTCGGATCAATGACAATTCCTGGCGCGACGAGGTGACCCGTTGGTGCTTCGGCAGCGAGGTAATGGTCGAGCGTTTTGTTCCCGGGCGCGAGCTCACCGTCGCAGTTATGGGAGATCGCGCGCTTGGCGTCTGTGAGATCGTGCCGCGCGGCAGTTTTTATGACTACGAGGCAAAATATGTGGTGGGTGGGTCCGATCACCTGACACCTGCGCCGATCCCAGCGGAAGCGTATGAGCGGGCGCTAGATATCGCCTTGCGAGCCCATCGAGTGCTTGGGTGCCGTGGCGTTAGTCGGGCCGATCTGCGTTACGACGATACCGTGGCCCAGCCGGGCGAGTTATATCTGCTGGAAGTGAACACCCAGCCCGGAATGACGCCTACTTCCCTTGTCCCCGACATTGCCCGCCATGTCGACGTCAGGTTTGACGAGCTGGTCGTGTGGATGGTGGAGAACGCGGCATGCGACGGGTGACCGCAGGAGCGCCGCGCCGGCGCCAGGTCGGCTTCGCGCGCCGCGTAGTGCGACTTGGCTTGTGGATCGCCTTCCCGGTGCTGATTTCGGGGGGCGTTTACGGTGGCGTTCGGCTGAGCCGCTCGCCGCTTGGTCAATCGCTGCTACAGAGCGCCGCTGATGGGATAATACAGGGCACTGGGCTGCTCGGCTTAACGGTAGCCGACATCACGGTCGAGGGACGCGAGACGACCGATCGCGAGACGATCCTGGAGGCGCTTGGCGTTGGGCTCGGCACGCCGATTCTGGCCGCGAACCCGACTCGTGCCAAGGAGCAGCTCGAGGCCCTGCCCTGGGTGCGCACCGCGGCGATCGAACGCCGGCTGCCGGACACGCTCTATGTACGTCTGGTCGAGCGCAAGCCGCTAGCCCTGTGGCAGCACGGCGGCAAGCTCGATCTGATCGATCGCGAGGGTGCCGTCATCCCGGTGGCCCGACTCGACCGGTTCGCGAAGCTGCCCATGGTGGTCGGTGAGGGTGCTGCGAGCCACGCCGCTGAGCTTCTCGAGATGCTGGCGAGCGAACCCGATCTAGCGGCGCGCGTGACCGCTGCGATCCGCGTTGGCGACCGTCGCTGGAACTTGCGGATCGATAATACAATCGACGCGTTGCTCCCACCGGACGAGACGGCAAGCGCCTGGTCGCAGCTCGCTCGACTGGAGCGATCGAGCGCCATCTTGAAACGGGATGTGTTGACGATCGATCTGCGTCTCCCGGATCGACTCGTTTTGCGGGTTGGCCCCGAGCCCTCGAAAGAACCAGGGATACTGAAACGAGCACACCCATTAGCGAAGAACACATGACTGCGATGGACGAAGCTACATCGCGCGCCGAAGATCAAACAATGGCAGCGACCACAGGAACCGGCGATAGGGCAAATCCGCACCGATCGCCGATTCGTCCACGCGGCAGCCTCATCACGGCTCTCGATATCGGCACGACTAAAATTTGTTGTTTTATCGCGCGGGTCGGAGCCGATAGGCCCCGGGTGCTCGGAATCGGCCATCAGATCTCTCGCGGAGTGCGCAACGGGACGATCGTCGACCTCGACGCGGCGGGTACCTCCATCGTCAATGCGGTGCACGCCGCCGAGGAGATGGCGGGCGAGACGATCCAAGAAGTCGTGACGAACCTATCGGGCGGGTTCTTCAGTTCACGCATCGTCAAGGCCGAGATCGGCATTTCCGGGCGCGAGATCACAGATGGGGAGATGCAGCGGGTCCTCGAGCAGGGTTACCTGATCGGCGAACCGAGTGATCAACACGTCGTTCATTCAGTGCCTGTCGGGTTCTCGATCGACGATAGTCGAGGCATCCGCGATCCGCGCGGGATGTTCGGGGAGCGGCTCGGTGTCAACATGCACGTAGTGACCGCGAGCGCAACCAGCGTGCGCAATCACGGCTCGGCGATCGGGCGCTCGCATCTCGACGTCGACGCCCTCGTCGTCAGCCCTTATGCGGCGGGCCTCTCCTGTCTGGTCGAGGACGAGATTGCACTCGGTGTAACAGTTATTGATATGGGTGGCG
>Ga0307475_10002118_pt1 | contig 11926 bp, 8 predicted proteins | sample atmos_gasesECM1C_FD_203317 | JGI IMG/M metagenome (GOLD analysis project Ga0307475, IMG submission 203317) | Hardwood forest soil microbial communities from Morgan-Monroe State Forest, Indiana, United States - atmos_gasesECM1C_515 | ecosystem: Environmental > Terrestrial > Soil > Temperate...
GCCAATGATTTATTATCCCATCCAAACCCTCGTGGACGCAGGAATCCGCGACGTAATCGTCGTTACCGGCGGACACAATTCCGGAGACTTTCTCCGGCTTCTTTCGAACGGTAAGGATTTTGATTTGCACAGAATTCACTACACCTACCAGGAAGGGGAAGGGGGAATCGCGGACGCCCTGCGCCTGGCCGAACCTTTTGTGGAAGGGGAAAAAATCTGCGTCATTCTGGGTGACAACATCATTGAGAATAATATCATCGACTCGGCCACGGCTTTCGAAAAGCAGCCCGCTGGCGCTCATATCCTTCTTAAACAAGTCCCGGATCCCCAGCGCTTCGGTTGTCCCGTGCTTTCCGAGGGTCGCATTCTTCGCATTGAAGAGAAACCCAAAAATCCGAAATCGGACTATGCTGTGACCGGCATCTATTTCTACGATGCGACGGTATTCGAGAAGATCGGGCGGACAAGACCCAGTGCGCGCAATGAACTGGAAATCACAGATGTGAACAACATGTACCTTGCGGAAGGTTCTCTCACTCACAGCATTCTGGACGGCTGGTGGACCGACGCCGGAACTTTTGCATCCTTGCTGAAAGCTACGAACCTTGTTGCCGAAACCGGAGCAAATAAGATCCCCGGGCGCGGTGCTCCGCCTCGCAATTCGAAGAACTCGGAATAGCCTTGCTGTCAGCTTTGCCTGGCCCATTCCCTGCAAAAGGAGGATTTTGGTGAAGATCCTGGTGACTGGTGGCGCAGGATTCATTGGTTCGAATTTCATACGGCACCTTCTCGGCACCCGGCGCAATGTCGGCATTGTAAATTTCGATAAGCTGACCTACGCCGGAAATCCGGAAAGCCTCAGCGACTTGGCCTCGGATCCTCGCTACGATTTTGTTCGCGGCGACATTAGCGATTCGGCCGCAGTATCTGATGTCTTCAAGCGTGGATTCGACGCGGTTGTGAATTTCGCCGCTGAAACTCACGTTGATCGCAGCATTGAAGATGCGTCGCCGTTTCTGCAAACCAACGTCCTGGGTGCGCAATGCCTTCTTGAAGCTGCCCGAGCCAGAAAGCTTCCGCGATTCGTCCACATCAGCACCGACGAAGTTTACGGTAGCGCGCCAGCCGGAGACAGTTTCACGGAGGAAACGATCCTTGATCCACGCAGCCCCTACGCCGCCAGCAAAGCTTCCGCGGACCATTTTGTAACCGCTTATGCCAACACCTATGGGGTCTCGGCAATCATTCTCCGCTGCACCAACAACTACGGCCCGTTCCAGTTTCCGGAGAAATTGATTCCTCTGATTATCGCCAATGCACAAGAGGATAAAACGCTCCCCATCTACGGTGACGGCATGCAGGAGCGCGATTGGCTTTTCGTTGAAGATTATTGCCGGGCCATCACGCTGGTGCTCGACAAAGGAAAAACCGGTGAGATTTACAACGTTTCCGCCGGTACCCCGCAACCGAATCTGAAAATCGTCAGGACCATTCTCCAACACCTCGGCAAACCCGAAACGCTGATGCAATACGTGGAGGATCGCCCTGGCCATGATCGCCGTTACGCCCTGGACAGTTCGAAAATCCGGCGCGAACTGGGATGGCAGCCGGAAGTTTCCTTCGAGGATGGCCTCCGTCGCACCATTGACTGGTATCGTTCGAACACCGGCTGGCTCGAACACGCGCGCTCTGGCGAATATCGGAACTACTACGACCGTCACTACACAAATCGCTCGGAAACTTTTAGCCGGTAGATAATGCAGCGGGTGCGCCCAGGTGTCTGACAGCATGCCTTCCAACACGCAACAGTTGTCGATCGATTCGAGTGGACCTTCCTGGCTCGGATCTCTTTCCAAACGCACACTTCTATATGTCGGCTGGATTCTCGCTTCTTGCCTGCTGCTGTTTCGTCCGCTAGAGGCCTTCGTTTCCTACTCACTATCAAACGAGAACGCTTCTCATCTGGTGCTGATTCCCGTGATTAGCGCATGGGTTCTTTTTCTGGAGCGTGACCTTATCTTCAAAAGGCCAGGCTCGGATGTTGGGATAGCGTCGGCAATGCTGGCGGCTGGGGCCGTTCTCGCCCTGGTTGCGTTTTCCCTTGGGTCCCGCTGGTCGGCTCTCAACCAGCTCTCGGTCTATATACTCGCCCTCATTTTAATCTGGATGGCTGGTTTTGTTTTCTTATTTGGCAGGCAGACGCTCGGAAACGCGCGATTTCCGTTTGCTTTTCTCCTGCTTACCATTCCTATCCCGGATTTTATTCTCGACCAGCTGATTTATGTCCTGCAAAAAGGCTCGGCAGAACTGGCCGCGGTTCTTTTTGACTGGAGCGGCGTGCCGGTTCTTCGCGATGGATTTGTTTTTCACCTTGCCCGCGTCAATATTGAGGTTGCCAGAGAGTGCAGCGGTATACGCTCCAGTCTGGCGCTTTTGATTTTGGCTATTCTCGTTGCGCACTTCTACCTGGACACGTTTTGGAAGCAAGCGGTCCTGGTGATTGCCGGGCTATTTGTCATGATCCTGAAGAATGGAGTGCGAATCGTCACACTGACGCTGCTTGCCAGCTATGTCAATCCGGACTTCCTGTATGGCAGACTGCACCGTCAAGGAGGCGTGGTGTTCTTTGTACTCGGACTGCTTCTGCTGGTGCCGTTACTCTGGCTCCTGGAGCGCAGCGAACGAAAGCTTCCTAAACAGGCTGTTGGCTAGGATTTTCTTCTTTTCGATTCTTCCGACGGATAGCTATAGTAATAGCCGCCGTAACCGTCACCGCGTTCCACGCGATTCAAAACCACACCCACCAGATTCTTTTGTTTAAAGTCTTCCAGCACCTTGGCGGCTACCACTGAGTCCGTCTCGCCCGCGCGTACCACAAACAGGACGCCGTCACACAAGTCTGCGATGATGCTGGCATCGTGCACCGGCAGTGCCGGCGGCGCATCGAGAATCACCCAATCAAACATCGGCGTCACATGGTCAAGCAGCTTTTGCAGTCGTTCGTTCAATAACAGCTCGCTTGGATTCGACACTTCTTTCCCACCCGCAATCAGACACAGGTTCGAATCCTCTCCCTTTTGGATCACGCTACAGGCGTCGGCTTCTCCACGCAAATAGTCCGCAAGTCCCGGCGATCGCTGCGCTCCGAAAGTGAGGTGCAGCCGGGAGGCTCGCAGGTCTGCATCGATCAGCAGCACCCTGCGCTCGGGCTGCTGCACAATCGATTGCGCCAGATTTGCGGCGACAAGCGTTTTTCCCTCCGCCGGCACGGTGCTGGTTATCACCAGTTTCCGCAGCGTCTGGGCACTCGCAATCTGGTAAAGCCGCGATCGCAGAGTGCGGAATCTCTCCGCGCCCAGAGATCCTGGATCCTGTTCGGCAAACACGCTCATTCTCGGATCAATCCGAAAGGTGGTCCGCACACATTTCTTGATCAGTTCTTCGTACGGCAGTAGTACTGTCTCGTGCGGGTCAAAAAGGGTTTGCGCCGTTGTCTGGAAATTTTCCGCGCGCTCTGGCGCAATTGGGATAGGCGGGATCAGGTCCGCATCGATGCCCGATGAGAGTCGCGCCGACCGCTCTTCCGCCGCTTTCTTCAATGCTTCGTGAATCCGGCTCATAGGCTCCTCATTACCGTCGCTTGCCTTGTTTCAGCGCTTAAGAACGGGTGCTCGTCAGTTCGGGTGTTTTGTTCAAACCCGGACTCCGAACGTGTCCTTTGCCCTTTTGGTTGAGTATTGGCACGGCCGCCAGTACCGGCAGCTTCAAACAATACTCCACGTCCAGTATGCTATGCATGGCCTTATCCAATGCAGCCAGCAAGTAGATAATGCCAACGCCAAGGAGCAAGCCGGCAGCCAAACCACCACCCGCAAAGAACAGCGGCTTTGGAAAGGACGCCTCGACCGGCAGGCTAGGAGGATCGAGCACGTTGAAGTGCTCGCCTTCCTGTTGGTGGTTCAGGTCCCCCGCTATTTCCGACTGGTCTTGCTTTCTAAGCAAATCATTATAGAATTCGAGCGCCGTTTGATGATTACGTGTTAGTTCCTTATATTCCTGCTCTACTGCAGGGCTCGACTGTAACTTTCCCTGTAATACGTTGATGTGGTTTTGAATCTGCGTCTGGCGCTTGGAAAGATCCGCAATATCAAGATCAGCTTGCCGGATTCTTAATCTCAATTGCTGGATCTGGGGGGGCTCGATCTTGGAGGCGCGTGAGTGAGTTACGCCGCTGTCCGGCCGTGGGCCGGCGGCGATTTGCTTCTTGATCTCTTCGATCTGGCTTTTTGCCTTGATTACGTCGGGATGTTCCGGAGTGTAACGCGATTCCAGTGTCGAAAGTTGATCTTGTAGCCCGGCCAGTTGTTGCTCCAAAGTTTCGGGATTCCCGTTCCCGCTGGTCGCCATCTGCCAATTCGCCAGTTGCCCGCTCAGCAACGATTCATTAAGCGCCTTATCCTCCTGCAAGCGGTTGAGAGCTTGCGTGCTTGCCTCCAGTTGCGAATTCATACCGCTTAGAAGACTCAAGTTGGTCTGTTCCTGCTCCGGCAGCGAACCGATATAACGCCTCTTGAAGTCAGCCAGCTTCGCATCTTCCTCATCCAATTTCTGCTTTGCTTCTGCTAAGTGTTCAGAAACGAACTGCGTCGTGGACTTAGACTTGTCATCCATATACTTCGCGTTCTGCTCCATGAACATGGTGGTGATTTCCGAGCAGATCCGTTGCGCGGTTTGGGGATTATTAAAGACCACGCTGATTTGAAAACCGGGCATGTGGTGTTCCTGGGTCGTTCCCGGCATAGCCTCGAGAGGCGAAACCGTAATCGCGTCGCGAAGACGAAGAATCAGGTCGTCCATATGCGTGCTTCCGCGGTCTTCCGGATAAAGGCCAAACTTCTCGATAATCGGTTGGAGGTGGGTACGGCTCAAGATCTCCTGCTGCATGGAAGCAAGCCGCTGGTTGGAGGCTTCGCTGACGACCGGTTTCACGATGTCAGCCGATACCGTCGGTTGATCGATCAGCACCAGGGTCTTTGACGTGTATTTTTTCGGCAGAACTACCGTCAACGCCATCGCGATCGACAAGCATGCAACGACGGTAAGTGGTACTATCCACCAATATTTCCGGCCGACTCGTTTCACTTCCGACATCGGCAATTCGCCGTCCCGAATCATGATCTGCCTCACTTCTCCTGGTTTGCCATTCTCGCGCACCAGGAGGACTTTATAGCCCATGGTGCGGATCCTGGAGGGGCCGCCCTGCCAAGGACGAGGTGCAACCCTCGTGCCACGCTTCTCCCGTGACTATTCCACATTCCAAACAAATAAACCCTTTTATTTCTGTTCGTTAGCCAATCCTTCGGAATCGGTTCTACTCCCCGAGCCGCTTGTATATAAACGCTACCGGGGTGAAAGTGGAAGTTTTCTATCCTCCTTATCCCTAATTTTAGCCTTTTTCAAGGCCATAGTTTCAACAATGTGAGGGTTATTCGTGCTCCAAATGCGATATCTGACACTGGGGTCCCTAAACTACTAAGAATGCGAGTTTTAAGCGCAGTATCTGTTGACTGGCACGATAACGCCTGAGGGCGTAGAATTGCATCGACTGCCGATCATCAAACCGCATCCCAAAGGTCCATGTCGATCAATCAACGAGCACGATACGTTCTGCCGCACTCTACACTAGCCCGAGGCCTACGGGCCGCAATGGGCTTTGTGTTTTTCGCAGCGCTGATCCTTTCGTCCTGCTCGAGAGATCCCAACGTACGCAAGCAGAAATTTGTCACTCAGGGCGATGCTTACTTCAAGGATGGCAAGTACCCGGAGGCGCATATCATGTACTCTCGCGCTCTCCAGATCGACCCCCGCTACGTTGTCGCTCTCTACAAGAGTGCCCAATCTAGCGAGCGCCTGGGAAATTGGAACGCTGCATATCAGGAGCTTTCGCGAACCGTTGAGCTGGAGCCGGAAAATTGGCCTGCACAGCTTGACCTAGGGAGAATTTATCTCGGCGGTGGAAAGCTGCAAGAAGCCAAGGAACGTGCTCTGCTCATTTTGCGTGGCAATCCGAAAGATGTTGATGCCGAGATGCTCCTCTCCGACGCTGACGGGTCTCTCGGCAACCAAAAGGATGCCTTGTCGGAAGCGCGCGAAGCCGTTAACCTGGCACCCGGCCGCTCAGCAGTTTATGTCAATCTGGCGCTACTGCAAGAGAAGGCGGGCGCTTACGCCGAAGCGGAAGCCAATTTACAAAAGGCTCAATCGCTCGACCCCAATTCAATCGGGCCAAGAATGCTTCTTGGGTCTGTGTATCAGAACCAAAAACGCTACGAGGACGCCCGGAAACAATTCGAATCGGCCATTCAAGCGGAGCCGAAAAATGTTGCTCCGCGAACCGCCCTCGCTACGCTCTTTTTCGCCCGAGGGCAGCTCGAGCAGGCCGAAAAAGTTCTTGCAGACGCCAAATCTCAAATGCCTGATGTCCCGGCAGCGTATCGGATGCTGGGTGACTTCTTTATTGCGCGCAACGACTCAGAGAAGGCCCTCGCGGAATTTTCGTCGCTGGTAGCAAGCCATCCGACCGACCTTGGCGTCAAGAAGACCTACGTTCAGCTCCTGATCCTGGCGCACAAACTGGACGAAGCAGGTCCGCTGAACGATGCCATTCTCAAGTCTGCGCCGAGCGATGTTGATGCGCTGATCTTGCGCGGCCAGATCCAGATTCAACAGAAGAAAGCGGATGATGCGATCGTCACCTTGCAGCAAGCGTTGCAATACGCGCCCGACAACGCCGCCGGCCATTTGCAGCTCGGCTACGCATATCAATTAAAAGGCAATTCGAATCAGGCTGAGACCGAATGGCGCAAAGTCGCGCAATTACAGCCCAAAGCGCCCGAGGCCTGGCGCGCCCTTGCCGGCCTGGCTGCCCAGCGACGCGACTGGCATGAACTTGAATCCATCGGGACGCGACTAATTAGCATCGCTCCCAACGCGGAGGACGGTTACATCATTCATTCGACGGCTCGCGCAAACCAGGGAGACGTCGCGAGCGCCGAGACCGACCTTAATCGTCTTATCCAGTCTGCGCCGCAAAGCCCTGTCGGTTACATTCAGCTGGGCCTCTTGCGCGCCCAACAGAAGCGCTGGGCGGAGGCGGAAACGTTATTTCACCAAGCGCTCGCCCGCGACCCAGCGTCGCTGCAGGCCCAGGAGGCTCTCGCAAATGTCGACTTCCAACGCGGCCAGCCTGCCATGGCCGTCAAGCGTCTGCAGGAAGAATTTCAGAAGTCACCTGGCAATGCAGGCTTGGCATTCCTTCTGGGTCAAGCGCAAGCGCGCAATTCGCAGCAAGCCGACGCGGAGCAATCCTTCGCTAAATCCGTCCAGCTGGCTCCTTCCAATATCTCGGCGATTAGCGCTCTCGCTGCGCTACAAGCGGCCCGTGGAGAAGCGGATGCTGCCATTTCGAGCTACAATCGCGCGATACAGCTTGCCCCAACGAACGCACAACTGGTGGTCTCGCTTGGCTCTCTCTACGAAGGCAAAGGCGATTGGCAAACGGCGCAGACCAATTATCAAAAGGCTCTTGCCATTCAACCGGACAACGCCTTCGCTGCGAACAATCTTGCCTATGTTCTTCTCGAACATGGTGGCGACGTGAATGTCGCCCTGAGCCTGGCACAGACCGCTCGCCGCGGGCTAGGCGACTCGCCCAATTCCGCCGACACGCTTGCCTGGGCCTACTTTCACACCGGCGCGTATTCCGTCGCCGCGCCACTTCTTGAGGACGCGGTCAAACGAGTCCCGGCGAATCCGACCTACCGTTATCACTTGGGGATGGTTTATCAAAAGCTAAACGACCGAGCGCACGCGCGCAGCGCATTTGAAGCCGCCATCAAAGTCAAGCCCGATAGCCCTGCCGCCCAAGCTGCACGCAAAGCGTTAAGTGAACTTGCCGGCACCTGACCTCACACAGGCCTTTACACGCGAACCATTCAGGCTTTCAAATATATACAGCGAGGCTACGCCATGGCGGCTGAGGTTACTGCGACACAGGCAACGCAATCAGAGATTGTTTCACTTGGAACTCACAACGGTATCGAGATGGCAATCGCGCGCCGCGCATCGAAAACGCTCGGTAAGCTCATTTCCAATGTAAACTCCCCCGACCTAATCGAGGGCGTGCGGATTGCGCCCCTTCAGGTTTACCCCGACGACCGAGGCTTTTTTACCGAGTTGGCCCGCCTTGGCAAGGGGCTCGCTGCAGAAATGCTCCCTGATGACGTCCGCAAAGTTCAAGTCTCTTTGACGCTCACCTATCCTGGCACCATCAAGGCGATTCATTATCACGCTGAACAAACCGATCTCTGGGTGCCCATCTCCGGCATGGTACAAGTCTTTCTCTATGATCTTCGCCGCCGCTCCGCCACCTTTGGCGTCGTCAATACGATTTTTACGGGCCGCTTCCAGCCCTGGGAAATCCTGATTCCTCCTGGCGTCGGCCATGGCTACAAAGCTCTCGGCGTCGAGCCCATCCAGCTTGTGTATTTCACTGATCGCCACTACAACCCTGCCGACGAACTGCGGTTACCCTACGACCATCCAGACATCGCCTACGACTGGGAAATCCAGCACAAGTAGCCATGCGCATCCTGGTCCTCGGCGCCCGCGGAATGCTCGGCAGCGACCTTCTCAATGAATGGCAATCTGATGATTTGATTCCGGCCGGCTCGGCTGAAGCCGATATTCGCAATTTTGCCGAGGTAGAGAAGTTGGTATCCAGAGTTCGGCCCGACTGGATCGTTCTCTCTGCCGCTTACACCGATGTGGACGGTTGCGAACGCAACCCCGAATTGGCTTTCGCCGTAAACGGCACTGGCGTTGAGAATGTCGCTCGGGCGGCCCAGTCTATCGCCGCTCGCATATTTCTCGTCAGCACCGACTACGTCTTCGATGGTATGGGCAAGCGCCCATATGAAATCAATGACCTGGTCGCGCCACTGAACGTATATGGCGCTTCGAAAGCCGCGGGTGAAGCAGCACTGTGCCGGCATCACGCCGCATGGTGCGTTGGCCGTACCTCATGGCTGTTTGGAGTTCACGGCCCGTCGTTCCCGGACAAAATTCTACGCGCCGCAGAAATCCGCCCGGAGCTCGCCGTGGTCGACGATCAAGTGGGATCACCTACTTACACTCGCGATCTTGCCTGTGCTATTCGTGATTTAGTGTCGAAGGATGCGCGTGGAATCACGCATATAACTAACGAAGGTTTCTGTTCCTGGTTCGATTTTGCCCGTGAAATCCTTTTGCAATCTGGCCGTCAATCCGTTCCGGTTCGGTCGATTACTACCGATCAATCCGCTCGTCCTGCTCGCCGCCCTAACTATTCCGTACTTTCTCCCGCCAGCCTTAACGCCCACGGGGTACGGCTGCGCCCCTGGCAGGATGCTCTAAAGGCGTTCCTGCAGGAGCGCAGCTTGACCACCACTTCCTAGGGAACTATCGCGCTCACTTCGTTCGAATAGACGCTTTCGATTCCGCTGGAATCCACAGCCGTCGCCACGTAGTAGTAAGTCTGTCCGCTTTGCACGCTCGAATCAGCGTAGCTCACTCCTCCCAGCACCGAACCGTTCATCTTCGCGTAGGAACTCCCGCTCACCGTGCTGCGATACACGTTGTACCCGGCCACCGAAGTACTGCTCGCGCCCCAGTTCAACGCAACCGAGTGCTGGACCGGTGCAACTCCAGTGCCGCTTAGCGCGACACCCGAAGCCGACCCCGTGGCATTGCTCATTATCTTCACGCTGCCATTCACGGCACCCGCCACCGCTGGCGCGAACTGCACGCTCACCGCGGTACTTTGATTCGGCGACAGCGTTACCGCCCCTGCGCCGCTTACCAGCGAATAGCCAGTCCCGGTTGCAGTGATCCCCGAAATCGCAACGTTCGAATTGCCTGTGTTGGTCACGGTGAACCCTTGGGCTGCCGCCGTGCCGTCGGTCACGCTGCCGAAGCTCAGGCTGCCTGGATTCACGCTGATCGTATACGATGCTGCCGCACCCGTTGCGCTGAGTGCGACTGTTGCCGGTGAGTTTGGCGCGTTGCTGATAATCGAGACCGCGCCGCTTACGCTTCCAGTCGATTGCGGCGCGTATTGCACGTTGAAGTTTCCGCTCTGGCCTGGCGTTAGCGTCATTGGCAGTGCCATGCCGCTCAAACTGAAACCCGCTCCTGTCACCGTCGCTTGTGAAACCGTCAAGTTTGCCGTACCACTGTTCTTAATCTGCACCGTTTGTGAATTCGTGTTTCCCGCCACGACCGAACCGAAGCTGGCGGAGGTCGGCGTCAGGCTCAGTCCTGGTTGAACCTCTGTACCTGTCACAGCTGCTACCGCGTTCACGCCATCGTTATTCGTCACCGTCACGCTGCCACTGGTCGTGCCGGCCGCAGTCGGAGCAAACCTCACGCTTAACGTCAGGCTCTGTGAAGGCGCAAGCGTTACCGGCGCTCCAGGTCCGCTGACGGAAATCCCCGCGCCACTCGCGGCCACCTGCGTCACCGTCACGCTGGAGTTTCCCGCGTTCGAGAGCTGTACGTTTTGCGTTGTGCTGCTGCCCGCGGCCACGTTGCCAAAGTTCAAGGTGGTCGGCGAAAGAGACATCGTGTAGCTGGCCGCCACCGCGCTTCCGTTCAATGTCACCGTTGAGGTTGGATTCGTGGCATTGCTTGCTATCGAGATTGCGCCGCTTGCCGCTCCCGCTGTTTTTGGCGCAAATGTCGCCTGCAGCGCCATCGACTGGCCCGCGGATATCGTTACCGGCGCGGCCACGCCACTCACGCTGAACGCTCCGCCAGTTACTCCGATTTGCGTGATTTGCAAATCGCTGTTGCCGGAATTCTTCAGTGTCACTGCCTGGGTGACATTTCCATTCACCAGCACATTCCCGAAATTGAGTGCGGTCGTGCTCAACGACAGTTGCGATGCCGCCGACGACCCAGATCCTCCCTTGAGTTTCACGTGCGAAGATCCGCCGTGTGAAGTCATCGCCGTCAATGTTCCTGTCGCCGATCCCGACGCCGAACTGTGGAATACCACCTGAAATCTTGCTGACTGGCCGGGCCCGATCGCCAAGGGCGTAGAAAGTCCTGAAGCCGCGAATTCGGCCGCACTCGACGCCAGTTGCGTAATCGTCACCGTTTCTTTTCCGGCGTTTGTGAGCACTGCTGTCTGCGTCGCCTTTTGTCCGACCGCCACGTTGGGAAAAGTAATATCCGATGGCGAGATTTCGACCGCCTCTTGCGGCGTGGGATTTGCATTCGAGGAATTCGCTAGTCCAGCGCAACCGCTCAACACCGCTCCTCCGCACGCCACGATCGCAAATACCGCCGTTATCCCCCAGCCTCGCCGTTTGCTTGCTCCGAACTCTCCCGCCCCGTTTATCTTCGCCGCGTTCACTCTTGCCATTCGTCCCCTCCGGCCCGTTCGTTCCGTGAGGCAGACTACGGCGTCGACTCGCGCAAGAAATACTGGTTAGACGTTCAAATAAGGGACAGGCGTGCCCCTGTCCGAGTGAACATCGCTTCCTTCCAGTACCTCTTTTTCGCGATTTTTTAAAAGCAACGTGCCGTGGATTCTTGAGGGGCAGCCCCGTTCGGATGAACGGGTGGCTGTACGGCCGATCAGCTTACTTTGTATTTAAAATACTACCTGGTTATAGATCGAGGCGGGGAAAACCCGGCCAATCGACGCTTAGGCCGGCGCGGGCGTGCTTCCGGTGCGCGCTTGGCCCCCAGGTCGCTTCACAATCAGTCCGGCGTCGCGAATCTTATAAATCAGAGCCCGGTAGCTGATTTTCAGCTCCTCTGCGGCTTTCCGCCGGTTCCAGTGATTGGCCTGCAATGCATCTATAATCGCGTTTCGTTCCAT
>Ga0307475_10002119_pt1 | contig 11913 bp, 10 predicted proteins | sample atmos_gasesECM1C_FD_203317 | JGI IMG/M metagenome (GOLD analysis project Ga0307475, IMG submission 203317) | Hardwood forest soil microbial communities from Morgan-Monroe State Forest, Indiana, United States - atmos_gasesECM1C_515 | ecosystem: Environmental > Terrestrial > Soil > Temperate...
CATTTTAAACCTCGAGGAACGTTGGGAATCTGGCGTGGCGCTTTTGCCACACCTCCGGACACCCAAGTTGCCCATCCTCGCCTCCTACTGGTGGGTGAGTATTGACGACGGGAGCGAGCGTGGATACCTGCCGACGAACGTTGCGCGAGGCCGTACCAAGTCACCGGCGCGACAAGAATTCCCCTCCCAAGCTGCTTAGAATGGTAGAATAAATCGAGGCAAGCTCAATGGGATCCAACCGGCACATGGCGGCCGATTCCCGGGGGGCGCATACCCCCGAGGCGGGTCGCGCGACCACGCCCGGTTCCGAAGCCCCCGCTGGTAGTAGAATCCACAACTCGGTTTCCCGTCGCGCATCCTTGATGCAGGAACCTGTGCTCGTTTTGAATGCCACCTACGAGCCCATCAACGTCACCGCGGTGCGCCGTGCCATGGTTTTGATGCTGAAGGGTGTGGCTCAGGCTGAAGAGCTCCACAATGCCGAGGTGCATTCCGCCGCCCAGGCGCATCAGGTCCCCTCGGTCATTCGCCTGCTGGCCTATCGGCACATTCCGCAGCAGAGCCGCGCGCTTTCGCGCAAGAATATTCTCCTGCGCGACCGGAATACCTGCCAGTTTTGCGGGCGCGTATTCCCGAGCTCGGAGCTGACGCTGGACCACGTCCTGCCTCGCTCTCGAGGGGGCCGCTCCTGCTGGGAGAACCTGGTGGCCTGCTGCTACCACTGCAATAACACCAAGGGCGACCGCACCCCGGAAGAAGCCGGGCTGAAGCTGGCCCGCAGGCCCCGGCCGTTCACCTTACACACCTCGCGCCAGCTGATGAGGCTGATCGGTCACCGTGACGACCGTTGGCGTAAGTACCTGTTTTATTGAGATTTGCCCTTACTAAATCGATTTTGCCGAAAATTATTTTATAGTCCAAGGAAACCTTTTTCGTTCCCGTACATCTAATAATTCAAAACCACTTCGAGGACACACCCCGGGAAGCGGTTAGGGCTCGCCCTTAACCGCTTCTCTCCTTTTACCGGCAAATCGCTCACGCGACGCGGCTTTCGAAATCTTGCCCCTGCGGACTGTTCCTGAAGCTCGACTGGGCAGGCGGAAGACACACCGGGTCGAAGGCCCGGGAAGCGGATCCGATTGGCTGGCCAAATGGGGCTATTGGCAGCCCCCGGCCCGCTCTCGACCAGGCTCACGCGCACGACTTCGAGCCTTCGCGGTCACATACTTCGGAAGTTCATTTGTCGAGAGATGGAAGCGCAATGCCGGCGCCGCGTGCGGCGGTGGTCTGTAGTGCCGACTGCTCGCCTGGCGGGCGCGAAAAAGGCCTATCGTCCAACGATCAATCGCTGGATCAAAGGCTCCGGCAAGTGGCCGAACCGCATGCGCTTCTGCACCGCCAGAATATCGTACGAAACACGCCAAAATTCCACCACGTTGTGCGCCAAATCCCCAATGGCAAATGCAGCTCGCGGATCCCCGTCGCGCGGCTGTCCGATGGAACCGGGATTCAACAGATAACGGTGCTTCGGCTCGATCCGCAGCGCGGCAAACGATTCCGCCGCGCGCGGCCGGATCTGCAACACTTCCAAGCGTGCGTCCTGATACGAAAAGCCGCCCTGGTGGTGCGTGTGGCCGAAAAAAGTAACGATGGCATTGGAATCGAGCAGCCCATCGAGAGCCTGCTCCGGCGTGAACACATATTCATCTTCGTCCTGAAGGGCCCCGTGGACGAGCACGATCCCGTCGGTCTCCAACGGCCCCTTGGGCAACGCCGAGAGCCACGCCATATTTTCCGGCTTCAATTCCGCGCGCGTCCAGTCCACCGCAGCTTTTGCGATGGGATTGAAATCTTCCGTGGCCATCAAGCCCGTCACGGCTTTGTCGTGGTTTCCTCGAATCGTCTTCGTGCCAAGTTCTCGCAACCGAGCGATTACGTAATTGGGGTCCGGGCCGTAGCCGACTACGTCGCCCAGGCATACGGACAAATCCCAGCGATCCTTAGCGGCATCGAGGACGGCATCTAGGGCACTGCCATTGGAGTGCAAATCGCTGAGAATGAGAATCCGCATTCCGGGCCCCTGAAAAAAATGACCTAGAGTATAGATGAACAGTCGAGGCGATGCACGAGCGCAAGCGTTGTCTCAGACACAAAACGACGGGCGTTGCGTCCGAAGGCCGCGTGTCCGCTCGTCCTTTTTAGGAAAGATTTACCTTTCGAAAGCAGGAACGCAATAACGCTTGAGGAAGAATAAAGAGAGTACGGCCGCAATTGTTTTCGTCTCAGCGGAATTTTATGGTGCTCCTGCGAAACATTCCTCGGCGCGGTTTCGTCTATATGAGGGCAGCCGCTCATAGCGCTGTTCAAGGCGAGATTCAAAAAAACCCCGCGGTGGCAGCCGCGGGGTCGTGACACGCAGCTTTTCCGGCCGTTAGTCCAGGAAGAAGAGGTGTCTGCACCGGCGAGACTACTCGTCCGCCGTTTGCGTGTCAACTCCATCTTGCCCGCGCGGCGTCCTATTCCGGCTGACTCGATCTCTTCGGAAAGGAATTTGACACGCATGAAAAACCGCTCCATTTTCCGTTCCTTCGCTCTACTCGCGGCCCTGGCGCTGGCAGTGCCACTGTTGGCCAAGCCCTTTTCCAAGAACATTAACCTCGCGCAAACCGCCCGGCTCGGCAAGGCCGAGTTGCAGGCCGGCGAATACCGCCTGCTGATCGACGGCAACAAAGCCACGGTCGAAAAAGGTGGCAAAGTCGTCGCCGAATCCGAAGGGCGGTGGGAAGACCGAAGCGCCAAGTCCAGCTATGATTCCCTGCTGATCAGCGAAAATGGCCAGGTCAAGGAAGTGCGCTTCTCCGGCCAGTCTCGCGTCTTTGTTTTCGGCGATTAAGCGCAGCCGCTTCGCGATGGCTGGCCTCGGGACGAAAGGGAGGTTGCCGCCCGCCGCATCCTCCCTGCTTGTCCGCCAGATGGGCGAACTGCTCTCCTGAAGTTGAGTTCTTGCCATTCGCCACAGAAGCCTGCCCTCCACCTTGTTCTCGCGCGGATCGCGCCAGTCTCTTGCAAGTCTCTTCTTCTCGTTTCAACCAATCAGCATGCAATCCCCATAGCTGTAGAAACGATAGCCGGCTTCGACCGCATGGCGGTAAGCGGCCAGCACATTTTCTCGCCCGGCAAAGGCGCAGACCAGCGCCAGCAACGTCGAGCGCGGCAAATGAAAGTTCGTTAGCAGCGCATTCACAACACGAAAACGAAATCCTGGAGTGATGAACAACTGCGCCTGCGCTTTCCCAAAGAGAACCGTAGTGGAGGATCCCGCTTCCGCCGCGCGTAGCGCAGCATCTTCGAGCGCTCGCACCACTGTTGTTCCAACGGCCAAAACGGTTCGCCCGGCGGCGTGCGCTGCCTGGATGTGCTCTGCCGTTTCGCGGGGAATCTCGTACGTTTCGGAATGCATCACGTGGCTTTCCAGCGTTTCGCCGTGCACTGGCTGAAAGGTCCCGAGCCCGACGTCGAGCGTCAGCTCGCAGATCTCCGCACCCCGCTCGCGGATTCTTGTGAGTATTTCCTCCGAGAAATGCAGACCCGCGGTAGGAGCGGCAATAGCACCGGGCCGCTTGGCAAACACGGTTTGATACCGCTCGCGGTCCGCTGTTTCGTCCGCTCGTTCAATGTACGGTGGCAGCGGCACGTGACCCAGCCGCTCAAAATGCTCGCCCACGGTGCGCGAGTCATGAGAAACGAAGCGCAGCGTGCGCAGTCCAAAACCCCCGCGCGCGGTGATCTCGGCTTCCAGTTCTCCTCCACCGAACAGAATGCGCTCCCTTAAGCGCATTTTCCGCCCTGGCCGGACCAAGGCTTCCCAAGCGTCGTCCTCGACCTGGCGCGTCAGCAGGACCTCCACCTTCCCGGTCAAGTGCTCCGCCCGTGTGGAGCGCGAAGGCTTCTCCGAGCGCACCCCCAACCTCCGCCCAAAGAGCCGTGCGGGAATTACCCGCGCGTTGTTCAGGACCAGCAGCTCGTTCCCCGCGAGAAGATCAGGCAATTCTCGAAACCAGCGGTCTTCAAACGCCCCCGAGGCGCGCTTCACGAGCAGCAGGCGCGAACCGTCCCGGCGCTCGAGGGGCTGCTGCGCGATTTGTTCGGGGGGCAGGTGGTATTCGAAATTCTCGAGGCGCATGAGCAGCCGTAGTCTAGCAAACGCCCTTCGGGCTAACGAGTCAAACCACTTACGCGCGCCGAATCGGCGGGAAAACTCCAAAGCAGTCAGGACTAGCCGCCGCTGACATCGGCTAACCTATTCATTCTAAGTATATTATAAGACAATTCGAGCGGATAAGAATTGGACTTGACAAACAGACACTAAGATTTTATTATTCTTTCGCAATCACCAATTGGAGGTGCTTACAACCATGAGAGCAATAGCCCGATGGGAACCCTTTCGGGGCGTGACCACCCTGCAGGACCAGATCAATCGCCTGTTCAACGATGCCTTTGACCGGACCGGCGAGCAAGCGACCCTCAGCGCGTGGGCGCCCGCCGTGGACATTTACGAGACCGAACAGGAGCTCGTGGTCAAGGCGGATCTCCCCGAGATCGATCCGAAGGACCTGGACATCCGCGTGGAGAACCACCTGCTCACCATCCGCGGCGAGCGCAAGTTCGAAAAGAAAGTCAGCGAAGAGAACTACCTGCGCGTGGAGCGCACGTTTGGTTCCTTCGCCCGCAGCTTCACGCTGGCGAATACGGTAAACACGGAGGCCATCAAAGCCGAGTATCAGAACGGCGTGCTGACGCTAGCCATTCCCAAGCGCGAGGAAGCGAAGCCGAAGCAGATTAAGGTGAACGTCAACACTCCGACCGTGGCCGCGGCGGCTTCCGGCAAATAAGCTCCGGACGCAGCCCGAGGCTGCAAAGAAAGTGCGCAAGCGGTAAAAATAAGGGGCTGGCCGGCGCGCCAGCCCCTTATTTCCATGGCAGGGAGATTGAGGTTCCTATGTTGCGATTTGAAAAAATGACCGTGAAGGCGCAGGAAGCCGTGCAAGGCGCCCAGGAGGTTGCCGCTCAGCACGAGAATCAGCAGATTGAACCGATTCACCTGCTGGCCGCGCTGGTAGCGCAGACCGATGGCGTAGTGCCCCCCCTGCTCGCCCGGCTTGGCGTTCACACCGATGCGCTAACTCAAGAAATCGAACGCCAGATCGCCCGTCTGCCCAAAGTGCAGGGGTTTGCTCAGCAGCACATGGGCCGGCCTCTCAACGATGTTCTCGAGCAAGCATTCAAGGAAGCGGACAGCTTCAAGGATGAGTACGTCTCGACCGAACACCTTTTCCTGGCGATCGCCGGACGCGACCGGGATCCCGCCGGGCAATTGTTAAAGAGGCTGGGCGCTTCGCACGAAGCGATTCTTCAGGCTCTGGCCGGGGTACGCGGCACCCAGCGCGTGACCTCTCAAAATCCCGAAGCTACCTACGCGGCCTTAGAGAAGTATGCGCGCGACCTGACCGAACTAGCCCGGAAACAGAAGCTCGATCCGGTCATCGGCCGCGACGAAGAGATTCGCCGGGTGATGCAAATTCTTGCGCGGCGCACCAAAAACAATCCGGTATTGATCGGCGAACCAGGTGTCGGCAAAACGGCCATCGTGGAAGGCCTGGCGCAACGCATCGTTTCCGGCGACGTGCCGGACGTGCTGAAGACCAAGCGCATTGTCGCTTTGGACCTGGCCGCCCTGGTGGCCGGAGCAAAGTTCCGCGGCGAGTTTGAAGACCGGCTGAAGGCTGTTCTCAAGGAAATCACGGAAGCCGAGGGACAAATCATTCTTTTCATCGACGAGCTGCACACGCTGGTAGGGGCCGGCGCCGCGGAAGGCGCCATGGATGCCTCGAACATGCTGAAGCCGGCGCTGGCCCGCGGTGAACTGCGTGCGATCGGCGCCACTACGCTCAATGAATACAAGAAACACATCGAGAAGGATCCGGCCCTCGAACGCCGTTTCCAGCCGGTGCTGGTTGCCGAACCTACCGTCGAAGACACCATTGCTATTCTCCGCGGCTTGAAGGAACGCTACGAAGTGCATCATGGCGTGCGCATCAAAGATGCGGCCATCTTAGCCGCGGCGACCCTCTCCAATCGCTATATCTCCGATCGTTTTTTGCCGGACAAGGCCATCGACCTGATCGACGAAGCCGCCGCCAGCCTCCGTATGCAAATCGATTCCCTGCCCGTGGAGATCGACGAAATCGAGCGCCGCATCCTGCAGCTGGAAATTGAGCGCCAGGCGTTGCTCAAGGAATCCGACGCGCATTCCAAGGAGCGGCGCGGCCAGATCGAGAAAGAACTTGCCAAACTGAAGGAAGAATCCAGCGGGAAGAAAGCGCGCTGGCAAGCCGAAAAAGAGGCGATCGGAAAAATCCGCCAGCTCAAGGAGCAAATCGAGCAACTCAAGGCGGAGGAGCAGCGCTTCGAGCGCGCCGGCGAACTGGCCAAGGTTGCGGAAATCCGCTATGGCAAAATCGCCGCTGCCGAACGTGAACTTCACCAGGCGCAGCAGCGATTTGCCTCGGTGCAGAAAGATGCCCCGATGCTGAAAGAAGAAGTGGACGAAGAGGACATCGCCAAGCTCGTCAGCAAATGGACGGGCATTCCAGCCGGCCGGCTGCTCGAGGGCGAAGCGCAGAAGCTCGTGCACATGGAAGAACGCCTGCGCCAGCGCGTCGTGGGCCAGGAAGATGCCCTCGCGCGTGTGGCGAGCGCGGTGCGCCGCAGCCGCGCGGGGCTCTCGGACGCCAAACGCCCCATCGGCTCCTTCATTTTTCTTGGACCCACCGGTGTGGGCAAAACAGAGCTCGCGCGTGCCCTGGCCGAATTCCTTTTCGACGATGAGAAGTTGATGATCCGCATCGACATGAGCGAGTACATGGAGAGACACAGCGTCTCGCGGCTGATTGGCGCGCCGCCAGGCTACGTTGGCTATGAAGAAGGTGGTCAGCTCACAGAGCAGGTGCGACGTCATCTGTATTCCGTCATCCTTTTTGACGAAATCGAGAAAGCCCACCCCGACGTCTTCAACGTTCTGCTCCAAATTCTAGAGGACGGGCGGCTCACCGATGGCCAAGGTCGCACGGTGGATTTCCGCAACACGGTGTTGGTGATGACCAGCAACGTCGGCTCGACGGCCATTTCTGAACTGGCCGGCAAGGATCCTGAGCGTGCCCGAAAAGAGGCCTTGCAGGCGCTGCGGGAATCGTTCCGACCGGAGTTTCTGAACCGCATCGACGAAATTGTGATCTTCAATCCGCTCGGCAAGGAACACTTGGCCAAGATTGTGGTCCTGCTCATGAAGAACGTGGAGAGGCTGCTCGCCGAGCGGGAAATCAGTTTGGAACTGAAACCCGCGGCTCAGGAGTTGCTGCTGCGCGAAGGCTACGATCCGGCTTACGGCGCGCGGCCGCTGCGGCGTACGATTCAACGGTTGATTCAGGACCCGCTAGCACTGCAGATCCTGGAAGGCAAGGTGCTTCCGGGCGATCACGTGATCGTCGATCGGGACGGCCAGAAGGACGCCATGCGCTTCGAGCGGAGGCCTTCGAAACAACCTGCGGCCGCCGCGCGTATCTAATCTAGTGGGCCGTGGTGTAGGCTCCAGAGAGTTTAGCTGGCTTTCTCCTTGAAGGAATTGATGCTGCACTTCGTGCTCGGTTGGCGCCGCATAGAATGAAAGGAAAACCATGAGAGTCTTTCGAACAACGCTCTTGCTGGTAGCTCTTACGCTGCTGCTGATGCTGCTGGGCCAATATCTGGGCGGACGCAACGGCATGACCATTGGTTTGGGTCTGGCGATCTTCTCCAACGCGTTTGCTTATTTCTTCTCAGACAAAATCGCGCTCTTGTCGAGCGGTGCCAAGCCGGTAACACGGGAACAGTTGCCGAGACTGTACGCCGTCATGGAGCGCCTGGCCGCAAAAGCAAATTTGCCCGTGCCAAAACTGTACGTGGTTCCCGAGGCGGCCCCCAATGCTTTTGCTACCGGAAGAAATCCACGACACGCATCGGTGGCGGTTACACAGGGTTTGCTCGAATTGATGAATGACGACGAACTGGAAGGCGTCATCGCCCATGAACTCTCCCACGTCCGGAACTATGACATTCTTATCAGTTCGATCGCTGCAACCATTGCCGGAGCCATCACCTGGGTTGCGTACTGGGGCCCGTGGTTCGGTTACGGCGACCGAGACGATCGCGAGGGAGGCGGAGGAGGAGGGGGAATCCTCGGTCTGGTGATGATGATTCTGGCCCCGGTTGCCGCCATGCTCTTGCAGTTGGGGCTGTCCCGCCAGAGGGAGTATTCCGCGGACGCGACCGGCGCACGCATGGTCGGAAACCCCTACGGATTGATCAGCGCCCTTCAGAAGCTCGGCGCCTACAACAATCGCATTCCCACGACGGCCATTTCGCCTTCGACTTCTTCCTTGTGCATCGTGAAGCCGCTTTTCGGGGGCCGTTCCATGGGGACCCTCTTTAGCACCCACCCGGCGCTTGCCGATCGCATCGCCGCGCTTCGCGAAATGACCGTCATTCCGCAAAGGTAAGGTGCCGAAGGCGGCTCAAAACCCGTCTCATTTTTGCCCACGCAGGGTGTAATCTTTTCAAAACGGGACACTGTTTTCCGCGCATCGGCCGGCCGCACCGGATAGCGTAAGCCTTCTATTTTCAGTTCGTTCCGTTGCGGGATGCGATCTTACCAACCTTTGGCGCTGCAAGTGCAGTACCTTCCACCGCCTGGTCTGTCGGCTCCGGGAGAATGTAGGGGACAGGGGCATGAGCTGCCGCGACACCATTCATCTAATCTGCTGGTACCTAGAAGGACGTTTGTCCTCGTCGGTCGAAACGGAGATCAGGCGCCACCTGGAAACCTGCTCCGACTGCCGTCTGGTTCTCGAAGCCGCCGTCAATACGCTCGACCGCTATTTTAACGCGGATCGGGGCGACGGCACCGCAGACGCTCTCCACGCTGCCTAACTCCCTCGTTCCCCTCTTCCCCCAAAACTGGCTTTCTACCTGGAGGCGTAATCTTTACAGGTACTAGTACGTATAGAATTGAGCCCTAGCATCGGCTGCGTTCCAGCAACCCGCTTGTTTTGAATACCTTCAATGGTACTAGTATCACGCTGCGGCTTTGGCGCCGCAGGTGCTCCCCTCTTGGCTACAGGGCTAAGTCGCCTAAAGGAGACATGGAAGGTCTATGAGCGAATTTCAAGAGTTTTCCCACACCGGCACCCCGGGCACGCCTCGCTGGGTAGGATTGGCAGTTGGCACCCTGGGTGGCCTCTCTCTTCTTGGATTGGGACTGGGCTGGAGCGCCCTCAATCAGGCCAAGAGCCTAGAGCAAACCACCACGGCCTCAAAGCAGGCCAGCGATGCGCTCAGCCAGCGTCTTGCCAAGGAAGACGAAATCAATCAGCAATTGCAGAGCGACCTGAAGGTCATCGCCGACAAGCTGAACGTCACGCAGGGCGAATTGCTGACAGCGCGCAAACAGAACAAGAACGCGACGCATGCCGTGGATCAGAAGGTGGACAGTCTGGCCACCTCGGTGAAGGCAGAACTGGCCTCCAAGGCGAGCGCGGATGACCTGACCAAGTTGAGCGGCGACGTCACCGGAGTCAAGGGCGACTTGGACGCCACCAAGAACAGCATTCAGATGGCCCGCAGCGAGATGGGCACGCTGATTGCCCGGAACCACGACGAAATCGACCAGCTTCGCCGCATTGGCCAACGCGATTATTTTGAGTTCACCGTGCAGCGCAAGGGTGGCGCCACGAAAGTGGGCGGCATTCAACTTGTGCTGAAAGACACCAACCCCAAGAAGAATCAGTACACGATTAACGTTCTCGCGGATGACAATAGCTTTGAGAAGAAGAACCGCTCGGTCAACGAACCTATCTTCTTCTACACGGGTGGCACCCGATCCGCGCTGGAACTCGTGGTGAACAAGGTCACCAAGTCCAGCGCCACGGGCTATCTCAGCGTGCCGAAGGCCGCGCCCACGGCCTCCGCCAGCAACGCCACTTCCGGCCAGTAGGCACGGGAGCTCGCCGGAAATACGAAGAGCTTTGGCTCTCGAGCGGTGATTACGAGCAATGGGGAGGATTCCTGGGAGGATCCTCCCCTTTTTATTTTGGCCTCCTCCGGGAATAAAGTGAGGGCGTAGAGTGGTTTAGGAAGTGGCTGGACACCGGGGCGGTGGCTGTGCGAAGCTAATGGAGCGGCCCGGCAACTCAACCACCACACAATATGGACTTCTGGAGGGGGAAAACATGAAACTGAGACTCTCAACTGCAATTGCGGCAACTCTCTTCGCGGGCACTCTCGCAATGGCGGCAGACGGCTCCTGGACCGGCTGGATTTCCGATAGCCAGTGCGGGGTAAAGGGCGCAAACGAGAAGGCTGGCGAGTGCACGACCAAGTGCGTCAAGGAACATGGCGCCAAGTACGTGTTCGTGAACGACGCCGACAAGAAAGTGTACGTCGTCGACGCGCAAGACAAAGTAGCGGAACATGCCGGCCATCACGTGACCGTCAAGGGCACGGTGGAAGGCGACACGCTCAAGCTGACCAGCATCGACATGGCCGGCAAGTAGAGCCCAGAGCACTTTGATCTTTCCCAAACGGGCAGACGGAGGCTTCGTCTGCCCGTTTTGTTTTGTCCCGCCCGGCATTTCCGTTACGATGTTCCACGACCATGCCGACCACCCTTATCCACGCGGCTCGCGCTTTGACGCCCACTTCGGAAATCAGCGATGCGGGGATTCTGATACGCGACGACGTTATCGAGGCAGTCGGGCCGCGGAGCAGCCTGAGCTTGCCTGCCGGCGCCAAGGAAGTCTCTGCGACCGAAAAAACGGCAATTCCCGGATTCATCGACATTCATATCCACGGCGCAGGCGGACGTGACGTCATGGAAGGGACAGGCGACGCGCTTGGCGCGGTGACCAGGAAGGTGGCCGCGTTTGGCACGACTTCGCTTCTCGCCACGACGATCACCGCGGGCCCGGACGACACTTGCCGGGCGGCCGCGGGAATCTCCCTGTACATCACCCAACAGCACACGGCGAAGGAATCTAGGGCCGAAGTCTTGGGAATCCACTTTGAGGGGCCGTTCATCAGCAAAACGCGTCGCGGAGTGCATCCAGCGGAATGGATTCAATCGCCGTCAGAGGCCTTGCTCGAACGCTTTCTCGCGGCTGCGGAAGGAAACGCCCGGCTGATGACCATCGCCCCCGAGGTGCTGGGAGCAACCCCTTGCATCGAGGCGGCGCGCAAAGCCGGGCTGGTCGTTTCGCTGGGCCATACGGATGCCAATTACGAACAGACGCGGTTTGCCATCGCGCATGGAGCGCGCAGTGCTACCCACACCTACAACGCGATGCGGCCCTTCACGCACCGCGATCCCGGCGTAATCGGGGCTGTGCTCACTTCGCCCGAAATTCACGCAGAGTTGATTGCCGACGGCGTGCACGTCGAAGAGGGCGCGATGAAGCTGCTTCTGCGCGCTAAAGGGCACGAGCGCGTCATTCTGGTGAGCGACGGCCTTTCTGCCACGGGTATGCCGGACGGAAAGTACATGCTGGGCGGCTTCGAGGTGACCGTGACCAATGGAGTCTGCCGAAATGCCGCGGGAATCCTCGCGGGCAGCACGCTGACGCTCGACCGCGCGCTCCGCAACATCGCGAACCTCGGCGTTCCTCTGGCGGACGCGGTGCGCATGCTAACTCTGAATCCCGCGTCTCTGCTGGGAGTCGAATTTAAGAAAGGATCGCTGCGGGCCGGTGCGGACGCCGACGTCCTTCTACTCGATCCGTCCCTGCACGTGACCGACGTTTGGGCGCGTGGCTTGTCCGTCCATTA
>Ga0307475_10002120_pt1 | contig 11911 bp, 14 predicted proteins | sample atmos_gasesECM1C_FD_203317 | JGI IMG/M metagenome (GOLD analysis project Ga0307475, IMG submission 203317) | Hardwood forest soil microbial communities from Morgan-Monroe State Forest, Indiana, United States - atmos_gasesECM1C_515 | ecosystem: Environmental > Terrestrial > Soil > Temperate...
CCCCGCAAGAAAAGCGCAAGACGCCTCGCCAGATACTTTCGATTGTGAAAGGGAACGGTTATGGGCACGGCGGCCCGGAAGTGGCGAAGGCGTTGGAAAAAGCCGGGTCGGACTGGTTTGGAGTGACGTGCACGGACGAGGGGATTGCGGTTCGCAAAAACGGGGTCCGCAAGCCGATATTGATTCTCACCAGCTTTGTGTCGGGAGAAGAATCACGGCTGGTGGAGCATGACCTGACAGCGGTGATCCATCGCTGCGAGCAGTTGACGTTGCTGGATCGCGCCGCGAAGTGGCGAAATGGAAAAAAGCGCGTGCCGTTTCATTTGAAGATTGACACGGGAATGAACCGGCTGGGGATTTCTGCCGGCGACGTGGAGTGTTTTGCGCGGCAGCTCGGCAAGTGCAAGAACATTCAGCTGACGGGCATTTTTTCGCATTTTGCTTCCTCGGGAGTTTTCACGGACACCGCGGTGGGCCAGCAAACACGCGAACAAGAAGAGCGTTTTTACGCGGCACTGGAACGGCTGAAGGCACTGGGCATCGATCCAGGCATCGTGCACTTGGCGAATAGCGCGGCGATCGTATCGCGGCCGGAGACCTGGGCGGACATGGTGCGGCCCGGCGCAATTCTCTACGGCTACCATCCAGGCTATGAACCGATCGAAAAACGCGACGAAGCCGAGGCGCGACTGCCGCTGAAGCCGGTGATGAGCCTGCGTTCGAGAATTATCAGCCTGCGAAATGTGCCGCAAGGCGCGGGAGTTGGATACGACGCGGCGTTTGTGGCCCAGCGGCCTTCGCGCATCGGCGTGCTGGCGGCAGGGTATGGAGATGGAATCCACCGGTCGCTCGGGAATCGCGGCCACGTGCTAGTGCGCGGCAAGCTCGCGCCTATTGTGGGGATCATCTCGATGGATGTGACCATGATTGACGTCACGGACATCGAAGAAGCGAAGATCGGCGATATCGCCACGATCCATGGGACGGACGGCCAGCAAGTGGTGCCGGCGAATCGCGTGGCGCGCAGCATCGGTACGGTCACCTCCGACTTGCTGTGTGCGGTGAGCCAGCGCGTGCCGCGGCTGTACCTTCGATAACGGGCGTAATTGGCGGTAGTTGGCGATCATTGGAAAATTCTATCCGCTGCATTCGGCCTTTCCTTCGATACCCCATTAAACACCTGCTTGACGCTATGCGGTTGAGAGAGTATATAAACCACGGTGACGCGAACCGCGTTGCACATCCCGCATCGGCCCTTCCCCTCCGCGCTTGCGGGCTGGCTGTACTGATTTTGCAGTGAACGATCGAAACTGTGAGGTCGTATGAGCCGGATCATTCCCGAAGCACAACGGCACTTGCCTGCCCCGGAGTCCAAAGGTTCAGCTCAGCGGGAAGAAATTCGCGCCTGGGAAACCTGGGCGTCGCGCGCGGGCTGGGATTTTTGGGTGGTGCGCGTGTTTCTGGTGGCTTGCACGGGGGCGGTGAGTTTTACCTCCGGACCATTCGGCCTGCGGGGATTTGCCGCCGCCGGCGTGGGACTTCTGATTGCACTGGTGGTGCTGCTGGCGGAGTTGCGGCTGCGGCGGGTGGCTTTGAGCGGATTGCTGGGCGGAGTGTTTGGCGCGGTTGTGGGTGTGTTCGCCGCGTTATTGGTGACGCTGGTCATTTCCCGCACGGACGAGCCGGAACCCACTAAGTCGTTCCTTGAGTTTGCCGCTTTGTTCGCGTTTGGCTACCTCGGACTGGTGTTGGGTTCGCGGCGTGGCGAGGAAATGAAGGTTGATGGCCTGGAGGGGTTCTTCGGCAAGAAGACCGCTCCCCTGGGATCCCTGAAGCTGCTGGATACCAGCGTGTTAATCGATGGCCGCATCGCGGACATTTGCGAATCACAATTCATGGAAGGTGTGCTTGGCGTGCCGCAATTCGTGCTGCATGAACTGCAGATGGTGGCGGATTCATCGGACCCGCTGAAACGGCAGCGCGGGCGGCGCGGGTTGGAAGTGCTGCAACGGATCCAAAAAATGCCTCAAGTGGAAGTAAGGATTCTGGAGACGGACTTCCCGCAAGCTGGGGACGTGGATCACAAACTGGTGGAGCTGGCGCGCGGGACGGGAGCAAAAATCGTTACCAACGATTTTAATTTGAACAAGGTGGCCACGGTGCAAGGCTTCTCGGTGCTGAACGTGAACCAACTGGCGCATGCGCTGAAGCCAGCCGTGCTTCCCGGAGAGCCCATGCGAGTTTTAATCTTGCGCGAAGGCAAGGAGCCGAACCAGGGCGTGGCGTATCTGGATGACGGCACGATGGTGGTGGTGGACGGGGCGAGGCGCCTGATTAACAAGATTGTGGATGTAATTGTTACGTCGGTGCACCAGACCACGGCAGGGAAGATGATTTTTGGGCGGCTGGAAGAACGAACGGAACAAACGGCGCCTCCCTTGCGGCAAGCTGCCGCAGCGGGGCGCGGTGATGCCAATGGCAGCGTACGCCCCGAGGCCACCAGCCGGACGCAACCATCCACGCGGCTTCCGGAACAGAGCGCGCTGGACCGCTAGGCGCGGCCCATTTTTCCCGAACCCAACGTGAGACTTCCATTTCTGGGCTGCCGATAAACGACTTCTCCGTAAAGCGACCAGAAGCTACCCCGGTGTTGTGGTAAAACTAAGACTGTCATCATGGGCCAGCGAAAATTCCGTGCTGGGGAAAGGTCACGGTTGTCGGGCTTCGACCGATGAACTTTGGACCAGGCTTGAAGGACGACCTGGCTACTCCACCGCGAAATAGCAGGACGAGGACAGCTTCGAAGTCTCCGCAACATCCATCCAGCACTGCCTTTCTTTTTCAAACCGCTGCTTTTGATCGGAGGGGTCCAATACCGTGGTCTTGAAATCGCCCGCGCCATTCACGGATTTGCGGGACTCAATTACCTTGCGTAGCGTTCCTTCCGGCGAAGTCAGAAAGTAGGTTCTGACCGTAGGGGTTTCGCGAAAGATGACGATGTCGCGGTGGTTTTTCGCGGAAACATCAAAGCCAATCATATCCGTTCCTCTGATTTTGGCGGCAATCTGCTTTACCGGCACGATCTCCGGCTTTGGAGTGAGCCCTAAAAGGGTAGAAAGGATTGGCGGCATTTGCGCGTCCTTGCCCATTTCGCCGAGCGTACGGCGAACCATCGGAGCCAGGGGCTTCTGCGTGCGTTTCGCTTCCTGGGTCCAGGAAGGCGAGCCGACTATCAGAGCCAGAATCAGCACGATCCCTCGTCGCAAGGCGCACCTCCGTCCCACGCTGTCCTTTGATCGGGAAAACTCTAGAAGTGTACACCACCGGATAGAATCGGAGGGGCCGTGCAGAAAACAGGTCAACGAAAACGATTACAGTTCGACCTGAATTCTGATTCACGCCGTAATCGGAAACCGACCCAGTAACGCGCCGCCGGCTACCATTTCACCCCTGGCCCCTGCTTGAGGTACACTCTGAAGTTTGCGAAACCCTGCCTTGATGCGTCTGGGCGGAATCGCTCCAAACATGAGCCGAATCGCTGCCATTCTTCCGGCCGCCGGTCTGGGAACGCGCATGGGCGCGGAAACGCCCAAGCAGTTTCTGGAGCTGGAGGGAACGCCGATCGTGATTTTGAGCCTGCGGCGAATTGCCGCTTGCCCACAGGTTACGGACATTATTGTGGCCACGCGAGGGGATGAAGTGGGGCGGCTCGAGGAACGGATTAAAAAAGAAAAATTCAAGCAGACCGTGCGCGTGGTGAAGGGCGGAGACTCGCGGCAGGATTCGGTGGCGGCGGCGCTGCGCGAAGTGGCGAACGACACGGAAATCGTGCTGGTGCATGACGCGGTGCGGCCGTTCGTGACGCCAGAGCAGATCGCGCGAGTGATCGAAGAGGCGAGGCGTTGCGAGGCAGCGATTTTGGGCATCCCGGCGATGGACACGGTCAAGGAAGTGAAGCGCGCGAGTTTGCCGGAGGATGTGGCGTTGATAACCGGGACGGTGCCGCGGGAACGCGTGGTGCTGGCGCAGACGCCGCAGGCGTTTTCCACCAAGCTGCTGAAAGAAGCGTTTGCGCGGGCGCAGGCCGATGGCGTGAATGCTTCGGATGAAGCGGGACTCATCGAGCGGATGGGACACGATGTGCACGTGGTGCTGGGCTCCGAGCGGAATATGAAAATTACCAAGCCGGCGGATATGGAATTGGCGCGATTTTACGTGGACCGCGAGCGACAGAAAGCATGAGCACGCGCTGCGGAATCGGATACGACTTGCATCGCTTGGAAAGCGGCCGGAAACTTATCGTTGGTGGAATTGAGCTGCCGTTCGATAAGGGGCCAGTGGGGCATTCGGATGGGGATGTGCTGGCGCATGCGGTTTGCGATGCGTTGCTGGGGGCGGCGGGGGTGGGTGATATCGGGACGCATTTTCCGGATACCGATCCGAAATGGAAGGACGCGAACAGTATGGTTTTTTTGGAGCAAGCGAAGAAACTTTTGGATGAGAAGCAATTTGCGATTGAGCATGTCGATGCCGTGGTGATTACGGAGAAGCCCAAGCTGGGGCCGCATTTTCCGAAAATGAGGGAAGCGCTGGCGAAAGCGCTGGGCGTCGGGGTGGAAAGGATTCATCTCAAAGCCAAGACTAACGAGGGTGTGGACGCGATCGGGCGCGGGGAAGCCATTGCGGCGCACGTGGTGGCTACATTGGTTTCCCGCTGAACTCCGAAGAGTCTGCTGGCGGCGGCCGTATTTCGAAGGCTAACAGAACCAAACAGCGGGTCTGAAGACGGCACGACCACCGACCGCGGTCCGCTACAATCGTATTGATGGTTCCAGCTGATCATTCTGACGCTTCCGTTGCGGCGACGAATCCTTTCACCGCCGACGATGTTGTTGCGATTCTTTCTGAGCACGGGTGGTTGGCTGGGGTGCCTTCGGTCGAGCAACGCGGCTGGTGCGAACGCGCGGCTTCGATGCTCGGTGGGCATGTCGCTGACCGTGCTGGTCTAGCCAATCTGCTGGGTTTGGTTTTTCAGTACGATGCACGCGAAATTATTTCCAAAGTGGAAAGTCACGTGGTGCTTTCGCGGTATGCGGCGCGAGGTGTGCTTCGGCAGATAGGGCTGCTGCTATTGGAGGGAGCGGCGCTGACGTCGGAAAGATTTAAGGAGATTGTGACGGCTTTGAAAGAGGGGATGGAATTGCGCGGACGGGAACTGTTTAGTCCGATACGGCTGGCGCTGGCGGGGCGAGCGGGGGAAGGGGAACTTGATAGAGTGATTTTGTTGCTGGATGAGGCGGCGGGGATTTCGTTTGCTATGCCGGTAAAATCCGCGCGGGCGAGGATTATCGAGTTTTGTTCGGCGCTGGATTAGTTTTGTGGCGTTAAGGGGCGCGGCATGCTGCGCCCCTACCAGGACGGCCTAATGCAGACGGCGGCGGTTCATAAAATGATTGATTGGCTTTCCAGTGTGGAATGGCGACGGTAAACTCACTACTTCATGGACAAGCTGACTGGCATACATGCTGTTAAGGAGGCGCTGGAGGCGCGGCGGCCCATCGACCGTATCGCAATTGCGAAGGGTAGGCAGGACACGCGGGTCGAAGAAATTGTGCAATTGGCGCGGAAGCAGGGAGTGCCGGTGCGGTTCGAGGACCGCGGGCAGGTCGACCGGCTGGCCAATTCGAAAGATCACCAGGGAGTGGTGGCGCTGGCGGCGGCGCGAGCGGCAGCGGATTTGGAAGACATTCTGGCGAATGCCAATGGTAGCGGAGGGCAAAGGGGATTGATCGTCTTGCTGGATGGCGTGGAAGATCCGCACAATTTGGGCGCCATCGTTCGAACGGCGCTGGCAGCGGGCGCGCACGGGGTGGTCATTCCGGAACGGCGAGCGGCCGGGCTGACCGACACCGTGGCGCGAGCTTCGGCGGGAGCGCTGGCGCATTTGCCGGTGGCGAAAGTGACCAACCTGGTGCGGACGATGGAGGAGTTGAAAGAAGCCGGTTATTGGCTGGTCGGTTTGGATGAGCAGGGAGAGAAGAATTACACGGAAGTGGACTACACTTCGCCGGTGGGGATTGTGCTAGGCAGCGAAGGGCAAGGACTGCACGAGTTGACGCGCAAGCGGTGTGACTTCGTTGTTTCTCTGCCGACCACTGGCCCGGTAAAATCGCTCAACGTTTCCGTTGCCGCAGGCGTGGTGCTTTTCGAGGCCCTACGGCAGAGGCACCGCGAATAAAATTTAGATTTCTTCGACGTCGGCGGACCAAGACACGGCAAAGCCTTTTTTGATGCTCATGTGCACGGGGCAATCGTTCTCCTGGTGAGCCAATGCGCGGTCGGCCTCGCCACGTTTTTTGAGGATTTTGAGTTTGTAACGGAGACTTACGGCGGCGAGACGGAAAAACTTGTCGTCGCCTTCGATGCGGCCTGCGACCTCGGCTTCCACTCGACGCAGGGATTCCACGCCCTTCGCAGAGCGCCGGCAAGTGTGCCGGTCAGTCAACCGGCAAGAGCCGAGATGACGTGATCGAAGGTGGTGGGAAGCGGTGCGGCGTCTTTCACGCCATAATATTTTGCGAAGCCGCCGCGCACGCCAAAATGAAGAGGCTCAGCGAATCCTTCGAGGTAAGCATCCCGGAACGACCTTTTCTTCTCTAAACCAATCGGGTTCTAGCAGTGTGAACAAGCTCGCCCATAGGCACTTCTGCTTTAAGCAGATCCCTGAGGAACGGAAAAAGTTACAAGTGAGTTCGGAAGCAACTACTTGTCATATTGAATCAGGGAGAAGACATCGAGGTCGTTTAGTTTCTTGCGGCCGTTGAGGAAGGTGAGTTCGACGGCGAAGGCGCCGCCTTCGACGATGCCACCGAGCTGCTGGATGAGTTTGGCAGTGGCGGCGGCAGTGCCGCCGGTGGCGAGCAGGTCATCGCAAATGATTACGCGCTGGCCGGGCTTGATGGCGTCTTCGTGGATTTCGAGGGAGTCCGTGCCGTATTCCAAGTTGTAAGAGACGCTGGCGGTTTTTGCCGGGAGCTTTTTGGGCTTTCGAACGGGAACGAATCCGGCGTTGAGGCGGTACGCCAGGGCGGGAGCAAAAATGAAGCCGCGCGCTTCGATGCCCACCACAACGTCAATGGTGTGGCTGTTGTAGTGCTCGCAAAGCCGGTCGATCAGAGTGTGAAACCCATGTTTGTCCTTCAGCAGGGTGGTCAGGTCGTAAAAAAGAATGCCCGGTTTCGGGTAGTCCGGCACTTCGCGGATCAGCTTCTTCAAATCGTTCATTCCAACGTCTCCCCTGCACACCGTTTTCACTTGCAAGTTCCGTTCAAGCGCTAGGATTGATAACGAATCCGCCCTCGTACCGCGGATCCGGTGTGGCGGTTTCTTCTTGAACTTCGCTGACGCTGGCGAAACGCGGGCCGCGTTCCAGCACGACGCGAAGTTCAGCGTGCTGATGAGGCGCACCCATGGCGAACACTTCGACCCGGCCGTCGCGAAGGTTTCGAACGAAGCCGCTGACGCGCAGCTTTTCCGCGGCAGCCTGGGCAAAATAACGAAAGCCCACGCCCTGCACCATTCCCGAGACGAAATACCGTTTGGCTAGCTTAGCGTCGCTCACGAATCGTCGAGATTGTAACAGAGAGTTTAGCGCGAATTCTGAAGTTGATAAAAGGGAAGCGCAGAGTGATTGGTGACTGGCGATTCGGGCAAATCTCGCTTAGTGGCCATGTCTTGAACTAGGGCGCTTGAAGAGACTGCGCTAAACTCTTGGTTCCGCGTGCGCGCGAGGCTTCCTAAAGACGCGGTGCGCGCATCAAATTGCTATGAGCCCGGCAAGCCTGTTTTGGCGCAAGAAACGATTTTCACTGGTGTTGGCGGTGGCGGTGTTTTTGGTGGTGTGCGCAACGCAAGGAGCGCCACTGGAAGCGCAGGCTGGTCAGCAGGGGCCGATCGCTCCGCCGCCCGAACACCACGTCACGCGTATTGTAACTGGGCCAGAGCCCGAAGCGCCGCCGGCCCTCCCCGAGGCGGAAATCGTCAGGCATTTTTCGCAAAAAGAAGACGAGTATATCCTTTCCCGCCCCGGCTACACCTACCGGAAAACGATCCGAATCCAGGAGTTCGGTCCGGACGGTCAGCCGGCGGGCGAATTTGTGCTGGTGACGGAACCGAGCCGGGACGCGAGCGGGAAGGTCTTTGAAAAGGTGGTCGAGAAGCCTGCTTCAACCTTGCAACATTTGTTTCTGCGATCGGAGGATCTCGAAGGCATTCAACGCATCCCCGCGTTTCCACTTACTTCCAGCCAGCTTGCGAAGTACGACTTGAAGTACATGGGCAAGGAACAGGTGGATGAAATCGATTGCTACATCTTCCAGGTGAAACCAAAAATGGTGGAACGCATCAAATCGTATTTTGACGGCATCGTGTGGGTGGACGCGAAATACCTGGAAGTGGTGAAAACTTACGGGAAATGGGTGAACGACCAGGGCGAGATGCATGCGATGTTGAATCTGCCCTTCAGCTTGTTCGAAACGTATCGCGAATATGTGGATGGAAAATACTGGTTTCCGAACTACTCGCGCTCGGATACCACGCTGAATTTGAAGGGGTTGGAGATTCCCGTGCGAATGGTCATTAAGTGGACGGACTTCAAAGCTCTCCCCGCCGCGCCGCCAGCGACAGCGGCTCCTGCTATTTCCCCGAAACCATAGCGGCGACCTTTCGGGGCCAATGCGTCAGCACAGCAATTTTTTCAATACACGCGGCAGTTCTTCGAGCGAGTCAATCAGAAACTCCGGCTTGGCGGCGCGTAAGCGCTTTTCCGTTGGGAAAGGACCGAGCACGCCGATGGCACGCACACCAGCGCGACGAGCCATTACCACATCTTGGGGCGCGTCGCCGACGTAGACACAAGCCGAGGGCCCCAGCCCCATCTTTCGCAAAGCGAGGCGTAGCGGTTCCGGATGCGGTTTCTTGCGCAGCGTATCGCCGCTGCAAACGCGCGCGGCGAAGAGTCTTGTCAAACGAAACTCACGCAACTGACGAATGACGCGGTCGCGGTCACCGCTGGTGACCAAGCCCAGACAATGAGCGTTTCCCACTTTTAGCAGGATACGGCGCGCACCGGCAATCAGGTTCGGGCGGTGCTTTCGATAATGGGCACACCAAGCGCGGTTGGCGTCTTCCCAACGTTTTCGCGGCAACCGCGCGGCGCGATAAACCTCGTACCAGTTCGGTGAGTAGTGCTTCTCGAGCTCGTTGAGCCCCCAGGGGATGCCCATTTCCTTGAACATGGCTAGGTACGCGGAGGCGTCGGCGTAGTAGGAATCGAGGAGCGTGCCGTCCCAGTCGAACAAAACTCCTTCGATGCGGTGTTTTCGGTTTGCCGGCATTGGTCGACAGGGTAGCAGAAAGTTCGTGCAAGGCGAATTTTGAACGGCGGCAGCGGCGGCAGTAAGTATGGGCTGAGCGCCGCCCTTGAGAATTAGGAGGAAAGGCTCAGCCTGAAACTTAGGGTTTCAGAAAACGGGAAGGCATGTGATCGTCGCGATCAAATTGAACGTCATCAAAGGCCGCGGCGATACCATACCAACCGGGCATGGCAGCGGTCTCCGCGCGGCACACATGAGCCATGGTGGCCATGACGACGTTGCCCAGGCCCAAAGGCCTGCTCACCAGGACAATTTCAAGTTCGATGGAAGTGCCGACCGCCAATTGCTTGGGGCAAAGGAAATAGACTCCGGTAGAGCTGATGTCGCGGGTAACCAGGGTTCTGGGAGATTCCTCCGGCACCCCGCCGGAAGCGCGAAGGCGCAGCGGGAGGTTCAGGGTGGCGCGGGGGTATTCCCGCTGTTCCGGATGGACGCCGACAGCGTGCGTAGGCACCCTCAGGAAACGCCGAGGCTGCATTGGGCCGAGGAGTGGCGCGATGCGAAGGGCAGGAACTCGCGGGACCTCCGGCAGCGGTTGGGGGCCCGGCAATAGTTTGCGAGGTTCAGCGGCGGACTTGGCCGGCCACGGTTCGCATGGTGTTGCGCGTTTCATCGCGCTCATATCGCCCTCAGAGACGCCACAGCAATGTCGCTGGCTATGGCCCAACAAACTTAACCGCCAAACTGGCTTTCTGGAATTTCCCCGTCCACACGAGTGTGGAGCGCTAAGATGGCATTAGTATTGAGCAGCGTCAACCTGTGGAAAACACTGAAAGTGTCTTAACTTCAAATACTTAGTAATAGTACCGGAACCGCTATACAACATTCTGTGGATTACTACCGAAGAGGCTCTACCAATATGGTGCTCGACACCCTAGGCTTGGAACGTTCATCCTGAGCGGGAAGAATAACGCCAAGAAAATACGTCCGGCATAGTCGCCGCGCTTTTCGCGAGGGCTCTGCTAGGTCACTTTGGCGGATCTTTCCGGATAGATTCGCTTCTCGCGGGTGCTGCCAAATATGGCGTTCGACACTTTGGCCGATCATCCCAGAGGTGAAGATTAGAGCTCGAACTATGGCCACGACGGCACTAGATTCAGAACACCGGATGGCGGCGCCGGTGCCTCCGGCGCACGCACATCCTCGCTTGTCAACTCTAGTGTTGCTCGCGTTTGCAGCCGTTTACCTTGTTTGGGGCTCCACGTACTTAGCCATCCGCGTGGGGGTCGAATCGTTTCCACCGCTAATTCTAGCGGGTTTGCGGCACCTTACCGTGGGACTATTGCTCTACCCGGTCCTGCGAGGGAAGACCGGTGTCAGGCCTACCGGCACAAACTGGCGCACCGCCTTTGTTACAGGCGCACTACTGCTAGTTCTGGGCAATGGCGGAGTCAGTTGGGCGGAGCAAACTGTCCCTTCGGGGGTCACGGCGTTGCTGGTCGCTACCGTATCGCTCTGGCTAGTGATGGTGGACTGGCTCCGCCCGGGCGGGAAGAAGCCCGTGCCTCGCGTGGCTATGGGGCTGTTGATAGGATTCGCGGGACTTGCAGTGCTGGTCGGGCCTGCCCATGGGGGAGCTCCCGAGCGCGTTGACCCATGGGGCGCGGCAGTGCTGGTGATGGCGTCCCTGGCTTGGGCGTGTGGATCGCTCTTTTCAAAGCACGGTGGAATGCCCAGCTCGACGATGTTAGGCGTAGCGATGCAAAGTCTTGCAGGAGGGGTGATGCTCCTGGTCGCGGGGCTATTTGGAGGAGAATTTCGCGGGCTGCATCTTAGCGCGATTTCGCTGCGCTCGTGGCTGGCGCTCGCCTACCTTGTCGTGTTCGGCTCGGGCATCGGCTTTAGCGCATACATCTACATTCTCCAAAAGAGCACCGCGGCACGCGTGGCAACGTATGCGTTTGTGAATCCCGTCGTGGCGTTGTTCCTGGGATGGCTTGTCGCAGGAGAGACCATCACGCTGCGCACGATTTTTGCCGCCGCCGTCATTTTGACGGCGGTGATACTGGTGATTACCGCGCCGCACCGCTCGCCGGCGCCGGTGACCGCTCCGGTTCCTGCCCCTGGCGAAGCCTGACTGGTCCATCTATTCCGCTGCTTCAGCTTATCGCTACTGGCTGGATTTTTCCCCATAGACCGGTAGCCCATCCCCATGGACAGCGGCATAATCAAGGTCAGCGACAAACAGTCCAGGCCTCCAGGAGGCTATAAAACGTCTTCGTGCCATTTTCGCCAACGTTTCGAACGATTTCGAATCTGGAGTTGCTGGAGATGGACGGCGAAGACAACCACGTTCGCTCGCTGGTGAACTACCCGCCCAAGCATTCCGTGTCTGCTTTGGTGAATAGCTTAAAAGGCGTTTCGGAGCCGACGGCTGCGACGCGAACGACCAGACCTTGCGCGCCGCTATTGGAAAGGCGCTTTGTCTCCCTCGTACTTCGCTGCCAGTTGCGGCGGTGCGCCTAGCGGTATTCTCA
>Ga0307475_10002122_pt1 | contig 11908 bp, 12 predicted proteins | sample atmos_gasesECM1C_FD_203317 | JGI IMG/M metagenome (GOLD analysis project Ga0307475, IMG submission 203317) | Hardwood forest soil microbial communities from Morgan-Monroe State Forest, Indiana, United States - atmos_gasesECM1C_515 | ecosystem: Environmental > Terrestrial > Soil > Temperate...
ACAGTGCCTGCGGTGTTACACCCTCGACAACCCAAATGCTCTCCCAATCATCACTGGACACATCGGGGTTGAACTGCGCAATCAATATGTGCTGGCCTACAGTCCGAACAACTCGAAAATCGATGGCAAATGGCGGAAGATTAAAGTTAATTTGACGCTCCTTCCCAAGGGCCTACCATTCCTGAGGGTACATGCAAAAACTGGCTACTACGGACGTTCGCAATAACAAGGCGCCGACCGTGCAGGACGGGCTAGAGCACCAAACCATATCGGCTCGGATTCGTGACTCTTCGATCGTATGCCCTTAGCCAAGCCACTGCGGATTGGCGTACGTGCCATCAAACTGGTGACTGGTCTTGTAAAGTTCGAACTGGCCAGCCTCTGCGGCCTTTGAGGTTTTAGCCAGAAGAGCGGCGACGTGGGAAGAATCCATTGGCTGAAAACTGCGCGCCGCATGGAGAGCTTGCTGTAGGATCGGCATTGAGTCACAGCCTGTGATGACGACGCTGGTCGGGAGATTCATCGCGTAATAGAGACACTCGGTCGCTGCAACGGTCTTGCTCTCAAGAATGATATGGTCGCCCATAGGCTTCATGCCAAGAACTCCGATGCCGTTCTCGGTCAAAACCGGAAGCACTCTCTTTTCGAAACTGTTGAAGTGAGCGTCCATCACGTTGAGAGGCATCTGAACGGCATCAAACTTAAAGTCGTGTTTTGAGGCTGTGGCCAGCATCAGGTGAATGTCTGGACTCTTGTGCCCTGTAAAGCCGATGAAACGGACCTTGCCTGCTTTCTGGGCTTCAAGAACAGCCTCCATCCCGCCACCTTGGGCAAAAACGCGGTCTGGATCGGAATCACGAATTACTTCATGGAACTGGAGTAAGTCAATTCGATCAGTCTGCAACCTTCGCAGCGATTCATTGAGTTGGGCGGCTGCCGCGGTCTTAGTTCGACCGTCGATCTTGGTCATCAAGAATGCCTTCTGACGTTAACCGTCGCGCAGGGCTTTGCCCATTCGAATTTCACTCTCTCCTCCGTTGTAGTCCCAGCAGTTATCGAGAAAGTTGATTCCTTCATCAATTGCTGTGCGAATAAACCGAATGCTCTCTTCCGGATCGCTCTGTCGCGCCAGGTGATACCCACCGAGCCCAATGAGTGAGACCATTTCACCGGTGCGGCCGAGCGGTCGATATGGGATCCCGTTCTTGCGATCACTTTCTGCGAACCCGCTTAGCCTTCCGGCCATCACGAGCGACGCGGCAGCCATGCCGACAAACTCTCTTCGGCTGAAACCGGACTCCTGATTCGCGCCGTCTTGCAACGATGACTCATCCGAATGTTTGAAGCATGATTGAGTGGGATCATTTTCATTGAGAGTCATGGGGGAGAACCTCCTGTGAACTCGTACTTCACAATGTTATCCGAACAGGCTGTTGCTTGAGAGCGGCAAATCGCGGACGCGCTTGCCGGTGGCGGCGAAAATGGCGTTACAGAACGCGGCGACAAACGGAGGGACCCCGGGCTCTCCGACTCCCGCCGGCGGCGCAGAGCTCTCCGTAATGTAGACATTCGTCTGAGCTGGAACTTCGTTGATTCGAGCCACAGGATAGTCATTGAAATTCGATCGCTGGATTACGCCGTTCTTGGCAGTGATCTCTCCGGTGCGGACGATGCTTGTGCCGAAGACCACCGCGCCTTCGAATTGTGCCCGCACGGCCTCCGGATTAACGACGACTCCCGCATCCAGCGCTGTGTCAACGCGGGGGATACGGATCTCGCCGTCATCTGTCACCTCCACCTCAACCACCGTGGCCACATAGGTCAAGAAACTGCGATGCGCGGCGAATCCAAAGCCATGCCCCTTCGCGCTCTTCTTGTTTGCCCAACCGGATTTATCGGCAACCATTTCGGCCACCTTCCGCAGGCGTCCCGTTTCCCAGGGATACGTTTTGTAGTCCGCACCATAGTTGGGATAGTCCACCTTAGTGAGGTCCAAAGTTCGAGGCGGCCCGATCAGGTCGAGCAGATACTCCACGGGGTCACGATTGGCGCGATAGGCCAGTTCATCGGTAAAACACTGAATCGCGAAGGCATGATAGATGTTGGCTACGGATCGCAGCCATCCTATCCTGACATGCGCCTGCGCCGGACCATTTTCGATGCGTATGCTGGGCAAATCGTAGGGAAGATCGGTCCAGCCTTGTGCCAGGTGGGGCGGGTCTCCATAGACCGCGTTCACGTCGAAGATGGAGGTGATCGGCGGAAAAACTGATCTCTGGAGCCACGCCGTGGGCTTCCCCTTGGCGTCAACGGCTGCCTTCATGTAGGACAAATCTGACCTGGAGAAGATGCTCATACTCCCGAACAATCTGAAGCTGCAAGCATTCACAGTGAGGCTTGCTTGGGGATTTGCATCCACTATATTTCTGCTACTGATGGTCAGCCTTTTGCTCGCAGTGGCTGGTTTCGCTGGATCGATCGTTGCTCCGGATTTAGAACCCCAGACACTCTCATCCTCTTGGGGGAAGTAGGGTTACGGTCCATGCGAAATCGACCTTTCACGCTTGCGTACGGGGTTATACTCGCGCTCGCGATGACGGGTCTTGCCGTCGCTCACGACAATGGGGCACAGCAGCCCTCAGCGCGCGATCAGCTTCAGCATATCCATACACCTCAATCGATTGACGATGAACTTGCTCGCCTTACGAAAGACTTGGAGTTGACTCCGGAACAGCGGCAGCAGGTCCGCCATCTGCTTCAGGAGCATCACGATAAAATTCAGGCGTTGCTCGATCAGAATCCGAAAGCGTCGCGGCAGGTTCTTGCACCGCAGATTCACGCGATCAGCGACGAAACGCACCGCGGGATTCATGCTCTGCTTACCGATCACCAGAGAGAATTGGAAAAGGCGATGCAGCAACGCGAGCACAACGGTCAGGAAAACAGGCGACCTCTGCCCGCGACAGGGTCGCCGGGTCCATCTTCCTGAGGATGCCGCGCAGCCCTACTGCGATCGCGGCAGCCGGTCCGGATCTTGTGCTGCTAGTTCCGTAACATCCTCGCTGCGTGGGAGGCTAGGCCGGCAAATGCCCAACTTCTGCATCTTGTGGATCAGGGTAGTGCGCTTCAGGCCAAGCTTCGCGGCTGCGCCCTTCGGGCCGCCGATCACCCAACGGACTTCGTCTAGCGTTCGCAGAATCAAAGAGCGCTCGGACTCCTCCAGAGTAGTTGCAGATTTCGAGGCGATAACAGGCTGAGGCCCAGTCGTAGGAACAGGATTGGGGAGTACACCATCGTTTGAAAGAATCACGGCGCGTTCGATGAGGTTCTGCAATTCGCGGATGTTGCCTGGCCACGAGTATGACATGAGCGCAGACATGGTTGTCGGGGGAATGTTCTGGATTTGGCGACTCATCCGGGAGCCATAGATCTCGATAAAGTGTGTCACGAGGGTCGGAATGTCTTCGCGGCGTTCGCGCAAAGGCGGCAACAAGATAGGGAATACGTTCAGACGGTAGTAGAGATCGCTACGAAACTCACCCCGGTTCGCCATTTCCATCAGATTACGATTTGTGGCGGCCACCAGCCGGACGTCTACGTGATGAGTGCGAGTGCTACCCAGGCGTTCGAACTCGTGCTCCTGCAATACACGCAGCAGCTTGGGCTGCAGCGCTGGAGGGATATCCCCGACTTCATCCAGGAAAAGCGTGCCTTTGTCGGCTAGTTCGAAACGGCCAATCCTTTGCGCCATGGCTCCAGTGAATGCGCCCTTCTCGTGGCCAAAGAGTTCACTCTCCAGCAGATCCAGCGGGATGGCAGCGCAATTCAGCCTTACGAAGGCCCGTCCGCACCGCGCGCTGAGGTTATGAATCGCGCGCGCGATCAGTTCCTTGCCGGTGCCAGTCTCTCCCTGTATAAGAACAGTAGAATCTGTTGGCGCGACCCGTTCGACTTGTTCGAGCACCGATTCGAGGGCAGGACTATTGCCTATTACTTGCTCGAATTTGCGCTCATAAGTCCCTTGATCCCCGCTACTGAATCTTTGGAAAGCCCCCACAAAGAACCTCCTGGCGTCCACCCGGTCGTTTCGCGCTCAATTCTCGAGAGCCGCTCGAACGCTCTCGAGCAGGACCTCGTCATCAAACGGTTTGGCCAGAAACTCCACCGCGCCTGCCCTGAGTGCCTGCATTCGCATTTTCGTATCGCCGTGTGCCGTGATAAAGATGGTCGGAATTCTGCAGCTCTCAGCGTTTAACCTGGCCTGTAGCTCCAGACCGGACATTCCCGGCATGCGAATATCTGCGATCAGACATCCGGTCTGGTGCTGCAGACCGGACTCCAAAAATTCTTCCGCTGAGGCAAAAGCCTGTGATGGAAATCCGACAGATTTCAGCATGCCCTGCAGTGCACCGCGCATCAACTCGTCGTCATCGACAATAGCAACCATTTTTCCCTTTCTCTGACTAGCCATTGTTGCAGGGTAACTTTCCGCCGCAGACGGCGCAATCACACGTTGGGAAGAAGGCAATCATACTTTGGTATGAGGCCTATATCGCCGGCTCGAGCACGGTGGAGCCGGCTGTAAGTGTCAGTTGTGGATCGCGACCTTCGTGGGAAGTGTAAGGTGAAAGGTTGCGCCGCGGGAAGGGTTGTTGGCAGCCCACAGGCGGCCGCCATGCGATTCGACGATAGACCGGCTGATCCGAAGTCCCATGCCGGTGCCGTGCCGCTTGGTGGTAAAGAAGGCATCAAAGATATGGTCCTCCTGCTGGGATGGCAGCCCTACGCCGGCATCGCTCACCGACACCATAAGTTCCTCGGGCTGTGAGCGGATGGTTAGCTCAGGCGGCTCATTCACATCCATCATCGCTTCAATACTGTTCATCATGAGATTCATTAGCACCTGCTGCAATTGCACTCGATCCCCTCTGGCGTGGGGAAGATCTGCCGCCAGCTCCGTCCGGACCGATATCGAGTGCCGCGCTGCTTCACTGCGCATGAGCCCCACGATCTCTCGTATGATCTCGTTCATATCGACCGACTCCCATTGATGAAGACCAGGCGAGTTCGGCTGATGATCTCCGCCGCACGATTCGCGTCTTTGACAACTCTCGATGCGGCCTGGCGAGCCTCTTCCAGATCGGGATGATTGCGAGCGAGCCAGCGCAAGCAGGTATTGGCGTCGGTGACGGCGGCGCCAATCGGTTGATTCACTTCGTGTGCCAGGGAGGCAGTCAGCTCTCCCATCGTGCAGCTGTTGCGACCGAGACCAAAGCGAATCCATAGCGAATGGCGGCGGTGGCCTTTTGTCGGGCAATCCAGTTCGCCTTGTACGAGTTTCCCATCGAGTGAACGGGTCTCAATATAAAAGACTATCGTGCAACGGTCCGCAATCCTCCTTCACAAAGGTAGCTTGTCGGGAGGATTGCTCTTTCTCAAAAGGGCTGCGGCATCGCGTCACTTCTTGCCGAGCGGCAGCTCGAGCTTCGCCGCCATTCTCACCAATTCAGCCAGTGATTCAGCCTGCATCTTCCGCATCACTTGCCCGCGCTGGATTTTCACCGTGACCTCACTGGTTCCGAGCTCAAAGGCCATTTGCTTATTGAGCATGCCTGAAACCACCAGCACCATGACCTCGCGCTCGCGTGTGGTCGACGACTCGTAGCGCTTCCTCAACTCGGCAAGCTCATGCTCCTGTTGGCGTGTCACCCGGTCGCGGTCCAAAGCCTGGTAAATAGCATCCAGCAGGTCCTGGTCGCGGAAAGGCTTGGTAAGGAACTCGACGGCACCCGATTTCATGGCCTTCACCGTCATCGGAATATCTCCATGACCAGTGATAAAGATGATCGGAATTCGGATGCCGACGTCGGCCAACTCACGCTGAAAATCCAGACCGTTAACTCCGGGAAGTCTCACGTCCAGAACCAGGCAGCTTGGTCCGTCCGGGCGATTGCTGTGTAGGAATTCTTGCGCCTTTTCGAAGGTCTCGGAACGCAGGCCAACCGATTTCAGCATGCCTTGAATGGAGGCACGCACCAAGTCATCGTCATCGACGACGAAGACCGTGGGGTCGCTTACGGCCGTCATGCACTCGCCTCGACCTCGGCAGGGCAGGGAAAACCCTGCTGCCGGATCAAACATTCAAGGACGCTACGCCGTGTTGCAGCGCTATCCCATATTAGTCTCGGCATCGTCGAACGTGTTCTGAACACCCTGCGGATACGGAAATATGATAGCGCACCCGGGGACTCGCGAGGCCTCACGGCGGAACTTCGGACCGGTAGTAGGGTCTACCGATGATCAGAACGCCGGGGAAGCGCGGAAGTTGCGACGTGAAAGCTCAGGCTCCACTTTAATTCTCGGCCCCTCAATTCGATTGGCGTCAATGGCCACCTTCTCTTGTAAGCGTTGGTCAAGTCATAGGAGGTGTTGGCGCTGAAAGAGTGTCCACATACCGACACCGCGAGCAGCTTGTCGACACTGGGAATCCGTTAGTTGCCTATCGCGAGCTAGCCAGACAAGGTTGAAAGGCCGTGATTTAGTGGCTGCGCGAACATTTGGAGAGCGGAATGCATGGAAGCGAGACCGAAAGCGAGGCAGAAAAGCATGTCATTGCTACTGACGGCTAAAAGAAAATACTCGCCGATCCTGATCCTCATTGCGGAAATCCTTCTGGCATCTTACGGCCGAGCCCAGGCTGGTTTGGTGCCGGAGCCGCCGCAGGTGCGAGCCACGAATCAGGTTGTATCCCTCACGCTTGCTGCGGTGAATGAGAACGGCCGGGATGCCTTCGCTTTCGAGGGAGAGACGGTGGCTCCGGTCATCCGCGCCTCCCCTGGTGACACCCTTAGAATCACCTACGCCAACAACCTGCCTGCGAAATCCGCGGAGACTTGCGCGGTCGATCCCTGCATGGACATGACGAACTTGCACTTTCATGGGCTCAGCGTCTCGCCTCATGCCCCGCAAGATGACGTGTTAACAATGCTGGCCAAGCCTGGACAGGTACTGCACTACTCGGTTCGCATTTCGCGCGATCATACGCCGGGCTTGTTCTGGTACCACACCCATCCCCATGGCGAGAGTCACCGGCAAGTGCTGGACGGAATGTCAGGGGCTATTGTCATCGAGGGAATGGAACGCTATGTCCCCGAAGTGCCGTATCTTCGTGAGCTTGTGATCGTCGTGCGCGGCCGTTCCATTGAGCATGATCCAAATGCAGATGAACTCAGGAAATATGTTGAAATCCCGTCGAAGACATGCGCCGGCGAACCCGAGGCACCCGAAGAAGTCTTTACCGTAAACGGAGTTCTCCGTCCACAAATAGAGATCTCGCCGCAAGAGCGGCAGTTCTGGCGCATCGTAAATGCCTCGGCGGACCGCTACTTGGACCTGAGTCTGGATGATGGGTTACTCGAAATCGTAGCCCTGGACGGAATGCCGCTCGCGTATCACGATCCTCAACATCCGACAAGGACTACCAATCACCTGCTGGTGGCTCCGGCGGGAAGGGTCGAAGCGATCGTCACTGGTCCACCGCTCGCCAAACATCCTGCATTGCGTACACTTTGCGTAGATACGGGTCCGGCCGGAGATCCCAATCCAGGGATGGTGCTGGCGGATTTGATTGAACCGCGTCCAGAGCGGCCCAATCCAAATCACCACAATAGAGATCCACGTCCTGGGCCAGAACAAGCGGCCGATGCTCGGCCAGCACGTTACAAGCCGATCCAGCTGGAGCCTCTGAAGAAAAGTTCGCCGAACTTTACTGTCATCTTCACGGAGGACAAGAACGGCTTCTACATCAACGGGAAGAAGTTTGCGATGGATGCGGAACCGATGAAAAGCGTTCGCGTCGGCGGTTATCAGCACTGGCGAATTGTGAATCGAACCGCCGAACTACACCCTTTCCACATACACCAGGTCCACTTCTTAGCCTATGCAGAGAACGGCGTTCCGCTCGCGCAACCGGCATGGCTGGATACCGTGAACGTTCCCGTTGGCGGCACTGTAGATGTCATCCTGGACTTTACCAACCCCGTCATCAGGGGTATCTCATTATTTCATTGCCATCTGCTGAACCACGAGGACAAGGGAATGATGGCTAAGGTGCTGTTCAAGTAGCCGCCCACGCCAACATGCTCAATTACGACGACTACATCTGGGAAGGGCGCGCAGTTTCTGAGTTGTCATACCGCCCTCGAAGAACAGGTGCGGGTCATCATCTCTCGCGAGAATCTTTCGCAATCTCCTGAAGACATCGTGAAGGACATGCTTGCGCACACCGTGCCGGGAGTCATGGTAGTAGCGTCCATGGTCGCCGCCATTGCACTTCTTCAGGCCAAAGGCCGTTACACTTACATCAAGGTTTAGCCGAGACGGCGTCGAGACACGATGGCGACTTCGGCGGATCCGAGTACGGGAGCACTCGCCTGGGCGAATGTTGACTAAGGGTGCGCTTTGCTTGGAGTGTTCAGAAGAAACCGGCATCTATCGACTGGCCTTTGTGTCAACCAGACTGCTGAATACCATTTTGGTGAGGACATCCCCTGTGACGTAGCCGCTGCCCCATTTGGCATCGAAATCTTTGGTGGGTGCAGCCCCGACCACTTCATCCATTGTTTTTCCTGCTGCGATAAGATCCTTAATTTTCTGCCGAATCTGCACCAGCATGCCACGGTAGTCTTGCACATCGGCACGCGTGGCCACTAAGCCGTGTCCTGGCACGATCTTCGTCTGCTCGTCAGTCTGCGCCAGAATTCGATCCACCGAATGGATTAACCCATCGATTGATCCGCCTGATGCCAGATCGATGATGGGATAGACGTGATTCGAGAAAATGTCTCCAACGACTGCAACATTCGCCGGATTGATATAGATAACGGTATCTCCGTCGGTATGCGCAGATCCGTAGTTCTCCAGTGTCAGCCGTTGAGACCCTTGATGCAACGTCATGCTGCTTGCATACGTTACTCCTGGCAGGGCCTGCGAGGGATAACGACCGTCGCGCAAGCCAACGAAGGGCACGTCCTGCACAGACGAGAGCTGCTTCTTAACGTTCTCTTGTGCGACGATGATAACCCCTGCGGAGCCGAAGTATACGTTCCCGCCGGTATGATCAAAGTGCCAATGTGTATTGATGAGCCGTGTGACCGTGCGCCCGGTCGCTTTGAAGATCGCGTCGCTGAGCTCACTAATCCGCGAAGCCAGTCCGCTATCGATCAACAAGGTGCTGGCTTCATCGGCGATAGCCGTAACGTTTCCTCCGTCGCCTGAGAAGATGTAAAGGCCTTGACCCAGGCAGATAATCTTCAAGGGACTATTCTCAAACTGTTCTGTAGCCTTCTGGATAACAGTCTCGCCCGCTCCCGCCTGTCCTGCCGCTCGCGAAGCAATCCCCGTTGTCATGGCGAGAACAAGCACCTGTACAAAAGCAAACAAAGGCCGCATCTTCAGAAGAACGTTCATTTTTTCACACCTACGAAATAGTCTGGCTCGGGCTGCGTGGCTTGTCGAGGTGAGATCCAGACACGGAAAAGCACTCAGACGGAACTACCCATCGCGACCCTGATTACCGTCCAGACGACGTTCCTTGAAAAGAAGATGGCGATGACCCTGGTAGCAACGCGGCTGTAGGATGTGACGAGAAACCTTGCCAGTGTCCGCAAAAATGAACCTGTTTCTCCTCGCCGCTCTGCCCACGTAAATCCTTGCCGACGTGTTTCAGTATTCTCGACCCGCTGGTAAGCGCCACCTGTCGGAAAGCGAACTCCGCTACTCGCCGCCGCCTCCTCGCGGGACAAGAAGCCCAACGCAATGATGGAGGGTGCGGCTATGAGATCTCGCAGCGATTCCTCGTTCGGGTATGCAATTACGAGGCGTTCAGGGCCAGTTTCGGTACGAAGCCCAGCAATTACTGCATACTGCATGCCCGAAGAATCAACCACCTCGTTCACGACCAAGCCTCCGTCACTCAAGCCGATGTTCGATATGCGTGAGGAGCAGCAATCGGCATTCCAAACCTGTTTCTCGAGGCAAATTGGGCTGTGAATAAGGCTGAGACTTCTTGTCGGGAGCGGTTTCAGTTGGGAGACCTTCTGAGGTCAACCGCCACGCGAGAAATGACGTCCTCCACTGGACAGCGCGTCCACTCAAGGACATCATCTGACTTCATGTAGCTGCAAAAAACATTCGTGACCGTGCAGTCGGCGCCAGAGTCGGCGATCCGAAGCTCAAGGCAGCTGTTTCGGGCTTACACTTTAAGGCCAAAGCTCGCCAATCTTTTTCCGGGATAGAATCACGACTCGATGGCTTCAGGCCGGGCAGATGCGTCGGTTTATCACGCCGATGGCATCCTTACGTTATTGTCGAGTTTTACTTATCGGAGATCAGGTGTTCGGTGCATTCCTTCGTAATAGTCTTGATCGAAGTTGCCGTTATGGTCAGTGATGAAGGAGCCCCCCCTCTCCCCAGGGAATCAGAGCTCGTGCTCAATGAAGGCGATGTCTCCCCGGTCACTTCCACTCGTTGTCCGAGGTAATGGGCGAGTTTGAGTTTGCCCGCCGAATGAAGTTCGTAAGTCATCGCTGGGTCTTGCTTCACGAGAATGAAGTCGCCGTTCAACCTGCTCACACAACCCTGTACTCTTGTCTGTCCCTTGGGAGGTTCCGAGCTGTTAGGACTCGCGCCATTCGAGGGCTTGTTGTCTTGTGCCAGGAGAACACCGGCCGAAATTACTAGAACAAGCAGTATTGTCTGTTTCATAAAGATCCTCTCCTCTTATCAATTAACCCAGTCTGAACGACAGTCCCGGGTCCCTTGAATCATCCACAAACACGCGGAAGCTATCCGCCAATATGGTTGTTCAGCTCGACGAGATGCTCGTCAGGTTTGGTTTTGACTAATGCCGTCGATCGCAACCTTTATCGCGGTTGTTTCCTCCGCCTTCTCATAGCAATTCAAAGTCCAGTCATGAGGAATGAGGCACTTCGTAGTCTGCGCCTCCCACTGGTCTTGGGGACATGAAGAGTACGTTCCGCTGTCCGCGCGACGAACAGGTGACACCTAGCCGACACTTGGTCGAGATGTGGACAGCCCCCTAGCTGGGCGCGCGCATTTCCAAGGATTCGAGCAATGAAATCTAGTCCGATGGCTCATGCTTTCGAGAGGTCGAGCATCCCTCGCGACATTCGCAAGCGTCGCTCCCGAGCCAAGTGATATAGGAGAAGAGTAAGGATAAGCGCGGCGCTTGCAGATCCTGCGCCATAAAGGAAAATGCCCGAATAACCGAACTTTCCTACAATAAATCCTGCAACCGGGCCTGTGATGGCCATCGCCAAGTCGAGAAATGCAGTATATGCACCTAGCGCCGCCCCGCGATTCTGATCAGCGACCGTTTTGACGGCTTCCACTCCCAGTGCTGGAAAGACCAGCGCGAACCCGCACCCGCTGAGAGCTGCCCCGGCCAGAGCCATATCGTGATTTGTAGCTGACCACAAAATCAACAATCCAGCAGTCTCTGCGATGAATGAAATAAAGGCAACTCGGAACCCATCCCAATCATTGATGGCACCTGCAAATAGGAGACGAATGACGATAAAGCAGCCGCCGAACAGAAGCAGGGCGAGTGAAGGGTCAGTCCAATGCCGGCTGACGTAGTACAGCGTAGTGAAAGACGCGATCACGGCGAATCCCACAGTGCCGAACGTCAGTCCCAGTCCGTGCAGCAACACTCTGTGAAACACCGTCGGAAACGGCAGTCGCGCTCCACGCAGAATCGGCACGCCCGCCAATGGCAGAGCAAGAGCAAGGCTTAACAGCCATATCCCTAACGCAGCGATCCCAATCGAACTGAACCCATGTCTACCGTCGAGCCAAATGCCAAGAGGCGCACCCGCAGCCATCGCAC
>Ga0307475_10002123_pt1 | contig 11908 bp, 12 predicted proteins | sample atmos_gasesECM1C_FD_203317 | JGI IMG/M metagenome (GOLD analysis project Ga0307475, IMG submission 203317) | Hardwood forest soil microbial communities from Morgan-Monroe State Forest, Indiana, United States - atmos_gasesECM1C_515 | ecosystem: Environmental > Terrestrial > Soil > Temperate...
AGCGTCTCGACGGCCGTCAGCAGCAACGCCAGCGCGACGCTGGTCAAGCACCCGTCCGCCGCCCGCTCCCGCGCCGTGGCTCGCGACTCGACGATCGATCCGTTCCAGCAGTAGTCGCGCTGGTCACGCCAGCACCGACGCCTCGCGCGCGGTCGAAGGTGCTAGGATGGTTGGCGGTCCATGCGCGCGTCCACTCTCGTGTGTGTGCTGGGTCTGTCCCTGGCGACCGTCCGCGTCGGCCGGGCACAGTCCGTCGACCCGGCCGCCGTCGCCGTCGACACCTCCGAACAGCTGGCGCGCGACCACTTCAAGCAGGCGGAGATCGACTTCAACCTGGGGAAGTTCGAGGACGCGCTGCACGGCTATCAGGCGGCGTACGAGGCCAAGCCGCTGACGGCGTTCCTGTTCAACATCGCGCAGTGTTATCGCAACCTGGGCGACTACGAGCGCGCCCGCTTCTTCTACAAGCGCTACCTGACGCTGGAGCCGAGGACGCCCAACCGGCGCGTGGTCAACGACCTAATCGCCGAGGTGACGCGGTTGCAGAAGGCCGCGCCCGTGCCGGCGGAATCACGACCGGAGGGGACACCCGCGCCGCCCGCGGGCTCGTCCTCTTTCGTGCCCATCGCCGATCCGCCCGCGGCGCCGCCACGACCGGCGCCGCGACCGGCGGCGGCGCTGGCGTTAAACGCCCCCGCGCCCGCGGCGACCCGGACCCGGGAGCCGGAGCTGGTGGCAAGGCTGCCGCCGCCAACCGAACCACGGCGTCCGGTCTACAAGCGCTGGTGGTTCTGGGGCGGCCTCGCGGCGGTGGTCGCGGGTGGCGTCGTCGCCGCCGTGCTGCTGACGCGACCCCAGGCCGACCACGGCACGCAGCCGCCCATCGACGCCCGCTGAACGCGACGGTGAAACCATGCTTTCAGCTGGCGATCTTGGGCTATGGTCAGCCACCAGTCCCCAAGGGAGAAGTCGCATGCTCGAGAAACTGGCGCGATCCGTCCTTGCGCTGCCGTTGCTGACGCTCGCCTGCAGTGGGTCCCCATCTGCCGGAGGAACCGCTGATGCGTCAGGTGGCGGCGCTTCCAGCGGCGGCGCTGCCGGGGGCGGCAGCGCCGGAACGGGCGGCGCGACAGGTACGGGGGGCCTCTTCGACGCGGGCAATTCCAGCGGCGGCGCGACCGGAACGGGCGGCGGCGCCAGCGCGAGCGACGGCGGCGACGGCCCGGTCGCCGGCCCAGACGGACCGGCGGAGAGCTTCCTCCCCGCAGGGTACAAGGGCACGCCGTTCAAGGTCCTGACCATTCCCGGGACCATCCACACCGCCGACTACGATCTGGGCGGCGCGGGCGTCGCCTGGTGCCACGGCAACGGCAACAATTGCGCGGCGAATATCATGACCGCGGACTGGAGCCCGGCGGGAACGCCTGCCTACCGGCCGCCGCCGACGGCGGGCGACAAGGTGGCGGGCGGCGCCGCCGTCGCCGACAACGCCGGCATCTGTCACATGGATAACAGAGACAAGACGACGGCCGGCGTGCTGGTCACCCCCCAAGATGTGTTCCCGTGCTGGACGGTGACCGGCGAGTGGTTGAAATACACCGTGGAGGTGCAAGAGGCAGGCACCTACTCCATCGATGCCTTCGTGGGATCGCCGGCCGGCGTGACGGTCTCGGTCGATTTCGGCGGCGGCATCAGCACGGGCGCCTTCCCGATCCCCACCAGCCCGACCGCGAACTGCAAGTGCACCGAGACCTACCACTCGTGGCAGCCGGCGGCCAAGCTTGCCACTGTCACTTTCCCCAAAGTGGGCACGTACCTGATGACGTTCACGATCGTGACCAAGAATCTCAACCTGGCCACGTTCACGTTCAGCAAGATGTGATCGCGCGGGAAGCTGACCGCGGGCCGGAGACGCCGGCAACTGCGAGCGCGAGATCGGCTATCGTGCGGGCCATGAGAATCCTCACCGCGCTCCTCGCGCTCGGAGCTTCCGCTTCAGTTTCCGCTTCCGCTGCCGCCGCCGGCGCGGATGCCGTGCGGCTCGGAAATCTGAAGTTCGCGCACTACGGCGCTGTCTCGTACATGCAGGAAATCGGGCGGGAGCACGGCCTCGACGTCCAGGAACGGGTGTTCGCGAAGGGCGTCGACCTGATCCCGGCGCTCGTCGCGGGGGAGATCGACATCGCGGCCAGCTCGTCGGACGCGGCCATCGCCGCCAGAGTGGCCGGCGCACCGATCTACGTGGTGGCGGGCTTCGCCAAGGGAGGGGCGCGCATCGTCGTGAAGGATGGGATCAAGTCGCTCGCCGAGCTGCGCGGCAAGAAGGTCGGCGTCGCCCGCGGCGGCGCGCAGGAGCTGCTGCTGCTGGCCGAGCTCGCGAAAGCGGGCCTCTCCTGGTCGGATCGGCCCGGGAAAGACGTCCTCATTCTGTACCTCGCCTATGCCGACCTGAATCAGGCCCTGGCCAGCGGGAACATCGATGCCATGTGCCAGTCCGAGCCGCAGTCGGCGCAGGCCATCGCGCGCGGCTTCGGCAAGGAGCTGATGAAGCCGTACGACACGCCGCTCGGCGAGCCCGTTCGCGCGCTGGTGATGACCGAGAAGCTCTACAAGGGAAAGCCCGACGTCGCCCGGCGCGTCCTCGAGGCCTTCGTCGACGCCACCCGCAGGTTCGAGACCGATCCCGCCCTCGCCTCGCGCTGGGTCCGCGAGAAGATGTTCAAGGGCCAGCTCAGCGAGACGGACTACAAGGACGCGATGTCGAACGCGCCGCTCACGACCGACATCACCGTCGCGCACATCCAGACCACGGCCGATCTGATGGTGAAGTACGGCGTCGGGCGCCTCCCGAAGGCACCGGACGCGCGCGAGTTCGTGAAGCTGGACCTGCTGGAGAAGGCGAAGAGCGCGCTGCCCGTGACAAAGGCGAAGCGGTGAAGTTCGCCCGGGCGGTCGCGTTGCCGCTCGTCTGTCTGGTGGTCTGGGAGATCGTTTGCCGGACGGGGAGGGTCTCCCCGGCGGTGCTGCCCGCGCCCAGCCGGGTCGCGCGCAAATGGATCGAGTACCTGGTCTCCGGCGAGCTTCCGCGCGACGCGATCTCCAGCTTGTCGCGCATCGCGGTCGGGTTCCTCATCGGCGGCGGGCTGGCGCTGCCGCTGGGGCTTTGGATGGGCGCGCGTCCCCACGTCTACGAGGCGGTGAACCCGATCGTGCAGCTGCTGCGGCCGATCCCGCCGATCGCGTTCATCCCGCTCAGCATCCTCTGGTTCGGCCTGGGGAACCCGCCGGCGTTCTTCCTGATCTCGCTCGGCGCCTTCTTCCCGGTGCTGCTCAACACCGTCGCGGGCGTGCGCGGCGTCGATTCGATCTACCTGCGCGCGGCGCGCAGCCTGGGCGCCAGCGAAGGCGCGCTGTTTCGCCGCGTCCTGCTGCCGGGCGCGCTGCCGCAGATCCTGGCCGGGATCCGCGTCGGCATCGGCGTCGCCTTCATCGTGGTCATCGTCGCCGAGATGATCGCGGTGAACGAAGGTCTCGGCTATCGCATCCTGGAGGCGCGCGAGTTCTTCTGGTCGGACAAGATCCTCGCCGGGATGATCACCATCGGGCTGCTCGGGCTTTGCATCGACGCCGGCGTGAGCCGGCTGAACGCGCGCCTGCTCCGGTGGCAGCGCCATGATTGAGCTGCGCGGCGTCCGCGTGGCGTTCGGCGCGCTCGACGCCGTCGATCTCGATGTAGGAAAAGGCGAGCTCGTCTGCCTGCTCGGCCCCAGCGGCTGCGGCAAGTCCACGCTCCTCAACGTCGTCGCCGGCTTCGTGCCGGCCAGCCAGGGCAGCGTGCGCGTGGCCGGCGCGAATGTGACCAAGCCGGGGCCGGAGCGCGCCGTCGTCTTCCAGGAGTACGCGCTGTTTCCCTGGCTGACGGTCGAGCAGAACGTCGCCTTCGGGCTACGCGCGCGCGCGACGCCGGCGGCGGACATCGCCGCGCGCGTCGCCGCGCTCCTCGAGACGATGTCGCTCCGCGACTTCGCGAAGAGCTGGCCGAAGGATCTCTCCGGCGGAATGCGACAGCGCGTGGCGCTCGCCCGCGCGCTGGCCCTCGACGCGCCGGTGCTGCTGATGGACGAGCCCTTCGGCGCGCTGGATGCGCTGACCCGCCGCAACCTGCAGGACGAGCTGCTGCGCATCTTCGTTGAGCGCAGACCGACCATCCTCTTCGTCACCCACGGGATCGAGGAGTCGCTGCACCTCGCCGACCGGGTCGTGGTGATGACCAGCCGCCCCGGCAGCGTGAAGCGCATCGTTCCAGTGCCGCTGGCGCGCCCGCGCGATCCGACCTCGGCCGAGTTCGTCGCGCTGCAGGCGCGGCTGACGACGCTGGTGATGGAGGAGCAAGCGCGGCATGTGCGCGAGGAGCTCCGGCGCTAGCCAGCGCTTCTGGCCGTTTCTTCTAGCCGCGCGCTTCCTGCGCCTCGCCCGCGCAGGGCGCGCCCACGAACAGCGGCTGGCGCTTGCCCAGCGTATCCGCGACCGCGATCCCGGCCAGCAGGCCCGCCAGCGTGAACAGCGCCGACAGGCGGCCTTCGCCTATCTGCGCGGCGATGGGCCCCGGGCACGCGCCGGCCAGCGCCCCTCCGACGCCGAACAGTGCGCTGCCAACGACGTGCCGGCGCTGCGGCGACACGGGCGGCCAGGCGAGCGGCGCGCGCGTCAGCCAGGTGCGCGCGCCGGTCCGGGAGAGGATCCGCAGACCCAACGCCGTGGTGGCGACGCCGGTGGCGAAGAGCAGCCACAGATAGAAACTCTGGAAGCGCAGCGCACCCACGATGGCCCGGTAATCGGTCAAGCGCGCCCACGCCAGCCAGAAGCCGAACGCCACGCCGAAGACAAGCCCCACCCAGCGACGAGACACGATCACGATCCTCCGCCGATCATGCCGACCAGCTGAGCGACGACGATGGCGGTGACGACGAACGTGGCCGTGGCGAGCAGGCTGCCCCACTGCAGCCGCCCCACCCCGCAGATGCCGTGGCCGGAGGTGCACCCGCCCGCCCAGCGCGCACCGAAGCCGATGAGGCCGCCGGCGGCCAGGAGCAGGGGTCCCTTCGTGGCCAGCGCCGCGCCGAAGCGCGCGTCGAATCCCGGGTAAGCCCAGGTCAGCGACAGCCGGCCCGTCACCGCCGCGTAAAGGAGCCCGCCCAGGAGCGTGCCGAGAAAAAACAGCGCACGCCAGCTGGGCCCGCGCCCCGGCCGGCGCACCAGCTCGACGATGCCGCCGGCGGCGCCCGTCGCCCCGAGCGGCAGGTTGTCCGCCCACTGCAGGCCGATCGCGATGCCCCCGACGATCAGCCCCGCCAGCGGCCAGGGGCACCTGTCCATGATAAAAGACATGCCGGCGTCATAGCATATCCGGCGGCGCCGCTCGAAAGCGCGCGGGCGCGCCTCGAGGACGAACGCTCGAAGCCTGCCTGGAGCTATCGGCGTTGTCCCGCTGTCGTGTTGCGCTCGGTGATCGCGCGGTTGCGCAACAGCCGCCATGCGTTGTCTTCGCGGGGAATTTCGCATTCGCCGGTTGACGGCGGCGCGCGCGCGGCCGCACCATCAATCGGTCGGCCCGCGATCGTCTGTGCGGGGCCTGGGGGACGCCACCTTCGATGAAGCGAGCCCGGGAACAGATTCACTGCGGTGCCGCGCTGGTGGCAACGCTGGCTGCGGCGAGCGGGATCGCGGCCTGCACGGCCAACGTCGGCGATCCGGGCGGAAGCGGGGGTGGCACCGCCGGCGGCGGCGCGGGGATGGCGGGCAATCCCCCGGCCGGCTCGCCCGCGGGCGACGGTTGGCCGGTGTTCGGCGCGACGGAGACATTTGGCCTGCGCCGCCTGACCAGCGAGCAGTACGCCGCCACCGTGCAGACGCTGCTGGGCGTGAGCACGGCCGGCATGCCGGCCATCGAGCGCGTGTCGCCGGCCGCCGGTTTCTCGGCGATTGGCGCCTCGACGACCGCCGTCTCCGGCGCGGGCGTGGGCCAGTTCGAGGCGGCGGGAAGATTCCTGGCCCAGGCGGCGTTCGCGGCGCCGGCGACGCGCGCGAACCTGGTGGGCTGCACGCCGGCGGGCGTCGCGGACATGGCCTGTTTCGCCTCGTTCGTGCGCGGCTTCGGCCAGCGCGCGTTCCGCCGGCCGCTGACCAGCGACGAGGTCACGCGCTATACAGCGGCCACCGCGCAGCTCGCGATGTCCACGGGCGACGCCTGGCAGGCGCTGGAGGCGATCACCAGCGCCTTCCTGCAGTCGCCTCACTTCCTGTACCTGACAGAGGTCGGGGAGCCCGATCCCGCGAACCCCGCGCGCTATCGCTACACGAGCGACGAGATGGCGTCGCGCCTCTCGTATTTCCTGACCGGCAACATGCCCGACGACGCGCTGATGGCGGCGGCCGCCTCGGGCTCGCTGCTGACCAGCGCGGGCGTGCAGGCGCAGGTCGCGCGCCTGCTGGACCTGCCGGCCGCGCATGATTCGCTGCGCGGCTTCTTCGCCACCATGCTGTCGCTGGACAACCTGGACACGCTCACGCGGCCGACGCAGCTGTTCCCGCAGTTCACCTCCACGCTGGGCGCCGCCATGAAGCAGGAGACGGCGCTGGTCTTCGATGATCTCGTCTTCGGCCGCGACGGTGACTACCGGCGCCTGTTCGATCAGACGGAGACGTTCGTCAACGCCGAGCTGGCGGCGCTGTACGGCCTGCCAGCGCCCGCCGGCGCTGGGTTCGCCCGCACGACGTTGCCCGCGTCGTCGCACCGGGCGGGGCTGCTGGGTCAGGCCGGCGTGCTGGCGGCGCGCGACCACAGCGACGGGACCTCGCCCACGCGGCGCGGGCTGTTCGTCATGACCCGCCTTCTGTGCCAGGACCTCCCGCTGGCGCCGCCCGCCAACCTGACGATCCCGCCCTTGCCGACGGGGATGCTGACGGCGCGCCAGCGCCTGGAGCCGCACGCGTCGAACGCGGTCTGCGCCGCGTGCCACACGCAGATGGATCCGATCGGCCTGTCGCTGGAGCACTTCGACGCCATGGGCGTCTACCGCGACACGGATCGCGGCATGGCGATCGACGACAGCGGTGCGCTGGACGGCAAGAGCTACCAGGGCGAGATTGGCCTGGGCGCGATCCTGCGTGACCATCCGGCGCTGGGGCCGTGCCTGGTCCAGGCGCTCTATGGCGTCAGCGTCGGCCACCTGGCCACCGCGTTCGACAAACCCACCTTCGGGGCCATGGTCCAGTCCTTCGCCGCGGGCGGCGCCCGCATCCGCGGGTTGCTGGCCGCGGTCGCGACCAGCGACGGCTTCCGCACCCTCCCGGTGCCCGCGCCATGAGAAACCACGTATTGTCCCGCCGAAAACTGCTCCGCGGCGCCGCATACGGCGTCGGCGCGGCGGTGGGATTGCCGGTCCTCGACGTCATGCTGAACAGCAACGGCGACGCGCTGGCGGCGGGCGGGCCGCTGCCCAGGCGCTTCGGCGAATGGTTCTGGGGCAACGGCGTCGTGGCCGACCAGTGGTATCCGGCGCAGGAGGGCGCGACCTGGGCGCTGAGCCCCCTCTTGCAACCGCTGGCGAACGTGAAGAGCTATCTCTCGATCGTCTCGGGCACCGTGGTCTACATCCAGTACGCGGTGACGGGACACATGGGCGCGATGCAGTCGATCTGCTCGGGCGTGCTGGGAACGGCGCAGGGCGGCCTCAACTATGCCTACGCGGGCAAGAGCATGGACGTGGCCGTGGCCGATCAGATCGGCGGCGCCACGCGCTTCAAGTCGCTGCACGTGGGCGTGGCGTCGACGGACACCAGCGACGCGGACTTCGGCGCCAACGCCAAGTCCATCTCGCACAACGGCCCCAACAGCCCCAACCTTCCCGAGTACGACCCCATCGCCTTCTACGATCGCGTGTTCGGTGCGGGGTTCTCTGCCGGTCCGCCGGCGGCGGGCACGCCCGGCGTCGCCGACGTGACGCTGGCCAGGCGCAAGAGCGTCCTCGATCTGGTGGCGGCCGACGCGCGCGCGCTGGAGATGCGCCTGGGCACGCGCGACCGCCAGCGCCTGGACCAGCACCTGCAGGGCGTGCTGGATCTCGAGAAGCAGCTGATGGGCACGGGCATTCCGGCGACGGCCGGCGGCGCCTGCATGGCGCCGGCGCGTCCCGCGAGCTCGTACCCCGCCATCGACACGGAGCAGATCCAGTGGGAGCCGCTCACGGCCGCGCAGACCGAGCTGATGGTGCTCGCGCTGGCCTGCGATCAGACGCGCGTCTTCACGTACCGGTTCTCGCCGTGCAACGACTTCACGGTCTACCCGGGTTTCCCGACGTTCAAGCTGGATCCCACCAGCACGAACACCGGCACCAGCATGCACGCCTTCACGCACCAGGAGGGCGGCGATCAGCCCAGCGTGCAGAAGTGCGTGACGTACGCGATGACCAAGTTCGCCGCTTTCCTCGAGCGCCTGCAGGCGACGCCGGAGGGAGCGGGCAATCTACTGGACAACTGCGCCATCATGGGATTCACCGAATGCACCGAGGGCCGCTCGCACAACGCCCAGAACCAGCCCGGCATCCCGATCATCATCGCGGGCCGCGCCGGCGGCCGCCTGATCTACCCCGGCATCCACTACAAGTCGCCGCTGATGGGCGACGCCGCCAGCGAGACCAGGGGCCGCAACGTCAGCTGCGTCCCCCTGACGCTGATGCAGGCCGTGGGCGCGGGCATCACCACCTGGGGCCAGGGCGCGGGCCTGGCGACGAAGGTGATCAGCCAGCTGCTGGTCTAGGTCAAAGTCGCAGCGCGAAGCGCGAGGTGCCGCGCTGGATCACCAGCGAGGCATGGTGGCCCTGCGACAGTCGCTCCTCGGTCGCTTTGAGGCGCTTCAGGTTCACCGGGCGGCCGTCCAGCAGCACCAGCACATCGCCCTCCTCCAGCACGCCGCTGGCGGGCCCGCGTGGATCGACGGACGTCACCTGCAGCCCGTCGCCGCCCGGCAGGCCCAGCGCGGCGGCGTCGCGCGCGTCGATCTGGCGCAAGGTGACGCCCAGGAACGTGCTGCCGCCCTGGGCGCCCCCGCCCCCCTGCGCGCCCAGCGTCGCCACCGTCTCCAGGCGGCGACCCTGGCGCAGATAGGTGACCTTCACCTTCTCCCCGGGCCGCAGCATGGCCACGACGGCCGTCAGCCGGCGATAGACGTCGATCGACTTGCCGCCCAGCTCGACGATGACGTCGTTGGGGCGCAGGCCGGCCGCCTCCGCCGGCGAGCCACGCCCGACGACGTTGACCAGCGCGCCCGGGACGAAGGCGATGCCCAGCTCGGCGGCGCGGTCAGCGGTGAAGTCCTCGCCGCCCACGCCCAGGTAGCCGCGCGCCACGCGCCCGCTGGCCCGGATCTGATCGGCGATCTGGCGGGCGAGGTTGATGGGGATGGCGAAGCCGACGTTCATCGCCACGCTGGGGTTGATGATCGCCGAGTTGATGCCGATGACCTCGCCGCGAAAATTGAACAGCGGTCCGCCCGAGTTCCCCTGATTGATGGCGGCGTCGGTCTGGATGAAGTCCTCGTAGCGCGGATCGACGTCGCCCAGCTTCTCGCCGATGATGCGGTTCTTGGCGCTGACGATCCCCATGGTGACCGTCTGGCCCAGGCCCAGCGGATTGCCGATGGCCAGCACGTAATCGCCGACGCGCACGCGGTCGGAATCGCCCAGGGTGACGGCCTGCAGATCGTGCGGCGGCTTGTCCAGCTTGACCACGGCGACGTCGGTGGCGGGATCGCTGCCCAGCACCTTGGCGCCGAGCTGGCGGTTGTCGCCCAGCTTGACCAGCACCTCGTCGGCGCCCGCCACGACGTGGTTGTTCGTGAGGACCAGACCGGAGCGATCGACGATGAATCCCGAGCCCAGCGCCTCCTCGCGCTCGCGCGTCGCGCGCGGCGCGGGACCGAGGCCAAACTGCTCGCGCAGAAGGCGGCTCCAGGGATCCTCCATCGCGGGGCGGCGGATGATCTTCGTGCTCTGGATCGTCACCACCGACGCCTTCACCCGGTCGACCAGCGGCGCCACCGTTCCGTATTCGCCCGCGGGCGCGGGCGCGGACGCGGCCGCGCCCGGCGGCGGCGCGGCGCTGGCGGCGCCGGGATCCAGCAGCAACAGCGACAGCGACAGTGACAGCGACGGAAGAAACCGGATCCACCCGCCGGCCGGCGCCAGCGGGCGGTGGCGTTCAGCCACGATAGACGACGATCCCACGCGTGGGATCGTACGGCGTCAGCGCCACGGTGACCTTGTCACCCAGCACGACGCGGATGCGGTGCTTGCGCAGCTTGCCGCCAAGGTGAGCCAGCACCTGGTGGCCATTTTCGAGCTCGATGCGAAAATTGCCAGCGGGCAGGACCTCGATGACCCGGCCTTGAAATTCGATATGCTCTTCTCGACCCATTGGCGGGCAGACCTTACGCGCTCGCCGATGCTCGGTCAATCACCACGACACATGAGCGCCTCCCCCTTCGAACAGCCGGCCGTCGCGGACGTGGTGAGCGATCGGGCCGCGTACGTCTCCGAGCCGCGCTGGCTGATCTCCGGCAACTCAGTGAAGATCCTGAACGGCGGCGCCGAGGTTTTTCCTGCCTGGCTGGCCGCCATCGAATCGGCGAGCGAGCGCATCAGCCTGGAGATGTACATCTTCAGCGACGATTTGATCGGCCGGCGATTCGCCGTGGCCCTGCTGGCGGCGGTCCGGCGCGGCGTGCGCGTGAACCTGATCTACGACTTCGTCGGCTGCCGCGACACGCCCGCGGCGTTCTTTCAGGGGCTGCGCGCCGGCGGCGTGCACACCATCGCGTACCACCGCTATCGCTTCTGGCGGCCGCGCTTCTGGCAGCTCGTGCGCCGCAACCACCGCAAGACGCTGGTCGTCGACGGGCGCATCGCCTTCACGGGCGGCATCAACATCTCCGACGAGTGGATGGCCAAGGCCGACGGCGGCGGCGGCTGGTCGGACGCGGCGATCCAGGTCGAGGGTCCGGCGGTGGCGACGCTGGAAGCGATCTTCCTGCGCACGTGGAACCGGCGGGCCCGCAAGCGCGCGCGCGTCGATGTCACGAAGCTGACCCGGCCGGCGCCGTCCGGGGACACGCGACTGGCGGTGATCTGGAACCGCGAGCTGCGCGACCGCTTCATCATCCGGCGCGCGGCGCTGCACGCGATCAACGCCAGCCGCCAGCGCGTCTACGTCGCGAATCCATACTTCGTTCCCGACCGGGGCATCCTGAGCGCGCTGGTGCGGGCGGCGGCGCGCGGCGTGGCGGTGCGGATCATCGTCCCCGCGCGCAGCGACGCCCGCCTGCTGGACCTCGCCGCCCGCGCCACCTTCGGCCGCCTGCTGGCGGCAGGGGTGCGCATCTGGGAGAGCTTCGCGCTGATTCACACCAAGGCGCTGGCCGTCGATGGCGTGTTCGCGTCGATCGGCAGCTACAACTTCGACCACCGGTCGCTGGCGTACAACCTCGAGGTCGTGGTCAACACGCTGGACGAGCCCTGCAACCGCGACGTCGTGGCGATGCTGGACGGCGAGATCGGCCTCGGCGTCGAGCTGAAACGGGAGGCCTTCGCCAATCGGCCCTGGCTGGCGCGCGTGATTGAGCGGCTGGCGTACAGCTTGCGCCACTGGCTCTGAGGGCGGGCAGCAGGCCCCTCCCCGGCCCTCCCCGCTTCGCGGAGAGGGAGTCGGAAGATCGCGCAGCTAGCGCTTGACCTTGTTCGGTTTGCTCGGTTTGGCGGCGGGCTTGGGCGGCTTGGCGGCCGCGGGCGGCTTGGCGGGTTTCGGGCTCTTGGCGGCGGTCGCCGCCGGTTCGACGGCGGCCGAGCCGGCTTTT
>Ga0307475_10002124_pt1 | contig 11907 bp, 16 predicted proteins | sample atmos_gasesECM1C_FD_203317 | JGI IMG/M metagenome (GOLD analysis project Ga0307475, IMG submission 203317) | Hardwood forest soil microbial communities from Morgan-Monroe State Forest, Indiana, United States - atmos_gasesECM1C_515 | ecosystem: Environmental > Terrestrial > Soil > Temperate...
GCGGCAGCCAGTACCCAAGGGCCCTCCCCGGCAGATTACTAAGTTCACCAGCGGATTGCTCTTCTCATTTGATTGGTCGCCCAGCGGTAAGCAGCTCTACGCGGCGCGTGGATCACGAACGAGCGACGTCATCCTGATCAACAATTTTCGCTGAGTCCGGCCCGGCGATGTTGGCTCTGCACACTCGGAGCCAGTGTCGCTTCACGGATTTTCTATTCCTTCTGTTCGCGTTGAACTCCGCTGCGCAAACCATCAAGATTACTGCGCGTGAAGCAAAAGACCACATCGGAGAACAGCAAACCGTTTGCGGCAAAGTCGCCAGCACACACTTCGCCTCTAAGAGCAAAAGGTGAGCCAACATTCCGGAACCTCGACGAGCCTTATCCCAAAGAGGTTTTCACAATCCTAATCTGGGGCAGCGATCGCGCCAGATTCGGTACGCCCGAAACGAAATATAAGGATGCGAATGTTTGCGTGACTGGAAAGATCACGAGTTATCGCGGGAAGCCCGAGATTATAGCGACTGAGCCGAGCCAGATTGTGCAGCAGAAGTAGCACCGCCCCGACGTGACTTTAGCTTAGTGTAAGCATATGCCGAGCGATTGGGTTGTCCGGGCGTCAGCATCATCTAGGAAAGGCCTGTTGCAAACAGGTTGACGATGTAACCGTTAAATTCCTGACCACAGGAACATACTGTCGCATATTCAAGGGTTTCATTCTTTCCATCACGCGTGGTCTTCACTCGCAAAGGAAACTGCTTGGCTTTGCACTTCGGGCACTCGACCATCGCTCGCCTCCCTGAATGTTCTATAGCACAGGTTCACAAGGATCGCGCATCGAGAATTTTGGCTCCTCTTGACAGGCCATGGAGCGAGCGTATGTTGTAACGCCAGGTGCGCTGGAGGGGTGAGGCCGTCGATGAAAACGCTGCTGATTTTGGCCCTGCTGTTGACTGCGTCACAATCAATCGATCAGCCGTATGAATTGAAGGGTGAGGCGCCGGGCAGAACGCTGAAGCAATTCAAAGCGAACCACAAACACGCGGAGTGTTCCAATCGCACCGCCCATCAAACCACGTGTCGGGTATATGACGGCGTATCGTTCGCGGGGGTGACCGCAGCCACGTATAAGGGCTGTGCATTGCTTGAGTGCAGTGCCCAAGGTATTTTGGCGAACTTCGTTGATGGGCGGTTGGTGTACCTCGTATACGGCGTCAGCCCCGGTTCTGCGGCGAGAATTATTGCGGTGCTAAAGCCAAAGTTCGGCGAACCAACTGAAACGAACGGCAAGTCGGCTACATGGAAAAATTCAGTTGGTTACCTGTCCGTTTCCGAAGTAGTTGTCCCCGGCAGCGACGGCTCCCCTAAGGACATTGCGACAAACGTTATTTCGGCTGTGAACGACAGCGGTCAGAGTAAAGACATCTGACGTCTCTTCCGCGGCGAACTCGTGCCCACTGAAGCGGAACTCGCCGCCGTGAAGGCCGCTCGTACGAACCCGCGTCTGCCCTTTTGCCTCGGATTCGCGCTGAGCGGGAGAATTCTCGGTCGCGAGCCACATCGTCATTCAGGAAGCGCTCACCATCTTTTGAAGAAGGCTCACGAGATTGACGCCGTCTTAAACCCGAATCCCGGGCTACTAAGAAGAAGCCGAATCAATTCTCCTTGGCGCTTTACGTCAGTCTTGACGAAGATGCTTTTCATTTGCGACCGAACGGTATTGAAACTGACACCGACCATCTGCGAGATTTCTCTGGGTGCGTGACCGTCTGCCAATAGCAACGCTACGCGGCATTCTGCCGGCGTAAGTCCGAATAGTGTCCGAAGAACATCCTGAGCCGGACGCTGCCTCTGCGAAGGATCTACGACGAAAACGATGGCCGCAATCGGCTGAGACGTGGACATTATCGGCGTCCGAATCGGACTAATAAGAACTTGAAGTGGCGGACGAGCATGGCGCGAGAGCAGTACCGTTCCGCCAACCGAAAGGCCGTCGCCATTGGACTTCGAGACTGCATCCAGGACTAGTTTTGTCAACAACGCCGACTCCCCATGGCGTTCCGCCCGCAATCCATCGCGTGTCGCCCGCAAGCCATCATTCTCAGCCACCGAGACTGATGCGGTGCGGTTCATATGCACAATTTCGCCCGTACCTCCTATAAGGATTACCCCGGTCGGCAGCATATCGAGTGCCTGCTCAAATCCTTCTGACCGAGCCTTCAGATCGGAAAGTCGAACATGCAGCCTGAAAGCGCGTTGCAAATGCACACCTGAGAAACTTGAGTAGTGTCGAATGCGAAGCTTCAAACTCGGAGCGGGCCGCGTCACGATACAGGCTGAGGGACGCCCAGCGGGACTTACTGTTCTCCAACACACCGAACATGCCATGCTCAACTTTGAATCGCACCATGAAATCGTTGTAGATCTCAGTGGTTTTCATCTCCCGCAACGGGCAAAGTGATTCCGAACCACAAACATATCCCGTAGGCTTTGACAATCCCTTCTGCGCCCAAACATCCAGCGAATGGTAATGGTTCTCGTACAGTCGCGCTGATTCCGGATCAACGTGCCAGGAACGGGAAATCGTGTACAGGCTTTGCTCGAAATCGTGCATCACCAAAGCTGCGGATGTGGCGCGAGTATTCTCTGCAAGCTGCTGAAGGAACGGGTCCCACTGGTTGGGATCGACTGCGGCGTCATAGAGACTTCCTAGAAGCTTTGAGATTGCTTCGTTGCTCAGAGGCATTGGGATCTCAAAGAAAATTTTACCCACCCAAACTATTACTGCGAAGGAAACCGGTAGATATTACTGCAACCCGCCTAAAGTTTCTAGGCTCTTCTCATCCATTTGGGTGATGACGGACGCGGGTGCATAAAGCTATTGTCCCCGCCATCCGTGCCTGTCCCAGTCAGGATACGGTCCTACAGGTAATCCGTCAGGCTCGCAAAATTCTGGGCAGATCAACTTGATCGGGCAGCTTACTGGCTAAAGCCTGGGCCTGAACGGTGACGGTGCGATCGGTTCCGCCGATTTGTTGATTGAAAAGCGTCTTTCAGCAAAAGAGCAGGACAACTAGGATTTGACGAGGTCGCTCTTGAGACGACGAATGCTGAGTTGTTTCGGGTCTTTTTCTCTTGGGTTCGGTCCAGAGTCACGTCGGCGGTCGAGAGCGTAGCGATGAAGTCGTGGCTTCGGGTCGCGGCAGTAATTTTAGCGTATGGGTTAGCGCTGTTCCAGATCCGGAATATGGTGTGTTCCGAAGCGCGGAACTCCGCGGGGGAATGGTCTCGCTCTCTTGTCGTCGACAGGAAATAGCCATGCAATCGGCCAACCCTCCTTGGCCGTGCTTTCTTGCCAGTTTTCGTCAGGAGCTAAACGTGACGTTTGGAGATACTGATCATGCCTGTGAGACGGCAACGACTCTGAGGACGTGCCTTCCGATTAGGGAACAAAAATGCGCGACGCTGGCCCAGCGAGGTGGTATGAACACAAAGATCAGGATCACCGAAGTCGTGACTGCAAAGGCAAGGGAGGACGTGTACTGTTTTCGGTATCGAGTCTATGTGGAAGAGATGAATCGATTCCAGATGTACGCCGATCATCTGAAGAAGCAGGTTTGTGAACCGCTAGACGTATCCGGGTACATACTGGCAGCGTACGACTCGAATGACCAGATCGTCGGAACAGTGCGCTTCAATGTTGGGGTCGACCAAGGTTTTGGGATCTACACCGATCTGTACCGACTTCCGTCGTTCTCGCCCTTTTTCCCGGAGAATGTCTCGATCACGACCAAACTCATGATCTTGCCCGAATTCCGACGAACCAGTTTGGCGTTGAGGTTAGCAACAGCCTGCTACACGCGCGGCCTAGAGCTCGGTACGTGTTTTGACTTCATTGATTGCAATTCTCCCCTTGTTGGATTCTTTGAGCATCTCGGATATAGACAAACAGTTGAGCCAATCGAGCACCCCGAATATGGACGCGTCGTGCCGTTAGTGCTTGCCATGCACGATGTCGAGCATCTAACAAAGATCGGCTCCCCGTTTGCAGCTATAGGAAGGCGATTTGCGGACAAGTTCAAATCTGTCGAATTCTTTCACAAGTTCAGCTCGAATGTAGATCTTGGTTTCACCTTTCAACCAGAAAGGCGGATCGTATGAGTGCGGCTTCGTGCGACGGTCAAGCGACTCCTACGACACAGCGTACGAAGCATGACGTAGTCGGTTGGCTGGAGCGTCAGGTAACCGACCTCTTGATCGAAATCCAGCACCAGGAATTTTGGTCCGCGCTCACTTCTTCGGATGCAGACCCGGATTTTTTGAAAAGCGTAATGAGAGAGGTCTATATCGAAATTGTGGGTTATCAACCGCACGTTATCGAAGCGGCAATCGCCGCGATCGCGCGGATGCCAAGAAGCATGAGTCCGCGCCTCGTGAAGAGCATGTTGACTCATCAGGCTGACGAATTTGACCACGGCGAGATGGCGCTCCGCGATTTAGTGGCCTTAGGCTGTTCCGAAATCGAGGTTCGAAACAAGCGAATGAGCCCAGAAGCTTTCGCTGTCGCTGGCGTCTGGTGGATGATCGTTCATACGCGCGATCCATTTGCGTATCTCGGAGCACTTTTTCTGTTCGAAGGTTTGACCCCAACTGTTACGCAAATGGTTAAGGAGAAGCTAAAGGTGAAGGGCTTCGGAGCATCTGCGCTTGGCTACATCGAATTCCATTCGACGGAAGATGTGAAACACGCAAATCTTGTCGATTATCTGATCTCGGAAACCGCCACGGCGTATCCAGAATCGATTCCTTCGATCAAGCATGGATTTCAATCGTTTCGGGCCGTGTACCCCATACCGCTATGGACAGCCGCTTTCGAGAGAGCGCAAGGACGGGACAATAAAGTATCAGCCAAGAGGTAGGTGCGGAGCGTATGAAACGTTGCAGTCTGAAGACAACCCGCTTCGGTTTGATCAGGAGCCGCCAGGCGACGAACGGAGCGCCACACCCTATCATTAGAAGGACTATCGCACGGTCGAACCTTTCCTCCGGCAGCGTTCTTGTTCCGCGAGTCACGGCGACCAAAGTCGCGAGTCAAGTCCAGCCAATGTGACAAGGTCACGACATGCTAATTCAGAGCGACCGAACTTCGAGCTGCAATGCTCTAAATGAGAAAACGGTTGCCCGTATGCCGTCAATTCGTCTCGGACTTCCTCACCTTGGTCTCCATGGGTTGTCTGAGAACTGGGTGCTACGCGAATGCGGCGATAAGCACTGGAATGTCATCGCAGCGATTCTAGAACGGACTCCCGAATCTACATTCGATCGAAACGGTAACCGATTATATGCGTCCATTTTCGGACTGACGATTCGGGGTCCAATTCGGAATTTTCGCGAGGGAGATGAAGTCGAGATTTCGTTAAACGATTCCCGTTTTTTGTCGGCGTCCCGTTTCTACAGCTCGCAGTCTGTGAAAAACAAAATGGAAACGAGTGCACTCCGAATCGAGTTGTTGAGTGTATTCGTCCGTCGGAAGAAATGTGGTGATAACAAGAGCTTGTTTCCCTCACTCCCTTCCCAACCCGTAAAATCAATCAAGGGTACGCATGGCGTGAGCCCGGACCTTGTCGGTGTCGATCTCCGCTCGCGCTCTGTCAAAGAAGAACTTGTGAATGCTGAGAACGGTTCGAAGCCATTTCAGTACATTTATTCACCTTCGCCAATCGCCGATTTCAACGCGGCGGGCCTGTTCTATTTCGCCGAATATCCGTCGTTGATCGATAGGGCTGAATGGCTGCTATACCGAGATGTATCTCTGCTTCGCCCGGAAGTGCTTGAACGTCAGATTGCGTACTTCGGAAGTCCAAACCTTGGCGACGACCTCTGCGTCGAGCTTTTCGGCATTCAATCGCCTTCTGGTGAATTGCGGCACATCGTAAGGGTTTCCGAAGCGAGCAGCCATAGGCTTCTCGCTCGCGCTTATACCGCAAAGAAATTGGCAGTGGTTTAAGGCGGAAAAAGCCAAGCCCACGGTCATTGCTGCGTTTCTTTCGTCTACTTGGATCGGCAGGCTGTGGGCTAATACTACCTCAACGTTGCCTGCCGACGCTGGGGGCTCCACGTTCTGCTTCGTCTTTCCTCAGTTGAACCCCTAATACATTCGAGCCGGAATATTCCTGTGTGTATATAACTGTTTAAACAGGAACCATTGACCGGAACGTTCCTCCCCGCAAGTCTAGTAACGACGGAAAGTCTGACGACGCGCCGTTTTCTCAAGCGAGGGCGTGTGGAGTGCCTTCCGCGGTAAGACAGTTCACAAAATCAAGCAGACGAGGAAGCGATGAAAACACTTACAGTGACTTTAACCCTATTCATGTTCTCTGGCGTGGCGTCGGCACAAAACCCCGATCCATCGAAGTGGATGTGCCGCAATCTGTCTGAATCGGGCGGCTTCTTGTATCAGGGGGAGGCGGTTTTTGGTTCTCAGGCGTGCCGGCCGATCCAGCAGACTACACCCGCTGCAAACGCTCCTTCTTCTTCTCCGGTGGCCAGTACGACGGAGACGCCTAAGCCGGATGCTCCCATGGCGGCAACACCGCCGGCGACTGCTGCGACCGCGCCTAAAGGTTTCGTGCTCGAAGATGGCACACCTGTTCACCTTATCCTGTCCGAAAATCTTTCATCCGCGGACGCTGTAACCGGACAAACAGTTCCGTTCGAGGTCGTAGACGACGTTATTGTCAATGGTTTCGTCGTGATTCCGCGTGGCGCTACCGCTTGGGCTACTGTCACCGACGCAGAACACAAGAGACGGATGGGTCGGGCGGGAAAGTTGGATATCAACATTGACAAGGTTCGTCTTGCTGATGGTGAGAAAGCAATGCTCCGCGCAGTGAAAGACGCCAAGGGTGGTGGTCATACGGGAGCTATGGTGGGAGCGATGGTTGCGACTTCACTCGTTGTGTGGCCCGCCGCGCCCCTGTTCCTGCTCATGCATGGGAAGGATGTGACGATTCCCAAAGGAACGAATATCTCTGCGTTTATTCAGGGAGACGTGACGTTGGACGAATCGAAGTTTCAGAGGCAACTCGTTGTCGCGAAGTAGGCGTTGAGGGATGATTACGTGAAGGACACGGCAATGGTCTTCTCTTTATTACCATGGCAAGAAGACCAAGCCCTCCTCCAAGCTCTTGGGAAAGTAGATTTTCAAACGGAGAAAGTCCTGCCAATAAATGTTGCAACGAGAAATGCGGGCGGGACATTAAAGACTTGAAGAGTCCGCTCGCTGGAATGCGGTTTCATGACCTTCGTCATCACGCAATCACAGAATTAGCCGAATCGCAGGCAAGCGACCAAACCGTTATGGCAATCGCAGGACACGTCTCGCCGAAGATGCTCGCGCATTACTCCCATGTTCGGCTTGAAGCCAAGCGACACGCCCTCGACGCTCTCTGCAGTAGGGGTTCGACGGGGGGTTACGACACAAACCACGACACAAACGCCCCTCTACCGCTGAAACCCGGTCCGCAAGTTGTTGAGGAAAATGGTAGGCCCGTGCGGGCTCGAACCGCAGACCTCTACCGTGTCAAGGTAGCGCTCTAGCCAACTGAGCTACGGGCCTACACTCGCAGGAATCCAAACAGTTGGGCAGTTTTGATTCTATCGTATTTCTAGCTTGGTGCCCAATTTGGTTTACACCGGGCTGAATTTCCGCCGTTGCGACCAATTTAAAAGCCCGCGATTGCGCCTGGCAGCACCTTTTCTTCCAAAACAATCATCAAAGCAAGTAGGGAAAGGCCGTCCTGAGCGGGGTCCAAATCTTGACTCCCGGGACCGCAGAGACTATAAGTAAGTGAGAGAGGAAGCGTGGTGGATTTCCAAGGTTCAAACGGATTAGTGCATGATTAATCGCTTAGTCGCGCTGTCCCTTGCCGTGCTCGGAGCGACGGTCTTTGTACCCTCCGCACACGCCCAGAGACACGGCGGGTTTGTTTCCGCTCCAGCTGCTCGAACTGGAACGGCTGTCTCAGGACGCCGCGGCATGAGAACAGGCTTCGCCCACCTGCACCGCTCGCGCCGATTTGCTGGCGGTTCGGACTTTGCGCCGTACTATTATTCTGATTACGATTACGAACCGGGGACAGGCGAGGCGCCACCGCCCCAGATCATTGAACGGGCCGTTGAGCCCGCCCCCCCAGCGCCACCCCCGGCCCCGGGGCTGGTGCTTGAATTGCAGGGCGATCATTGGGTGCGAATTTCAAACTACGGTGAGTCGCAGGCTGCCGAACAATCCCGCCAGCCGGAGTTCGAGCGCGCATCCAAGCCACCATCCCCTATGCCTCCTGCTAACCCTCGCCGAACTCAGGCAGCCGAGCCTCCTAGTCAGCTTCCACCCGCTGTGCTCGTGTTTCGCGACGGGCACGAGGAAGAAATCGGGAAATATCTGATCGTGGGCGCGACCATATACACCAGCTCGGACTATTGGAGCAGCGGATCGTGGACACGAAAGGTTCAGATGGCTGACTTGGACGTTCCCGCGACTCTGAAACTGAATCAGGAGCGGGGCGCGAAGTTTACACTGCCCTCCGGACCGAGTGAAGTGATGGTCCGGCCGTAAATTCCGACCGACCCATTCGTTCCCACTCACTACTAGACGAATAGAGTACATACCAACTCTTCCAGTTCTTGGCGATTCGCGCTGCGCACCAAGGGCCGACCGCCAAATTTCATCCAATATCAATATTTCTCTTGCCGCCCGCTCATGTAAACTTGCCGTCCAAATTCGCCCTACATGAGGCTCGATGGATAAGAAGAACTTCCTGTTTGTCTCGCTCACCGGCCTGATCAGCGATATCGCCTGGCAAGTTTCGAAGGAAGGCCACGAGGTCCGCTACTTCATCGGTGATAAAAAGGAGCGCGACATTGCCGACGGCTTCGTCGCCAAATCGAAGGACTGGGAAAAAGATAAAGAATGGGCGGACATCATTGTGTTTGACGACACCCTGGGCCAGGGCGAGAAGGCGCAAGCGCTGCGTAAAGAAGGCAAGCCCGTCATCGGCGGCACCGCTTACGGCGACAAACTCGAAGACGACCGCTCATTCGGCCAGGAAGAGTTGAAGAAAGCCGGCGTGAACATCATTCCCTACGGCGAATTCGAATCATTCGACGAGGCGATCGATCACGTCACGCAAAATCCCAGCCGCTACGTTATCAAGCCCAGCGGCGAAGCGCAAAACGTGAAACGCCGGCTATTCGTCGGCGAGGAAGAAGACGGGCAGGACGTAATCCGGATGCTCGAGGCCTACAAGCGGGCTTTCTCCGATGAAATCAAAGTCTTTCAGCTCCAGCGGCGCATGATCGGAGTCGAGGTAGCCGTCGGCGCTTTCTTCAACGGCAAGAATTTCATCTACCCGATCAATATCAATTTCGAGCACAAAAAATTATTCCCCGGCGATATCGGACCGCCCACCGGCGAAATGGGCACATCAATGTTCTGGAGCGGCCCGAATCATCTCTTCAATCAGACGCTCCTCAAGATGGAACCCAAACTCGCGGAGGAAGGCTACGTCGGCTACATCGACTTGAATTGCATCGTCAATAACAACGGCATTTATCCGCTCGAATTCACCGCACGCTTCGGATACCCGACGATCAGTATTCAACAGGCCGGCATGATCACGCCCATCGGGCAGTTCTTCTGGGATCTCGCGAGTGGCATTGATCCTAAACTGAAAGTGCGCAGCGGCTTCCAGATTGGCGTTCGAATTGTCGTTCCGCCGTTTCCATTCGACGATGACGAAACTTTCGACTCGTTTTCAAAAAACTCCGCCATCATTTTTAAGAAACCGCCCGCGGACGAAATTCACATCGAAGACGTGAAGCAGATCAACGGCCAATGGCTTATCGCGGGAACGTCAGGAGTGATCTTGATCGTGATCGGCACCGGGCAAACGATGAAACAAGCCCAGACGCAGGTCTACTCGCGCATCAAAAACGTGTTGATTCCCAACATGTATTACCGGACCGACATCGGCGATCGCTGGGAGGAAGATAGCGACCGCCTGCACAACTGGGGCTACCTGCGCTGAATCCCGCAAGGTCCTTAGTCGCGACCGATTCACCTGCACTGGCGCCTCAACGGTGAGTGCTGCTATCTGGTTCCGAGTTCTGGCGCCAAGGGTCTGGAGGACGTCCCCAGTGGTTCGAGTCTTCCTTCGTTCCGACCCAATCCTCCTCCCAGTTGTAGTCTGGAAGGTATGCCACCAGCCCAACGTAGATTTTCTGGGGTGACGTCGATCCAAAGCGCAAAGGAATCGACGTTTTCGAACCGTCTGAATGAAGATACTCAAACCTGCAATATACCCAACCGTTCGAGTGAGGCGTCGAAGTACATACCCGTCCCGAGGTGGGGACTGAAACTACAAGAAATATTCCCTCACTGCGTAGCGGTGGGCAAGTCGGGTCCGCGAAACGAATCGTAATCCAGCCTTTGAACCCTTCAGGAAGTTCATAGCGCATTGGCTTACCAAATACGCGATATGCGCTCCAGAAAAATGCGACCGCAACCACGAACAAAACGATATACCTCTTACGCATTCTGTCCAGCCCGTTTTCATAATCGGGCTACCTGGCTGATTCTGTGGTTTCTCTGTGGCCTCTGCGTTCCTAACTCCGCGTTCTCTGTGTCAGATCTTTTTTTCCTGCCGCCACTCAGGGCTTCAAATGTCCGCTCGCTCCATGTCCGTTTCCGTTCCCGTTCGGCGCGTGCACTGCGAACGGCTGCGAAACCAGCTCCAGATCGCGCGTCACGGAATGTTTGCGTGCCGCAGCAGCAATAGCGTCTTCCTCCGCCTTCGGCATGAATCCGCCGGTCGCTCGCATTGCCAGCATCGAAAGGAATTGTTTCCGTGAATCGTTCTCGAGCAGTGCCAGTATTTTCACTTTCAGCTGCGAGAACACGCTTCGTGCATCCGCCGCAGCATCCACAGTCTCGAATTTGAATTCCTCGTTCAGCCGGTCAAATTCTGCCAGTAGTGCCGCCTGATAATTGCAGAAGCTGTCGTACATATCTTGCCCGGGATAAAGATCCATTCCCGATTCCCAGTAGTCGAACCCTCGAGAAAACACAACGCGCGGCACGAGCTGTTCGATTCGCAACCGCAAGTAAAACACCACATCCGGCTTCAGCGCCACACTGTAGATGCTGCGAATCCATTGCGGGTCCGTTCCACGCACCATCGCGCGCGCCATGAGCGAATAGACGTAACGGTCGGTCAGCACGATGAATCCCGCACGCAGCGCCGGAACGATTTCGTTCTCGAGCCGGTCCACAAAATCGGTCGCGTAAAAGAGGCTCTGCGTCACGCGCCCCAGATTAACCCCTTCCTTCGCGCGGCGAATTCCGTCACCGGCCAGCGTCGAACGCGTCATGCCCGTATCAAGCACCGCGTGCCCCAGCTCTTCGAGCCACGGTTTCAAGAGCTCCATCTGCGTGGTACGTCCTGCGCCGTCCGTACCCTCGATCACGATCAGCTTTCCGCTTACGTGCGAAAGGTCCATGCCGGGCAAGAGCTTTCCATACGTCTCTCTCATGGCTGCATCCTCAATTCCGCTGCATCGGAAATGTGCGACTTCACGATTTGCCTCACGCGCGTCTGCTGAATTTCGATGGGAAGCGTTGCGTCGATCACCGTCAGCCCGAATTCGGGAATCATTTTTTCGTACTCGTCGAGGATGCGTCCCTGAAACAGGCGGAAGCTCTCTTCCGGATCGTCGCAGAGCCCCAAATCCATGCCGGCTTCGTAGAATTTGAATCCGTCGCGGGCGTCGAGCAGCCGGTCGATGGCCGTCTCCAGCGGAACGCGAAAATAAAACGCCACCGTCGGCTGCACCGCGAATCCGTAAAGGTCGC
>Ga0307475_10002127_pt1 | contig 11900 bp, 10 predicted proteins | sample atmos_gasesECM1C_FD_203317 | JGI IMG/M metagenome (GOLD analysis project Ga0307475, IMG submission 203317) | Hardwood forest soil microbial communities from Morgan-Monroe State Forest, Indiana, United States - atmos_gasesECM1C_515 | ecosystem: Environmental > Terrestrial > Soil > Temperate...
TCTCGGGCCGCTCGTCGGCTCGATCGCTCGTCCGTTTGGCGGCCGCCTGGCCGACAAAATCGGTGGTTCGAAAGTGACGTTCTGGAACTTCATCGCCATGGCGATCGCCACCGTCGGCGTAAGCTTCGCGGTTCGCAATCACCAATTCGCCCTCTTCCTCCTGATGTTTCTCACGCTCTTCGTAACCACGGGTGTGGGCAACGGCTCGACGTATCGGATGATCCCCGTCATCTTTCGAAACCAGAAGCTGCGCGAGGTCGAGGGTCAGGGAGCGCTCGCCAAGGAGGCCGCCCTGCGCGCTGCGCGGATCGAGGGCGCAACTGTGCTTGGGTTCGTTTCGGCCGTCGGTGCGTGCGGGGGTTATCTGATTCCGCGGTCGTTCGGTGCGTCGATCAAGGCGACGGGGTCTGTCACGCCCGCGCTCGTGGGCTTCTTGGCGTTCTACGTCACTTGCATCGGACTAACGTGGGTCTGCTACATGCAGCGAAAAGGAGCGTCGTCGAGCGCCGCGATGCCCTTGGCGGAAGCGCAGGTGTAAAAGCGCAGGTGTAAGGGGCGAGCCAAAGCAGCGCCAAAGCAGCCGGGGGCGCCCGCGGTCACGTCCAAGAAACGTTGTCGATAACTGGGGCTCGTAGACTCGAAGTCTTTATGGGTCTCGAGGCGCTAGTGCCAGCGGACGAAGGTTGGCGGTTGGATCGCGAACGACCGACCCCGGTCCTCATGCCGGAACAACTTGCCGCTCTTGCCCGCATAGGGCAGGAACTCACGTCGGGCCCCACGCTAGGCGAGGGCTTTCGGCGCGCCATGCGTCTTCTCGACGAACGGCTTGGTGCAACGCACTCCGCGCTCTTCACGACGAACGCGGGACAGCGCAGTCTGAACATCGAGCTCCTTTACGGAGCCGCGCCGGACGACTTCCGGGTCCGTTTGGGGCTCGGTGTGGCCGGTCGTGTTGCCGAAACCGGCCGTCCGATTGTCGTGCCCGCCGTTCGCCAGGAACCGATGGCGCTTTCGGAGCTCACCGCCGCCGATGCGTGGCACGGGGAGCACTTGAGCCTCGTCGCGGTGCCCGTCTTGAGCCGCGGCAGCTGCGTCGGAGCGCTCTCGGTGTACTTCACTACGGATCCGGCGATCGGTTTTGCCGCTCGCCTCAATCTGGTTCAGGTCGTCGCCGCCGTGATCGCTCAGGGTTTGCCCCATCCGGCCGGACCGTCGGGGCAGGAGCCGGCCGCCGAGCCCAGCGAGCGGGCGGCGTTCGAATACGCGAACATGATCGGGAGCAGCCCCGGAATGCGGCAGGTCTACGAGGAGATCGGCCAGGTCGCTTCCACCAAGGCAACCGCGCTCATTCTCGGGGAATCGGGCACCGGAAAGGAACTGGTCGCTCAAGCCATCCATGCCAACTCGGAGCGGGCGCGGCGGCCCTTCATCAAGATCAGCGCTGCCGCTTTTCCCGAGACCCTATTCGAGTCGGAGCTCTTCGGATACGAACGCGGCGCCTTCACGGGCGCGGTGGGCCGTAAGAAGGGACGGCTCGATTGGGCGGAGGGGGGAACCTTGTTCCTCGACGAAATAGGCGACCTGTCGCTGCAGGCGCAGGTGAAACTGCTGCGTGTCCTCCAATTCCGCGAGTTCGAGCGCCTCGGCGGGACCGAAACACTCAAGGCCGACGTTCGCCTCATTGCGGCCACCAACAAGAGCATGGAGCAAGCGACGCTGAGCGGCACGTTTCGAGAGGATCTGTATTATCGCCTCAACGTTTTCACGATCACGGTGCCGCCGCTCCGCGAGCGCCGCACCGACGTGCCCACCCTGGTCGAATACTTTCTCGAGAAGTACTCGAACGAACATCGTCGCAAGGCAAAAAGGATCGCCAGCAGCGCACTCGATGTTCTCTGCCAGTATGGTTGGCCCGGCAACGTTCGTGAGCTCGAAAATGCGATCGAGCGAGCCGTCGTCTCCTGCGACGGAAGCGTCCTCGAAGAGCGCCACCTGCCCAAGACGCTACGCCTTTCGAGCCATGTCGCCGTCGAACGCAAACTTTCGCTGGCCCAGGCCGTGGAGGAGCTCGAACGTAGGATGATCGAGGACGCTCTTGCGGCATCCAAGGGCAACCTCGCCCGCGCGTCCCGGACGCTCGGGACGACCGAGCGCATCCTTCGCTACAAGGTTTCGAAGTACAAGCTCGAGCCGATTCGAACGCGCAGCGCACCGTGACGGGCGATTGGCTCTGCTGCGCTCAGTGCGCAAGGATGCTCCCTTGGACGGAGACCCCCTCGCCGCACCCGTCCCACTAACGTGACCGCGGCCCCAACCCCTGCTCGCTCGTATTGGCCGATGCACTGGGTGCTGGCGGCGCTGCGAGCGGCGGCGCTCGGTTGCCCGAGGCAGCTTCGGCTCTAGCCACCGCGCCGCTGGCCGGGGCGTACGGCACTCTGCCGCGGTGGAAGGCGAGGTCCTCCGCGGAGCTCTCGGCCGGAAAGCGCATGCCCATGAACTCCACGAATTGCTCGGCCAGGTCCTCGTCGCGCTGACGGTCGTAGCCTACGATGTCCCAGACTCCCATGCGGGAGCTGAGGACGTGCGAAATCTCGTGCGTCAGCGTGCGTACGAACCGCGGGTTGGGCTCTAGCGCTCCGGACTCCCCGCGAATGAGGGGATCGTTGCGTAAGAAGAGGTGGTTCAGCGAATCGACGTACAGCCCCCAGTAGCAGCAGCCTGGCGCGACGGCCTCGAACCGCGAAGGCAGGTCGTTGAGGGCTCGGAGCGACTTGCCGTCGAGCAGTATGTTCCCCGGCAAGAGCGAAATCGATGGCAAGGTGTCCGGACGATTGCGCAAGTGCGGAAGCCCTTTGGCTCGCAGAAACTCGGTGTATCGGTCGAAGGCGCTGCGGCAGGTTTCGTCAAGAACGGCGAGCGCCGAAGGACCCACAGAGGTCTCCGGCAGCATCGAGGACGTCGGGCGCCATTCGACGACCCTCATGCCACAATGCGGTAGCCAGACGGGCTGCGTGAGGCGTTCGGAAAGACGCGGAAGGGCATCGAGGCGCGCTACGGGCGATCGACCCGATGAGGGGGTTTCAACGAGTGCGAGAGTGGTCAGCGCGGCAAGCGCGAGCAACCGCGCCAAATACGAGGAGATACCGAACTTTGGACTATGGCTCATGCACGGGGACGCGCGCCAGGCCGGGCCTCGAGAGGACAGTGGCAGCATGCCGTGCCCGCCCGTGCCGACGGGCACGCTACGAGTACGTTAGCGTGCTCTCGACGCGAACCCAATCGAGAATGAGCGGCAGAGCTCACTTTCGGTCGTAGCGAGTGGGTCCCCCACGCGGAGGTATGATGACTGCCTCCGTGCTCTCGCCGAAACTCGCCTTCGTGATGGTCGGCTTGCCCGCACGCGGAAAGACATTCATCGCGCGCAAAATGGCGCGCTATCTCTCTTGGCTCGGCTACAGCACCAAGGTTTTCAACGTCGGCACGTATCGGCGCGCTCGACTTGGAAGCCGCCACCACCATTCTTTCTTCGACCCAGAAAACGAGTCCACCCGGTCGGCCCGACGCGAAGTGGCGCTGGCTGCCCTGGACGACATGCTCGTGTTCCTGGACGGCGGCGGTGACATTGGAATCTACGATGCGACCAACAATACCCGGGAGCGTCGCGCGCTAGTCTCCGGACGATGCGCCAGCCACAACCTCGAGGTGGTCTTCTTCGAATCGATTTGCAACGACCTCGCGATCGTCGAAGCCAATATCCGTGCCACCAAGGCTCGCTCGCCCGACTACGAGGGCGTGCCCGAGGAGCAGGCGGTCTTGGACTTTCGGCTGCGCATCGCTCACTACGACCGCGAATACCAGGAGGTGACCGAAAACGAAGGTCCGTTCGTCAAGATCATCGACGCCGGCCGGAAGATGGCAATTCACCGGATTCACGGATACGTGCTGACTCGCGTCGTCCATTTTCTGCTCAATTTGCACGTTCAGCCGCGCAGCGTTTGGCTCACTCGCCACGGCGAGAGCAGCTTCAACGTGGTGGGGCGAATCGGGGGCGACGCTCCGCTGAGCGACGCTGGACGATTGTACGGGAGGGAGCTGGCGACCGTCGTGCGGGAGCGCATCGGCGAGCACGTGGCCGTGTGGACGAGCACGTTGCGGCGAACCACCGAGACGGCCGAGCTCCTTGGCCTCCCGTTCCAGGCCTGGCGTGCGCTCGACGAGATTGATGCCGGGGTCTGCGACGGAATGACGTACGCGGAAATCGCCTCGGCCATGCCCCAGGAATACGGCGCGCGAGCCGCCGACAAGTTTCGCTACCGGTACCCACGAGGCGAGTCGTACCAGGACGTCATCCAGCGGCTCGAGCCGGTCATCTTCGAGATCGAGCGCGAAAGGGCCCCCGTTCTCATCATTGGACATCAGGCCGTGCTTCGGGCTCTTTACGCGTACATGATGGACATGCCGCCACAGGAGTGCCCGTTCGTCTCGCTTCCGCTTCACGCGGTGATGGAGCTCGAGCCGACAGCCTACGGCTGCAATGCGCGGAGCCTCGATTTGCCGCCGAGGCCCCTGAGTGCCCCGCCGGTCAGCAGTCCGCGGCTGGAGTGAGACTCTGCTGCATCCAAGGCTCCCCCGGGTGGGTCCACGAATTTGCGAGTCGCCCTAAGCCGCTTGGAGCCCAGCGCCTCCCGAGAGCTCGAGCACCTGCATGGCAAGCGTCGTCCGATTCGGATCGGCCGAAACCCCGACAACGATGCATCCATTTCGGAGTCCCTCGTCGACAGCTTGCGCCTCGTGTTCCTCGAGTCCCAAGCTGGCGAGTGCCATCGTCAGCGCGCCTGCGCGATGCAACGCGCCCAAGAGAGGCCCCGTCACTCTCAGTGCGACGTCGCCGGAGATCACGAAGACCCCGAGGCTCGTGACGATGGCGCCGAGCACGCCGACATGGCGCAACAAGCGCACCCCCGATGGCTCGGACGGGGCTTTGGCAAATTCCCTCTCGTGGGTCTCTTCGGACATCGCGAGGCTGATGGCGTCGCGCGGGAACTCCGCTTGAGCGAGCTGCTCGAGCGCAGCGCGGGCCGTGTGGCGATCAGCGAATAGCGCCGTGGCGTGGATGGGCATTGCGTCCTCCGTCGACCGTCCCCCTGCTTCTGACAGCTGCCCCGGCAGAGCCGGGGATGTGCCGTTCAGTGGTCAGCCGCCTCTTACGCCTCGCAACTTTCGTGCCCGATTGGGCGCAGAATCGGCCCGACTTGGCTCACCTGGCGGCTAGGCCGAAATCGAGCCAAGGCTGCGGGTTTCGCGCTTTTGCGGCACGGCGTCGCGGCCGCGCTCGAGTTTTCGATAGAGCGTGCGCCGATCGAAGCCGAGGACTTGTGCCGCAAGTGTCTTGTTGCCCCCCACGGCTTCGAGGACGCGCACGATGTATCGACGCTCGACCTCGTCCATCGGCAGCAGTTCGGATGGATTGTTGCTCTCGATCGTGATGCGCGAGCTCTTGAAGTCGCGCACCCGCTCGGGCAAGTCGTCGACGCCGACGTGGTCGAACTGTGCAAGAGCGACACATCGCTCGATGCAGTTTTGCAGCTCACGCACGTTGCCAGGCCAGGAATACGAAAGCAGCTTGTCGGCCGCTGCGCTCTTGATTCCAACCACGCGCTCTTGGCCGTTCGGCTGGTAGCGCTGGAGGAAGCTTTGCGCCAAAAGCAGAATGTCGCTGCCGCGCGAGCGCAAAGGCGGCACATGGATACGCACGACGTTGATTCGATAAAAGAGGTCCTCGCGGAAACGCTTTTCTTCGACTTCGCCTTCGAGGTCTCGGTTGGTCGCCGCGATGATGCGCGCATCGAAAGGCTGCTCTTGGTCGCCGCCGACCGGGCGAACGGTCCGTTCTTGCAGGGCCCGAAGGAGCTTTGCCTGCATGCCGGCGGGCATCTCTCCGATCTCATCGAGTAGCAGCGTGCCTTTGCTCGCTTTGATGAAGAGCCCCGGCCGGGCGGTCCGGGCGTCGGTGAAGGCACCCTTCACGTGGCCGAAGAGCTCGCTCTCGAGCAGATTCTCCGGCATTGCGGCGCAATTGATCGCGACGAACGGGCCGTCTCGGCGAGGGCTCCGCTGATGGATTGCCTTCGCGACGAGCTCCTTGCCGGTTCCGCTTTCGCCTGTGATAAGCGCTGTTGTTTCCGTCTCGGCGACGCGCGCCACCAGGTCATACATCTTCTTCATGGTCGCGCTCGTGCCGAGGATGTCGTCGAACCGCTGGCTGTCCGCCACGACGCTACGCAGGCGCTTGACCTCGTCGCGCAGCGCGTGGTGCTTCAGCGCTCGATCGAGCGTGAGCGAGATCTCGTCGATCTCGAAGGGTTTGGTCACGAAATCGTAGGCTCCGGCTCGGATCGCACCCACGGCCGCTTCCATGCTGCCGTAAGCCGTCATGACAACGACCGGCACGTGCTCGCGGCTCTCGACGATTTGCCGACATAGCTCGACACCGTTCATGGACTGCATGTTGATGTCGGTGAGGACGACGTCGAAGTCGCCCTCCGAAAGACGCCGCAAGGCGTCTTCCGCGGCCGTCGTCGCCGTCGCCTCGAAGTCGCGCGTCCTGAGCTCGGCGTCGAGGATGTCGCACATGCCCCGATCGTCGTCGATGATTAGAACTCGCCTTTGCACGGTCATCGTCTATCGGGCTCCCTGACAGAGGTCAGGGGTGCTTGAGCTGCACGCGGTGTGCCGGTACTGCAGGTGCATTGTTTTCGCGCGGTTCGCCCTCCGCGGCATCCCCGCCTGAGCCTTCTGGTCAAACACCTGTCACGGTGTGGCAGTTTTGCAGCGAACTGGCGCCGGGCTACGAGTGTGTCGTCCTCGACATCGCACGGAAGGTTCGCACGTGACCCTCTACTGAAACACTTCCATCATGGGCGGAGCTTGCGCATCCATTGCCGTAAGCGCGGGGAAGCCCCAGTTCGCCTCCAAGGTGGCCAACACAGAGTAGTGCGTATAGGTCGCCGTCGACGCGTACATTTTCTTGACGACGGGCCCCGCCCACACCGCGTAGACGAAGTCGCTCGGGAAAGGGACTTTGCCCTCGTCGTAGACGACAAAGAGCGCAGCCCTCTTCGTCGTGAAAGTCGTGGTGCCCAAGATCTTGGGCACCAGATACTGCAGATAGGGGCTGTCCCATGCACTTCGCCACCGACTGCAACATCGCCTTAGGGCCGCGCATTTCGCACCCGCACCGGCTACCGATACTGGATGTCGAACCGCTTGTTAGTGACGAAGACCACAGTGACGTCGCCCTCGGCCGTGGCGCCGTGCTGCATGAGCTCGCCCTCGGGGAACCAGACGAACGTCCCCGGGCCGTAGCTGCCCGCATTGGTGACGAGCGTGCCCTCGAGGACGAACATGCCGTGGGCGCAGTGGTGCGTGTGCCACGGGTTCATGACGCCCGCCGGGTAGCGCGTGAGGCGCACGCCCATGCCCGTCTCGGGGTCGTCGATGAGAAGCTTGCGGAGGATGGGCCGCCCGATCTTCTCGTCGGGGCGCTCCTCCCAGGGCATGGCGTTGGTGTCGATCACGGTGGGCGAACCCGGCGAGGTCGAGGTCGGCATGCGCGCAAGATACACCTTGCCGCGTTGGTGGTGCGCGTCGCGGGTAGAGGCCGCCCGAGCTAGCGTGCCCCGCACGTCGACCAACAACGCGCGCATGGGCAGGTTGTTAACTCTTGACTTCGTCGGGCCGGTGCGGCGCCGCTGTGCGCATTCGTTCACTGCTTGGCGAGCGTTCGCGCGTCGCGGCGGGGTCTCGCTCGCGCTCGAGTTTGCGGTAGAGCGTTCGTCTGTCGAAACCGAGCACCTGCGCGGCCAGCGTCTTGTTGCCGCCGACGGCTTCGAGGACCTTCACGATGTAACGCCGTTCGACCTCGTCCATCGACAGGAGTTCGGCCGGGTCATTGGACTCGATGTTGATGCGCGCCGTCTTGTGGTCTCTGATCTTTTCGGGGAGGTCGTCGACACCGACCTGATCGAATTGTGCGAGCGCGACCGCACGCTCGATGCAATTTTGTAGCTCGCGCACGTTGCCTGGCCACGGGTACGAGATCAATCTGTCTGCCGCCGCGCTCGTCATTCCCACGACCGGACGCCGGCTCTGGGCCGCATACCGCTCGAGGAAATGCTGGGCAAGGAGCAAGACGTCGCTGCCGCGCGAGCGCAAGGGCGGCACGTAGACCCGTACGACGTTGATGCGATAAAAAAGGTCTTCGCGGAAACGCCTTTCCTCGACTTCGGTCTCCAGATCGCGGTTGGTGGCCGCCACGATCCGCGCGTCAAACGGCTGCTCCTGGTCGCCCCCGACGGGGCGAACCGTTCGCTCTTGCAGAGCCCGAAGGAGTTTGGCCTGCATGCCGGCCGGCATCTCGCCGATCTCATCGAGGAGGAGGGTGCCCTTGCTGGCTTTGATGAAAAGGCCTGGGCGAGCGGTCCGCGCGTCGGTAAAGGCACCTTTGACGTGCCCGAAAAGCTCGCTTTCCAGCAGGCTCTCGGGCATCGCGGCGCAGTTGATAGCGACGAACGGACCCTCTTTGCGTCCACTCTTGGCGTGAAGCGCCTTGGCCACGAGCTCCTTGCCGGTGCCGCTCTCGCCCGTGATGAGCACGGTCGTCTCTGTGTCGGCAACGCGCGTGACAAGCTCGCACATTTTCAACATGGCCGAGCTCGTACCGAGAATCTCGTCGAAGCGCTCGGTGCCGTCGACCGCCTTGCGCAGGCGCTTGACCTCTTCCTTGAGCGCACGGTGCCGCAGTGCGCGCTCGATCGTCAGCGCTAGCTCGTCGGTATCGAACGGCTTCGTGATGAAATCGTAGGCTCCGGCGCGGATGGCGGCGACCGCCGTCTCCATATTGCCGAACGCCGTGATTACGATGACCGGCATGTCTTCGCGCCGCGCCGTGAGCTGCCTGCACAGTTCCACTCCGCTCATTCCCCCCATGTTGACGTCGGTAATGACGAGGCCAAAATCCTGCCGCTCGAAAAGCGCGATGGCGTCGGCGGGAACCGTCAACGCAGTCACTTCGAACTCCCGTCGACGGAGCTCGGTTTCGAGCACCTCGCACATGCTGCGGTCGTCGTCGATGATGAGGATGCGACGCTCCATGCTGTGTCCGGCTGGCTTGGGGAACTGTATTGCGGGCGCCGCGATTGCGCCACCCCGCCGACCTGTTGCAAGATCAACGTCCAGGCTTGGAAGCGGCGGCTATTGCCTCGGAAGAGCGAACGGAGCAAACATCGGATGACGAGCCCGCTTTTGGCCACTCTGCGCAGGGCGCGCGACCTCGTGGCCTCCGCGGCCACGGTCGAATCAGGCGAAGCCGCGATGGCCAGAAGGATCGTTCGCGACCTCGACGAAGGGATTGCGCGTCTCGCCGGGGCCGACTCCGACCAAGATCTCCTGTCCATCGTTTGCCACGACCTGAAGGATCCACTCGCGTCCATTGTGATGGGTGCGGGTTTCCTCAAGAAGACGCTTTCCTCGGCAGATGTTTCTTCGCTGCGCGTTGTGGATGCGATTGGCCGGTCGGCCGACCGCATGGCGCTCGTCGTGGGCGACTTTCACGACCTCGCAAGACTCGAGGCTGGCCGGATGCAGTTGGACCGACGACCGTGCGACGTCGTGGCCCTCCTCCAGGGTGCGAAAACCTCGTTCGAGGCGCAGGCATCGCCGCAGGGCGTTCGGCTCGAGCTCGAGCTGCCGCCCGTGCCACTCACGGCTCTATGCGACAGAGCACGGCTGACGCAAATCGTATCCAAACTCGTCGCAAATGCCGTCAAGTTCACGCCGCCGCAAGGGCGAGTCACGATCCGCGTCGATCGCGAAGGGCAGCAGGTGCGCGTGAGCGTCGCAGACACCGGACGCGGCATTGCGCCCGACCGGTTGCCGACGATTTTCGACCGCCGCGCGAACGCTCGTCGAACGCCGCGCGACGGGCCTGGGCTTGGACTGGCCATTGTACAGGGGCTCGTAGAAGGCCACGGAGGCAACGTCCATGTCGAAAGCCGAGTTGGCGAGGGGAGCGTCTTTTCGTTCTTGCTTGATTACGTGAGCTCTACTGCGTCGAAAGTTTGAGAGGAAGCCGCAAACCCAACAAACCTCCGCGTCCTCTGCGTCTCTGCGGCTTCCTCTCAAAGCTTGCTGTCTCCCGATGTCGCTCACCACGCGACGCGAAAGTGTACGGCTTTCGGCCGTGTGAGCCCCTCGAATCCCAAGGCGCTCAGGCTGAGGCCGCGGCCGGAGTCTTTCCAGCCGCTCCAGGGAAGGGCGGGATCGAGATAGTCGCAACGGTTCATGAACACGGTGCCGGCTTCGAGGGCTCGGGCAAAGCGCTCGGCGCGCTCCTTGTCGCTCGTCCACACGCTGGCTGTCAGCCCGAGACGCGAGTCGTTCATTTTCGCGATGGCTTCCTCGTCCGATTCGACGGGCATCACGGCCACGATGGGCCCGAACGACTCTTGACGGAATAGCTGCATCGTCTGGCGGCAGTCGGCGACGAGCGTGGCCTCGAAGAAGCGGCCGCGCCCCTCGACGCTCGCGGGTCCGCCGCCGACGAGAACTCTTGCCCCTCCCGCGCGCGCGTCGCGAACGAGCGCTTCGAGCTCAGGAACGTGGTGCGGTTGCGCGATAGGGCCGAGCGTCGTTTCCTCACGCATCGGGTTGCCCATGACATACGCGCGGACGAGTTCCTCGGCGATTTCTACGAAACGCCCGTAGAGCGTCCTGTGCACGTAAATGCGTTCGATCGCGCAACAGCTTTGTCCTGCGTTGTAGATGGCTCCGTCGACGACATTCTCGACTGTTTTGGCCACGTCGCAGTCGGGCGCCACGTAAGCAGGATCGTTTCCGCCGAGCTCGAGGCATGGGTGCATGAAGCGCTTGGCCGCCGCTTCCATGATGCGGTGGCCGCCGAACACGCTTCCCGTGAAGACGACGTGGTCGACCCGTACGTCGCCCACCATTCGCTCGCTCGTCGGGTGGTCGCAATGAATGGCCTGTACGAGGTTCGCCGGCGCTCCCGCCGCCGCGAATGCGTGGGCGAAGTGATCGCCGCAAAGCGGCGTGCGGGGGCTGTGCTTGAGGACGAGCGCGTTCCCGGCCAGCAGTGCGGGGACGACGCAGTTAATGGCGGTCAGAAGCGGGTAGTTCCAGGCGGGCAGGTCGAGCACGACGCCAAGCGGTTCGCGAGCGATGCGTAGTTCGAAACCCGTCTTGGCGGGCACGGCCACGTCGGCGAGCGCTTGCTCGGCGATTGACATCATGTACCGGGCGCGCGCCGCCGTTGTCTTCACCTCGCCGCGCGATTGCCCAATCGGCTTGCCCATCATCCGTGTAATGTCGGCGGCGATCGCCTCGCTGCCGTTCTCCATCCATTCCATGGCGCGCTCGCACAATGCGATTCGCTCGCCCACGGTGCTCGTGCGCCACGCGCGAGCGGCGTCCTGCGCGCGTGCCAGAACGCCATTCACGGCGGCTTCGTCGGCCAATTGCACCGTGCAGGCCGGTTCGCCGCTGAACGGGTTGTCGATCGTGAAGGTCCGAGCGTCGCTTCCCATGCGACGGGAGCATAGCGCGGCTAAATGACCGCCGGTCGTACCGCCGCGCCGCTCAACGCTCGCCCCGTTGCGGTGCGCGCGCGAGCCAGCTTGCGCGGTTCGCCCTCGAAGACGATTCGCCCGCCATCGTCGCCCGCTTCCGGCCCTAGCTCGACCACCCAGTCGGCGCTGGCGATCACATCGGGGTGATGCTCGATGATCACCAGCGTGTCGCCACGAAGGACGAGGCGCTCGAACACCGCTAGAAGGCGGCGCACATCGGACAAGTGAAGGCCTGTCGTTGGTTCGTCGAGGACG
>Ga0307475_10002129_pt1 | contig 11897 bp, 14 predicted proteins | sample atmos_gasesECM1C_FD_203317 | JGI IMG/M metagenome (GOLD analysis project Ga0307475, IMG submission 203317) | Hardwood forest soil microbial communities from Morgan-Monroe State Forest, Indiana, United States - atmos_gasesECM1C_515 | ecosystem: Environmental > Terrestrial > Soil > Temperate...
GGCGCGCGTTCGCGAGCTCCGCCAGGTAGCCGACCTCCACCGCCCCGTTGGCGAGCTTCGAGACGGTCGAGGGGTCTCGCCCCACCCCGCGCTGCATCGCCTCCCTGAGCGCCTGCCATGCGGCGCGGTGCTCGTTCGCCAGGAACGCGTCGGGCGGGATCTTCTGGCAGAGATCCTTGGCGATCACTGCATCCGCCATCGCGGCCGCCAAGACCAATTGCTCGGTCACGGGGTCTGAGCGGAAAACGAGCTCGACCGCCCGGCGTTCGCCGATCATCGATCCTCGAACAACGCGGCTATTCGCTCGTCGTGCGACATCGATCGCAAATCGACGTCAAGCGTGACGAGCGAACGACGTTCCACCACCGCATCCGGGTTTTTTCGCGCATCGTGAAGCGGAGGAAGGTCCGCTAATTCTTCTGCCGTGAAAGCGCGGGTCGTCTTCACGTGCCGGACGAACGTGCCGCGCTTGGACGCGGGCGGATAGTCGTTCCAATTGACGCCGCGTTCGGCGAAAAGCTTCTCCTGCAGTTGCTTGGTGTCGAGACCGTCGCAGGCGGCGTGTGAAAAAACCGCGCGCGCCGCCATCTGAACGGAATTGCGCGTAGCGTCCTGCTGACGCCAAAGGAAAACGTTCGCGGCTTCCGAGACGCTCGGAACCGCCCATGCGCGACAATCGAATGTCGGCATGCGGATCCACCGGAACCGGTCGCTCTTGAGATCGTCCTGCAGGTTGAAATAAACCGAACACATGGCGGCGAGCGTCGAACACATCTTCTGCGGATTCCCGTCGAAGAACGGGACGGACAACCACGCCAACGTGATCTCGTCCGATTGGGTGTATCCCACGTCCGCGCAACTCTCGACCACGAGATGGCGTGTCGTGCGCGCCATCAGCGTCTGCAGGACGGGATCGAACGGTCGTTCCGCGTTGTGCGCGAAAGCGTGGAACGAGCGCCCGTCGAGCCTCGCCAATACCGGCAACCCTTCGAGCAGGCGTGGATTGACGAGCGCCTCGTAACGCTTCATCCGGTCGCCGAGTTCGTCTTTCATCTGTAGATTGTGCCGCGCTTGGGCTTGGCGGTCCCCCTCCCGACAACGTTGGGCAGCGAAATCTCGGAATGTCGCACCACCCAATACCGATCGATCTTCCCGTCGCGCGCCTCGACTTCGATCACGCCGCGCGCGCGCTTCTCGAACAGCCAGAAGTGGACCCACCGATCGACGCGCCACCACGGCGCGTAGAAGACCCGCCACACGAACCCGACGCACTCGCCGAAGAGCGCGCCGTCGACGCGGTTCATCGGGGTGTCGCGTCTACTCATCGAGATCGTCCTCGTCGCCGAAAACAACGTCGTATTCATCGGTGCAGTCGCCGTTGAAGTGAACGCAATTGGACGGTTGAGGGTTGTGCATGTCCTCTCCGTCGCAATCGCAGTACATCCCGCACGCATCACACTCGTGCACGCGTCACCTCCCCCGCGCCTTGTCGATCCGATAATCCGTCACGAGCTTCGCCGAAAACTGGTAGCGCCACGTGATCCGAAAATCGTTCGTGACGGTGCCGTTGCGGCGGCGCGCCTCGATCGACGACTCGCGCTTCCACGACCACCGGAGAAACTCGACGCACGCCGCGAAGTCGCCCTCGAACTGCGCGACGCAAAACCGCTGCGCGACGACGCTCGCGCTCGCCCACTCGACCGCGTTCATCTCGGCGGGCTCGACCTGGTAGACGGCGAGGTGCAGCCACGCGTAGAGCGCGACCAAGTGCACGCCGCGCGCGTTCTCCCAATCGTTAGCGGCCGCGCGCTCGTCCATCTCGCGCTTGGCTTTTTCGATCGCCTTGGGGGCGAGCCGAAACTTTCGCTTGGGACGTTCCTTCTGGCCGATCGCGTCGAACTGCTGCGCGGCGGGGGTAAGGAGCCGGCGCCCGACTTCGTCCTTCCGAATCACCGAACTGAAATCGATCCGCGGTTCGCCGACATCAAACAAGTCGTCGGGCGGACACACATATTGGGGTTCTGAAAAACGAAACGCAACCGTCATCGTTTCCCCCGAATACGTTCTATTCGAGCAATCGCAAAACCCCAAACGAAACCGGCAATGCTCGCAATGCCGATTACGAGAAGCGGATTCATCGCGTCCTGCCCGCCTGCTCGGCGATCCCCTTGAGCGAACGCAGGTACGCCGCCGACTTCTCATGCAGGATCTGTTGCGCGGCGACGTCGAGCTCGACGTGGAGGCGCACCGTCGCTTGCGCGATCGTCTCGCCCGCCCGCACCTGCGTGGACGCCGCGAACGGGCCGACGCGGAACGTGTTGAACGCCACGGGCTGAAACTGCTCCTCGGCCCACGTCACGGTCACGGTCGTGCCGGTCGCGTCTTCGTTTCCCACATTTGTCGGAATAGATGCGATTCTTTCTTCTGCTTCTCGTTCAAACTCGACGTCCATCGCGGTCGTGGTCTTGGCTGCCGCTTCAAAAATCGCTTCCGACGCCTTCGACATGCTCTCGACCACGCGTTCTGCACTCGGCAACACTTCGCTTCGTTTCCTCATCGTCTCCTCCTCGCGAGCCATTCGCATCCGTCCACCCATCGGCGCTCGTCCAGCACCTTGCAGCCGCCGAACCATTGCGCGAAGTTTCGAACCGGCTTGCCCGAGTAAACTGGATCGAGCAGGTAGACGAGCTTCCCGACGTCCTTGCCGCCAGGTTGACGACATAACCGACCGCGCACCTGCCCGACGAGCTGGCGGTTATTTCCGATAGGGGTACTACAGACTCCGCGCGACACCGTCGGGAGATCGATCCCCTGCGCGATCGCGCCGTACGTGCCAATGCCGACACGCCCTCGCCCGCTCCGGATCGAGTCGCGCGCCGCGTCGTACGCCGCCTTGTTCTCGACTCCGCCCAGCATGCACCCGCTCTTGATGCCGAGACCGGCGAACCGCGAATCAAGCTCTCGAGCGTGCTCGACGCGGTGGGTGAACACCAAGCACTGGTGGCCCTGCTGCACGATCCTCCCAACCACCCCCATCAAGAGTTCGTTCCTCGCCGGGTCCGCGCACATCTTGTTGAGCAGCTGGTTGAAGTCTCGCCGGAAACGATACCAATTCGCTTTGAATTCGGTCGGCACCACCAGCATCTCGACGTCGACCGTTGCGCCGGCCGCCACGAGCTCGTCGTTCTCGACCGCGATCGCGACCTCGCCGAAGAGATCCTCGGTCAAGAACTCCTTTCCGTCGCGGCGCGTGTGGTCCGCCGAGATGCCGATCCGGTAGCGCGCCGAAAACGGATCGATCGTGTCGACGAGCGTCGGGGCGGCGAAGCGCTGCACCTCGTCCGCCACCACGACGTCGAACGCGTCCGCGAGCGAATGGTCGCCCTTCTGAAACCGACGAACTAGCGACTGCTGCATCGCGACCGTGACGGGTTCGATCCGCTCCTTGTTGCCCCGGATCGTGCCGACCTTCGCTTCGTCGATCCCGAGCTCGCTCGCGCACCTCTCGCGCCACTGCCGCTCTAGTCCGCCCTCCCACACGATGACGAGCGAACGTCGGCGCATGCGGGCGAGCAGGCCGAACGCCGCGCACGTCTTGCCCGCCCCCACGCCCGCGCGGAGCAGGCACGTCTCGGCACGCTCGGCCGCCTCGACCATCCGAACCTGGTAAGGGCGCAGGACGAGACGGTGCGGCGGAAACCCGGGTTCCGGGTGGCGCCACGTTCGCGCGTCCTCGATCTCGAGTTGGAACCCGGGTTCCAAGATCTCGCGAACGCGCGCCATCCCGCCGCGCGGGAACGTGTCCTGCTCGCGGCCCCGGATGCCGGCAGACCAATTCGCCCACGTGCGGATCCTCGCCGGTTCATCCGGATCGCGAGGGTTCGGGTACGCGGGGTTGTCGTGCGTGAACGCGTCGCGAAGCCGATCACGGAACCCGGGTTCCAACCCCGAACAGTCAACGCGGATCCGGGAGTCGACGCGGATCCGGACCTTCATCGCAGTGTCGAGACTAGATGCCGCGGCATGGATACGAGACGCAGCGGAGGGGCGAGGACGATTCGCCCGCGAGGATGACTTCCCCTCGCACAACGCACGATCGAGCCCGCACGCGCCCGACGCTCAGCAAACCCGGGGACAGGCGAGGGCTCGGAAGGTGGGCGTGGCTATCATCGCGAGGGAGCACGCATCCTAGGGGGGAGGGGGGTTTCCTTTCTCCGATCCCGGAACCCGGGTTCCAAAACGCATTCACACTGATCAAGTTCGAAGTCATCGCTTCTCGTTCACGGATCTCGACTCTCGAAGATCACGTGGTCCGCCGGGCTCCTGCCCGAGCGGACGGTCCAGCGCGCGTAAGCGCGCGGACAACCAGGATCAGATCCGAAGATCATCGTTGTGTGATCACGATCCCGGAGAACCATCGCTGGATGATCATGATCTGCGAAATTCGAAACGGGAACCCGGGTTCCTGGTTGAACGTTCCGGATCGCGAGCTAAGATCGTGAATGCGGATCGCCGCGTTGATCGGGTTCGTCGTCGGAACGTCGGGAGTGTTGGGAACGACTCGCGCGACGGAACGCCAGCACGCGATCCAGGTGTGGGTCGATTCGCGGTTCTCGAATCACGAACGCGACGAAATCCGACAAGGGATCGCGATCTGGAACGAAGCACTGCGAGGACAACTCACGTTCTACGTCGCGTCCGAGAACGTCGCGCGACCAGGATCGAACGCGACCGTCGAGCTCTCGAACCTGCTGGTGCGCGGGATCACCGTCGATCGCGAAACCACCCACCAGGACGCGCGCTACCTCGCGTGGACGGGCGAGCTGGGAGCGACCGACGTGCACGTGATCCCGAAACGGATCCCCGCTCAGGGATGTCCCGATCTGCAAATGCGTTGGATCGTCGCGCACGAGATCGGGCACGTGCTGGGGATCGAACACGTCCGGTCGCGATCCCTGATGGGCGAGCATTGCGACGTCATGACGGCGTGCGTCGACTCGCTCACGCTCGACCTGGCGGCGCACCAGCAGGGACTCGACCGGTCCCGCATGTCTCCCGGTTGCTCGCCCTAGTGAACGACCGGAGGATCGACGGGCTTCGGCAACACGGGGTCCTGGTGCCAGGGCGCGTTGGGGGTGAGCTCTTTCCCGCCCCTCAGTCCCTCGATCAGCATCTCGTGGCCCGCGATCGCCGTCATGCCGGCCGCCAATCCCTCCATCAGGGCGGCGACCAGCGACTTGCCCGAGACGAACGACGCCGAGACGGTGCCGGCCACGCCTAGCCCGATCGCCACCCAGGGCAACCACGATGGCTTGAGACGGCGCGCCAGCCAAGAAGTGAACCAACCCTGCTTGGCGGCGTCGACGAGCAGGCCGACCGCCAAGGCGGCGAACATCGCGTAACGGTGCGCCGACAGCGCGTCGATCAGGGGTTGAACGTCCATCGCGAGATCGTGCACCGCGACGCGATGCCGGTCAACGGCGCCGCTGTTTCAGGATCTCGCTCAGCTGCGCGCCGAACCCGTTGAGCTGTTCGCGCAGGTCGCGCATCTGCGAGTCGAACTCGGCACGCCGCACCAGGTTGTCCTTGATCTCCTCGACGTCTCGCTCGAGCTTCGAATGCGTCGCCTTCGCGACCTTCAGGTCGCCCTCGTGCTCGCTCATCTTGAGCTCGGCGGCGTGCATGCGCTCGACCAGGCGATCGTGCTCTTGGTCGGTCTTGTCGCGCGCCGTTTCGAGCGCGACGAAGCGCGCGACCTGCACGGCGCGCTCGGCGGCGTGCGCCCGGTTCTTGAGCGCGACGAACGCCGCCACCACGAACGACAAGAGCGTGGTCGCGACCGAGAAGACGGTTCCCCACTCCATCTCAGAGCCCCCAGCCGATCACCGAAACGACGCACTGGTCGAACGTCGTGCCGCCCGGCAACGTCGTTTGGACGTCGACGCGGAACCCCGAAGACGTCGTGAAGTTCGAACTGTCGGCAGGAGTAGGGATCCTCAGTCGGAAAGATGTGAAGAGGGCGGGCGCGGCCGCGCTGGCCGTCAGAGTGACGGCCCCCAACGTTTGCTTGAACTCGACGCCGCCTCCCGGGTTGTACGCCAAGACTTGAGGGCTGATCGTCGCGCACGTGCTGGCGGGCGCCGTGATGCGCAGCTGGATGACCAAGTCGAGCGACCTGGCGTGCGGCGGGTAACCGACGGTCGCGCTGCCCGCACCGCCCGACGTGAATCCTGGTGTGAACTGGAACGTCGCGAGGTTGCCGGCCGGAACGACCGTCCCGAACTCGTAGGCGAGCGACGTCGTGTCGGTCGACCATTGCCGGAACCCGTCCGATCCCAATCCTTGGACCGCGCCGGCTTCCAGGACGGTCGCGGCGATGCAGGCCGCTGCTTGCGTGTTGCCCCCCAGGCCGGTCGATGTCGGCAACGCGAGCGCGGCGCTGGGAGAGCCGTCGGCGTGAGGCGTCGTCATCGAGATCGCGATGATCCCGCGAGGGCTGCGCGGGACGCGGCTTCCGGAGCTGGGGTCGGTGTAGCGCGCCCAACGAGGCAACCCGAACGGTTCCAGCACGTACACGTAAGCGTGCGTGTGAAACCCCGAAAGCGCGTCGCATTGGTTGGCGGCGTCGTTGAGGTTGACGAACCCGTCCAGGCCGGGCGTTCCCCGGTTGCTCTCGCCACCCAATCGCCGGAGCGCGCCAGCGAGCGCCGAGTTCGTCCCGAGCGTGACTTCGAACGTGCCCTGGAGCCTCGCCTGCCCCCCGATGCTCGTGTCGATCGTGAGGTAGTTGGGCGTCAGTTTCGGGATGTCGATCGAGATGTTGAACGGCGCGAAGATCCGGTCGGCAGCGAGCGGCCGCACGTCCCAGAAAGTGACGGCGTCGCAAGTGTTGGCGCCGGCCGGCACGCTGGCGACGGCTAGCGGCATCCACCCGGGCGACGTTCCGGGAAACCCCGCGCCCGCCACTCCCGCGCGAACCCTGAACTGCAGTCGCCCCGCCAACACCTTGTTGACCGACTGCGCGGTGAACAATCCCGACACCTGATCGAAGATGTCTCGGTTGTCGACCTCGAGAACCGAGAACCCGGGCGCCGGCACGCGCGCGCACTCGACGACGTCGATCCTGGTCGATCCCGCGCCGTTCGCGGTCATGAGCAGCGTTCCGGGGGTCGAGATCCCCGGATCGTTCACGAACTTGTACTGGCTCTCGTCCGGGTTGGCCGGCACGTCGGGGTCGTAAAGGAACCCGACGCCCGGATCGACCAGGATGCTCAGGACGCCCGCACCGATCTGCGGCACGACTCGCAGGCCCGAAAGGATCATGCCCGAAACGGGGGAGTTTTGCGTGAACGTTTGCACGTCGTTCGACGCGGCGTCGAAGTCGTCGGTTCCCTGGTAGGTGTCGAGGATCGCGCGCCAAGTCTCGGCGATGTCGAACGCCTTGAACCGTTGAAGCCTGTTGATGTCGTCGCTCAGCGCGCGTTCGCTGGGATTCTGCAGAATTTCCTTCATGCCGGTCGACATCGCGTTGGCTCCTCGGTTTCCCCGAACCTATCTGGAACCCGGGTTCCAAGCACGGGAGCGCGGATCAGGGACAGGAATCGCCCGAGAATACTTGGTAGAGTTCCCAACCCACCCCGGCGGCCCTCACCTTGTCGACCGCCGCCTGCACGATCTTGTTCCGGATCGCTTCGCCGATCGGGTAGCCGTCGTAGAAATCCAAGTACCCGATCCCGTCGTACGCGCCGTGCGGGTGCGTGTCGTAGGCGAACCCCGAATCGCCCGCGTCCGTGCCGGGCAGCCCGACGTAGAAGTAGGCGCGCATCCGCAGGTAGTCGAAGAGGACGCGCCTTCGATCTTCCGGCCGCAGCCCGCCCGTCATCGGAACGGCGGGCGTGTAGCGATCGCCGCTATGGATCCCGACGATCGGGATCCCGACCGAGAACGTGCCCCTGACGTGGTTGAAGCCCTTCAGCTGGTAAACGCCGGGCGGCGATGCCGGCAAAGGAGGGTTGGCGGGCGGGAACCCGACGAGCGCGTGCGCGTACGAGATCGTGCCGTTCGCCTGCACTTGCTCGACCTTTTCGCCGTCTCGGAAAAACCCGACCTGCGCGCCCGCGACCGGCGTCAGCATGTCGTAGTCGTAGAAGTCGTGGTCGTAGAAAAAACCCGGGTAGCTCGCCTGCCCGGCTTCGCGGAAACAATACGCGACGCCCCCCGACGAGCGCGCGATCGCGCGCCGGATGGCGTTCGGCGACACCACGTCGGCGATTTCGGCGACTCGTTGGCGGAAAGCTTCCTGCATTTCTCCGGGAGCAAGCGCGATGTTCCGTTCGCGCCCGATCGCTTCGAGCATGCCCGACACGCCTCCGGCAGGAAGCGCGGGGTTCGTGACGGAAACGCCCCAATCCGACACCCAATCGAGGATCCGCCAAGCAGCAACCGTCTCGGGCGTGAAGTCTAGGTCCTGCAGCACGACGTCGATCGTCGCGGTCGCGCCCGACTGGTCGCCCACGATCGACGTGACGGCGCGGCCCGACGTCTTGACGAACGTCGCGAACAAGTCCGCCCCGACCGTCGTGGCGTCGTGCAAGAGCCCGTATCCCGACACCGCCGCGCCGTTCTTCAGCGTCAGCGTCTCGCCCGTCCGGAACGTGCCGGCGTGGTGGCCCGAGAAGCTCCGGATCGATTGCGACAGTTCGAGCTCGACGGTGCCGCCCGTCGGCGGCATGACCGACAGGTCGGGGGGCAACCATCCGACGATTCGCGCCACCTTGCCGACGTTCGCGCCTGCCGTGAAGACCAAGTACTGGCCGACGTGGTCAGGCAAGAACGTGTCCGCTTCGTCTTCCGCGTCCAAGAAGACGCGCTGGACGGGCGCGCGCAAGATGAGCGCGGGCGGGTAGTTGACGCCCCGCACGGTCGCGCCTTCGTTGTTGAACCCCGACCCGGCTTGGGAGATGAACGATATCGTCCCGACGGCGGGGTTGTTGTAGCCGTAGCCAACCCTTTCAGCGATCGCCGCCACCGTGATCGGCACGGTCGAACCCGGCTCGAACACGACGTCTTGCGTGAGCGCGTAGCGACGGCCCGTCTGGACCGACACACCCTCGGGATCTCCCCAATCGGTCTGCACCTCGCCGACGAACGTGCCGGCCGACAAGACGAGCGGCGACGTGGGGAGGAGCGCCCGCGTGATCGTGAGCTGCACGACCGCCTCTTCCGCCAACCCCGCGGGGAGGTTCGTCTGGCCGCTCCACGGCAGGATGAACATCGCCTGGGTCGTCGTGTCGATCGCCTGGCTGACGCGTTGGAACTGCGCCCACGCTTGCGCGAACGCCTCGATCCCTTTCCCGTCGCCGCCCTCGACGAAAGCGCGCCCGTACGAATCGTCGACGGCCGCCAGCCATATCTGGCGGAACTCGTCGATCGTGAGCGGCCCGGTCTTGGGGGTGTTCACGTCACGCCACCGTGCGGATCGTGACGTCCTGACTTCTCGCCCTCAGGGTCTGCCCGATCGCCGGCACGAGGTCGCCGATCGGCGCGACGATCGATCCTTGGTTGGGGATCAAACCGTCGGCGGCGAAGCGTTGCAAGACGGAGAAGAGTTGCCCGACGTAGAGCGTTCCGTTGACCGGCAACGAATTGATGAACTCGACGACCGCCGCCCGCACCGCGTCGCCGAGCGTGATGGTGTCGACGCCGCCCACGAACGTCAGGGCGAGCTGCACCTGGACGAGCTGCGGCAGGCTCGTGAAGATCAAGACCGTGATCCCGCCCGCCCGGAAGTCTTCGAGCGCCGCCCTCACCTGGGAGGCGAGCGCGTCGGACGCGACGCCGCTCGAGTCCGCGATGTAGAGGTTCACGACGCGCGCGGGCTGTCCTACGGTGTTGAGCGCTTCGACCGCCATCGCGGTCACGACGCCCGGCACCGTCTTGGCGCCGAACTCGATCGCCGCAAGCGTGCCGCGCCGGGCGGACAGCCAGAAGTCGCGCACTCGGTTTCGGAACGTGTCGTCGTCCTCCGCGTCCTCGCCTCCCGCCGTCGGCAGGTCGTTCGTGCACTGGATCGACTGGTCGAAGAGCGACCCCGCGTTCGCGACCTGCACGAGCGCGTTGCTGCCGACCTGCGTCGCCTTGCCGGCCTGCGACGCGCGCACGAACCCGGTCGCGTTGTCGAGCTGCGCGATCCCGAACGGCACGACCGTCACGGTCGTGTATTCGATCCCGGTCTTGCTCTTCACGACCGTGCCGATCGGCAATGTCCCGGCACCCGCCGTGGCGGTCCGACGGAAGAACCGCACCGTCCCGAGCGCCGCGCTCGCACCCTTGCGGAGCAGCTTGAACCGGTCGTAAGCCAACCGGTCGAGGTCTTCGCCCGTCGCGCTGTCGAGGAGCAGCGCGGCGATCCGGTAAGCGAGCTGTTTTATAAGCTGAAATGCCACCACGCTCTGGGAACCGACGAACAAATTGACGTCACTCCCGAGCACGTCGACCTTGGTGGGGTCGATGCGCTTCGCGTGATCCAGGACGTAAGAGCGCCCGATCGCGTACAAGTCCAACCGGCTTACGGCGTCCACTCGGCGAATATCTCAGGTCACGTGGCGGTCGGCACCGTTGCGCGGAACGATTGGCCCGTCCGGGTCTGCACCCGCACGTTGAAGAACACGAGTTTCGGGAAGCTCGGCAGGGTCGTGGCGGTCACGACGCAGCTCGCGACGTCGGGATCCTTCTGAATCTGGGCTTGCGCGTCGGCCGCTATCTTGGCGCGCAGCGACGCGCTCGCGAGACGCTTGCCATGCTGGCGGATCCCCACGCCGTAGCCCGGCAGGTGCAGGAACCCCCCGACGGACGTGACGAGCACGCGCAAGACGCGCTTCTTGATCGACGCCAACCCTTCGTCGACCGCGTAATCACCCGTGTCGTCGACGTTGAACGTCCCGAGAAGCGGCGCGTTCGGGACCTGCTGGAGCGTGCCGTCCTGCGGGTTTGCGAAGTCGCGAGACGGCTTGGCGGTTTGGGGGTTGGGCGGCGAAAAAACCTTGAAGAGCGCTAGGAATTGGACGGGGGGCCCCGGGATCATGGGGGCGCGGACCGTCGAATCCGTCAGGCCCGTCGCGTTGACGGTGTAGAGAGCGGGCGACGGCGTCATGGGGCGATCGAGGAAGAGGTCGAGCGACGCGGGATCCTCGCCGACCTGCACCTGCACGACCGTGACGCTTCGAGCGGCCGTCCCGTCTCGACCGACCGATCCCGCGACCGGCAAGACTTGGAAGTGCGACGGGTTGGACGCGTCGTCGGGTTCGAGCAGGCCCGAGAAGAACGGCGGGACGTTGAACTCCATCCGGACGACGTTCTCGACGGGCGCGAACGCCCCCGTCAGGACGACCGGGTTGCCGGCCGCCCCGAGCGCGCCGCCCCACGGGTCCTGTCCCCACTTCTGCCCGCCCCATCCGGTGTTGGGTTGCGCCATCTATTCGCTCGTCTGGTCGAATTGGTCGTCCGGGTCGGCGTCGAACGTCGCGACGCGCCCCCCGCCATACGGCACGCCCGACGAGACGTCGATCGGGTTGGTCGCGCTGCAGCTGATGCCGAGCGACGGGATGAACCGGGGAAGCGCGGGCGGGAACGCGATCCCCGGGATGTTGACCGAGATCCGGAACACGAACGTCGGCAGTTCGAACCCGCAGAGGTCGGGAGACGTCGGACCGGGCGCGAACGAGGAGTTCGCCGAAAGCGCTTGCTGGTCGGCGAGCGAGGGTTGATTCGGGATCGGCGCGCTCACCGCCGCATCATAACGGGAACCCGGGTTCCGGAGTTATAATAATAGTCCCGGGGCAGCTAGCCCGGGAGTCACGCCGGGACTCTTGGGAATCGCGAGCGCCCCCGCCAGCGCC
>Ga0307475_10002131_pt1 | contig 11889 bp, 6 predicted proteins | sample atmos_gasesECM1C_FD_203317 | JGI IMG/M metagenome (GOLD analysis project Ga0307475, IMG submission 203317) | Hardwood forest soil microbial communities from Morgan-Monroe State Forest, Indiana, United States - atmos_gasesECM1C_515 | ecosystem: Environmental > Terrestrial > Soil > Temperate...
GTTTCAGGCGCCAGCGCCACGGGTCCCCACGGAGAGGTACGTCATCACGGTGAAACTCGAGCAGGCCGGCCGCGCAGGTTTCGAGCCTTTCACGATCACAACGGCCGGAAAATCCGACTTGCGCGCGGCCCTCAAGACGCATCGCGGCACCGTTGCACCACTTGAAGTCGAGTTCGGCGGAACGGGCAGTAGCGCCGCCGTTCATTTCTTTTTTCCGCGGACTCTCGACGGCGCTCCACTGCTCGGACCGGAAAGAGATTCGGCGGAATTCATCTTGTCCGGGGTCAGCTTCTCGGTGCGCAGCAAGTTCACACTGGACCCGGAGTTTCTCCACTAAACCAATCCGCAACCGCCCCAGTTCTTTTGCAGTTCCCACTTGCAGGAGCTGCAGGATTCATAGATTCTTGTTGACAACAAAAAGGATGGGCATACAATCTCGTCTCAAAGCGCAAGCCCTGCGGGGGGGGTGCACTCTCGAAGCTAGGTGGGGCGAACATGTCCAAATCATATTGCGGACGCTTTAGTTCTATTTTTGTGTTTGTCCTTGTCTGCGCTGTCTCTCTATCCGCGCAGATTACAACGGGTGATATCAACGGTACGGTGACGGATCAGAGCGCCGCCGCAGTGGCGGGCGCCACGGTCACGGCGGTCTGTCCGGACACCCAGTTCACCCGCACGATCAAGTCCGGCTCCGTTGGCGAATATCGTCTGTCAGAAATGCCCAGTTGCATTTACAGAGTCTCCGTCTCTGCTCAAGGGTTTAAGACTACGGTGCGCAATGTGACGGTTACTGTCGCCCAGCAGACCAAGGCGGATTTCCGGCTTGAGGTCGGACAGAACACGGAAACCATCACGGTGGAAGCAGTCGCGTCGCTTGTGGACTATTCGTCGGGGATCAACAACGATGTGGACCAGCAGCGCATCGTGGATCTGCCATTCAACGGCCGCGATTTCAAGTCCATCCTCGCGATCACGCCTGGTGTTCAGCGCACGCCGGGTGGTGGATTCTTGGACGTCAGTATCAGCGGGATGCGAAGCACCTCGAACAACTACCTTGTCGATGGGATGTACAACAATGATCGATTCTATGGCAGCGAGATCATCGGCCAGCCGGGAATCCTGGGGCTTTCCGCCTCACTTTTGCCCAATGACGCCATTTCCGAGTTCACCGTGCAGCAGCTTCCCTCCGCTGAATATGGCGTTAAGGGCGGCGCTTCGATCAACGTGACGTTGAAGAGCGGCACGGACGCTTTCCACGGATCGGCTTACTACTTCGGTCACACCGATTACACGGATGCACTGAACCCGATCACCAAGACCATTACGACTCTCCATAACCATCAGTATGGTGCCACGATCGGTGGGCCCATCGTGAAGGACCGCACCTTTTTCTTCGGCAACTTCGAAGGGCAGAGGAACAGCTCGCTTGTGCCGTATCCCGTCGCGATTCCTACGCAAGGGGACCTCAATAACGCCTTGGCCTATTTTGACGCCACAAAACCTCCCTGTACTGCAACTGTTACAGTGGACTGCTTCGCTGACATTCATGGCTTGGGCATTAATCCTGCAGGGCAGAACTACCTCAAGTTCCTACCCGTTGACCCGTCGACGACGCCCGGCGGAACTTCCAAGGTTGTCGCGCTTCCGAATACTGGCAAGTTGAGCCAATTCCTCATCAAGCTAGACCACAAGATGAACGATCAGATGCAGGTCTCGGGCCGCTACGTCTTCGCCGACAGCATTCAGTCTGCGCCCTCTGCTGGCTACACCATCCCTCCGCCGAGCTCAGCGGGGAAGTCCGATTTGTTCAACACCATTGCCCCCACCCGCGTGCAAATGGCAGGCGTGACGTGGACCTACAATCTGGCTCCCAACAAGATTCTGGAGACGCGCTTCAACTGGCAACGGTACGCACAAATCCTGGATGTGAACAATAAGATTAACCCCAAAAGCCTGGGCATTGACACGGGCCCGCTCGACCCCTTGGACTACGGTGTGCCGGTGCTGTACAGCAGCGCAACCGCTGGGTACATTGGCGGTGTCTTTGGCTACCCGCTCAGCACGCGTCCCACCCAGATCTATGATACTTCCGCCCATTTCACCTGGATCAAGGGCAAACACACGATGAAGATGGGGGGCAACTACCAGTACGCTTCTACTTATAGCCTCCGGAACCGTGCCCGCACTAAATTCACCAGTTTTGAGACTGACTGGACCACTAACCTTACGGAGATGCTCTTGGGCCGACTCGATCAAGGGGCGCGTTCTTTCGGTGACACGTCGCGCCACATCTATCAGCCGTCTCTGGGCGTGTACTGGCAAGATGAATGGAAGGTCCGCCCTCGGCTGACGCTCAGCTTTGGTCTCCGGTGGGAACTCAATGGAGCGTTGGGCGAAGCCGACAAGAATGGCTCCAATTTCTCCCCCACTTTGGGTCTCGTGAAGCTCGGGCCGACGTTTCCGCGGCTTTATGACCTCGACCTGCATGACTTTGGGCCGCGAGCGGGCCTTGCTTGGGACATCTTTGGCAACGGCAAAACCGCCCTGCGCATCGGCTATTCGATGACTTACGACGTGGCTAACTTCGCCGCCATCAGCGCGCCGTACGCTTTCAATGGCGCGCGTGCCGGAGCCTTCACAAACTCGGACCTTGGAGTGTTTTCGGTCGTAGCGAACGCCAATGATGCGCCGTGTCTTAACGGCAATTCCTGCGCAAGTACCAGTGCTCTTCCCTCGGACCCAGGCGGTTTGTTTGAAGCCTTCGGTCCAAATACTTGTTATAACCCGGCCACGTCTGCAGTTTACGACTGGGTTTGCTACGGGCAGCAATCGGGCAGCCCAAATCCCGCCGTTCCAATCCAGACATTCGGCGCCAATCCCACAGGAACTCCACCCTTCAACATCTACGGCACCGTTTCTCCTCTGCTGACGCCCAGGATCCATTACTACAGCATGACCTTGCAGCATGAACTCTTCAAAAACAGCGTGATCACCGTCTCCTACCTCGGCTCGAAAGGACAGAACCTGTTCCTGGAGAGAAGTTTGAATAACCGCCAAATCGGATGCTGGGATGCCCAAAATGGCGGCCAGCAGACAGGGCCAGCCGGTACACCCTCCAACGACACTACCCTAAATTGTAGTCGGCCGTTTGACTCCATTTTTCAGACCAACGTTGGTGGCGTGTTGCAACCGTCCTACAAATACATCCTGCAGCTCACCAACCAAGGGCGTTCCAATTACAATGCTCTACAAGCATCGTTCCGCCAGCGCGATTGGCATAATTTCAATTTCCAGTACACCTTCACGTGGTCGAATTGCATCGACAATAATTCGACGAACCGGGGCGGCGGTTCGACCGTGCCGGCCCTCGAAAGCCCCACGTTTGTTCCTGACAGTAACAGGGGGCCCTGCGACACCGACATCCGCCTGAACTTCAATATGGGCGGTACGTATACTGTTCCCAAATGGTCAGCGCTCGGACGCGCTGGCGAGGGCTGGGAACTTGGCTCGGTCGCTACCCTCATTACGGGAGCTCCCTGGACACCCCTAGTTAGTCAATCACACGACCATTCAGGCCAGGACAATGTAGTCGCCCGCGCCGACTGTCTGCAAAAGCCCATATACAATTTCAGCGATCCCCATCAGTTCATCACCAACGCCGGATCAGCGTTTGCTTTTCCGGCTGACGGCACGATCGGGACCTGTGGCCGAAACAGCCTTCGCGTACCAGGATTTAGAGAGTGGGACATGAACCTGCTCAAGACCACGAAGATCACGGAACGCCTGAATATGCAGTTCCGGTGGGAAGTGTTCAACGTCCTAAATCGTGCCAACTTCAGCCCCTCTGTGGCGTCTCATAATTTTTCCTCCAGCTGCATACCCGGACCATGCACTAACGGTTTCGCTTCGATCAGTACCACACCGGATAGCCTGAACCCCGGTGTTGCGCAGGGCTCTCCGCGGGTCATGCAGTTCGGCCTGAAGTTCCTCTTTTGACGAATGCCGGGTCCACTATCTAAGGGAAAAGGGAGTTTGATAAAATCAGACTCCCTTTTTTTATGCGCCGCATCTACATTATCCTCTGTCTGTTCGCTTTGTTCCCGTCGCTCGCGGTGGCCGCTGACCCGCCCAGCGTCATCCTCATCACGCTAGACACCGTCCGCGCCGACCGTATGGGTTTTCTCGGTTCGAAGCGTGGCCTGACCCCGCAGTTGGACGCGCTGGCTGGCCAGAGCGTCGTCTTCGAGCGAGCGTATTCGCAGGCACCTCTCACGCCCGTCTCCCACGCCACCATCCTTTCCGGCACCTACCCGCGCTTCCACGGCGTGCGCGATTTCGGCAGCCGCATGTCGGATTCTCCTCCTTACTTGCCGGACTTGCTCCGCAAACGCGGTTATCGCACCGCGGCTTTTGTCAGTTCCATTATCCTCGACCCGAAAAATGGCTTCACGCCGGGCTTCGAGCGGGGATTTGACGTCTACGACGCGGGATTCCATCGTAAGAAGAGGAATGAAGACCGGCTCGGTTCCATCCAGCGGCGCGGCGAAGAAACCGTAGCGCGCGCGCTCGACTGGCTGGAGAAGAACGGCCAAGAGCCGGTTTTCTTGTGGGTTCACCTCTGGGACGCGCATGACCCTTACGATCCTCCTCCACCGTTTAAGGAGCGCTACGCCAAGGCACCGTACGACGGCTGCGTCGCGTACGTGGATGCAACCGTCGGCAAGTTGTTGGCTGGCCTGCGTACCGCGGGCACTTACGACGGCGCGCTGATTGCCGTCATGAGCGACCATGGTGAATCGCTCGGCGACCACGGCGAGAATACCCACGGCGTTTTTCTCTATGACTCGACGATCCGCGTGCCCCTGCTCATCAAGTTTCCGGTGGCAAGATTTGCCGGTCAAAAGATGGCCGCGCGCGCCAGCCTGGTGGACGTGGCGCCGACGCTCCTCGAAGCCTTGCAGGCACCGATACCCGAAGCGATGCAGGGGCAGTCTCTCGTTTCCCTGATCGGTGCCAAGGCCGTGCAGGACCGTCCTTCCTTTGCCGAAAACGAGTATTCGCATCGCGGCTTTGGTTGGAGTTCTCTGGAAGCTCTCCGAAAGGGGAGCTTCCTGTTCGTTAGAGCACCCCAGCCGGAACTCTATGACCAGACTGCAGACCCGGGTCAAGACCACAATATGATTCAGAAGAATAAGCTTGAGGCAACCTTCCTCGCGACGCAGCTCGATAGTCTCCTAAAACGGGCCGGCGCCAACGCTCCTAAAGAAGCGCGTGGATCGCTCGATCAGCAGAGCGTTGAAAAGCTCCGAGCGCTGGGCTATATGGCCTCCTCCGGAACCGAGACGGCCTCGAGCACCGTTGACCCCAAAATGCACATCCAAGTGGCTAACGATCTCCACGACGCCAATCTGAAGATCGAAGAAGGCAAGGAAATCACGGCGATTCCTCTCCTCGAGCACGTGGTGACAAACGACCCGCAAATTCCTCACGCGCAATACTTCCTGGGGGTCGCCTACAAAGAAAGCCACCAATACGATAAAGCCATCCTGCACCTGAGCAAAGCCATCGAGCTGGTGCCGGATTCCATGATGGCTCAGTACGAGATGTCACTCGCGTTATACGCGAAGGGCGAACTCAAAACTGCAGCTACACACCTCGAGATCGTCGTGGATCATAGCCCGGACTGGACGGATGCACGTTTTTCGCTGGCGGCCATCTACGCGCGGATCGATCGCTTGCCCGAGGCCTTGAACCATCTGGATATTACGCTTGGGCTCGACCCGGACCATTACCGCGCGAACCTGCTGCGCGGCCGCATCCTGGCGCTGAAGGATGATCCGGCAGGGGCTCTTGCCAATTTGCAGAAAGCGGTTCGGCTTGAGCCCAAATCGATCGAAGCCCACCAATTTCTGGCGGAGGCGTACTCGCAATTGGGACAGGATTTGAACGCCGCACGAGAGCGCGACGAGGCCAACCGGCTGAAGGTTCCTGGTCATCCTTGAAACTTTGCAGGTTTGTGGGCACCACGCCGCGCGATCCGTGGACAGCCCTGCGGCGCTGCCCTTCGCTCGACAGCCGCGATTCGCAAATATATACTTCATTTTTAGAACTCAGGGGTGTTCCATGGTTCCTAGAAAATTTGTTTTGCTGCTATCCGTCTTTTTGCTAGCCCTCCCGGTCTTTGCACAACAACAAAACACTACCAAACCAAAACCGCGGGTCATCGTCCTTGGCGTCAACGGCATGGAGCTGGACATCATTCGTCCGCTGCTGCTGAAGGGCCAGATGCCGAATTTGTCGAGTGTGATCGAGAGAGGGGCCTACGGAAAACTCCAGACGGTCTCCGCGCCGAATTGCCCCCGCGTGTACAGCACGCTGTTCACGAGCACGAATCCGGAAGAGCATGGCGTCACGGGATTTATTGTCGGCGGGATTACTGCCAACACCAACATGCTGAAGGAGGAGCCCGTCTGGTCGATGCTGTCGAAGCGTGGGATCACTGTGGGAATGGCAAATGTCCCGGCGACATTCCCGGTGATGCCGGTAAACGGATACATGATCAGCGGGATGCTCACGCGCGGCAAGAACTGTGAAGACGGCGTGCTTTGCGCGCCCAAGCTGAGCGAAGTGATGGGCGGCGACGCTGTCTATCCCAAGAGCATGCAAGCCGAGCTGCTGAAAAACGTCGGCGACTTCTACATTGACTGCGAGCGGATGCCCGGCGCGGGAGATCTAAAGGGCCACGAAGCGGAATTCATCGATAAGTGGCTTGGCAAGGTGCAGGTCATTCGCGACCAGCAGACCAAGCTGTTTGATTATCTGCTGACGACACATCCCACGGAGTTCACCTTTTTGGCGCAATCGTGCGAAGACCGCACCGGGCACTGGCTGTACCCTATCACGCCGTTCAATGTTGGCTACAATCCAAGCGTCAACAACGTGCGGCAGGATGCCTTCCCCGACCAGTACGTCGCCTTCGACAAAGTGCTTGGGTCGATCCTGAAGCATGTGGATGAAAACACATATTTAATTATTTTCTCCGACCACGGCATCAAGCCCCTGCGCGAGTTCGAAGAGAAAGATCCCCACGCACACATGGACCACGAGAAAACCACTCCGGTGATCGCCAAGCACGATTTTGCCGATGGCGACGACGTCCCCGGATCGTTTTTTGCTATGGGGCCCGGCATCAAGCACGATCTACGGCTGATGGGCCTGGGTGCGAGCGTGTATGACGTGGCGCCGACCCTCTTGCATATTTACGGCATCGAGCAGCCAAAGCAAATGCGGGGCCGCATTCTGACGGAGATTTTTGAGAACGGCGACAATAAAGTGGCGGCGAAGCAATAACGCTTCTGAAACTTTCCGCAAACCGGAGGTATTTGACCTGGTCACTTCGAACGGCTGGTCATTGCGGCCGTTTCGATTTTTGGAGCGCCTTGGCCCGCAATTGGGCGCGCTGCGCATCTTGGCGGCGTCCTAGCCCGACGTAAGCCTGGGCGAGCAACTCAAACATTTCAGGATCGCGGCTCGAGGGTCCAGCAACCGGCTCAAGCAGCTCCACCGCATCGGCATATTTTTTCTGTCGGATCAGTGCCTTCGCCAGATCGAGTTGCGCTTCTGAGCTTCCAGGCTGCAAGAGTATCGCGGCTTCGAATTGGTCCTCCGCTGCGTTCGCATCGTTCAAACCGAGATAAACACGCCCGAGCGTGAGCCGCACATCGAACTGGTGCGGATTCAGCTTCAAGCTCGCGAGCAAAGCGTCCCGCGCGCCGGGTAGATCGCCATTCAATTCCAGTGCTCGCCCATATTCAAATGCATCCGTCGCCTCATTCGGGTGGGCGTCGCGCGCCCGTCGCAAGTACCCGGCAGCTTTTTCGTAATTCCCTGAAGCCATCGCCATCCGGCCCAGGTGCGTCAGAGCGGGTACGGAACTTTCATCCAACTGCAGTACCTTCTCCAATGCCACTCGAGCCTTCTCCGTCTCTCCGTCCTCTGCCGCCATCATCCCGGTGTGCAGCAGATTCTGCTCCTCAATTTTGTCCTTGGGATCGGGCAGCAATGATGGTTCGGGAACAGTCGTAGCACTTCGAGCGTCGGCGGAGCCCAAATACCCGAGGGCGTGGAGTTCATCGATTGTGCCGGGAGAGACGGCCGCGGGCGAAGTTTTTCCGGGTGCCGGCGCTCTGGTGCTCAACTCGGCAAGTGATTTTCGCAGTTTCTGAACCGTTTTATCCCAGGGCTCGTAATGGTTGTGCGTTTCGCCTGGATCGTTGTGGAGATCGTAGAGCTCCGGCTTCGGCGCCTCGATAAACTTGAATCCTTCCTTGCGAACCGAGCGCAGCGGAGCCCATCCAAAACGCAGTGGATAGTCGGTTTGACCGAAAGCGCTTCGCGGAGCCGCCGCGACGCCGGTAAGGAATGGCTCCAGAGAATCGCCATCCAGATTCGCCGGAGGAGCAACGCCAAGCAGGTTCAGAATCGTGGGCATGATGTCTGTCGTGCGGACCTGCGCGTCGACCGTCTTTCCCGCTTCGCGTTCGCTTGGCAGCTTCATAATCAGCGGGACGTGGGTCGTCGAATCGTATAGGAAGATGCCGTGAGTGTCTTCGTGATGCTCGCCCAGCCCTTCTCCGTGGTCCGCCACCACGACAATCAATGCGCCCTCATACCAGCCTTGCTTCTTGAGGTAAGCAAGGAAATGACCCAGCGCGGAATCGGCGTAGGCAATTTCCCCGTCGTAAAGCCGATCCTTGTAAGCGGTAGAATACGGCGGCGGCGGCTGGTACGGATCGTGCGGATCGTAGAAGTGCACCCAAACGAAGTGTGCACCGGCTGGGTGCGCGTTGAGCCACGATTCTGCGCGTTGCTCTACTTCCATTCCTCGGCGCTCGATGCGTCCCCACCGGGACTTAGTTGTCGTGGGCTCCCGGAAGTTATCGTAGAACTCGAAACCGCGATCGAGGCCGGGCGCGAGATTCTTGCTGTCGAGGATCACGGCGCCTATGAATGCCGCAGTGCGGTAGCCCCGCTTCGTGAGTAATTCTGCCAGGGTAGGATATATAGCTGCCAAAGGGACGCCGAAGTCGCTGACTCCGTGCGAGCTCGGCAAAAGCCCAGTCATAATGCTCGTGTGCGAGCTATTAGTGATGGGGCTGGGTGTGAATGCTTGAGTGAAGCGGACTCCATGCTTTGCTAACAGATCTAGCGCGGGAGTTCGGATTCGGTCGTACCCATAGCAGTGAACGTGGTCCGCACGCAGAGTATCGATGGTAATGAGAAAAACGTCCGGGCGGGACGGTTTGTCCCGTGCGCGTTCGCGGGCAGCGCTGACGCCTATAGCTAGATGGCAGCAGAGGATTATTAGAACGACCCTCATAGCGGTGAGCGTACCACAGCCTGTGCTATCAACAGCTGTCAGTGCAGTTCCTCGCAGGTAATCAGAGCTGTCGGGAGGCTCCCAGCGAGCGTAGCCCGCCCCGCCTTCCTCTTGCTCGCGCCCTACAATTCGGGCTCATAACGGCGCGGAGGGTAGAACCCGACACTTACTTAGCCGACGCTTCTCAAGCCCGCATACGACGCGAACACTTTGACTCTCGCTGTTGTGAGTGACGTTCTTTACACCTGCGTTTTCCGGCCAAAAGTCCGGTTGTGAGCAGTTGGAATCTCGATTTGAAGCTCGGCGCCGATTGCGGCTGGATGACGGGCAACTCTGACGTAATGCGATTGGGTAAGGTTGTCGACCACCGCGGAACGATCGGTTCGGTCAGCGCTGCGGCGTTGTCGAGAGGTAATCGTGCAAGGACGGCGTCGAGTATCCATGTGTCTATTCGCTTTGGTCCGCCTTCTAGGGAAGTCCCTCCCAGTACTAAAGTTTCCGGTAACGCGTTTGCAAGGCACTGGCTGAGGAACAAAAAGAGAGAGAGGCGCTCGGTAACCTCACAAGCGCCTCCTCTACTACGTCAACGTAAACCGTACCTCACCGGATCACCTCCTTCTCGGCAGGAACGCCGATGTCGACAAGCATGTCGAGTGATCCGATTGTAACGCGGGGATCAGCGAGATGTCAGAGGAAGTCTTTCCTCAACCTTTGGGCACGCGAAAGCCAGTTACCACGGCGTTTGTCAGGCGCTGTCGTGATATTCTCGCGGTCTAAAGTGACGCTTCGGCATCTAGACGCCGAGATATATTGAGGGCTTCTAGTGCTGTCTTCGCCAGAAATGGACGCGATGAAGGCGCGAATGACGGCCATTATTCCGCGGGATTCAGAGGGTTTCTTTGATGATCCTAAAGAGAGTGAAGACCTTCAAATTACGGTCAGGATCGCCTGTGAATTCTTCGCGTTCTCGCAGCGGTCAAACGACGTTCCTGAATTGGGTGATGCCGAATACATGGCTGGAACGATCCGTTCAGGACTGGATTGGTTTTTCTCAATCGCTCACACAGGCGGCATTCTTACCGGATTAAAGTTGCAAAGCGGGTTCGGTCCGAGGTTGCCAAGCACTTTCTCTGAACTGAAAGCGTCTTACGACTCTGTATTCCACCAAGTGCTTGAATCTACCCACAGCGTCAAGATGATTGGGTTGTTGTTGTCTCTCGTGCAGATGATGTTCCTATTCATGACAGTTTATTTTCCGTCGTTCCTGTCATTCTCTAGCGAGAGTGGCTCCGATTAGGCGGTGGTCACGTGGCAATGGCCGCGAAATCGGACAAATGATTTTTGGCGGGGATTCCGCATCAATAATTACCGAGTTACCGGCCCCAGATGCGTGGTGTTTTCGGCTGGTAAAAGGGGGGTCAGCCGTCGCGGGGTCGAACCCGTCTTCCCGCAAATCGAGGGCGAGAGTATATGGACTATCGGACGCAAACTCCTCCCGGATTAGTGCAGACGAACCAGGATCCCCTGCAGCGATCTTGATTTCGATGAGTTTCGCGAGGCGCGCCAAATCCGTCAGCGAGCCGCGAATTGCGTGGTCATCGAACCCAGCTTCCGGCCAAGTCATGACTTCAAGGTAGGCATACGGCCCGTAGTGCTCGTGTTCTGACTTCGATGCGTTGCGAGGGTCAGCCACGAATGAAAGAAGGGCGTCTCGAAAACGCAATAGGCCTGCCCGAGAACCAGTCAGCTTCCAAACTCTGGCCTGGTCATCACGGTCATAGAAGAAGCCAAGCTCGCGCCACTCCCGCTTCGTCGCCTCGATGGTGGCGTCGTCCGACATAGCCATATTGTAACTTCATTTTTCCAACATCGATGGTGAGACAAATCTTTCCCACGGTTCGGTGCCTGGTTTGTCGCATAACTGGAGAAGTCAATTCAAATGGACGGTTTCGGCGTTTCTCAGGACTTAGGCTGTTGGCGACCGGTGGAAGGATTTTTCTTGGACTGCTTTCCGCCTATTCTCGATTGCTTGCGCTTTGCTGACCAAGCCCAACCGCATTCCATCACAACACGGCACAACATGTATCGCGACCCGCCCTGGTGGCACGGGCATTTACAGTCCCGCCGATGTTTCATTTCACAACCTCACTCGGATTGTCCCACACGGGAGTGATTCTAGCCTCGCCCTAGTTTCCGGTTTGTGCTGTTTATCAGGCATCAGTCCTCAAAGGCCAAACACAGGTAAAATATCTGTATGAGAGGTGCGGCAGTCTACGGACAAGCTGTGTTGGTTTTGATTTTTGCCAGCGCTGGAACATTAGCATCTCCACAAACAACAGTCGTCGAGGCGAACTCACATCAGATTTTCCTGCAGAAATTAGTGGCTGCGGCGATTGAGAGAACGCACCATGCTGTCCGCTACGATCCTTCTTATGTGCGAATCCCGTATCCTGGCGGCGACGTTCCCGCGCACACGGGTGTGTGCACGGATGAGATCATACGCGTGTACA
>Ga0307475_10002133_pt1 | contig 11876 bp, 9 predicted proteins | sample atmos_gasesECM1C_FD_203317 | JGI IMG/M metagenome (GOLD analysis project Ga0307475, IMG submission 203317) | Hardwood forest soil microbial communities from Morgan-Monroe State Forest, Indiana, United States - atmos_gasesECM1C_515 | ecosystem: Environmental > Terrestrial > Soil > Temperate...
CAGTCGCAGAAAAGCTAAAGCTTCCCAATATGGGAGGCTTTAGTTTTTTTTAGGCCGTGTTATTCTTTGCGCTTCTATGCGTGAAACTGGATCGCATTTTCGTTGTTGGATGCTTCTCCTTTCGCTGTTCACACGCTGTATCGCTGCCGCACAAACGCCCGAGCAGCGAACTGCGAGTTACTTTGAATCGGTCCGCAGGACTCCTCCGCTCCTGGAGGCTTTTTTGCGGGAGATGCCGAAGGGCGGGGACCTTCACAATCACGTTATCGGGTCCGTGTATGCCGAGAGCTACATTCAGTACGCTGTCAACGATAAGCTCTGTATCGATCGCAAGGCCTTATCCTTTGCGCAGCCCCCCTGCGATGAATCGCACAACACCGTTTCTGCCGACACCGCGCTTGCCGATCCCACGCTGTATCGGGCGATGATCGACGCGCTTTCCATGCGCGATTTTCATCCCTATTCCGCGCCCGGTCTGTCCGAATCCGGCGAAGACCATTTTTTTGCCACGTTTGGGCGTTTTGCAGGCGTTGCTCGCACCCACCGCGGGGAAATGCTGGCGGAGATCGCGTCGCGAGCCGGTCATCAGAACGAGTCGTACCTTGAGCTGACCGATGGACTCGACGTCGCAGCGTCTGGCTTCGGTTCCAAAGTGGGATGGAGTGAAAGTTTCGACCAGATGCGCCAGAACCTCACCGCTGCAGGAATTCAGGATTCCGTCGGGCAAGTTCGCCATGTCCTGGATGAAGCGGAGTCCCAGAAGGAGCGCTTGCTCGGCTGCAACGATCCGGCTCATGCCGATGCAGGCTGCAAAGTGACAATTCGATATATCCACGAGGTGTATCGCGGCACGCCTAAAGAGCAGGTATTTGCCGAGATCATGACCGGCTTTCTCCTGGTGAAAGGCGACAGGCGCTACGTGGCCGTAAATCCGGTGATGCCGGAGGACGGGTATGCGGCGATGCACGATTATGAGTTACACATGAAGATGTTCGACTACTTTCACAAGCTCTATCCGGAAGTGCATCTCACCGAGCACGCAGGAGAACTTGCGCCGGGCCTGGTTCCTCCCGATGGATTGAGATTCCACATTCGGGAAGCGGTAGAGATAGGACATGCGCGGCGCATCGGCCATGGCGTGGACGTAATGGAAGAAGACCGGGCGATCGATCTATTGCGCGAAATGGCGGGGAAGCACGTTGCGGTGGAGATTTGTCTCACCAGCAATGATCTGATTCTGGGTGTGAAAGGAGACCACCACCCCTTTCCCGTGTATCGCAAATTCGGAGTGCCGGTGGTGATCGCCACGGACGATGAAGGCGTTTCGCGCAGCGATATGACCCACGAGTATCTGCGTGCGGTGGAAAGCTATGGGCTCGGCTATGCGGATCTCAAGAAGATTGTGCGCGATTCTATCGAATACAGTTTTGCTGAGCCGGAGGTGAAGAGCAAGCTGAAGGCGGATTTGGAGTCGCGGTTTATGGAGTTCGAGTCGCGGAAGTGGTGAGGGATTTCGCGCGTTCCGTCCCAGGTTGCAACCCATCGATTTGTCATCCTGAGCCCCGATTTTGGGCGAAGGATCTCCCGGAATATGGAAGACGTGATTGCGCTCGCGGGGCTCTTCGGCCCACAAACTTACGTTCTTGGTGAAAAAGCCACGATAACGCGAAGAAGACTGATGCATCGCGGGAGATCCTTCGGCCAAAAACCGGCCTCTGGATGACAGGGCATGGAAGCGCAAATTCCCCAAAACACGAAACTTTCTGAATCCTCCTCTTCCCCCGTTCATCTCAACTCCAGTTGACACACCGGCCCTGGCTCCAGTAGCTTATTTCGCTAATGCATATCTTCTCCATCGCGAGCATGTGTTGTTGTCGGATTTGTGTGCGCTCGTGTGTGGAGGTGCATTCTTAGACTTTCTATAAGTAGTTTCCGATAGTCCAGAAGCCCATCCACAGCGGATGGGCTTTTCGTTTTTCTCCCAACAAACGGAGCTGAGATGAGCCAAATTCAAAAGAGTTTTCGCCTTTCACTCGACTCGATTGCCGTATGGACCGCTCTCGCTTTGGCGTTGGTCGTCCGCTTGGGTTGGATCAAGCGGGTGCCCTGGTAAGGAGCTAACAAATGGCAACCGTCGCACTACCGCAACCAACGTTGGCTCAGTGGCCGCGCCGGATCACGCAGCCACTGCCGGGAATTGCATTGCTCGCGGCAATTGGGCTGATTGGGAAGTTCATCGAGCAGCGGATTGCCCTGTATGGCAAGACGCACCATCTGCATCTCCCCAACATTGAGTATGTGCTGTGGGCGATTCTGATTGGCCTGGTCGTCGCCAACACTATCGGCGTTCCGCGCATTTTTCAGGCAGGAATTGCGACCTATGACTTCTGGCTCAAGACCGGAATCGTTCTCCTCGGCGCGCGCTTTCTTGTGGGTGATTTGGCGGTGATGGGACCAGTGAGTCTGGTTTTGGTCCTCATCGAGTTGGCTCTGGCCATCGGTTTTATGACCTGGCTGGGGCGCGCCTTCGGGCTCAGTCGCAATCTCAGCGCGCTGTTGGCGGTGGGATCGTCGGTGTGCGGAGTTTCCGCCATCATCGCGACGCAAGGCGCAATCGACGCCGACGACGAAGACGCTTCCTTCGCCATCGCTGCCATCCTGGCGCTCGGAGCCATCTCGCTGCTGGTGTTCCCGCTGATCGGACACGCTTTGGGCATGTCTGACCACGCTTTCGGGCTGTGGTCGGGACTCGCGGTGGACAACACCGCCGAAGCGGTCGCCACGGGAGCAATTTACTCGGAGACCGCGCAGAAATTCGCAGTGCTGGCAAAGACCACGCGCAATGCCATGATCGGTTTCGTGGTGCTGGGATTTGCGCTGCGCTGGGCCTCCAGCAAAGCGACGGAATTCAAAGAGAGCAAAGCTGCTTTCCTGTGGCGGAAGTTTCCCAAATTTGTACTTGGGTTTTTGCTTATCTCGGCTCTCGCCAGCCTGCACGTCTTCGATAAGTCTCAAACCGCAGCCTTGGGCAATCTATCGCGCTGGGCTTTCCTACTGACTTTCGCCGGCGTGGGATTGCGGACCGACATTCGCGCGCTGTTCAAACAGGGAATCCGACCGTTTGTCGTGGGCGCTCTCGGCGAAGTGGCGATTGCAACTCTGACCCTAGGGCTGGTGCTGGCTGCCAGCCGTCTGGCGCATTTCTGAAGGAGATCATGGCGGAAGCAACACAAGTGAAGGAAACCAAAGCCCAGAAGGTCGAGCGCCTGAAGCGCGCTCTGAACCCCTGGGACCAGATCGAGCAGATTCGCGAGTTCGCGCGCCAAGGTCGGGGCTCTATCCCGGCTGAGTGGGCAAGCACGTATTTCAAGTGGTGGGGAATCTACACGCAGGGAGATGGCGTCGGGGCCGTCGGGGGAAAAGGTGGCGAGGGCCTGGCCACCGAGTACTTCATGATGCGCATTGGATTGCCGAACGGCATCGTGCATTCGCATCAGTTGCGCGCCATTGCCGGAGTTGCGCAGAGACATGCCAGAAACCTGGCGGATATCACCGTCCGGCAGAACATTCAGCTCCACTGGCTGACGATCGAAGGCCTTGTCGAGACTATGGACGCGCTCGCCACCGTGGGTCTTGGCCCGAAGGGCGCGTGCGGCGACGTGGTGCGCAACGTCACTGGATGTCCGCTGGCCGGAGTCGCGGGCGATGAGATTCTCGATGCGTCTTCCATCGCGCAAGGGATTGCACACGAGCTCTCGGGCAACTCGGACTTTTACAACCTGCCGCGCAAATTCAAGATTACGGCGACCGGCTGCGGGAGCTGGTGCTCCTATCCCGAGATCAACGATGTCGCGCTCACGGCCACAGAACGTGTTCGCCAAGGCAAACGCGAAGCCGGATTTTCGCTTCGCGTTGGCGGCGGGCTCTCGGCCGATCCGCATCTTGGAGTTCGTCTCAATTGCTTTGTGCCGCTGGAGAGCGCGGTGTCGGTGGTCCGTGCGGTGGCCGAGATATTCCGTGAACAGTCCGGTCTGCGCGAGAACCGCGAGCGCGCGCGTCTAAAGCACCTGTTTCTCCAGCAGGGATGGACTGCCGAGCGTTTTCTGGCGGAATTGGAGGCGCGGCTTGGCTACAAACTCGATCCTGCGGAGTACGAGGTTGTGCCGGCGGACATCTATCGCGATCACGTTGGCATACATCCGCAAAAACAGCCAGGCCTGGCTTACGTCGGTGCCAGTGTGCTTCGCGGAAGGCTTTCTGGGGACCAGCTCGCGAATGCGGCGGAGCTCTCCGAGCGTTTTGGAACTGGCGAGCTTCGGACCACGACCATGCAGAATCTGATCGTCGTGAACGTACCCCGCAGCCGAGCGGGAGAGTTGGCGCGGGAACTTGAACGGATTGATCTTCACGTTGAGGCCACGCCATTCTGGCGCGGCGCAATCGCCTGCACCGGAACCGAATTCTGCAAACTGGCGATCACCGAGACCAAATCATTCACGCGCTGGTTAGTCGAGGAACTTGAGTCAAGGCTGCCGGAGTTCGATCAGCAGCTAAAGCTGCATGTAACTGGATGCCCGAATAGTTGCGGACAACACTGGATCGCAGACATCGGCCTGGAGGGCAAGAAGCTGAAGCACAACGGCAAGATGGTCGATGCCTACTACTTCTGCGCAGGAGGATCGCTAGGGGCATGGGCGCATACTGCGCGGCCGTTGGGCTATCGCGCTCCTGCCACGGAAGTGCCGGAGGCGCTGGAGCGGCTGCTGCGCAGCTATCTTGCGCGGCGTGACGGAGCTGAGAATCTGCGCGCCTGGTTTGCCCGCCACAGCGACGCAGAACTGCGAGAGTTTCTCGCGGGCGCGCAGTTCACTCCGGTGGAACGCGATCTGCCTTCGCGCCACGTGCCGCATGGAGTTGAGTAAATGAACCTGTTTCCAATCTTTCTCAAACTCGAAGGCCGCCAGTGCCTGGTGGTGGGCGGCGGACAGGTAGGCACGCAGAAGATCTCCGGATTGCTCGATGCGGGAGCGAAGGTCACGGTGGTCGATCCATCTCCGACTGTCGCGGTCCGGGAGTTTTTTGGCAACCGCGTGGTATGGCATGAGCGCAAGTATTTCCCCGGCGACTTGGACGGTATCTATCTGGTGATTGCGGCGACTTCGGATGCACGGGTCAATCAGCAGATTTTTCAGGAAGCCCAGAGCCGAGGCATTCTCGCCAATGTTGTCGATGTGCCCGAACTCTGCGACTTTTACTACCCGGCGGTCGTGCGGCGAGGTGCTCTTGTGGTAGCGGTATCGTCACAGGGCGAGAGTCCCCATTTGGCACAGCGTGTCCGCGATGAGATCAGCCGGTTGCTTCCAGAGGAACTAGACGAAGCAGTGCGGCGCATCGGGGACGAGCGTCGCCGCATTCTGCGCGAACATGCTGCCGGTCCGGAGCGCGTGCAGCTTCTGCGGGACTTGGTGTATCCGCGAGGAGTCAGCGCATGAGCGCCGCAGCTAAAGGCAAGGCCTATCTGGTGGGAGCGGGACCGGGCGATCCCGAGTTGCTCACGCTCAAAGCTGCGCGAACGCTGCGTCAGGCCGACGTGGTTTTGCACGATGACTTGATCAGCGCGGAGATTCTGGCGCTTGTTCCGCGCACCGCGATGCTCATTTCGGTTGGTAAACGCTGTGGCGCAGCGCACGTTACGCAGCAAGAAATCAACGCGATGATGGTCGCTTATGCCGGCTCAGGACGCGTGGTGGTCAGGCTCAAGTCGGGGGATCCCATGTTGTTCGGACGCGCGGGTGAAGAGATCGACGCATTGCGCGCAGCGGGGATCGAGTTCGAAGTAGTACCCGGAATCAGCGCGGCTTTTGCTGCGGCAGCGGCGCTGGAGGCATCCCTTACTGATCGTCGCAAGGCTGGCAGGTTGGTCTTCAGCAGTGGACATCGCGCCCCCGGAGCTGCAAAGGAAGCGACGACGCATGTTGTCTATATGCCCGGTCCAGACTATGCAGGAATTGTGAACCGTTTGCTGGCCGAAGGATTTTCTGCGGAGACTCCATGCGCGGTGGTCTCGGCCGTATCGCAAGAAAGTCAATCGGTCCTGCGAACCACGCTCGGACAGCTTCCCAATTTAGGACCGCTTCCTGCTCCATCGATTTTGCTTGCAGGTGAGGTGCTGGAGCAAAGTCTCGACATTCTGGTTGGGGATGGAAGCTATTTCCTCGAGTCCCTCGAATCCAAAGACGCCGCCCGTCAGTGAATTCCGAACTGGGCGTACTACACCACGCGGCTTCCCGTCTTGCGACAGTCTTCGCACAAACCATAAATCTGGAAGGTATGTCGGGTAGTTTCATAATGGTGCTTGCGGCCGATTTCCTGCTCCAGGCGGTCAACTTCCGGAGAAAAGAATTCGACTGAGCCGCCGCATTCGGTGCAGACCATGTGGTGATGGCTGCGGCGGTTGTGCTGGTGTTCATAGCGCGCGATGCCGTCATGAAAGGCGACTTCGCTGGCCAGTCCGCATTCGGCGAGCAGTTTGAGGGTGCGATAGACGGTGGTAAATCCGATGCGCGGATCGCGCTTGCGCACTAACTGATGAAGCTGTTCGGTGGAGAGATGCTCGTGAGTTTCAAGGAAAGTGAGCAGGATGGCGTCGCGCTGTTCGGTCTGTTTCAGACCCACACGCTTCAGGTGCTGATGGAAGCGCTCCTGCGCCTCGCGCAACGATTCCCGCGAGATCGAAGTGTGATCGTCAATGCGCTTCTGCAGGATCGGAGACATCGGGCTCAGAGCCGTATTTCAGGATAACATTAACGACTTTTTATCTTGAACGCAGCTAAGATGAGTTAATCGTAAATTCCTCTAGAATCCCAACATGGCAACCGCTACTCTGGCGCCTCCCGGCAGAAGAACCCGAATCGTAGCTCTCAGATGGATTGCGGCTGCCTTCGCCCTGCTAGTTCTCTTGATTGCTTCGGCTGCTTTCTGGATTTACTGGACGGAGAAACGCGAGTTGCCGCAGGTGGACGGAGCCATCACTCTCAATGGGCTTTCAGCGCCGGTGACGGTGATCCGCGACAAGCTTGGAGTGCCGCACATCCGCGCACAGTCATTCGACGACCTCTTTTTCGCCCAGGGATTTGTTACCGCGCAGGACCGCTTGTGGCAGATGGATGCCAGCCGCCGTCTGGCTGCGGGTGAACTGGCCGAGCTGCTCGGCCCGAGCATGCTCAAGCACGACCGGCAGCAACGTTATCTTCAGATGCGCGCCGCCTGCGAGCGTGGTATGGCCGCGCTCAATCCGCAGGAACGTCATTTGCTCGAAGCGTACGCGCAAGGCGTGAACGCATTTATCGAGCGTAACCGCGATCGCCTGCCGCTGGAATTCAAGCTGCTGCATTACACTCCGGCGCGGTGGCGAGTCCTGGATTCTCTGCTCATCGGCGCCAATATGCATCAGATGTTGAACACGCAGTACGACGTGGAGCTCAAGCGAGAGAAACTCATACGACATCTGAATCCGCAGGAGATTTCAGACCTTTATCCGCAAAGCTCATGGCGCGATCTGCCTCCGGCGGAGCAGGCAGATCCGTCGGCTGCCGCTGAACCGCTGCCCAGCCAGCAAAAGCCGGATTCGAACGATCAGGAAGAAGATCAGCTTCCCAAGAGCCGGACCTCTTCTCTCTTTTCCCCTTTTGAGGCGCCGCGATGCGAGATGTGTGTGCCCGGTTCCAACAATTGGGTGGTGTCGGGAGAGCACACGGCCAGCGGGAAGCCGCTACTCTCCAACGACATGCATCTCGGGCATTCGATTCCCGACATCTGGTACGAGGCTCACCTGACCAAAGGCGATGGTCAGGAGTATGACGTCGCCGGAGTCACGCTTCCCGGATTGCCCTTCGTAATCGTTGGACACAATCGCCGCATCGCCTGGGGATTCACCAACCTTGGTCCAGACGTGCAGGACTTGTTTGTCGAACAATTCAACTCTGCCGGACAGGTCGCGACGCCGAATGGCTGGCAGGAACCACGCAGAGCGCATGAAATTATCCATGTAAAAGGCAAGCCGGATGACGCCTTCGACGTTTTGGTGACGCGTCATGGCCCTGTCATCACTCCCACTCTCAAGAATGAGAGCCGTCAACTGGCCTTGCAATGGACTCTCTACGATCCCAGTGTCCTGGGCATTCCCTTTATGGAAGTGGACTCCGCTCGCAACTGGCAGGAATTTCGCGCTGCGTTTTCGAAGTTTGGCGGACCTTCACAAAACGTGGTCTATGCCGACGTGGACGGCCACATCGGATATCAGGCGACGGGCAAAATTCCGATCCGAGTGTCTGGGGATGGACTGCTGCCGCAATCGGGCGCCGATGCCGCGCACGATTGGACAGGATATGTCCCCTTCGATCAGCTTCCGAGTGTTTATGATCCGCCGTCAGGAATTCTGGCAACGGCCAATGGGCGTATCACGCCGGATGGATATCCGCATCTCCTGGCTAACGATTGGGGATCGGCGTATCGAACTGCGCGCATCTTCCATCTCCTCAACGAGGGCCGGCAGCTCAAGCCCGCCGACATGCTCGCCATCCAGACGGACGTCACGTCGGAGATGGAGCGCTTTTTCTCCGACCGCTTTGTTTATGCTGTCGATCACGCGAAGAACACTTCACCGCGAGTGCGTCAGGCGGCGGAGATCATGCGTGGCTGGGATGGACGCATGGAGAAAGACAGCGCGGCCGCCGCTGTTGCTAACTCGAGCCGGCGCCATCTGATGAAACTGCTGCTGATTCCCAAACTGGGCGACGATTTCATCAACTACGATTGGTGGCTCTCCACGGCGGCGCTGGAAAACATCGTTACCCACCGGCCGCCTCGCTGGCTGCCGCAGGGCTATAAATCGTATGACGATGTCCTGGTCGCGGCAGTGCAGCGGGCCGTCGATTCCGAGGCCGCGCCTAGGGATCTCAGGAATTGGCGATGGGGAATGCAGTTTCCGGTTGAAGTGCAGCATCCGGTGCTGGGATCGATTCCCATTTTGAGCCACTTCAGCGGTACGGGTTCGCATTTACAGTCGGGCAGCGGCAGTACGGTGAAGCAAATCGGCGTAGATTTAGGACCTTCCGAGCGGCTTACGGTGGATTTCTCCAATCTCGATCAGTCCACTCTGAACATCGTGATTGGGGAATCCGGGCACCTGCTAAGCCCGCACTACAAAGATCAATTCAAAGCCTGGTATGAGGGTTCCACCTTCGCGCTTCCCTTCAGCGAAGCAGCAGTAAATGCCGCAGCCGAGCATAAACTGGCGCTGCAACCCGCACACTGACAGACCATCAGCGAGTCGGCTCATTATGGACAACTGAATACTGACAACTGTTTTCAGTACTTCTGGTGAAAAACCTTCTTGTTTATATCGGGCCAGAATTCCTTGAAAATGTTGAAGAAGCCGTCGAGTCCCACCTGCGTTACCCATTTCTGTCCCGTTTTGGTCCAGGTTCGCTCGCGAGAAGGATAATACAGATCGGAAATTCCGGCGCCGGCCCCATTTCCCATAATCTCAGAGAAATTGAAAGTCTCGCTGCCATCGTCGGTGCGGGTGATGAATAGTCGGCTGACTGCGTATCCCGCCCGGTTGAATACACTCCCGTGAAACTTGGTGTAGTAGCGCGGGTCTTCGCGAGTCGCGGCGGGAACGATCGCTTCGGTGAAGTAGTTGCCCACCGCCTGATCGGCGAATGCATGCCAGTAGTATCTTCCATAGGCGGCGCCTCCGTGTCCGAACTCTGGATAGGATCTTTGCGCATCTCCAACCCCAGCGAGGAGTCCGGCGAAGATGAACGAGGAGTAGTCGAAGCTGTCCTCGGTCGCCAGCTTGAACTTCTCTTTCAGAGTGTCCGGCGGAAGTTCGACATCGGCACTTACCGACCGATAGTTAGGTATGATTCCCAAAATCCGTTTTGGCTGTTTGCCCTCGTTTTCAAGCGTGTCAGCTGCGTTCTTGTGGGGATCCTGCGAATGCGAGTCGGAAATGCCTGAATCTTGTGAGGCCGATTGCCGCGCGCGCAAAACTGCTCCAGGAGATTCCGGAAGATCTTGACCTACCAAAGCGCCGACAAGAACAAAGGATAAGAGCAAAGAAAATGCAATTTTTCCCATGAATTGGACCGAAAAAGAATCCTCTACGACAGCACATCCCTTAGATTTATGTCCGGAACTTTTGGGTTCTAGAAATCTTGCATGAGAGATGTGTTAATTTCCCCACACCGAATGTGAATATTTGCCGATCTCACCTGGGGACAAACTGGTATGACAAAACGAAATGGCCTTACTCGCCGCAATATCCTGAAATCCGGATTTGCAGCTCTGGCCGCGGCGGGCACGATCGCCAACGCTTACGGAGAACAGCCGCTACAGGATTCAGAGTCGAAATCTCAAGCCAATCGCAGTTCCAGCAACCCCGGTCCGAGAAATCCGCCTTTGCAGGAGCAAAACGCGGATTCGTTTCTCCCGCCGGCTACGGATCATGGAGATGAACCGGCTTTCAAGTACTCGTTCTCGCTTTCCCATAACCGGACATACCAGGGCGGATGGGCGCGTCAGGTAACGGTCCGCGATTTCCCCATTTCCAAGGACCTGGCCGGCGTGAACATGCGGCTGACAGCCGGCGGCATCCGTGAGTTGCACTGGCATGTGCCTGCAGAGTGGGCATACATGATTTACGGTGCGGCGCGAATCACGGCCGTGGACTCGCAGGGCCGCAGCTTTGTGGAGGACGTTGGGCCCGGCGATCTCTGGTACTTCCCCAGCGGCGTTCCCCACTCGATTCAAGGACTGGCGCCGGATGGAGCTGAGTTCCTGCTGGTATTCGATGACGGCGGTTTCTCGGAATTCGATACCTTTCAGATCTCCGATTGGATGGCGCACACGCCGCGCGACGTGCTGGCCAAGAACTTTGGCTTGTCCCAGCACGCGCTGGATCCAATTCCCGAAAGAGAACTCTACATCTTTCAAGCTCCACTCCCAGGGTCGCTAAAATCCGATCAGGCTGCCGCCAGCGGACAGGAAGGGGAAATACCGTCGCCATACTTCTTCCAGCTTCAAGCGCAGGAACCGGTAAAGCGAACGAAGGGTGGTGAAGTGAGAATTGCGGATTCCGGGAACTTCAAAGCTTCAACTACAGTCGCGGCGGCGGTGGTCAGCGTGAAGCCCGGAGGATTGCGCGAGTTGCACTGGCATCCCAACGCCGACGAATGGCAGTACTACATCAAGGGCAAGGCCAGGATGACGGTGTTTGCTGCCAGCGGTCGCGCCCGCACTATGGATTTCGCTCCCGGGGACGTCGGCTACGTGCTGCGTTCCACGGGACACTACATCGAGAACACCGGAGATTCAGACTTGGTGTTCATCGAGACTTTCAAGAGCGGATACTACCAGGACATATCCCTTTCGCAATGGATCGCCCATACGCCACCTGAACTCATAGCCAAGCACTTGCACATCGATAAGGAGACGCTCGCGGCTATTCCACGGGAGAAGGCAGTGGTCGTGCCGCTCTAGAGCAATGGGGCAGCCACGGCATTCTGCGCTAGCTATTGGATGGCAGCATAATGAATGGTCGAGTCCACATGCGTGTGCTCGAAATCACTATTCATTAGCGAGACTGAAATGTCGCGGTTGATGAAGAATACCGCCTTAAGACGGAATTCAGTTCCGAATGTTGATGGAAACCAAACTCCATCCGGCTGGCGCTTGTAAGTGATGCTAAAGCCGATGCCGGGAAGGTTTGTGCCTAGCGCGGTACGAATTACAAACGGAACTTTTCGTGCCAGTTTTGTAAATACCATCACGGGCTGGAAATCCTCTTTATCGATAAGGGTTTCGCCACA
>Ga0307475_10002134_pt1 | contig 11874 bp, 8 predicted proteins | sample atmos_gasesECM1C_FD_203317 | JGI IMG/M metagenome (GOLD analysis project Ga0307475, IMG submission 203317) | Hardwood forest soil microbial communities from Morgan-Monroe State Forest, Indiana, United States - atmos_gasesECM1C_515 | ecosystem: Environmental > Terrestrial > Soil > Temperate...
AGACACAGGTAACCTGGAACGAGCCGAGCCAGACGGCCACCGATCCGCCGTGGGCGGTGGTGCTGTATCGGATTTTTGTTGGTACCGGCGTTTTTATGGTCATGGCGGTGGCGTTTGGCGTGGCGTTTGGGGGCTTCCGCATTTTCATCAAGAAATTGCTCCCCGGCAAAGTGTTTGACCGCCCGGAGCAGATGGAAGTGCTGCAACTGGGGCTTACCGGACACAAGATCGATACACGCGATTTGTATTGAGCGGGCTACGTCCAACAGAGCACTGTGCCCCCCGCGCTGAAGTCCGGGGCTCCACAAGGCTGAGTCGGGCTGGCATCGCGCCAAGCCGGGGCGCGGCATGACTGCCTGCCGCAGGCGGGTTGCCCCCGACCGCTACGCCGGCAGATGTAGGTTGCGGCCTCGGCTCGTCTTGATCTAAACCCTCAGGGCCAAAAGGCGGCCCTGAGCTACAGGTCTTCCATTTGGAGATTGTGCCAAGTTTTTGTGTCGCGTTGGACAGCTCACGCTGCGTACAGGGCGTCGCGCCCCCAACGAAGTAACGCAATTCCCTTCTGGGCGTCTAATCGGTGGGCCCGAAACTTTGCGTCTGTGCCGGCGTATCGTAGACTGTAGGGACACGGAGTGGGTCTCAACCATGCATGTTTTCCAGATTATTCAAAATAGACGGGTTAGGCGTAGTGTCCATGCGCTTGTGGTGAGCAGCGCGCTAGCGCTTGTGGCGGGGTGCGGCAAGACTTCGGCCGGCGATCCGGCGGCGAGTGGCGCGCCACAGGCCATGCCGGTGCAAGTCAAGGTCGCACTGGCCGAGAACATACCCGACACTACCGAGTATCTCTCGGTCCTGAAGTCGCGGCACTCGGCGACCATTAGTCCGCACGTGGAAGGGTACATCACGAAGATTTTTGTGAAGTCAGGCGACCACGTGACAGCGGGAATACCGCTGGTGCAAATCGATCCGCTGAAGCAGCAAGCGGCGGTCAGCAGTCAGGAAGCGGGGCGAGCGGCGCAAGAAGCGAACTTGCGTTATGCGCAGATTCAACTGGATCGCGAGCGAAAACTGTATGCGGCGGGCGTGGTGCCGAAGGCGGACGTGGACAACGCGCAGACAAATTACGACGCCGCCATTGCGCAACTCAAAGCTTTGTCGGAACAGGTCAACCAGCAGCAGGCGGAGCTGCACTACTATCGCGTGGCCGCGCCGATGGACGGAATTGTGGGTGATATCCCGGTGCGCGTGGGAGAACGCGTGGCGGTGACGACGCTGTTGACTACGGTGGATGAGTTGGGCCCGCTGGAGGCGTACATCTATGTCCCCGCGGATCGCGCGCGAAATTTGAAACTGGGCTTGCCGGTGCATTTGGTGGACGAAGCCGGGAACACGGTCGCGGACACGCGGATCAGTTTTCTCTCCCCACAAGTGGACACGGAGACGCAAACCGTGCTGGCGAAAGCGCTTCTAGAGAATCCGCGCGGGTTGCGCGTGGCACAGCAAGTGCGCGCCCAGGTGGTGTGGTCCACGCATGAAGGAACGGTGATTCCCATTCTTGCGGTGACGCGCATCAGTGGACAATTTTTTGCGTTTTTGGCGGTGAAGGACGCGAAGAGCACCGTGGCGCGGCAGAAGCTCCTGAAAGTGGGCGACACTTTGGGCAATGACTACGTGGTGCTTGAGGGCATCAAGCCGGGCGACCACATTATTACTTCGGGATTGCAGTTTTTGCAGGACGGTGTGCCGGTGATGGAGCAGGTGCAGCAACAGATGCAGCAGACCGGAAAGTAACCGTGATTCCCTTTCGCCGAATGGTGTTTTGTAGCAGCGCGCGGTTGATCACAGTGCGCTTAGATCTGGCGTGCCAATCGAAGGTGGGTGACGGTGGTTGATTTCTTTATTCGGCGGCCGGTGTTTGCGACGGTTTGTGCGCTGCTAATTATTCTAGGCGGCGCGATTTCCATTCCCACTCTGCCCATCGCGCAATTCCCCAACCTGGCGCCTCCACAAGTGGTAGTGGGCAGCTTCTACATCGGCGCGAATGCGCAAACAGTGGAGTCCGCGGTCACCATTCCTCTTGAACAAGCCATCAACGGCGTTCCGGGAATGAAGTACATGACGTCGACGAGCGGGAACGACGGCTCCAGTGCCATCACCGTTACCTTCGACATTTCCCGCGACGTGGACCTGGCGTCGGTGGACGTACAGAACCGAGTCAACCAGGCGTTGGGAAGGCTGCCCAATGAAGTCAAGACCACCGGAATTTTCGTCAGCAAGCAGGCCAGCGGGTTTGTATTCGGCGCTGGGGTCTATACGGAAGAGGGGCAGTACGACAGCCTGTTCCTGAGCAACTATATGGATGTCTACGTTCGCGATGCCTTGAAGCGCGTGCCGGGAGTCGCGGACGCCATCATCTTCGGCGAACGCAAGTACGCCATGCGGCTGTGGCTGGATCCCTCGAAAATGGCGCAGCGCGGCCTGACGGCCACCAATATTCTGGCGGCGCTGCAAGAACAGAACGTGCAGGTAGCGGCCGGGCAAATCGGCCAGCCACCTACGCCCAGCGGGCAGGCTTTCCAAATCAGCGTGCGGGCGATCGGCCGGCTGAGCGAAGCTTCGGAGTTCGACAACATCATATTGAAGACTGGCGCGGATGGAACGCTTGTGCGCGTGAAAGATGTGGGGCGCGCGGAGCTTGGCGCGGAGGATTACAGTTCGCGGTTGCGCTACAACGGGCACGAAGCGGTGGGAATGGCCATCACGCAACTGCCTGGAGCGAATGCACTCGACGTGGACAAGGCGGCGAAAGCGGAATTTCTGCGGCTATCCAAGAATTTTCCGCCGGGACTGAAATACGCGGTCGCTTTCGACACCACCAACGTGGTGAGCGAATCCATCCGCGATGTGCTGATTACGCTGGCGCAAGCGATTGCGCTGGTGATCGCGGTTATCTTTTTGTTTTTGCAGGACTGGCGCAGCACATTTATTCCAGCGATTACGATCCCCGTGTCGTTGGTGGGTACTTTTATATTCATCAAGGCGTTTGGATTTTCGATCAATACGTTGACGCTGTTCGGCATCACGCTGGCGACTGGATTGGTGGTGGACGACGCGATCGTGGTGATTGAAAACGTCGAACGCCACATCGTCGAGGGCATTACCGAACCGCACAACGCGGCATCGGTAGCCATGAAAGAAGTGGCGGGAGCGGTGGTGGCTACGTCTCTCGTGTTGGTGGCGGTGTTCGTGCCGGTCGCTCTTTTCCCCGGGACTACAGGCATCCTGTTCCGGCAATTTGCGCTGACGATTGCTTTTTCGGTGGCCATTTCCGCGTTTAACGCGCTGACGCTCACGCCGGCGCTTTCCGCTATTTTCCTGGGGCATCATCGCGAGCGGGCGCAGGGTCGCTTTTTCCGGGGCTTCAACCGAGTAGTAACCGCGGGCACAAATTGGTATCAAGCGTCCGTCCGGCGCGTGCTTGGCGGGTGGCGGTATGCGGCGTTTGCGGCCTTTCTGTTGGCGTTGGGCGGGACGTATTGGCTCTACCAGAAGGTCCCGCGCGGATTTATTCCTGAAGACGACGAAGGGTACCTGATCGTGCTGGTGCAGGCGCCGCAGGGCGCTTCCTTGGAGTACACGCTGGAGGCAGTGAGCAAAGTCGAAGCCGCTGCAGCGAATGTACCGGAGGTTGAGGGCGTTTTTTCGGTCGGAGGTTTCAGCTTCTCCGGCTCCGCGCCCAATCGTGCGCTTGTCTTTGTTCCCTTGAAGTCGTTTCGAGAACGAGGGGGCGCTGCACATACAGCGGCTTCAGTGCTGAACCGGCTGCGCGGGCCGCTGATGGGGATACCGGAAGCGCTGGTGATCCCGTTCAATCCGCCAGCGATCCAGGGCTTGGGGCAGTTCGGCGGCTTCCAGTTCGTGCTGGAAGATCAGGGACGCAACACGCTGCAAGCGCTCGCGGACACGGCGAATCAACTGGTGGCACAGAGCCGGACGAGCACCGACATCGCCGGGCTGTTTTCGAGCTTCACGGCGAACGATCCGCAGTATCTCGTGCACATCGACCGGGAAAAGGCGAAAAGCCTGCAGGTGCCGCTGAACCAGATCACCAACGCCCTGCAGGTGTATATGGGCTCGGTGTACGTGAATGACTTTGATTTCAACAATCGCGCGTATCGCGTTTACGTGCAGGCCGATCAGAAGTTTCGCTCAAAAGCTAAGGACATCGCGCAATACTACTTGCGCTCCGACACCGGGAAGATGATTCCGCTGGACAACCTGGTGAGGATCGAGCAGACCGCGAATCCGCAGGTCATCAGTCACTACAATTTGTTCCGCGCCGCGGAAATCGATGGCTCGGCGGCGCCGGGACGCAGCTCCGGAGAAGCCATGGCGGGAATGGAAGCGCTGGCGAAAAAGGTGCTGCCCAACGGGATGACCTACGAGTGGACGGGGCTATCGCTGGAAGAGATCGAGTCCGGCGGCAAAGCGGCCATGCTCTTCGCGCTCGGCCTGACCTTCGTGTACCTGACGCTGGCGGCGCAATACGAAAGCTTTGTGCTGCCGTTCATCGTGCTGCTGGCGGTTCCGGTGGCGCTGCTGGGCGCGATTGGCGGGCAGGCGCTTCGCGGATTGCAGAACGATGTGTACTGCCAGATCGGCTTAGTGATGCTGATTGGACTGTCCAGCAAGAACGCGATTTTGATCGTGGAGTTCGCCGAGCAACTACGGGAAAAAGGGATGAGCATTGTGGATGCAGCGATCGAAGCGGCGCGCATCCGGCTGCGGCCCATCCTGATGACTTCGCTGGCGTTCATCCTGGGCGTCGTGCCGCTGGTGGTCGCGCGCGGTGCCGGCGCGGCGGGCCGCGTTTCCGTGGGCACGACGGTGTTCGGCGGCATGATCGCGGCGACGACCTTGAACTTGATTTTCATCCCCGTTCTCTATGTGCTGGTACGCAGCCTGGTGCCAAGCCGCAGGATGCACGCCGTGGCGATCAGCGAACCCGCCGACTGACAAACCACACTGCAAAGGCCCTGAAGGGCTCGGCCGCTAATGGATGGCCAGTTCTAAGGACGCAAGTTGTGGGCATGGCTGAACCCGCGCAGCCGACAGTTGTAAATAGCATGTCACGGTGCCGTCATTTTCTCGTCTTGGCCGGAAATCGCGCCGTTTTTCGCGCTAAAGTCAAGGTTCGTGATTATGGGGTCCGCGGAACCCGCAAAACGCAGACTTTGCACCGTTTTAGCAGAATTTTTACAGGCCGCCGAGAGTCTATTCAGTGAGCACCGGGGTAAACTGGCCCCGTTTGGCCTGCGAGCCGGCACTTCAACTTTGAGTCTGCCTACTCGCAGCAAGGCGGGCATGGTCCGGGGCTCGAGGAGGGTAAAGGCATGATGTCTCCTTTGCGTAATGCCCACGTCATAGGCCTTTGCTTGGTGATGGAGTTGGCCAATTGTGCCGGCAGCTTCGCACAGAGCGGGCAGACTGCCGCGGCCCCGCCGAACAGTCAGGAGCTGAATGGAAAGATCGAGCTGCTCACGCGGTCACTGGAGCAGACGCAAACGGAGCTGGCGCGGTCGCGGAGCGAGATCGAGCAGCTTCGCGCCATGTTGGGGGAGGTGTTGAGGCGCATGGATGGCGCCGCGGCGGCATTGCCTGCGCAAGGCGCCAGTGCGGGCACGGGCGTTGTGCCGGTTCCACCCGGACCGGAAGGCGCGCAACCGGCGGCGCAGATTTCGCAGGACGACTGGGACTTGCTGAACGCGCGGGTCGAGGAACAGCGGCAGACAAAGGTGGAAAGCGGGTCTAAATTTCGCTTGAAGCTTTCGGGCATCGCACTGTTCAACGCGTTCGCCAATACCGGTAACGTCGATAACCTGGACGTGCCGTCGATCTCCGTGCCGAAGTTGGCGGGATATCCCACGGGAGGGCTGGGCGCGTCGGTGCGGCAATCGATCATCGGTCTTACCGGGATTGGCCCGGAGATTTTCGGCGCGCGTACAAGCGCGGACCTGCAAATGGGATTTTTTGGCGGGTTGCCCAGCGGATACAACGCAACGACCTCCGGGATCGCCAACTTGCGGATCGCGCGTGTTCGCTTCGATTGGAGCAGCGCGTCGGTGATTGCTGGGCTGGATACTCCGTTTTTCTCGCCGAACATGCCGACGACGTACATGTCGGTCGCGATACCGGGGTTCGCGTCCGCGGGGAATCTATGGACGTGGACGCCTACCATTCGAATAGAGCAGCGTTTCGGTGGAGCTGGCTCGCCGTTTAAGGTCGAGGCTGGTTTTCTCGATCCATCCGCTAACATCAATTACACCACGAATAATAATTTGCGCGCGCCGAGTCCATCGGAAAGCTCGAGGATTCCCACTTACGCGATACGCGTGTCCTACAACAGGAACTCGGAAGATCATCCGGCGTCGTTTGGCGTGGCCGGTTTGTACTCTCCACTAGAATTCTTTGGCGGATATAACCAGGAGGGGTGGGCGGCGACCGCGGACTGGAAATTTGCGGTGCTGCCGCGCACGGAAGTGAGCGGACAGTTTTTCACCGGGCGCGGCATAGACGGGTTTGGTGGCTTGCCGGAAAATCCGTACCCGCTGCAAAACCCGTTTCAGTACACCGCGTTCACCGCGCGCCTATTGGCTGAAGTCGGAGTTATCGGGGGATGGTCGCAGCTCAAATTCAAATGGAACGCGCGGAACGAGTTCAATGTTGCGGCAGGAACGGGCGGACGCAATTCGGCGTCGCTCCGGCAAGCGCTCGGCACCAGCTTCCCTGCCCCGCTGATTCCGGCGCGCAACGAGATGATGTTTGCGAACTATATTTTTCGTCCACGGTCTGACTTGGTGTTTTCCGCGGAATACCGGCGCATACGAACATACGAAATCACCAGGGCGCCGGACATCGCTGGCCAGGTCGGACTGGCCCTAGGATTTCTGTTTTAGTGGCCATGAGAATCCTACGACTCACATTCGCACTGATGGCGATATCGGCGGTGGCTGGTGCCTGGGGTGTGGCGAAATCGAACGGCAGCGCGAGAGACGGAGCGGGAGTGAGCGGTGTGGCGGTGGTAACCGGACTCGGCAATGGTGCGATCGAGAAGGACGCTTCCAGGGTTGTCGTATGGCTCGTGCCACTGGACGCAGTGCAGCCTGTTCGCGTCGCCACGCAGCGCCCGCATTACCGGCTGGTGCAGCACAACAAGAGGTTCGAGCCTGGGCTGCTGGTCGTGCCAGTCGGCAGCGTCGTTGACTTTCCGAATGCCGACCCATGGTTCCACAATGTTTTTTCGCTGTACCGGGGTAAACGCTTCGATCTGGGGCTTTACCAGGCCGGCGCGCAAAGATCGGTGAGTTTCGACCGTATCGGGCCGTCCTATCTTTTTTGCAACATTCATCCGGAGATGACCGGAGTGGTGCTCGCAATAGATTCGGAGCTTTTTGCCATTACAGACAAGGGCGGCCACTACTCGATCGCGGGAGTGACGCCGGGGAAATACGTTCTGCATGTATGGTACGAAAACGCCACGCCGGATTCGCTGCAAGCGCTGCAGCGGCAGGTGACGATAGAAAACGGCAATCAAATTCTTCCGCCCATCTTGGTGAAAGCGATAAAGCCGACGCCAGCGGAACACAAGAACAAGTATGGGCAGGACTATGATCCGGCGACGGTGAAGACGGATTACTGAGCTTTGCGGCACGAACGCTTGCCGTGATATGGCTGTGGGATACGTCAAACTAGGTGAATCTTGGCGAAGGCAACGAAGACAACGGAAAAGGACGGAAAAGCTATGGAAACAGTACTGGTGGTGGAAGACAGTCGGGCCATGCAAAGAACGCTGCAGCGCCTGCTCGAAGCGGATTCGTTGCAGGTACAGATTGCCTCCGACGGAATCGCCGGGCTGGAGACATTTCGCAAGCAGCCGCCCAGCGCGGTGCTGCTCGATCTGAAGCTGCCGGGACTTTCGGGCAAGGAATTGTGCCGCGAGTTTAAGACCATAGCCGCATCGGTGCCCATCGTGGTGCTGAGCGCGAACGCGGAGGTCGAGGACAAGGTGCTACTGTTGGAACTGGGCGCTGATGACTATGTCACCAAGCCCTTTAGTCCGCGAGAGCTGCTGGCGCGCGTGCGGCGGGCCATGCGGCGCGGAAGCACAAAAACTCAGGCCGTTGCCAGCGTTCCGACGAAGAACGTGAGTCACGAAATACTGGTATTCGGCGAAGCCCACGTAGACTTCACGAGCATGGAAGCTTCCTTGGCCGGAAAGCCCGTGACGTTGACCGCGCAGGAGTTCAAGCTGCTGAAGTTTTTCGCCGGTTCCCCGGGACGCGTGCTTACGCGCGACGAGCTCTTGAACGAAGTCTGGGGCTACCAGAACTATCCTTCCACTCGCACAGTGGACAATCACATTTTGCGCTTACGGCAAAAACTTGAGCCGGACTCCGCAAATCCGCGATTTTTCCTCACCATCCACGGCGCCGGGTATAAATTTATTCCCGGGAATACCGAGGTAAACGGCAAATCCTGACGCGCTCCGTTCGTGAAACCATGGAACTGAGATGACCCATTTCCGGCTGCGCACACAGCTCTTTGTCGCCACGCTGTTGATTATTTGCGGCTTGACGGGCGCGTTGCTGCTGATCATCCGGCACACGGTGAGAGTGGAAACGGACCGGCAGGTGCGCGACGGAACGGAAGCGTCCGTGCGCGCGTTCGAGAGCGTGCAGCGGCAGCGCGAGCAGCAACTCTCGCGGACCGCAGCGATGCTCGCGGACCTGCCGACGCTGAAAGCGCAGATGACCACGGAGCACGCGCCAACGATTCAGGATGCCTCGACGTCGTGGTGGAAACTCTCGGGCAGCGACCTCTTTATCCTTGCCATGCCAGACCGGCGGATCGTGGCTTTCCACGTGACAAAGCCGGGCTGGCCGCCAGAAGCTGCCGAGCGCGACCTGAAACGGTCGGTCGAACAAGGGGAAGACGCTTCCTGGTGGTATGACAATGGGCGGCTGTATGAGGTATTTCTCCAGACCATAACGGCAGGCACTGGGCCGAGTTCACAGGAGTTAGGCTTTCTGGTCATTGGTTATCAAGTGGATTCGACGGTGGCTGAACATCTGGCGATGGAGGCGGGAAATCAAATCGCGCTGGCCACTGGAGACAGGTTGATTGCTTCGACGCTACCACCGAAGGACGAAGCAGCGATGCAGCGGTGGCTGAGCGAAGCGAGTCCGGAAGCGAACCCGGAGGCGTACGAAATCGCACTCGACACCGACCGCTATGCTGTTTCCTCGGTGTTACTGCATGGCGCGTTACCTTCACCGGTACGCTGTTATGTGATGATGCCGCTCGGCCCGGTGAATAGCTTCATGAACCGGCTGAACCGCACGATTTTCATTCTGGGCGCGTCGGCCATTCTGTTTGGGGCGCTGTTGTTCGGTTTCGTTTCGAGCACCATCACCCAGCCGCTGGACAATCTCGTTTCCGGAGTTCGCGCGCTGGCCGCGGGAAACTACACCTACTCCATTACGCCCGAAGGCACCACGGAAGTGGCCGAACTGAGCCGGGCCTTCGCGAAAATGCGCGGAGAGTTGATGGATTCGCAGCGGCAGCAGATCGAGACGGAGAGAATCGCGGCGCTGGGCCGCGCGGCGAGCTCCATTTCCCACGATTTGCGCCATTATTTGGCGGCGGTCGTCGCCAACGCGGAATTTCTTTACGAGGCGGAGGAGCTCAAGCTCGATAAGAACGAAATCTATCAAGAGATCAAAACAGCTTCGACGCAGATGACCGACTTGATCGATTCGCTGCGCGAAGTGGCGCACCAGGGTAGCGCGATTTCACCTGAACCCACCGACCTCGAACAAATCATCCGCCGGGCAATCGAAGCGGTGCAGGCCCGTACGGAGTTTCGCAATCGCTCGATCACGCTGCACGCGGGTAGCCAATTCGAGGGAATGTTCGATCCGCGCAAACTGGAGCGGGTTTTCTTCAACCTGGTGCTAAACGCGTGCGAAGCTACTCCCGACGGCGAGAGCCGGGTAGCCGTGGATGTGCAAACACGAAAGGATTCGTTCGAAATTCGCGTAAGCGATCAGGGACCCGGCGTGCCGGAAAACATACGCGGGCGCGTGTTTGATCCTTTTGTGAGCTCGGGTAAGCCGAACGGGACTGGTCTGGGGCTGGCGATTGTCAGCAAGATTGTCAGCGACCATGGCGGCTCGGTGGCCATCGAGCGCACATCGGAAGCTGGCACGGTGATGCTGGTGAAGCTCCCCCGCGTGGCGAATGCAGTGGCTTCACACTCGGATTCCGCGGTGGCGTAAGAATCCACGGAAATTTTGGAGGCGCGGGGCGGAATCGAACCGCCGATAAAGGTTTTGCAGACCTTTGCCTTACCACTTGGCGACCGCGCCTCAGTGCAACTAAGCCAGTGCCGACCGGCTTCGTGCAAAACTTGTCAATCGATCAAAGGCGGCTTGCTACTTGGCGCTCGCAACCTTTGTGTTTGACGCTGTTTCGTTGACGATTGGCGAGCCGATCAGGTTGCCCCATTCGGTCCACGAACCGTCGTAGTTGCGCACGTTGTTGTAACCCAGCAAATACTTGAGCACGAACCAAGTGTGCGAGCTGCGTTCGCCGATGCGGCAGTAGGCAATCACTTCGTCGCTGCCGGTCACGCCTTTACCCTGGTATAGAATCGCAAGAGCCTCGGCGGATTTGAAGGTGCCATCCTCGTTGGCGGCCTGTGCCCACGGGATGTTGGCGGCGTTGGGAATGTGACCGGCGCGCTGCGCGGTTTCCGTCATGCCCGGAGGAGCGATAATTTTTCCGGTGAATTCGTCGACCGAGCGCACGTCCACAAGCTGGCCGCGCTTCTTGCCTTGCGCGATCGCGAGTACGTCCTCCTTGAATGCACGCACAGACTCGTCCGTGCGGGGGACGCGGTAGGTCGCTGGCGAAATCTGCGCGGCGTCCTTGGTCAACGCGCGCTTCTCTTCCAGCCACTTCTTGCGTCCGCCGTTGATCAGCTTCACATTCTGGTGCCCGTAATACTTCAGCTGCCAGAAGGCGTAGGCCGCGAACCAGTTGTTGTTGTCACCGTAGAGCAGGATGGTCGTATCATTGGAGATTCCCGACTCACCCAGCAACTTTTCTAATGCGGCCCGGTCGATCAAGTCGCGTTTGATGTTGTCTTGCAACTGCGTCTGCCAGTTCCATCCCACGGCGCCGGGAATGTGCCCCTGATCGTACGCGGTGGTATCCACGTCGACTTCGACGAGCCGGGTATTCGGGGCATTCAGGTTCTGCGCCACCCATTCGGTGGTAACCAATACTTCCGGATGCTTGTATTCGGCCATTTGCATTTCTCCTTTGCACTTTTGGATCTCAATCTCTTTGCAAGCAAAAAACAAAAAACCCACCTGCCATCTGTCTGGCGGTGGGTTAGGAAATCCGGGCTAGAACTTGAATCCTTAGATGCCCAGCCTCCCCGCGCCAGAAGACGCACACATACAGCACAGACAGCAGCAACAGGTCCGCGTGGCCCTCTGTGGGTTAGCTTGCATAGTGAAAAGGATACCTAGAAAGCCGGATTTGCGCAATAGCACCGCGATCTACTTAGGGGCGCCCACCGTGTAGGCCAGCACGATTTGCGTCAGGCGATAGCGGTAGCGTGCATCCGTGTCGGTAATGTCGGCCTCGGACTTCCCTAGCTCCGCCTGGCTGAATTCGACAATCGAACTCAGTCCTAGGTTATAACGCTGCTGGGCAAGGTCGAGCGTCAGGTTCGCTTGCTCGCGCAGTTGCTGCGTGACCGTGAGCCTTGCGAAGGCCTGGTTGGCATCCTGCCAGGAGATGCGC
>Ga0307475_10002135_pt1 | contig 11874 bp, 11 predicted proteins | sample atmos_gasesECM1C_FD_203317 | JGI IMG/M metagenome (GOLD analysis project Ga0307475, IMG submission 203317) | Hardwood forest soil microbial communities from Morgan-Monroe State Forest, Indiana, United States - atmos_gasesECM1C_515 | ecosystem: Environmental > Terrestrial > Soil > Temperate...
CATCGTGGGAGCCGTCAAGGTGTTTTCCAAAAAGGTCGTGTTGCCGGAACTGGGCCGCGAAGAGGCGTCCCGCCTACGTCCCGAAGAGCTCGACCCCGAGAGCGGGGTTCCGAGCCGAGCCAGTACGGAGGTCTTTCTGCGTGTGCAGATTGACAATTCAGAAAAGCAGCGTGTGCCCTGTGGGCTGATCGTGATCCACGTGGGGTGTCTGGAAGGTTTCCGACAAGCGCATGGGATGGAGGCGGCGAGCGCGATTGTCCGCGAAGTCGCGCGCACCCTGAAAGACATGGTGCGCCGACCGACGTTCTCGGAAGGTGGCAGGCGGATCGCTTTCTGGCGGTGCTGCCGGGTTGCGGGATCGAGCCGCTCGAGAGAGTGGCGGAGCAGATGAGGACAGTTGCGAGCCGGGTGGCGATTCCGTGGTGGGGTGATCGGTTGTCTCGCAATGTGTCGGTGCGGGTCGCAATGATCGAGAGAGGTGACACGTTGGAGTCGATCGAGGCGAGACTGAGTGCGTCCGAAGAAGAATCCAAGCGCGCAAGGCGCGCAGGGTGCAGGAGCTTAACCCACTCTGTTTGTGGTCGTCGGAATCCTGATGGTTTTCGGCGCGGTGGCGGGCGGCTACCTGATGGAACACGGGAACCTGCATGTGCTGATGCAACCAGCCGAGCTGATCATGATCGGAGGAGCAGCGCTGGGGACGGTGCTGGTGGCAAACCCGTTCCATATTTTGAAGCAGATTGTGGGCGGGCTTGTTTCCGTCTTTAAGGGTTCGAAGTGCACGCGGCAGTTCTATCTCGACTCCCTGAAAACGATGTATGACCTGTTCAACAAAGCGCGGCGGGAGGGGCTGATTGCGCTGGAGAGCGACGTGGAGGAACCGGAGAAGAGTCCGATTTTCTCGAAGAACCCGAATTTTCTGAAAGACCATCACATTCGCGATTTCGTGCGCGACACGATGCGGATGGCGCTGACGGGCGGAATCGAACCGTTCGATATGGACCAGATGATGGAAGTGGATATGGAGGCGCATCACAGGGGCGCGACCCAGCCGATTGCTGCCCTAAGTACGATGGCGGACTCGCTTCCTGGCCTGGGGATCGTGGCGGCGGTGCTGGGAGTGGTGATCACGATGGGGGCCCGGGGTGGTCCACCGGAGGAAATCGGCACAAGGTTGCGGCGGCTTTGGTGGGGACATTTCTTGGCAGCCTGCTGTGCTACGGCCTGGTGGGGCCGGCGGCAGCAAACAGGGCGAAGGCCGCGGATGAGGAACACGCCTTCTATCACGTGCTGCGAGTGGTGATCCTGGCATTTCTGAAAGGAACCTCACCGATCATGGCGGTCGAGATTGGGCGCAGAGCTGTTCCGGGGCATGTTCGTCCGTCCTTCCAGGAAGCAGAGAAAGTGTGCCGAGGCGGCCGCGGCGAAACGGCGGCCGAGGCCTCCGCCTAAGCAGGCTCTCTAGGGCGGACGCAAAACCAATCATCATGATCAAGAAAAGTGGCGGCCACGGCGGCCACCATGGAGGCGCGTGAAAAGTCGCCTATGCGGATTTCGTGACCGCCATGATGGCGCTGTTCATTGTGCTCTGGCTGTTGAACAGCAGCAAGCAAGGACAGGTTGCAGTGGGAGGGTATTTCAAAGATCCGACCGGAACGTCGAAACAGGTTGGCAGCAATATGCAAGGTTCGGGCGAGGCGCTGGCGCTGTCCAAGGACGATATGCCGAGATTGAAGGAGGAATTGCAGAACAAGGTGCGACAACTTCGACAAGCTGAAGGATCACATCGAGATAACGGTGACAGCGGAGGGCTTGCGAATCGAACTGATGGAGTCGGAAGTGGGGACGTTCTTCGAAAGTGGAAATCCAACCCCCACAGCGAACGGCCGCGAGATGCTGGTGGCGCTAGCTCGAGAACTGGAAAAGTTGCCCAACAAGATCCCCATCAAGGGGCACACGGACGCAAAGCCATTCGCCCGAGACAGCAATTACGGGAATTGGGAACTCTCGGTCGATCGTGCCAACGCGGCCCGGCGATTGATGCAACAGAGCGGTGTGAACGCCGATCAAGTGGTGCAAATTCGAGGGTACGCCGACCAGCAACTGCGCAAAGCCAATAGCCCGGAAGATCCTTCCAATCGCCGGATCTCGCTCATCATCCAGTATCTCGTCAAGGATGCAGGCAAGTGACGACGGCTATGACTTTACTACCTGCAGATTGTTGGTCACGCTAAATACTCCGGAGACGCTTTTTGCGCGAATGCCGGCGGTATTCTTATCGGCCTCATTGTCGACCACACCTTCGAGCGCTACGTTGCCGCCCTTTACGATAATGCGGATGGGCTGCTGCACGCCCAACGCGTATTTTTGCAGGCTGGGAAAGCCATAGATCGCGCGATAAAGTCTGCGGCGCAGTTGGTCATCCATGGGCGAGGGTGGGAGGACTTCGATCTGGTTGTCGACTTTCTCGACGCCTTCAATTCTCTTGACGACATTCTCGGCATCGCTCTTCAGGGAGGGACGAGTTACCTGTCCCATCAAGGTCACGTTGTAGCCATCGACTTTGTAGGCGAGATTATCGAAAACATCCAGGTACGGGAGCATAAGAAGTTCGTGCCGGACTTCGCGTTGAATTCGCTGCACCGCACGATCGGAAGGCGGATTCTGTTGTGCGAAAGAGGAGAGCGCTGCCAACATCATCGCAACCGCAACGAACAGTCGAAGTTTCATGGCATATCCTCACTGAGATGTATTTGGCCCGCGTGGACCGAATGCCGGCCGCGCTTCGGACTTCAGAGAATTCGCCCGGTCCGCGGTCGCTTCTCCAGAGGAAAGGCGAAGGATAGAGGCTGCCGCCATATAGCGGACCGCGGGTTTGTCATCCTGGAGCAGCGGTCGCAAGTATTGGATCTGGTCGCGATGGCGACTGGACCCCAAGGCCTGGGCCGCCGCGGCGCGCACGATCCAATTTTTGTGGGATAGAGCATCCTGCAATTCGCGCAGGCCGTCAAGGGTTGCATCGGGTCCAAGCAAGATGGCAGACATCGCGCGGGCGGAAGCGGACCGGTCCTGGGAAACTTCGTCCATTGCTTTGAAACCCCACCCGGCCGGCCCAAACAAGGAGCTGGCAGCCTCCTTTGCGCCGGTGATGGCCAATTTGCCCGGGTCCGGAAGTTTCTTCTTCGTGACTTCCACTTCGCCCTTGAGCAAGCCGGCGGAGGAGGATTTCTCGCCCGACAAGACTTGGATAAAAACGTCGCGTCCGGTGCGGTCGCCCATGTTCCAAAGCGACCCGGCCGCGGCGAAGCCGACCGCGGGCGAATCATCATGGAGGGCTTGTTTGAGCTTCGGGATCGAGCTGCGAGCGCGGATTTCTCCGAGTAATCATGGCGGCGAGCTGCCGGATTGAGGGGTCTTTGTCGCCGAGCGCTCTCTCGATGAGACTGACCGCGCGCCGACTGGGGCCGATCGTACCCAAGGCGGCCACCGCCTCGGCTCGGCGCATTGCGTTGCGGTTGGCTGTACCCGCTGTCAGGATCTGCCAGGGCGAGGCCGGTTCCGGTTTAGGGTGCTCGTCGGTAGAAGACTCGGCCCGAGATGCAGGTTTTGCGCCTTGTGCTACAGCACTGGACGCGCTGCCGGTGGGGAAGTGTGAGCGGATGCCGGAACCAAGGTGAAGCTCAACAGTGCGGCTCCAAGCAATGCCCCGATCCGTCGCGCTAAGCTTTTCATGGGGAATGGGTTCTGCCGTCTCGCCGATCACGACGCCGAATCGTGACCTTTCTTCGCGTGTTGATTCAAAAGCACGCGAGGGGCAACTTTCTCTTGGAAGCTTCTCCATGCTCCGAGTTCCAACCAGGACTGCACAGATGCTCGCCCCGGCGCAGTTCCTCTCACCGACCTCCCGCGGATGCTTCAGAATTAGCGTCGAGTTCTTCTTTTTGCTTTTCGGGACTGGGTCTGGGGCGGCGTTTGCTGGCGCTACGGCGTGTATCTTCGTGCATGGCACGAATTGCAATCCATTGCACATCGCTTCGTCGGCAAGGGCTGGCAATCATGTCGAAGGCTCCCAACGCGATCGCTTCATTGTAATTTTGGTCGAGATCGGCGGTGGGAGAGATAACGACGAAACGAGACTTCAGGAACTTGCTGATTTCGCGCAAGAGATCGCGATAGGTGCCGTCGACCAGCGTCTCCTCACAAAAGATGAGCGAGGGGCTTGCCTCCGGCAGGAGGCTGTACGCCTCTTGCACGCCGGAGCAACAGACCGGATCCATCGACCAGTGACTCATCGCGGAGGTCACGACATCGCGATTCTCGCTGGCACTGACCACCAAAACACGGCATAGTGTCGTCGTAATTGCCTCCCCCCCCGGAGTATCCGGGTCGTTATCGAGACCGGGGGCGCTCCGCACATGATCTCTAATTTGCCCGCAACGGTTCAGACACTGATAGAGCCGTTGATCAAACGGTAAAGTTCCGTCAGGGGGAAGCATATCCGGTCAACGCCGTAGCCCTGACCGGAAGCGTACTTAGAGCACCTACTACCGATAGGTGATGCAGGGTTATGCGACCTGAACGAGATTGTTACGTACTGCATACCGAACCAAGTCGGCCACGGAGTGGAGGTCGAGTTTACGCATCACATTGGTGCGATGCGTTTCCGCGGTTTTGACGCTCAAATTGAGAACGACCGCAACCTCTTTACTGCTTTTGCCTTCCGCGAGCAATTGCACGACTTCGCGCTCGCGCGGTGTGAGGCGATCCTTGGAGGGCTTCTGGGGTTCGCCGCGCCGGTCCAAAAATCCGTTGAGGACCATCTCCGCGACACTGGAAGTGAAGAACGTGGTCCGGCGTTGCAAAGCCTGAATGGCGGACACCAGGTCGCGGGCGGCATCGGACTTGAGCAAGAAGCCGCGGGCGCCCACTTCGAGGACTTCGCGCACGATCTGCTCCGATTCGTGCATGGTAAGAATCAGCACGCGAGTTTGAGGAGCGTTGTCGAGAATCTGGCGCGCGGCGTCCAGTCCGTTCAGGTTCGGCATGCCAACGTCCATCAAAACCAGGTCGGGGCAAAGATCGCGCGCCATTTCCACTGCAGTGCGCCCATCCACCGCTTCGCCGCACACGTCCCAACCAGGATGGTTTTCGATCAGGGCCCGAATGCCATGCCGAACGATCTCATGGTCGTCCGCGATCAAGATTCGAAAAGCATTCATACTTCACCTCCACGTAAAACAGTGGTGCTGCTCCCGCGTGCTCGGTGAACCTGAAACGATGGTTAGCTCCTTGCTGTCCGAGGCGCGGAGAAATCTGGGACGGTTAGAATCTGGGGATGACGAACTTCCACCGTCTGATCGGGCTCGTGGATGACGCTCACCGCGCCGTATCGTCATCCATTTTGCAATAACGCTTGCGCCTGACACTTAGCATCAGACATGCCAAACCCGTAAGCGACTGAGATTTCATACTTAAGGTGTTTCACCCAGTTAGCGCGCACGTGTAATTTTTGCCGTTCCGTCTTCCGGTTTCCGCCCAATTTCATGCGAGATCCATCAACCTCTTTGCGCGAGACGATTCGCTTCGGGGGGGAGAATTGTAAAGACGATATGGCGAGAAAAAAGACGAGCGCGGTTGAGCCAGCTTCAACGCAGTCGCTTCCAGTTTGCTCGAGAACTGCATTTGTTCACGCACAATTTTAAGGATTTGCAGTTTCTACTCTACAGCTAGCACCCGATGCCCGCATGGTTTGCAGCATGTTTAGAGTGTCGCATGACCACGAACCTGCGAACCGAACCGCCGTCGGAACTGCAGTTAGTACGACAGGCGCAGCTGGGCGATAAAGAAGCATTCGCCCGTCTCTATGAAATGCACAAGCGCAGGGTGTATGCCATCTGTCTGCGTATCACCCGCGAAAGGGCCGAGGCTGAGGACTGTGCTCAGGAAGCATTCTTGCAGTGCTTTCAGAAACTGCCCACGTTCCGCGGCGATTCGGCGCTTTCAACGTGGCTCTATCGCCTGACCGTCAACGTCGTGTTGATGCGTCTGCGGACCAGCCATGGCAAGCCCGTCTCGCTGGATACGGGCGGCACCCAGGAAGATTCGGCCGAGAGCAAGATCCTCAATGCCTGTCCGGTGGACGATCTTCATTTGACGGGAGCGATCGATCGTATCGCGATCCATCGCGCCTTGCGCAAGCTTCCGCCTGGATATCGAACGATCTTTTTACTGCACGACGTCGAGGGCAAAGCACACAGCGAGATCGCGCGCGAGTTGGGCTGTTCGATTGGAAATTCGAAATCCCAGCTTCATCAGGCTCGCGTCCGGCTGCGCCGTTTCCTACGCCGGCCTCTGGGAGTGCGGTCCAACGCGGGCGCCCTGCAGTACGAATATTCGCTGCAATAGGACGCGTCGTTAGGGGAAATAGGTGTGCCCCTAGGGTCTTCACCTGATTCGTGCAGGAAGGTAGAGGCCCTAGACTCCGGATCGGATATTCGGAGCCAAGGTGTCTGTCGGGTTGGATCTTCGGTCGCATTGCTTGCGGCCTGGAAAGCGCTTGCGGCCTGGAAAGCGGGTTTCACGATGCTCTGGACCATCGCTATGATTCTGCTTGTACTGTGGGCGCTCGGAATGGTGAGTTCCTACACGTTGGGTGGCTTCATACACCTGCTGTTGGTGCTAGCCATCATTGTGGTTCTGATTCGTGTGATTCAGGGCCGAAGTCCGGTGGCGTGATCACGGATCTGGGCGGCAACTGCCGTCTCTTAGTCGTGAACGTCGCAGTGAGAAGGGAGCGCCGAGTGAATCAAACTCGGTTCGAGAGGAGGGTTCTTATGCAGCGATTTGTCGGCGGGTCCGTCCTGGTTGCGATGCTTGCCATAGGAGCGACGCTGATGCCGGGAGCTGTGGCGGAAGACAAGAACGATGCCTCCGAGGAAGCGCGTCGCATGGATGCTGCTGCGACGGTGCTGAATGAAGTGATGGGAACGCCCGACAAAGGCATCCCGCAGGAAGTTCTGGAGTCGGCCAAGTGCGTGGCCGTGGTTCCTTCCATGCTGAAGGGCGGATTCGTGGTCGGCGCGAACTACGGAAAGGGGATTGCAACCTGCCGGACACCAACCGGCTGGAGCGCTCCGGCTCCGTTCAAGATCGCCGGTGGAAGCGTGGGCTTCCAAATTGGGGGGGAAGCCGTTGATCTAGTCATGCTCATCATGAATGACAAAGGCATGCGGAATCTGCTCAACAGCAAGTTCAAGTTGGGGGCAGATGCCTCAGTCGCCGCTGGACCGGTGGGCCGCCACGCAGAAGGCGACACCGACTGGAAGATGCGGGCAGAAGTGCTTTCGTATTCGCGGGCGCGAGGGGTCTTCGCGGGCGTGGCGCTGAACGGAGCGGCGATTACGCAAGATGAAGATGCAACGCGAGCGTTATATGGCGAGAAGGTTTCGTTCGAGCAGATCTTGACGGGGAGCGTGCCGCCTCCGGTGGGCTCCGACAGGTTTCTTGCGACCGTGAAAAAGTACTCAGCTGAGGCCAGGGCGAACGCGAAAGCGGAATCCCACTAAGCCGAGCGCAGAGCAACTTCTCACCAAACGCGAGGCGGTGACCCGGGGGTGGCAAACTGCTGCCCCCAGTCTATCGTTCTCCCGATTCGATTCTTCTAGGCGCTTCGAGCGCGCAGGAGATCTTCGATATCCGCCACCTTATCGCCAATATGGTTGAGCTTGTTGGCAAGGCCCTGAATTTCTGACTCAGCCCGTCGATTCACTTCGTAGTCAAGTTCACCGCGCAAACGATCTCTCGTATCCTGCCGGTTCTGGCTCATCATGATGACCGGTGCCTGCATCGCGGCCAACATCGATAGAAACAGATTCAACAGAATAAAGGGGTACGGATCCCACGCTCTCCGTCCGAGATATACATTGGTCGCGCTGTATACGATCAGAACGGCCAGAAAAGTAATGATGAAGGTCCAGGATCCGCCGAAGCCCGCCACCACGTCCGCGATGCGCTCCCCGAAAGTGGCTTCCCGGTCGATGACCTCGTTGGGATTGCGCGTAGCGCGCAGGCGCACCAGTTGCTGGGAGGCATGAAACTGGCGTCCAAGCACGGTCAACATGTCCATACCGGCGAGAGGTTTTCGCTGGAGTAGAACCGCGATGTCGTTGCGGTCGACTTCGAGGCAGACGGTGTCTTCGAGTGCGGTCGCGCTGGTTTGATGCGGGGTCTGTTCCAGCATCGAGGCGAAGCCGAAAAATTCTCCGTGGGCCGGCTGATCGACGACGACTTCCTGATGATCCTGATCGACGGTGGTGACACGGACAACGCCGGACACCATCACGTACGCCTGGCCACCCGGATCCCCGATTTTGTAGATGCGCTGACGCGGCGCGAATTTCTTCAGACGAACTTGTCCGGCCAGGACGGCAGTTTCATCTTCGTCGAGCAAAGCGAAGAGGGGGACGTGCTTCAACACTTCGGGGTTGCAGGGCATCGATCACCTCGAGGGTCCGAGTTGGATTTGCCGGAGAGTTTCTCACAGCGATCCATAAAACGGGGAGGGGCTCAACGGCAGGAGGGCTCCGAACTCCGAAGTCCCGCCCGTCCCTCTAGAGAACCGAGGGACCAGGACGGGGGCAACCAGAAGTTCATTGGAGTCTGGGAGTTTTGCTTTAGAGTTTTTCGTCCCACCACCACAGCGGTGCAAGCTTCTTTTCGACGGGCCAGATCTGGTTCAGAGTGTCGCCTTCAAAAAGCTCTCCGTCCTTCATGACGTAGCGAATTGTGTTGGTGTTGTGAATATCGTCGAGAGGATTCTTGTTGAGAACGACGAGATCCGCCAGCTTGCCGACCTCGAGCGAGCCTAAGTCCTGGGTGAGGCCCATGGCTTCCGCGCCGTGGATGGTGGCCGACTTCAGGACTTCCATGTTGCCCATGCCTCCGGCAGCGAGGGACCACATCTCCCAGTGGTAGCCCAGGCCTTGGAACTGACCGTGACTTCCGATGCAAACTTTGCCACCAGCCCTGATGATCTTGGCGTCTTGCGCCGCTAGACGCGGAAAAACTTGTTCGTCGGACCGCACCCAGATGGGACGACGGCGGGTGTGATCGTCCAGGATGTTGTGCGGCATGAAGTGGCGGACTTTAGGGTTGTCGTGGACTTCGCTATTTTCGTAGTAGAAATTTTCGGCCCAGGGCCCGCCGTAGGCGACTAAGAGGGTCGGAGTGTAAAAGATGCCCGACTTTGCCATAAGCTCGACCACATCTTTATAGAGTGGCGTGATGGGCATGCTGTGTTCGTTTCCGCTGAAGCCGTCGAGAACGTGGCTGAGATCGAGTTTGGTGTCGAGGCCGCCTTCGGTGGTCGGCATGACGCCTTCGGATTTGCAGGCCATGACCATCCACTGCCGCTGCTTGCGATTGCCGACCAGGTACGACTTCAGATAGGAAGTGCGGTAAAAGCGCTTGTATCGTGACACTACGCCTTTCGCGTCATCGAGCGACTGGAAGTCGGTGTCGGGGAACACGCCTGGCCCGGTCGAATAGGCCCGCGGGCCAATAATCTCGCCCACATCGACGAGATCCTGGTAGGCGAACATGTCGTTGGTCGCGGTTTGGGGATCGCGGCCGGCGGTGACGCCATAGGCAAGATTCGCGAGGAAACTCCAGTTCTGGAGGTCGAGAACCCCCCGGCGGATTTCGGTCCAGTGCGGGTGAATGTCGATGAGGCCGGGAATGATCGTCGAGCCACTAAGATCGATGACCTTGGCATCCGCGGGCACGGAGACGGAACCGTGCTTGCCGATGGCCGCGATGCGGTCGTCCTTCACGACGATATCTGCATCCGAAATGATGTCATCCCCGTGCATGGGGATGACCTGAGCCCCGCGCAACACGACAGTGCCGGAAGGGTGATGCCGCGGGAACTCCAGTTTGATCGCTATTTCTTCAGGTTTGGGCTTGTTTTTCTTTTTATCCCTGTCGGCCCCGGAATCAGAATCCGCTGACGCGGTACTTTCGGACGAGCTTTTCTTCCCCTGCTGGGCCTTCGGGGGCTCGGGTGTAGGCTCCGGTTGTGAAGCTGCGTCTTTGTCCTTCTCGTCGGGTGGCTTCGGCTTTTCGAAGACAACCTTGTCGAGCGGCAGACGCAAGAAGGTGGAGCCCACGCCCCAGGTAATGGTCTTGCTGTCAATGGACCAGGCTATGTAGTCGGCGCCCACGTCGGTGAGTTTGCTTAGGGGGAGTGACGACTTGTTTACGTCGACGATGGGAGCTTCGCCGCCCATGTGGGGAACTGCGAGCAGATAAAGTTGAGTGCTGACTTGAGCCAGAGCCCAGTTTCCATCGGGGCTGAGACGGACGTCGTCGGCGGGATTGCCCTCACCTTTTTCCGGAGGCTGCGGGAACCACGACTTGCCTACGACCTTCACGATGGTGTGACGATCGGTGCCGTCGTAACGGAGGGACGTCAAGCCGGCCTCAGAATAAAGGTAAATGCGATCCTTCTCGGGTCCGAAGTGCGGATGCTGGCCGCCCCGGGCGGGGACGATGAAGGAGGCGTCGCCGCCCTCTGCCGGCAGCCAGATCAGGTCCATGGACCCCTGCTTTCCGAACTCGTCAAACTCTTCGACGTGGGCGATGCGCGGCGCGCGCAATGCGACGATGCGCTGAGCATCCGGCGACCAGGCTGGATCGCGATAGTAGGCGGGCACACGCGTCAGTTGTTGAGGAGAGCCGCTTCCATCAGCGCGAACCTTCCAGATGTGGCCTCCGTCGGCGGACCAGGTGACATAGGCGAGCCACTGGCCATCGGGAGACCAGGCAGGTTGGAACTCGCGGTTCTGATCGTTGGTGACGCGCCTGGGTGTGCTGGCAGGAAGATCCATTACATAAAGATGAGTGAGAGCGGAGAACACCACGCGTTTGCCATCAGGCGACTGCACAGGAGCCTGGATGATGCGCACCTGTACAGGGCCGTCCTCCACTCGTAAGGCAAGGTTGAGGTCCGGACCGAGGTCGCGTGCGATCTTGGCGGTGAACGGAATCTCGTGTTCCTCGCCGCTGGCGACATTGACTCGATGAATTTTTCCGCCCCAGGTGACGACCACAGCCTTGTTGTCGGGAGTAAATGAGTAGCTGGGCAGGAAATCGCGGGTGAAGAGCGACTCCTGATCGTCACGCTGGATGGGATATTTCAGCCAATGCTCTTCGCCGGTGTTCAAATCAAGTATGCGCAGGCCGGTCTCGGTCTCGTAGCGCGTGCCGTAGACGAGCTTCGTACCGTCGGGGGAGATCACCGGGCGGAAAGCGCTTCCGGGGGCATCGGTGATCACGTCTTCTTCACCAGTGATGCGGTCGCGGCGAGCAATCTGGGAAAGTGGGAAGGAAACGTTGTAGACCTTGTCAAAGAAGCCGGGACGGGTGGCATAGTAAAGATAGCGGCCATCGGTGGAAGCAGAGGCGCCGAGCGTGTTCGTCCAGTCGCGAGGGTTTGTGTCGGGCTTGGCCTTGAACTTCGTGATCTGGACGCCGGCTCCGCCTTTTACGTGGTACATCCAGAGGTCAAAAGTCTGAATGGGGAACTGGCTCTCGCGAGCGGCAATGACGTATTGACCGTCAGGCGTCCAGGTCGGGGATGCGAATTCGACTTGCTCGTCCTGGCTGAGCTGCTTTGGATCGGAGCCGTCAGGTTTGGCAATCCAGACATTCTCCGCGCCTCCGCGATCGCTGACGAACGCGATGAGCTGACCGTCAGGGGAAAAGTGCGGCTGGTTGCTGAAACCCATTCCGCTCGTGATCTTCTTCGCCTCGCCTCCGGTGATCGGCACCGTGTAAAGGTCGCCCACCAGGTCGAAAATGATGGTCTTGCCGTCC
>Ga0307475_10002140_pt1 | contig 11865 bp, 15 predicted proteins | sample atmos_gasesECM1C_FD_203317 | JGI IMG/M metagenome (GOLD analysis project Ga0307475, IMG submission 203317) | Hardwood forest soil microbial communities from Morgan-Monroe State Forest, Indiana, United States - atmos_gasesECM1C_515 | ecosystem: Environmental > Terrestrial > Soil > Temperate...
GCCCGAACCTAGCCATGTCCGACGATGGGATATCTGCGTATGCGATGGGAATCGCGAACGTGACGCAGTCTCGGAGGATCGGGCAAAGACTCCGGCGGAATAGGCAAGCCTTCGGAGTGGGCGCAGGCTACACTTCTTGTCGTTGATCCCGGCATTTTGTAATCGTCGCTGAGAACCGGCACGAAGCGATTTGGCCTTCGCCGTTCAACACTTTTCGAGGAGAAGCAATGCAGAAGCGCAAACTTGGAAAAGGCAATCTGGAAGTCTCGGCTATTGGGCTCGGCTGCATGGGGATGAGCTTTGGCTACGGTCCGGCTGGAGACAAGCAGGAGATGATCTCGGTGATCCGGGCAGCCGTGGAACGCGGGGTCACATTCTTCGATACTGCGGAAGTCTACGGCCCGTTCACAAACGAAGAACTCGTGGGTGAAGCGCTCGCTCCCTTCCGTGAGCAAGTGATGATCGCCACCAAGTTCGGGTTCAAACTTGATCCGAACACCGGCAAACAGGCCGGGCTGGACAGCCGGCCAGAGCACATCAAAGAGGTCGCTGAAGCCTCTCTCAAGCGACTCAGGACTGATGTCATCGACCTGTTCTATCAACACCGTGTCGATCCGAACGTTCCCATCGAGGATGTCGCCGGAGCCGTGAAGGAGCTGATTCTGGAAGGCAAGGTGAAGCACTTCGGACTTTCGGAGGCAGGCGTGCAGACGATTCGTCGTGCAAACGCCGTTCAGCCCGTAACCGCACTCCAGAGTGAATACTCGCTCTGGTGGAGAGAGCCTGAAGCGGAGGTGATCCCGACACTGGAGGAACTCGGGATCGGGTTCGTTCCCTTCAGCCCTCTCGGTAAAGGCTTCCTTACCGGAAAGATCAGCGAAGATACGAAGTTCGATAAAAGCGATTTCCGCAACATAGTCCCTCGCTTTTCGCCAGAGAACCGGAAAGCGAATCAGGCGCTGGTGGATCTGCTCGGCGGGTTCGCGCAACAGAAGAACACGACACCTGCTCAGATCGCACTCGCTTGGCTGCTGGCGCAGAAACCGTGGATCGTGCCGATCCCGGGCACGACCAAGTTGCGTCGGCTCGAAGAAAACATCGCAGCCGTTAACGTCGAACTTTCACCCGACGAATTCCGCGAATTGCGGACCGCTGCCTCAAAGATTGCGGTGCAAGGTGCGCGGTACCCCGAAGAGCTGCAAAAAATGGTAGGCCGCTGAACATGGAGAAACTGCTTTCGCTGGGCGCAGTGTCCTTGTTTATCGGTATGGCGGCAGTGACCCTGTCCGGCAGCCAGGATCGTGGTGGAAATGGCGTCCTGGACCGGTTTGCCGGAGCGTGGCGGCTGGCGTGGCTCGAAGAGGGAGGCGCAGACGGGGAAATTCACCGGGCTGACTGTACCGGGCTGCTTGTCTACACGCGCGATGGCCACATGTCGGTCCAGGTGATGTATCGGAGAACCCGCCGGCAGGGACCAACGCTGCGCCGGTGCAATACGCGCAGGGCAGCTGCGAGGCCTCCTTTGGCACATATGAGATCGACGAGCACGCGCACACCTTCACCTTTCACGTCGAGGGCGCACTGGTTCGGACGCTTATCGGCAAAGACCTGAAGCGCGCATACGACCTCTCGGGCAACCAGCTAATCGTGAAGTCGTCTGGTCCGGCTGAACATTGGAGAGTTGCTTGGGAGCATTACTAGACGCCCGTACAAATCGTTGCACACCTAGCAACAAATGGTGGGTTGCTGAACAGCAAAAGAGAAAGGAAAGCCGAGGTAGAGTTTGTATGCGAGTTGGCATCTTGGGCTCGGGGTTGATGGGCGGGAGAAGCAATCCAAGCATGAGTAAGGAGCCGTCAGCAGTCGAGAAGATGATCGGTGGCTTCGCGCCCAAGCTGGCCGATTTGACGGACCGCGTGCTTTTCGGTGATGTTTGGGAACGGCCGGAGCTTTCAAAACGTGATCGCAGTCTCGCTACTGTTGCTGCCTTGATTGCTTTGCATCGTCCAGAACAGCTGCGGTTTCACCTCGGTATGGCGCTGGAAAATGGGCTTAAGAAGGAGGAATTGATCGAGGTAATCACTCATCTGGCGTTTTATTCGGGCTGGCCTAACGCGATGAGCGCCATCATGGTTGCAAAAGAGGTATTCTCGAAGGCGTGAGCACCAACGGCAAAACCGCATCTTTGCGCCCGCCTAACAAGAGTGAGCAGCCGCGCGAAACAGACACGACTAAGCTGGCACGCCTGATTTCCGCCTATGCCCCGCACGACGGCGTCTTTGAGCTGCGCATTCCGGGCGTGCACGCAAGCCGCCTTTCTCGATTCAACCGTGAGTGTGTGCATACCCTTCGCTTGCCTTGCTTGTCCATCATTGCGCAAGGAGCGAAGACCATCGTGGTGGGGCAGGAGGTCTACGAATATGACCCTTCGCGTATGCTCGTTTATTCCGTTGCACTCCCGGTTGCTGCCCAGGTCACCCAAGCCAGCTATTCCGAACCATATCTCGCGCTGAGGCTGGACCTCGAACCGCAAAAGATTGCCGAACTGGTCTTGAAGGTGTATCCGCACGGTCTGCCCCCAGTTCAAGAAAGAAGCGCGGTTTACATCACTCCGGTCGACCTGAGCATTGTCAGCGCCGCGATCAGGTTAATGGAATGTCTCGCGCAGCCCGGGGACGCTGAACTACTCGCCCCACTTGTAGTCGATGAGATTTTGATCCGGCTACTCCGCAGCCCCATTGGTGTTCGCGTGGCTCAAATGGGCTTTGCCGAGTCCAGTGTGCACCGCGTTGCAAAGGCGATTTCCTGGCTACGCGCCAATTTCTCGCAACCCGTGAAGGTCGAAGAGCTGGCAGAATTGGTGCACATGAGCGTTTCCTCGTTCCATGAGCACTTTAAGTCGGTCACTTCGATGAGCCCACTGCACTTTCAAAAAGTGCTGCGTCTCCAAGAGGCGAGGCGTCTCATGTTGTCGACGATGATGGATGCGGGTACTGCAAGTCAGCGCGTGGGCTATCTAAGTGCGTCGCAGTTCAGCCGGGAATACAGTCGCTTCTTCGGGAGTGCGCCAACCAGGGACATCGCCAGACTGCGACAAGATAATCCTGGTGTAACAGCGTGACGGCACTCGCCGGTTTAAGTATCTTCGTCACGCTCTGGCAAATGATCTTGCGCAACGTAAATTGTCGATCCAAAACAACGTGCAGCAACTCGGTTTCTGTCCTCGCCTAAGTACACTTATTGTCTTGATCTATACCCTAATTCTCGCCACGATTGGTTCGGAGAACGACTTCGCCTGAGTGTTGCATGAAGATGACCGCCAAGGCCAACAGCAAACGTTTCCAGAGCGGTGCGGACAAGTATGCCGCTTACCTCGAGACGCCCGAGGGCCGTTTACGCTCCGACTTGACTTTTGCCAACCTGCAGGACTTTCTTTTCCGGCCGCCAGCCAAGGACTCGTTCTGTGCGCTGGATCTCGGATGCGGCACGGGAGCGACGGCCGTTCGTCTGGCACAACAACTCGGCATTCACGTTACGTTGCTGGACACTTCTCGGGCAATGCTGGAGATCGCGAAGGGGGCTGCACGGGAAGCAGGCGTTACCGGGAGGATCGCTTTAAGGCATGGCGACGCCGCCCAATTGGCAACCTTGTTCCACGCCCGATCATTCGATGTGATTCTCTGCCATAACATCCTGGAATATGTCCAAGAGCCGGGGGCTGTCTTGCGTGGCGCGGCTCGCGCGTTGCGAGATTCATCAGCGATATTGTCGATCCTCGTGCGCAACCGGGCGGGCGACGTATTTAAAGCCGCTATCCAAGCGGGCGATTTGGCAAGGGCGGAAAATAGCCTCACCGCTGAGTGGGGACAGGAACCTCTCTACGGAGGCAAGGTGCGACTATTTAACCCGGACAGCCTGCAAGAGATGCTGAAAGCGACATCGCTGGCCATGATTGGCGAGCGGGGTGTACGCGTCATTGCCGATTATTTGCCGCCACGAGTCTCTCGCACCGAAGAGTATGAGAAGATTTTTGAGCTGGAGCGCAAGCTGGGCAGCCGGCCAGAGTTTATTGCAGTCTCCCGGTACATACACTATGTTGCGCGTTGCTCAGTTCCGGCGATGGAGGGTGGTGCGTGAACAACGCTACAGTCCAATCTTCACACACCAAATCCGGCGCGAAAAGCTCCGACATCGCGCTTGGGCTTGGGCTCACCAACGAGTGCAACCTCAAGTGCGCCTTCTGCTACCGCGATCCCACTCGCGCGGATCGCCTCTCCCTGGATCAAGTGAAGTCCGTCATGGAACGCCTTCCGGTTCGCTCTGTGAATCTCGGAACGGGCGAGAACGGAATGCATCCTGACTACAAGACTATATTGGCTTACCTGCGAACTCGACCGGTGAAGCTCACCATCACTTCCAACGGTCACAGCGTTGCCGTTCTGGAAGACCATGACTTGCGTGCCTTCCATGACATCGAGTTTTCCCTCGATTACCCCACCCAAGCAGAACAGGATGCCCAACGCGGCCCAGGCAACTGGGAACTGATTCATCAACAGGCCAAGCGTTGTGCGCGCCTGGGTGTGCCCGTGACGATTATCGCGGTCATGATGAAGTCAAACTACCCGCGGCTGGCGGATGTCGCGCGGGTTGCGAAACGGTTTGGCGCTCCCTTGCGCGTGAACGTTTATCAGGCAGTGCGGTCCGATCTCTACGCACTCACGTACGAAGAATACTGGCAAGGGTTCCGTAAGCTTTTCGAGAGCACCGATATAATCGCCATCGGCGAGCCGTTGGTACGGGCGATCGCGGGCCTACCGCCACTCGAGGGAGGATGCGGCGTCAGCACGGTGCGAGTAACGCCCCGCGCCACAACGCAGCCTTGCGTTTATTGGCCCGGCTCCGGAGAGCCGCTGTCAGAGTTGATTTTGTCAGGGCCAGAGATTATGAACTCCGCACCTTTTAAGCAGGCCCGTGCACTTCCAGAGACGTGCCGGTCTTGCGAGTTTCGGGATACGTGTCATGGAGGATGCGCAGGCCGACGGCGCCTGCAGGGGGCGCTACAGCAACCGGATTTTTATTGTCCGATCATTCGGGGAGAGCGCCCACGGCTCGACATCCGCATGGCGGCAAATCGCGATCTGCCCAAGGTCGGCAGTTCCTGCACCACTGTGGTGATTGCCCGAGAATCCGACTGTTGAATATTTTCGTCAATCGCAGCTAGTCAGTCGCCCGCTTCCTACTTCGCGTCGACCCAGTTGTCTGATCCCGCTACCTTGACGGCCACATTCGTAAAGAAAATATGCGCCGGCTTGCCGTCCGCCGTTCCGCGATGTTCGGTCGAGAACAGCAGGCCACCGGCCTTCTTATAGCCCGCCCAGCTGGTTGTGACGTTGCTCGGCTTTTTGGTTCCGCCGCGACGATAGACGAATTCCACGACGCGCCCGTCTTTCCCCACGTAAAGGTCCCAAGTGTCTCCCGGTGTGTACCCGCCAAGCTCGGCAGGATATTTCACGGAGACGAGCTTCGCGGTGCCCTTGCCAATCGGCAGTTTTTGGTTGTCCGTTTCCGTCACATTCGCGCTGGTGTCCCAGTAAACATGGAACGGGAAGATCACCCAATAATTGTCGTTGTTGAAGGCCGGGTCAATGTCGTCTTTCACGTTGGCCGGCGCGCTGCCGATCTGAGACCGGTTATAGGTAACCTTGACCGGCTTGCCGTCTTTGTCTTTGCTCTCGTAGGTCACTTGGCCGGTCTTCGGCTCCCAAGTCCACGTCCGGGAGAGATTCACCTTCAAATCGGGCAGATCCAGGTTGAACGTATAGCGGATCGCTTCAATTTGCCCATACGAATCGATGCCATAGGTCTTGGCAAGCTGTTCAACAACCGGGGGGCGCGTCTGGGCCCGGGCAGTGCCCGCAAGTAGCAGCACCCCCCAAAATAGCCAACGGATCGTCCTGGACGGGCGCAACTTTGTCATCGAGGTCCTCCTCAGTGAATGAAACGAGCTTCGTTTTGGATGACGGACAAAGGCCTCGGGATACAGGAATCGTGTGTGGGCGCAGTTCAATATACCCGCACCACTTACTCACTACTGGCCGTTGCCACGGTAAACCTCACAGGTCTCCTGTGCCCGGACGCAACTGCGCGACCGCTTGTCCCCACTCCGCGAGCCAGGCTGCCGTTCGTGGCGCCCTCGCCGGAGCGAACCGCAGTTCCCCAGCGAGCCGAACTAAGTCGTCGGCCACGTCGACGTCGTAGAAAGTATCTGTGAAGACTGTTGAAAGCTCGAGGGCCCGAGCACGAGCCAGTAAAGCCTCCAGCGCATTCGTCGTCCCCATCCCATCACCTTCGAAGAGCGCTGGGTGAACAGCTTTGGCACCCACGAGATAGTACCCTCCGTCGTGTGTCGGCCCGACAACCACGTCGTGTGCAGCTAGGACCTTGAATGCGTTTTCCAGAACAGACGCCGGCAGGTGCGGGCTGTCGCTGTTGAACGCGACGACGCGCTGGCGCCCGGCAGCGAAACGTTCGAACACCGATGTGAGCCCTGCCGCAAGGCCCTCGCCCTTCTGCGTCACGACCTGCACTGAATCACCTGCCAAGCACGCCAGTTCTTCGATATCCGGGCCGGGACACATAATGGCAACGTCTACGCCTCCCAATGACCGCGCCAGCGCCATTGTGTCGCCCAGAAGGCAGCGATAGAGCGCGGTGACGGCACGAGGAGGAAGGTTCCGAGTGAGCCGTGTCTTGACCAGCCCCGGCTTGGGGGCTTTCGCCATGATCACTAGCGTGCAGTCGTTGCGCGAGTGCTCGATGGTCTGGATTGCAGGTTCCATAGGAGATCGCAGTACGAGGTCATCACGCTCGACGTGATGTTCTGGCTCTTCGATGCCGAAAATAATAGCGCATTATCAAGCTCAGGATGAACCACGCCGCTCCCGCAGTGCCCCTCAGCGTACCGCTGATTTTCGATTTTCCAACACGCGGATAATAGCTCACCGGAACCTCAACGATGCGGAATCCCCCCAGGGAGCCTTTTAGGATCATTTCAACCGCCCAGCCGTACGTGGTCTCTTCGAGCGCCAGCCCGCAGAGGACATCTGCGCGACCAGCGCGAAACGGGCCGAGGTCACTGATCTTTAGGCCGTAGAGAAGTGTAATCAGGCTGGCCGCGAGGCGGTTGCCAAACTCGGCATGCCAGGGTAGCGCGCCGCGGATGCGCTGCTTCCCGAGGCGCGAACCCAGCGTGATATCCGCACGGCCGTCGATGATCGGAGCCAAGAGGATCGGCAACTCAGAGGGGCGATCGCTGTAGTCGCCGTCGAGGAACACGACAATATCTGGGCTATTGGCGTTAGCCAGCCCCGTCAAGCAGGCGCGACCGTATCCGCGGCGCGCTTCGCGGACAACACAGGCTCCCATTCTGCGAGCGATCTCGGGCGTTCCGTCGGTTGAGTTGCTGTCGACGACGAGGACCTCGGTGACGAGATCGGACGGGAGATCGCTGAGCACGCGTCCAATGGCCTGCGCTTCGTTGTGCGTGGGAATGATGACCGAAACCCGCACGTGATTTGGTTCAATCACCACCACGGGGAAGACGGCCGCCGCTGCGCCAGCCAGGCGTCGACACCCCACCTTCGTCCCGCTCGTCCAACGGCGAGCGCAAGCGATGCCAGTACTGGGACCAGCAATTCCCAGATCCACGACGTACCCAACTCCGAGACCCAAAGGCTCGCGAGGAACAGAAACGCCACAAAGGCGACTGGACGCGTGAGCAGACCGATAAGCAGTAGGATCCCGACTGAGATCTCTGTCAGCGCCTGCATGGGCGCCGCCATCGCGGCATGACTGGCCATCAATCCCATCACGGCCTTCCAGGCAGCCGGCGAGTGGCTCGCCTTGATGTAGTAATTGATCACCCCTGCGTAGCCCGCCGGGGTGTAGCCGCCCTTCCCAAGATTCTCGAAGAAGACCCACACGAACATCGCGCCCACCGTCAGCCGCACCAGCGCCAGCCCGTTTGCCGCATCGAGATGGTTGGCCGGCCCGGTTGTCCCGCTTTGCACAGGGCTTACGTTCGTCGTCATCGTGAACCTCTCCCCAACAAATACGACTTGCGACCCGAGAGACTCGCAATCTTAAACTGGCTTTTCGGTCCCTGCCAATAGATGCGCAAACTACATGTGAGTTACAGTTAAGTTCTCCGGCATTTCGGATTATTGGGTCCGCGCTGGGGCTGACACCCGGAAACGGGGATGAAGGCACAGTCCGACTCTCAGGGAAAGCCGAGTCAGATCGCATAGCCGAAGGTCGTTCAGTTCAAATCTGACCCCGAGCAAGCATTTCGTGATCCACAAGGCCGGCAACCAGGATTCCGGCCTTTTTCATGCGACCGCTGGTCTAGCCTGCGTCACATTGGACCAAATGGAATGTTGGCCATCAGGCTCTTTGGGTGAAGTGGGCTTCACCGGTGAAAAGCCTCAAGCGCGAGACGACTACCTGTCTTACGGAATCCACGGCGGTCGGCAGAATCTTGTATGGCACAACTTCATTGGGCTGCTGGGCTAAGCCCTGTTCCGAACCGTGTCTCCACGCGACCCGAAGTTCTGTGTTGATGTGAACAATGTTGATTCCCGCCGCGATGGCTTTGCGGAAGTCTTCATCATCGGTTCCTGAACCGCCGTGGAGGGTCAGGAATACCTGTGTCGCTTGCTTTATGGCCGCTATTCTCTCGATGTCCAAATGCTTCTTGGTTTCTCCCTGGACCATACTCCTTAGCATGCCGTGCATATTGCCGACCGCGGGCGCCAGGATATCCACGCCTGTGCTCTCGATAAACTGTCTCGCTTCTTCTGGGGTCGAAAGCCCTTTCTTTAGATCGGGCGACGATTCGTGAATTTCCGAGCCGGTTCCAATGTCTCCTATTTCTCCTTCTACGAGCATGGAAGGGTTGATCGCTTTGAGAACTTCTACAGCTTGCTTGGTTTGGCCCACGTTTTCCTCAAAGGGCAAGGCCGACAAATCAAAGACAATCGAGTCGAATCCAGCCTTTGCGGCTTCCACGCCTTTCGCGAGAGAGTGCGTATGATCCGCGTTAAGAAAAATGGGGAAGCCGAATTCCTCGCGCAAACTTCGCACGAAAGCTGCAATCTGACGAGTGCCCACAAACTCACGCTCACCTTCCGACAAGCCGACCAGAACTGGCGCGTTCAGTTCCCGGGCAGCCGCAAACACCGCTTTCAATAAAACCAAATCAGAAATGTTGAAATGACCGACCGCGAAGCCAGTTTCTTGTGACTCCTTCAAGAGATCCCGCAACGAATGCATAACGCGAAGATCCTCCCTTCCTAGATGTTGAGGCGAATATAAAGCCCTTGCTAAGTTGGAGCCGCGATTAGTTCCGCGCACGCATACATACGAGGTCGGTTTGCTCTCCTCATTCTCCTCATTCTCCTCATTCTCCTCATTCTCCTCATTATTCAAACAGCCAGAGCTGGATAATTGCCCATAACAGTAGACCAACCGCGCATAACGCGGATAACCACCCGACAAGCACTTGGGAGCCAGAGAGATTGATTCCGTTGCGTGCGAACGAAGGGGCGCGCTTGGCATCGACCACACTCAGTCTCGGTCGAAGTTGTGGGGCATCTAGAACCTTGAGAGAGAATTGAATTTGGCCGTTGCCTTTTCGCATTTCACCAGCGCGAATCATCACCACCTCCTTGCCCGCCTTGAGGCGGTTATTCGGCCACAGCGGATTAGATGGCTGTGAAGAAGAAAGGATGTGCGATTTCTTGAGTGCATATTCATCTCTATGCGCGGAAAGTGCCTCTGACTCCCTTGCGGGTTCCTCGTTCCGCCGACTGATACGAATGTATCGCCCATGTTATCGTCTAATTGTTTCGCCCCCCACTTCTGTGATGCGTTCACCGCATCCGATTCAATCCGAAGTGCGCAGAGGGTGTCCAGAAAAGAAGAAGGATGAAGTCTGCGCTCATGCTGGTGTGGCGAAATTCGCCGACCGGGCCTCCAAAATGAGCACCGCGTTCAGTTTCGCCGCCGGCCGGAATGTGCTCAAGACCGTGTCACGGCCATCGGGTATTGCGACAGCGGTTGCGGCGCGCTCGAACTCGCGCGTGCTGGCACCGCGCTTCGCGCCGTGGTTTCTGTACACGGCATTCTGAGCGCGCCGATCCGTGCCAAACGGAATACGGTCATATCCCAAATACTTGTATTGCACGGCGGCGCGGATCCGCTCGTGGCTATTCGACGAAGCGGCGGCGTTTCGCCAAGAAATGGCCTCTGCCGAAGCACACGGTAAGTCCTGAGTCCCTTGCAGGATTTCGGAGGTGAGATGCCCCGGCACACTTGCTTGCGGAAGGTTCACCGGCTTTTCATGACTCCTCAACATTGTGGCACCAGCCTCAGATGACCCGCCAAAAGAAGAAAGGAAGCCACGAAATGACTAGACTTGGAAAAACGGAACTGGATGCTCAATACCACGCGCAGCGACCGCAGTCGCGATAACCTAGCCAATCCCGCTCAGAACGACAACTCCTACCTGCCGCGCAACATGCCGGCTATCGGGGACTTGTTCGATCTGTTTCGATTTCCCCAAAAGTAAGTGATTCGCTGGACCCGATTCGCTGTGGATTCGTCGCAGCTAGTCGGGGCAAGGGGGTGTCTCGCGGTTGGTGTCGCCACAATTAGACAAGAATTTAAGCCGCGCCAATCACCAAGCTCCCCGCTTGGTGAAAGAGAGAGGGAAATGACGAGCGCGAGAAGGCCGACGCTGAAAGTGTGCTAAGGAAAAATGCCGACAGCCACCATTCGCGTCGTGCAAGCCGCCGAAGACCGGATTGCCTCCGCTGAGCGCGAATGGTACCAAGTACCAAATCCTTCGAGGGCTTCGAGGGGCGAGGAATTGAGCTTGCGGGCTTCAAGACCTAGTATTGATTCCATGGTCCTTACGGAAGACCAATCCACATCTACTGTAGGCCCCTGCGAAACTGTATGGCAATGGTCGCGCTGGAAACGAAAAGGGATTTCGTGCCGAAAGAGCTTTTTTAGGGGCCGCGAGTTCATCGCAAAACCAGTTGGTTAGAATCCCACACTGTTACGGCCAATTCCCTTCCCCCCGCTCATCAACAATCCCAGAAGGCACACCCCAGACCTATAATTAAGGATGCCTTTCACATTTCGCAGAGCGCTCCGTAACAGTCCGAATCGAACCTGGCTTTAGCCCCTGGAGTGCGGCACTTCTACGCAACGCGCGTTTTTCAGCCAAGTGGACTTCCGGATTGCGCGTGATCCTCCCGGATCGCCGGTGTTTGCCGGAGAACCCCCGAACTTCCAGAAGCAAACCACTCGGATCAACATCGGTGCCGACTCTGATATCTTGGCGATATCTGGGAGGTGGACGGTTGGAAGATCAAGTGCTGGCGATGCTCCTCGAAATTGCCAACAAGTGCCCGGTGCACCGCACGCCCATTTCAGAAATCAACATCCGAACGAGACTTCTGCATTGGCTCAAGAAAGCCTTGGTTTTGAGCGCCGCGCCGCCGGGTCTGTTGCCGGTCACAAGACGTTTCAAATCTCTTTCTGCAACGAAGTCGCTAAGGTTTCGATTCTGCGGTGTAGGGAAAGGAACGCTTGGAATCGACTCACCGTCTCTTGTTGTGATTCCGCTACGTCGCAAGCTCTGGCGGCACGTTCCAGATCCGCAAGCGGCTCTTCTGAGAGTTTTGCCTGCGATGTGCGTCCTTCGACTCGATCTGCCATGGCCTCCAGCCCTCGCGTCAGTTGGTCATCGAATGCTCGTTGCGCGACGCGTACGCTTTCTGGTAACTCAAAGCCCGGAAG
>Ga0307475_10002141_pt1 | contig 11862 bp, 6 predicted proteins | sample atmos_gasesECM1C_FD_203317 | JGI IMG/M metagenome (GOLD analysis project Ga0307475, IMG submission 203317) | Hardwood forest soil microbial communities from Morgan-Monroe State Forest, Indiana, United States - atmos_gasesECM1C_515 | ecosystem: Environmental > Terrestrial > Soil > Temperate...
GCTGGGTGATCGCCGGCCGAGCTGGACGAGTCCCGGGACCAACGTCGCGCTCGACAACGACATTCCGATTCTTCGCCGCGAAATTTGGCGCGAGACCGACCGGCAATATCGTGCTGCTTCCGAGGCCTTGATCAAGGTCAAGACCAGCCAGCAGGTGCAGGTCCAAACGGCCGAAGGCAACGCGCCCGATTTTTCACGCGAGGCACCTCATGCGTCGATCAGCGCTCCCGTCGAGATTCACGTGGACCGCAAGCCGTGGGAAGAGTGCGTGCGGAAGTACACGGCAGCATTCAGCAAATCGCCCGCCGTCCTGAATTCCATCGTCACATTTACGGCGCTTGGGTCCAATCAATATCACGTGAACACCGAAGGAACGAAACTCGCGTTTGGCCAGGTGCATTACCGGCTCGAGCTCTACGTTCAGAGCAAAGCTCCCGACGGGATGGACATCAACCGTTACGCCAATTTTGACTGGCTCACGCCGAAGGACGCGCCGGACGACAAGACCGTCCTCGATCGCATTCAGACCATGATTCAGGAAACCGAGGCTCTTGATAAGGCGCCGCTCGTGGATCCCTACGCGGGCCCTGCTCTGCTAACGGGGCGCGCCGCTGCTGTTTTCTTTCATGAAGTTTTCGGCCACCGCGCCGAGGGCTTCCGCCAGAAAGACATCAACGAGGGCCAGACGTTCACCAGCAAGATCGGCGAGCAGATTCTTCCGGATTTCATCTCGATCAAGGACGATCCCACCGAAGCGCAGTTCCGCGGCCAAATGCTGCTGGGCAATTACGCATTTGATGATGAAGGCGCTCCGGCGCAAAACGTTTCGCTCGTGGAGAGCGGTGTCCTGAAAACGTTTCTGATGTCCCGCTCGCCGCTCACGGACATTCCGCACTCGAACGGCCACGGGCGACGCCAGCCCGGCTTCGTTCCCGTGGCACGCCAGGGGAATTTAATCGTCTCGAGCACGCGCAGTGTGACAAACGACCAGCTGCGCGCGAAATTGATCGAGCTGATCAAAGCGCAAGGCCGGCCCTTTGGCCTTCTGATTGACGATATCGCCGGAGGATTCACATTTACCGGACGCGGCCAGCCGCAGGCCTTTCAGGTGCTCCCGCTCGTTGTGTACAAAGTGTTTCCAGACGGACGCCCCGACCAGCTCGTGCGCGGCGTGGACATTGTCGGCACGCCGCTCGTCTCATTGACCAAGATCGTGGCAACCGGCGACACGCCTGACATTTTCAATGGCTACTGCGGAGCCGAGTCGGGCTCCGTGCCGGTGTCCGCCGTCGCGCCCGCGATTCTGATTTCGGAGATGGAAGTTCAGAAAAAAGAGACTTCCACGGACAAGCCCCCGATCCTGCCGCCACCGGCGCACGATCCGGAATCGAAAGGGAACCAACCGTGAAGAAATTTACAACGATGGGTTTGCTCGCGGCGTTGTCGTTCCCTGCCACCGCCGTTGCCGCTGGGCGCCCGAACGATATGTCCAAGCTGGATCGAGCTGTTTCTCGACCACAGCAAAATTCGGCCCCGGACAACGATCAGACACTTCGCGCATTACACGACGAAATGCAACGCTCGCGCGCGCGGCTCTCGATTCCCGGCGTGGAAAAGCCTTTTTTCATAGAGTATCGCTTGGTGGACCTTGATGTCCGCGCCATCACGGCTTCTTTCGGCGCGTTGCTTTCGAGCAGCCCCACGCGAGTCCGCTATATGAACGTGGACGTTCGCGTCGGCGAGTACCATCTCGATAGCTCGAACTTTGTCAGCGAAGACGGATTCCAGGGATTTCTTGGCCCGTCCGGCCAGGTCGGAATCGATCGCGACTACAACTCGTTGCGCCAGGATTTGTGGCTCGCCACGGATCAGGCCTTCAAATCTGCTCTCACGCAAAAATCGCTCAAGGACGCTTTCCTCGGCAGTTTGACCAAGCCGCCCGAGATTGATGACTTCTCGCAGACCGTGCCCGTTGTGGCCGTGGATCCCCGGCTCGAACCGGACTGGACGTCGCGCAAATGGGAGGACGAGGCGCGCACGGCCTCGGCAGTCTTGCGGAATTTTCCGCAGATTTACGGCACGCGCGTGAACTACTACTTGATCTATGTAACGTCCTATCTAGTGACGAGCGAGGGTACCACCATGCGTACATCGCGGAGCCTCGCCGCCATCGAAGCAGCTCTCGACACGCAGGCGGACGACGGCATGTCGTTGCACAATTTCTTGAGCCTATACGTCGAGAAGCCTGCGGACCTGCCAGACCCCTCAATCGTTTCGAAGTCGATCGCGCAAGCCGGGACGGAGCTAATGCAGCTTCGCGCTGCTCCGCTGGTTCCCGACTACACGGGGCCAGTGTTGTTTGATCCGCCCGCCTCCGGTGCAATCCTCTCGCAGATGCTCCCGCCCTCTCTTTCCGGCGCACGTCCGCCGCTCTCTATGCTTCCGGCGTTTGACCAAATAATGGAGCGCATGGGAGGGCGAAGCGAATGGAGCGGGCGCATTGGCACGCGCGTCCTTCCGCCAGGCGTCACGGTCGTGGACGATCCTAAGGCCACGGAATTTCAGGGCCAACCGCTGCTCGGGAGCTACGCGGTGGACGATGAGGGGGTAACCGCGCAGCGCGTCGAGCTTGTCCAGAATGGCGTTCTCAAGAATCTATTGATGTCGCGCCGGCCCGGCCCGGATTTTCTCAATTCCAACGGCCACGCCCGTTCGGCGCTGCTTTCTGACACAAAACCGCTCAACAGCAATCTATCGTTCCAGTCGAGCGATGCTCTCGGCACAGCCGACCTCCGCAAGAAATTCAGGGACGCCTGCCGTGAGGATGGACACGAGTGGTGCATCGAAATAAAGCGCATGGACAATCCTGCGCTTTCCTCTATCAACCAGCAGGATTTTTCGGATTATATCGGCGCTCTCGCGGGCGGAATTGCAAGTGGGGAACACGCCCCTCTGCTTGTGTATCGCGTCTATGTGGCCGACGGGCGCGAGGAATTAGTGCGCGGAGGAAGAATTGACGGGCTCACGCTCCGATCTCTGCGGAACATGCTCGGTGTCGGCAACGACGCGAGTGTCTATAGCTACATGCAGAACGCCGGTGGCGGATTTGCGGGAACGGCGCTTGGCGCTTTCGGCTCCGCGCAGGGCGGCATTCCAAGCACGGTCATCGCTCCATCGCTGCTGCTCGCTGACGTAGAAATCCGCGGCTTCCATGGCGAGCCTCGCCGCGTCCCACTCGTCCCTGCCCCGCCTCTTCGTTGAATTCGACAAGGAAAGCCGATCGTAATCCGGCCTACGGATGAATGGTGATGAAGGTGATTTCAGGGCGGCAATGGAACCTTATTGGCAACCCCGAAGTGCCGAGGCCACGGCTCACATACATCCTCGTCCCTTCGCGCTCGTACCAGCCCTCCAGGAATTGACCGGAGCCTCTGGGAAGCCAAAGGGGCTTGACGAACGGGATCCGCACCTGTCCGCCATGAGTGTGGCCTGCAAGAGCCAGGTTCGCGCGCCCGGCTACGTCCCGGAAGAAAAACGGTGAATGGAAGAGCACAATCGTGTATCCCCCGGCTGGAATTCCCCCAAGCGCCAAATCAAGTCTCGGTACACCCGATTCAGGATCATCAAGGCCGGCGAGCCACATATCAGGCCTTACGCGTGCACTCGAGTTGACCAGCAGGTTTATGCCGGCCGCCTGATAGAAGGCGCGCTCGCTGTGCAGCGGCCTCGAGTTCTCCCAATTCCCGCGCACGAACCAAACGCCCAGAGGCGCATGAAGCTGCTCGTAGAGCTGCCTTACAGGCTCGTAGCTTGCGTTCCCGGGAGGGCCAATCCAGGCTCCGAGCGTATCTCCCGTGATAAGGATGACGTCGGGCTTTTCATCGGCCAGAATCTCGAGCAGCCGGTGCTCGCGCCGCCCCATGCCGAGTGCGTGCAAATCGCTCAGATGTGCAATCTTCAGCGGCGATTCAACGGCTCCTTGCACGTCATAGTGGTTCACCTCAATCCGATAAGGCTCGACAAATAAACCGTCCACGGCCGCAACCAGCGCGGTCAATAAAATCAGAACAAGGGTCATCTTGAATATCTTCTTGCGTGGCCGAGGCTTGCTGGATGCCGTTTCAACTCGATCGCCAGGCAGGTTATTCAGACGGGAACTCATCGTTGCGGAAATTCGGGCCTTTTCTCCTCAGCAAATATACAGGTAATGTACAGGTTCCGCCATCGGGGGCCAAAATACATTTGTGTAACTCCCAAAGCGTATAATCCACCGAGGATGGTCTCCGCGCTCGAAAATGCCACGCTCGACAAAGCCACACAGGAAAAGCGTCTCGCGGCTCTTGCGTCCGTCGGTTCGGCTGTTGTCCTCTTGTCGTTGAAGGTTTTCCTGACCGTTCTTACCGGGAGCCTGGGAATTCTCTCGGAGGCCTTGCACTCCACTCTGGACCTCGTTGCGGCGGTGATCACGTCTCTTTCCGTGGTGGCTGCCGACCAGCCCGCGGACGCCCAGCATCTCTACGGCCACGGCAAGATCGAGAGCTTTTCCGCGTTCGTCGAAACGGGCCTCCTGCTCCTCACCGCGCTCTACATCATCTGGGAGGTATTTCAGAGGTTGCTGTTCCATGCGGGCAATCTTCGGCCCAGCCTCACCGCCATCGTAATTCTTGCTCTCGCGATGGGAATTGATTTCATTCGGGCGCGCGCGCTGACCCGCGTCGCAAAGAAATATCCCAGCGAAGCGCTTGAGGCAGACGCGCTGCATTTTTCCACCGATGTCTGGAGCACTTTCGTCGTGATACTCGGGATCACGGGTGCGTGGCTGGGCCAGCGATTCGGCATCGCCTGGCTCGGAAAACTCGACGCGGTGGCGGCTCTCGTGGTAGCGGGCGTCATCATCTGGATCGGCTCGCGGCTGGGAAAAAAGACGATCGACGCCCTGCTCGACGTGGCCCCCTCCGGCCTTCGGGAGCGAATCGAACGCGCTGTGGGCGAAACCGAGGGAGTGCTGCGCAGCGAGCGAGTCCGCGTGCGTCGCGCCGGCCAGCGATTTTTCGTGGACGTCACCATGAGCGTTCCACGCACGGCGAGCCTCGAGCAGGCACACGCCGCGAGCGAAGCCGTCGAGAACCGTATCGCGCAAATCGTGCCGGCCGACGTGGTGGTCCACGTCGAACCGCGCGCGCCGCGCAATGAGCCGCTACTCGAGACCATCCGTGCGATGGCCCAGCGCCGCGGACTGGCCGTGCACGAACTCGCGGCTCATAATCTCGATGGCCGCCTGTTTATCGAACTCCATCTCGAAGTGGACGAACGGTGGAGTTTGCGCGAAGCCCATCGCAAGGCCACCGAACTGGAAGAAGACATACTACGGGCGACGGATAAGGGGGCGCGCGTGGACATCCACATCGAGCCGCTGGGCGCGCGTATTGCCGTCGCGGAGGATATGAAGGGCCTTGCCGAATCCGTCCAGAATTTCCTGAATTCATTGCAGGCGGAATATCACGAGCTCACGAATTGCAGCGAAGTTCTCGTGCACAGCGTGGACCATAAAATCATCGTCTCCTGCCGCTGCGCCATGGACGGAGGCCTGCCCGTCGCCGAAGTTCACGACATCACGGTCGCGCTCGAAGATCGCGTCAAGGAACACTTCCCGCAAATCTTTCGCATGACGATTCACCCCGAACCTGTCGAGGAGAGCGGAGGGCGATGAGAGAAAATCTGCGCGGCGAGCGCGATGACGGCCGGAAAACATTCCAGCACGTAGCGCGGCTCGGGCGTCTCGATGTGGACGAAATAAAAAGTGCGCACGAGTATGAACATCAAGAGCAGGGCGCACCCAGGACGCCGCCATGCCAGCAGTGCGCCCGCAAACGCTAGAGCGGCGTAAATGCCGTTTGCAAGCGCGAGACTTAGCGTGACGACAAGGTCCTCGCGGTCATCCTGCCATTCCTCACGAAGCGGCCAAATACGCCCGGAGAACGGCAGTAATTCGAGGCGCGGCGTGAACCACAGTGTCAGCGACCGGAGAAACGGAATGGTGACGTACGTCCGCAGCGGATGGCGCGCCGTGCGCTCTCGCGCGATCTCCCGAAACTGGCCATCGAGGCTCGGATCAATCGTGAGCGTATCGTTGTATTGCTCCATTATGCTGGCAACGCGATCACGCTCTTCGGGAGAATCGAACGCGTAGGAGGGCAAATCGTTCATGGAGATTTCTTCGGCGTTGATTTTCCACTGCGTCAAATACACGTCGCGGTACTGCCAAAGCCAGGTGTTCGTCCAGGCGTTGAATCCCTTCGGCGTGTATTCTCCCGGCAGCTCGCTGTAGCGGGGCGCAAGGAATTGCGCCTCGTGGAGCACGCGCCAATTGCGCGCCGCCCAGGGCACCAACGGCAGGATTAGTCCAACTCCCATCAAGACGCCTGCGCGCACGAGTTTTGGCCAGTCGGCGGGCCGCCGCCACTTCGCCGCGAGAACCAGCCCGGCCGCGATCAACAGCAAAGGCGTTTCCGGCCGGACGAGAGTGCCAAATCCAACGACGATCCCGCCGAGCAACCAGCGATTCGTCAGTGGTGTCATTCGGCCGGACCCCTTCGAGACGCCGAGGTCGGTCTCGAGCAAAACCAGAATCGCCAGCGCCGTCAGAAAAATCGTCAGAGTCTCCGTGAGCACTACAGCCGTATAGTTCGCCGTGAAGGGACAAAGAGCCGCGAGCCATAAGGCCGCCAGCGCAACGCGCCGGCGCGAACCTTCCGGTGCCAGCCTCGCTGCAATCAGCGCAACAATGAAGCAAGTCGCCACATCCAGGACTGCTTGCGCAATCGTCACCGCTCGCGGTGAATTCCCAGCGAAAGAGAAAATGGACCCGATGAACGCGGGATAGCCCGGCACACGCATGTCCACGGGTGTGAGCTGGCCGTTCACCTCGAAGCCGTAGACGCCCTTCTTTAGCCAGTTCCACGCCAATTCGATGTAAAATGGCGCATCGCCCGAATCCGCCATAGGAAACTTCAGAATAAAGAACAATCTGAGGGCCAGCCCGGCCAATGCGGCGAGAGCGACGCTTGTGCGCATCCTAACAGTGGAGGTCATTGACAGCTTTCCGACGGACGGCTAGCTTGGATGCCCGCATGCCTGAACGCAAGCCAATTTTCTACGATGAGCAGCGCCGCCGCTGGCGCCGCACCCGGCGCATCCTGGAGATTACGGGCGGATTCTTCACGCTTCTTCTCGTCATTTTTCTCGTCAACGTGGTCCGCAAGCCGGAACTTCCAGACATTCTGCGCGGCGCCACACGCCCCGGGTTGCACTCGGTCCGGTTGCACCCGAAGGCAAAGTCGGTGCGGCCCGGGCGCAAGCGCAAAGTCGCAGCTCTGGGGAAAATACCCCAGGACTACGATCCGCTTCGTGCAGCCTTTTATGTGAGTGATGACCCGACAAGCCTCGCCTCGCTCAAAATCCACTACCACGACATCGACCTCCTAATCCCCGAAGGATTGCATGCTGTTTCGCGCGACGGACGGCTCGATGCCGACCCTGACCCCAAACTCACGGAGTGGTTGCAAACGCTTCACGCCGAGCGCGGCGTGGAACTTCCCGTCATGTCCATGGTCAACAACTACGACGGAAAACAATGGAACGTGCCAGAGATGGCTGCGATGCTCGCGAACCCGGCGTCGCGGCAGAAAGTGTCAAAAGAACTTGAGAATTTTGCGGCGGCACAGCACGAACCCGGCATCGTCGTTGACTTCGAATTGATGCCGAAATCGAGCCAGATGGACTTCCAGTATTTCGTCCACGATCTTGCGGCAGCGTTGCATTCCGGTAATTTGAAATTGATGGTCGCGTTGCCTGCGGCGGACTGGGACTACGACTACAAATATATCGCTTCGCAGGCCGATGCAATCATTGTGATGAACTACGACTTCCACTATCCCACTTCATCGCCCGGGCCGATTGCGCCTCAAGACTGGTTCGTCCGAAACATCGACAACATCCTTAAGATCGTTCCCCCCGACAAGGTGGTGATGGGCATCGCCAACTACGGCTACGACTGGCCGGCAAAATCCAAGAGCAACGCGCATCCCATCGGGCAGGCCGTGACTTTCCAGCAGGGAATCATCACGGCGGTCGAGTCGCAGGCGGATGTCGGATTCGATCCCGACTCGCTCAATCCAAATTACTCCTACGAGGACGAGAACAACCTTGTTCACAGCGTGTGGATGCTCGACGGCGTCACGGCCTACAACGAGCTCCGCGCTGCGGAGCGCGCCGGCGTTCGCGGAACGGCAGTCTGGCGCCTCGGAATGGAAGACCCGTCACTGTGGTACATCTGGGACACAACTCGGCCCGGCGCTGCGGATCGTACCAAGCTCGAGGAACTTCCCCCCGGCTACGATTTGATTCTTGAGGGCGACGGCGACATCTGGAAAATCACTGCAACGCCGCAAAGCGGCCGTCGAACGTTCGAATACGACGGGGATTCCGATCTCATCGACGATGAAAGCTTCCAGAGCTATCCGCTTTCCTGGCGAATCGACCAGATGGGAGCCGCGCCGCACAAAGTCGCTCTCACCTTCGACGATGGCCCCGATCCGGAATGGACGCCGCAGATCCTGAAAGTTTTGCAAGAAAAACAGGCAACCGCGACTTTCTTTGTCATCGGCGAATCTGCGAACCAGGAAACCAGCCTGGTGAAGAGCGAGTTCGATCTCGGCAACGAGGTCGGCAACCACACGTTTACACACCCTGATTTCGAAACGATCTCGAAGTCTCAGCTTCAGATTGAACTGAATCTCACGGAGTTGCTTCTGGAGAGCGACCTCGGTGTGAAGACCCTGCTCTTTCGCCCGCCGTTCGGCATCGATCATCAACCGGAAACAGCGAGTGAAATCCAGATGCTTCCGATTCCGCAGTCCATGGGTTACATCATCATCGGTGCACGAGTGGACCCTCATGATTGGGGCGAGCCCAACGGCGGAGCTCCTCCGCCCGCCGACACGATCGTTCAGAGAGTTCTCGCCGATGCAACCACTGGGAAGGGGAACATCATTTTGATGCACGATGGCGGCGGCGATCGCAGCCGCACGGTTCAGGCGTTGCCGCGGATCATTGATGGTTTACGCGCCAAAGGCTACGAATTCGTCTCCGTCTCGAGCCTCCTGGGCCAGACTCGCGCTCAAGTGATGCCGCCGCTGACCCACGAAGAATGGCTGATGGCTCGCGCCGACGCCTTCATCTTCGACGCCTTTCGCTGGTTTCGCCTGGGCATTGCATTCATTTTCATGTCGGGAATTTTGCTGGTCAGCGGCCGCGCGCTCATTATTGGTTTGCTGGCCTTGGCGGAAAAACTGCGTCCCGCCCCGGAGGATCATCCCGAATATCAGCCTCAGGTTAGCGTCATCATCCCGGCATACAACGAAGAGTCAGTTATCGTGGATACTGTGCGCTCCGCGCTTACCTCCAATTATTCGAAGCTCGAGATCGTTGTAGTGGACGACGGCTCCATCGATCGCACCGCCGAGCTGGTCCGCGGGAATTTTGGGCACGACCCGCGCGTCCGTCTGCTGCTGCAGGCAAATCGTGGCAAGCCCGCAGCCCTGAACAATGCGCTTAGGGAAGTAACCGGCGAAATCGTGGTTTCAATTGACGCGGATACGATGGTCGATTCCGAAGTAATCCCGCTGCTTGTCCGCCATTTTGCCGATCCCAAAGTAGGTGCCGTGGCCGGAAACGTAAAGGTGATGAACCGCAATCGCTGGCTTACGCGCTGGCAGGCGCTCGAGTACATCACGAGCCAGAACCTCGAGAAGCGCGCATTCGATCTTTTGAATTGCATTCCCGTCGTCCCCGGAGCGGCAGGCGCCTGGCGGGCCAACCTCCTGCGCGGTACCGGCGGATTTTCAGGCGATACGGTAGCCGAAGACACGGATTTGACGCTCACGATCCGGCGCAACGGCTGGAAGATTCTTTACGATGAAGATGCCATCGCCCGCACCGAGGTTCCAGACACCGTCGAGGCTTTGATCCGCCAGCGGTTCCGCTGGACGTTCGGGACTCTCCAGGCCGTGTGGAAGCATCGCGATGCGGTGGGAAAGCCGCGCTACGGAACGCTCGGATGGGTCGCGATCCCCAATATCTTTCTGTTCCAGATTCTGCTTCCGCTCGTTTCTCCGTTGATTGACCTCTTGTTTCTGCTTTCGATCGCTCTCTGGGGTCTTGCGCAGCTCCGCATCGCCCAGCTCCCGCAGCTCTGGACGCTGCAAGATGTCGAGCGCTCGTTGGTCTTCTTTGCCCTTTTCATGCTGATTGACCTTTTCACCTGCGTGGTCGCCTTCGCGCTCGAACGCCACGAGGACTGGACGCTTCTTGCGCCGCTGATTCTCCAGCGTTTCTACTACCGCCAGATGATGTATGTCGTGCTGTTCCGCGCCATCAAGGAGGCCGTTCAGGGACGCCCGGTCGGCTGGCGCGGAGTCGAGCCACAAGTCCCGGAAGCGCCTCCGCCCTCGCCTTCCGTTGCTAAGGCCTAACTTCTTCTAATGCGTGGCCTCCTTTTGCTGGAAAGGAAGGGCTGGGCTTCAGCCCCGCCGAGATGATGCCATGATTTCAATAAGGCCTTAGCCTCTGAGTTCGCCTTTCCGGATCCTATTCAAGTGTGCCCTGACGCGCTTGCAAATCTTGCGGTGAAATTAGGACATTGCCGCGTCGCCTTATCATTTGCTTGGACCCGCCAAAATCTGCTAGCATTGAACTGTTGTTGGGCTGCATCCCGAAGCTGGGAGCGGCACCGGAGGCAACATGAGCGTCGCACCCCGTGCGGGCAACGGAAAAGTTACCGTGCCTGACATTCTTTCCCGTAAGTCACTGGCTGGTTCTTCTGAAGCGAAACCGAAAATCACCTGCTTGACGGCGTACGACTATCCCACGGCGCGTTTGCTCGATGAAGCGGGCGTGGACATTCTGCTCGTCGGGGATTCGCTGGGCATGGTAGTACTTGGCTACGACAGCACGCTGCCGGTCACGTTCGACGAAATGCTGCACCACACTCGCGCCGTTCGCCGCGGAACAAAGCGCGCGTTGCTCGTTGCGGACATGCCTTACGGCACGTTCCACGTTTCGATTGAAGAATCCGTGCGCAACGCAATGCGCATGGTGAAAGAAGGCGGCGCGGAAGCCGTGAAAATCGAAGGCGGCGAGCGCCGGCTCGAGTTGATTTCCCGGCTTGTCGAGGCTGAAATTCCCGTGATGGGGCACGTGGGCTTGACGCCGCAGTCATTCAACGCTCTCGGTGGATTCCATGTGCAGGGCAAGACCGCGCAGGCCGCTGCGCAGCTCGAACGCGACGCACTGGCCGTGGAAGCGGCGGGCGCGTTTTCCGTGGTGGTCGAATCCGTGCCGCGCGAATTGGCCGCGCAGATTAGCGCGCGACTGCGCATTCCGACGATCGGAATTGGCGCGGGTCCCGATTGCGACGGCCAGGTGCTCGTTTACACCGATCTCGTCGGTTTGACGATGGGGCGCACGCCGAAATTCGCGCGTCAGTATGCGAATCTGGCGGGCGAAATTTCGCGGGCGGTGGCGGAATTCTGCAACGATGTCCGCGGCGGCCAGTTCCCGTCGGATGCCGAGTCGTATCATTTGCCGGCCGAGATGCGCGAGCAATTGCTCGCGCGCCAGCGGTCCTGACAAGAGAAGCTCCTGAAATTACCGGGCTCGAAAAAGCGAAGGGAGGTGCTTCGCATGAACGTCGAGGATTTCCACCTGCTCTACGAGTACAACTCGTGGGCGAACCATCGCACGCTCGAAGCCTGCTCCGCTCTCAATGACGAACAATTTACGCGCGACCTCAAATCCAGCTTT